>SXGT01770894.1_pt1 | contig 18550 bp, 13 predicted proteins | sample 3176221 | NCBI WGS metagenome assembly SXGT01 (sample SAMN11356862, study PRJNA531348) | freshwater metagenome | isolation source: freshwater sample F1-120 | place: China: Fuxian Lake, Yuxi | collected 2017-12-25
ACGGCCGAAATCACTTGCGGCGATAAAAAACTGCTGCTTACCGAAAACCAGTCCACCTACATCCCGCTGGGCGAGGTGCATCGCCTGGCCAACCCCGGCACCATAATCACCAAGCCCCTGAGCAAAAAATCCGCCAGGGAAATCGAACACCAAGCGCTTACGGTGAAAAACTCACAACCTCGAAGCGTCAGCGAGGGCGAGTGTCACTCGACGCCGGCCATCAGGAGCGCTCGCCCTCGCTGACGCTTCGGGTTACATATTTCGTCCCGCGATCTGAACGTTGGTCGGGAATCCAAAACATTGACGTTGCCGCGAAGGGTCAGTCGCCATGAAGCTCGCGATCGGTGCGAAGGCTTGGATTGGTACGTTCGCTTTTGGATTGAGTTTGGTGCTCGTCGGTTGCGGCGGTGATCAGGCACCACCAGCACCGCCACCAGTCCTCGTGCCGGTCGCTCGGCCAGCGGCTCTGCCCGTGAAGAAGGAGCCGGAACCGACGGCAGCGGAACTTGCCAAAAAACAGACGGAGATCGAAGCTGCCGCGGCGAAGGCTCTGCGAGATTTCGGTGCCGCTGTGCAACTGAACGAAGCCGGTCAGGTCATTCACGTCAACTTACTGAATCATCCGCGCGGCAACGACGAGGCTCTGCAGCCACTGCGTTCGCTGAAGAGTGTGATCGCGATCGACCTGCGCGGAACCAAGATGACCGATGCCGGGTTGTCGGTGATCAGCGGGCTGACATCGCTTGAAGAACTGTACCTTGGCGAGACGTCGATCACGGATGCGGGGTTGGCAAAATTGAAATCGCTCGCGGCACTGCGAGTCCTCAATCTGGTGCATACGAAAATCTCGGACGCTGGACTGACGCAGTTGTGCGGCGAATTGAAGCAGCTCAAAGCGGTCAATCTGTTGAAGACCGAAATCACCGATGCCGGCATCCGTGGATTGAAAGGTCTGGCGGACTTGGAAGTGCTTGTGCTGCCGCCGGCAGCAACGGACGCAGCGATGATGGTCGCGGCAGAGTTACCGAAGCTCCGCGTACTGTGGGCCGTTGAGTCGCAGGTCACGGACGAGGGATTGTTGAAGTTGTCGTTGCTGAATGAGCTGCGCGAATTGGATCTCTCGCAAACCGCTGTCTCAATCGACGGCGTGCTGAATCTGACTCAGCGGCGGAAAGAGACCGCCATCGTGTTTCCAAAAGGGTTCTGCGCCGGTGGCGTGTTGACGCTCAGCCCGGCCGCATCCGATGGCGACATGCCCGCGCTCGGCAAGCACGCCGAATTGACAGCCGTCAGTTTGCAGGCAACGCCCATCACCGACGCAGGATTGGCACCGCTCCGCAGCTTGTTGAGATTGGAGTCGCTCTCCCTCCCGCCGACCGCGACCGATGCGGCACTCGAACATCTCTTTGGCTTGAGCGAGTTGCGGAACTTGACGCTGGCCGGCGCGGCGATCTCCGATGCGGGACTCGTGAAATTGGTATCGTTGTCGAAACTGCAATCGCTCAGCCTGATTCGCACACGAGTCGGTGATCGAGGGATGAGTTCGATCGCCAAGCTCGCCGAGATGAAGTCACTGTGGCTCGATCAAACCGGAGTCGGCGATGAGGGGTTGAAATCGCTGGTCGGGTTGAAGCAGTTGGAATTGTTGAGCCTGCGAGAAACGGCCGTCTCCGACGAGGGTCTGTCGTCGTTGAGTGCGCTGTCGAACCTCAAGGGGCTGTCGTTGGCCTGGACGCGAGTGGGCAATGCCGCACTTGACCCGCTCAAAGAGCTGAAACAACTGGAGCAGTTGGATTTGATCGGCACGCAGGTCAGCGCAGCGCAGGCCGCGGAGTTGAAGCAATCGCTGCCCAAATGTGAGATTGCGTATCCGACCGACCCGTTGCTGATCGCTCTGGCCGAGGCTCGTGGGAACTTGCATGCGGCGCTCAACGCGGTCGGGCAAGTGAAGCTCGACGACAAACAGAAGGTGCAAGCGATCAACATCCAGCAGCCTCGTTTTGAGGACGCGGGTTTGGAGCAGGTCGCAACGCTCACGTCACTACAAAAGCTCAGTCTGTTGGAGACGAAAGTGACTGATGTGGGATTGAAGCACCTGCGCGGGCTTCCGGACTTGCAGGAACTCTGGCTGGATGGCACGACCGTCAGCGATGCGGGATTGGAAGAGCTGTACACGCTCAAGAATCTGAAAACGCTGTACGTTCGCGGGACGCGAGTGACGACGGCCGGAGCGTTGCGACTGTCGGCGGCGTTGCCAAACGTGGATGTCGCGTTTACGCAGGGGTCTCGTGATACGACCGGGGTGACGCTGCTCGGGGGCGTGCAAGATGGTGACTTGGCTGCGCTCAGCGAAGTCCCGAAGCTGGTTGCGCTGCGAATCTACGACGCTCCGATCAACGACGCCGGTTTGGAACACATCGCCGCGCTGTCGGATTTGCAGCGGCTGACGATCAACGGTGGAAAGTTCACAGTGGATGGAGTGAAGTCGCTCACGGCATTGAAGAAGCTGGTGGTTCTGGACCTCAATCGTTCTCCGCTCGGTGACGACGGATTGAAACAGATTGCCGACATTTCGCAGTTGCAAGAGCTGTACCTTTCCCAAACGAACGTCACGAACGACGGTGTTTCGTCGCTCAAGTCGCTGGCGAATCTGACCGTGCTGGGGCTGTCGAACACCAAGTCGACCGGCACGGGGATCGAGAAGTTGGCAGGGCTGAAGAAACTCACCGTGCTCAACCTGACGAACACCGTGCTCACGGACAATCAGTTGGTGAAGATCGCACCCCAGATGAAACAACTCAAACGACTGGGCCTGCGCGGCACGCAAATCACCGGACAAGGCTTGAAGGCTCTGAGGGATTTCACTCAGTTGGAAGTGCTGTGGTTGGATAACACGTCGGTCAACGGAGCCGGGTTGGTGAATCTCAAACCGCTGACAAACCTCACAGAATTGGACCTCAGCGACTGCAAACAAGTGGGCACAGGCTTGGAGCACTTGCTCGGCCTGACCAAGCTGAAAACGCTGCGGTTGAACGGCGTGCATCTGCCGCAAAAGGATCTCGACCGTCTGCGCGAGGCACTGCCAGGTTGCGAGATCGTGTACTCGCCGGACCCGCTCGTGAAAGCATTGGCTGAGCATCAAAACGACATCGCCAAGGCTCTGCCGACCTTTGCCGAGACCGAGATCAACGACAAGGGAGAGGCCGTCTCCATCAACTTCGAGCAGACCGAGATCACGAATGCCGGCCTGGAAATGCTGAAGACTGTGAAAACGATTCGCAGCCTCGATCTGTCGCGCTGTAACGTCACGGACGCGGGCATCGAGCATCTTGCGGCGCTGACGAATCTCGAATCGTTGAACCTCAACGCCACGGCCATCAGCGACAGGGCTCTCGCATCGCTGGCCGGATTGACGAATCTCCAATCGCTGTACCTCGACGACACCCCGATCGGTGATCACGGGCTGGAGCAACTCAAGAAACTGTCGAAACTGCAACGGCTGGGACTGAGCGGCACAAAGATCACCGATGCGGGAATGCTGTTGCTGATGAACTGGAAAGACCTGCGAGTGCTCGATCTGACCAAGACGTCGATCACGAACAGCGGACTACTCGACCTGAAAGCACTACCGCGGTTGAGGAGCCTCGCGCTGCGAGAAACGCACGTCGGCGATGCCGGGCTGGAACATGTCGCAGCGCTGTCTCGCCTCGAAACGCTGTGGCTGGATAACACCCGCGTCACAAAAGAAGGGGTCGCCAAGCTGCTCATCGCACTCCCCAAGTGCCGAATCTACGGCCCGTGATCGTCACCAACGAGCTGCGTCCGCTGTCCCCCCAAAGCTTCGGGAAGAGCCTTCCATCCGCTTTCGACCGGGAACATGGATAACAGAAGCAAGCTGATGTTCTAAAAAGAAGTCGGCGTCATCCTCTGCAAACGACCGCAACCCGCGCGGAACGATCTGAACCGGCCCCTCGATCGACGGCGGCGACGGACTGTCTCCCGAGTCACGAACTCCGACGGCGTCTTCACGCTGCTGTCCTGGAAGTCGCATCGAAACGACCAAGAGTATGGCGAAGCTTCAGGAACCGTTGACCGTCTCCGACTTCAACCATTGCCAGGTCCAAAAGCCGATGACCAAAACGGTTGTCAGCCAGGTGATGACGGTCGACACGCGGCTGCCGCGTTTGAGTACATACAACACATAATGGGCACGACCCAACAACACCGCCGTCAGCCCGATGAAAACTGGCGACAACCAACTGGCGACGGCTGCTGCTGAACTCCCTGCTAGCCCGAGCAAGGAAAGAATCGCTGCGGCAGTTCAGTTGGGGACGATCGCCGCCGTGCCGAACAACGCGCCAAATGCGCTGACGGCTCGAGTCCCAGTCGTGCGTTTCTGTTCGTTGATTGGTTTCATGGTTTTTCTGCGTTCTTTGTCATTTCAAAACGAGTCACCAGAAGCCGCCGTGGTTTGGCGGGGAGCTTCTTCAACATTTCGGGCCACCTGCCGGACCAACCGTCGAGTCGCCCGCTGACCTTGGTGACCTTTTCGCCCCGTCCCAAGGCGGCTTTCAAATCGTCGAAAGCAGCGTTGAACTCGGCCTCCGGATTTTGTGCCAGCACGAATTCCGGCTCCGCCCCCGTGACTTTGAGAGTCGTCTCCTTGTCACCGACCACGATCATTCCCACCACGGTCACTTCGAGGCTCACCAATCCGCTGCTTGTCCCCCCCGAAAGCCGAGTGGCCCAAACGCTCTCGTGCAGCTTGTCGAGGTCGATTAGTTTTCCAGGCTTGGCTCGAAACGTCACGGTTCCGATGTCGTATTTGCCGGTCTTGTTGAATCGTTTGAAAGCAATCGTTTCCGCGTCCACGTCATACAGACGTGCTGTGGCTTCTCGCGCCACACCCGCTCATCAGTGCATCTCGGCCCCGGTCACGGTCATCACGCCGCTAAGCACCTGGGCGCTGGCCGTGGACGATAGCAGCAGCGAACACGCCAGAGCGGCGAGCCAATGATCAATGGACATGGTTTGGTCTCCTAAAATGAAGTTTACTGACACGAATGAATTCCAGGTGTCGAATTGCATCCCGATAGGTCGTTTCACTTCGGCTCGGTTGTTGACGTCACAGTTTGCAAGCTGTCGGCTTCGATATTTCCGCTCGGTTTGGGTGAAGTTGTGCTTTTGGAATTCCGTCGTCTGCCAACCATGACCGCTGCGACAATTCCAGTGACGAGCCCTGTTCCGATGCCCAAAAAAGGAATCATGATCACTCCAGTGCCATCGTTGTTGGGTGGAATTGTCGCCCGAAGGACTGGCATCAGAATCTGGACTGCGATCCAACTCGTCAACGGAGTCGTGGCCCACGCCAAAAAAAGGCAAACACTGGCCAGCGGACTCGCGTTCCAATCCAGACGGCGATCGCACATGGGGCAGCAATCAGAAGCACGAGAACAATGAGTCCGTAAATCACAACCACGTTCTCCTTCCGACGGCTTTTTGATGAAAATTATGCAACACGCCCACGGTGGAACTTTTCCAACTCGCAATTAGCGTGCGCAACGGTGACCAATTTTTCGACGATCGGCTCAAGCTGCGGGCCGGCGATCGCGAAGTACAGTTCGTCGTCCGGCAGCTCGGTGTAAACGCGATTGCCAATGCAACCCAGGTTCGTGGCGGTGCGTCCCGATTGCATCACCGCAGGAATTGCCGCGCAAGTGGGGCGGCCAACCATCGACGAATCACCGTCGAGCCCCGCCGCGTGCGCCGCTTCAGCCAGCAACATCATCTGCTTCGCGTTGCCCGACACAAGCACGACGTCGGGGGCGAACGCAGCCGCAGCCAGCGGAGCATAAATGGCGAGGCCGAACGTTTCCCCGCGCCGTGGGATGTTGGGGACTTCCGCCATGTTGATGTATTCGAGTTGCACCATTGTCCCGACCAGACACTTCAACTCTTTCGCCGTTTGTTCGGGCAAGTCGATCCCGTGCGTGTGCGAGCCGATCGGACAGCCGTAATGGTCTGACGCGGCGGTGTAAAAGGTGCGTCCCTCCGCAGCGACTTTCCAATAGGTGCAACTGGCCAGCGCGGCCGCCTCGATCCTCGGCACTCCTGCCGGTACGGCGTCCTGAAACTTGATCGCCACCGGTTGTGACCGCAGCGTCAATAACTCAATCAACTGGGATGCCGAACTCATGAGAAACCCTGCCAATTTTCGATTGATGATTTTTGATTTTCGATTGAAAGGGAGAGAGAAACTGCCGACTGCGGTTCAATCGAAAATCAAAAATCGGCAATCGAAAATCCATTAAAACATATTCGTCGTGCTGTTGCTGAGAGGATCCAACTGACCCTCGGTTGGTTCGGCTCAGCAGAACCAAGATTCGGTGAGTCTGGGAGCCTTGCGGCGATCCAGTGGTAACGAGCGAACGATGACCGAAGGTTGTCGCTCGTGGGCCAAATCCGACACGCGGTAAAACGTCGTCGCGGTGTCCTCGCCCGCGCGAGTCGCTTCTTCCACCAGCCGTGCGACGGACTTTTGCAACGCGTCCATGCTCGGATCGGGATGCGTCCAGCGGTAGCTGAAGGCAGCTTCGTCCAACGGCCCGCGATGTGGCCGAGTCTCAGGATGTTCGGCCAGCCAAGAGCCGGGCGGAATGAGCAGCCGGATCGCGTACTGCACCGGGTCAACGTGATCGATCAGGCCGTTGGCTTCGATGAAATCCAACACTTCGCAGTAATCTTCGCGCGTCGTCCAGGGTGTGAACACAACCCACGTTGGTCGCAGCGCGATGCCCGCGTCACGCACGATACCGAGCGCGGCAGCCACGTCGGCCCGCGTGTGCTGTTTATCGAAAATCCGCAGCACTTTTTCGCTGAGCGATTCCACGGCCGAGATAATGAACAAGCAGCCGGCGGCGGCGAATTCCGGTAAGTCATCACCGCGATGCAGCAGATGCTCGACTTTCGCGGTGAAGTCGAAAGTCAGCGTCGGAAACTCGGCGTGCATCGCACGAACCACACGCATTGAGTGCTTGGGGCCGTTCAAAAAGTCGGGATCGCCGAATGTGATGTGTGTGGCTCCCGCGCTCACCTGTCGGCGAATGTCCTCCAGCACGACTTCCGGCGGCACCGTGAAGAACCGGCCCTCATACACCGGCGGAATCGGGCAGTGCGTGCAAAGATGCAAACAACCGCGGCTGGCTTCGACGTAACCCGCCGTGCGGCGCTGGCCTTCATGTTCCAACTGAGCGTACTTATTCAGAATCGGCAGCGCGTCTCGTTCGGGAATCGCAAATGACAACCGCACGAGATTCGGTCCCGCCGGTTGCTGTCGCCGGATCACCCCCGCGACTTGAGCGTCGGTCGCTGATTGCAGCGACTCAACCAGCGCGACCAGCGGCCCTTCATATTCTCCACCGATGCACGAATCCGCGCCGTGAGCCAGCAGATAATCGGAGTTCAACGCGGCATACAGCCCGTAGCAGCAGATGTGGCAATTCGGATTGATCTCACGCAACCGCTCAATGACCCGCACGCCCAACCGCATCGCCGTGTGCATTGGGACGCAAATGCCAACGAACCGCGCCCGCGCCGCAATTTCGGAGTCAAACTTCTCGACCGCAATGTCATTCGCGACCGGCGTGTAGCCCGAACGACGCAAGAACCCCAACGGCATCGCGACACCGATCGGCTGGTGTCCCAACTCGTAGCACGAGACCAGCAGAATGGAACCCTCGCCGCGCAAGTCCATCATGAGTCCTTTGGAACCAACCGCTCGCCGTTCTGCTCACCGGATGCTGGCACCGTCGACCATCCTGGTTGATTTCGGTGTTGATTGTAGGACTCGTCCAACTTCCGTCACAAGCACGCTTCCAAATTCGAAGTTAGTCTTCTTCTGCTTCGACCGACGTCATCAGCTTGTGCATGGTGGATTCCAATTCCTTGAGCCGGAGCATTCTTTGAAACTTGGGAAGGTTCGGACTGTCGGGATAGACCTCTTTGAGCGATTTCAACAGTTGCTGCGCGGCTGCGATCTCCCCTTTCCGAAGAGCCAGCTCAAAGTCCACTCCCGTCATCGCGGCGTATTCGGAGGTGTGAAAACGCCGTGAAGTTCGCAGCGGTTTGAGCCACTCAATCGCCGCGTCCTCGTCGTCGTTCATCAGAGCCATGCGGGCGAGGTTTGAGCGTGCAATGGCATTGTCCTCGTCCAGCGTCAGGACATGCCGCAAGGTCTGCTCCGCTTCGTCGACGCGATCCAGCGCCAAAACGACCGCCGCAAGATTGTTGTGAGCAGACACCAATTCGGGTTCCAACTTCAATGCCTGTCGAAACGCCTGTTCGGCAGCGCGGAAGTCCCCTCGATTCAACGCGGCTCGACCGCGCTCCATGACTGGGCGAACCGTCGGTGACAGCGGAGCGTTCGGCTCATCGGTGATTTCGATTTCCAGATTCCTGATTTCCTTCCATCCCCCATTGACGAAGAAGCGGACGGGAGGGAGCAGTTCGGCTCCTAGTTCTCGCAGTTTGTGCAGGGCCTTGAGCCGCCGCGCATCCGTCCCGCGATCACTTTGCGCGAACTCACGCAACGCCTCGCGGAGTTCCGGCGAGTTGAACAGGCTGACGAACTCGCTTGCCACTTCGCGAGCCTTGTCGTCCCCGACGCGGAACAGCAACGGAATCGCGGCGACAACCCCCGGACATTGCTGGTTGAATTCGCGGGCCGCTTCACGCTGTCGTTCGACCGACGGTTTTCTGCCGAGCTTCTCCAATGTCTTGGAAAGAGCATCGATCATTTTGCGAGGGATCAGATTCTCGAAAGAATACACAAACGGCCCATTCTGTTCGGCGACCGGCCGCCGCAAGTCGTCGAGATTCTGGGTCGCGAAGGGGAACCCCGGCCGCACCTTCAACGCGGCCCGCCAATGAGTTTCCGCATCGGCCGTCTTTCCCTGCCGAGCCAGTGCCACCGCGATCCCATGATGCAATTCCGCCGCTTCCGGCCACTCCCACTGCTCCGGTTCGATCAGCCGTTGAGCCGCGTCGGCGATCGCCAACGCTTCCGTGTCTCGCTCCAACATCACGAACGCCGAAACCATCCGGCCCCAACAGTCGAACCGCTCCGGCCGCTGATCGCGCATCCGATCGGCAACCGCGTTGGCTTCGTCCCGCTGTCCCAAAAGCAACGCGAATCGGACCACGTTCGATTGCGAGAAGAGATTGTTTGGATCGAGTTCCACCGATCGCTGCGAGACCCGCAACGCATCAAGCCAGCGGGCTGAATGAAAATACGCCTCGGCCAAGTTGTTGAGAATCGAGGAGATGGGTCGCTGCTCTTTCAACGCCGTTTCACCCAACGCAATGACGCTCGCCATGTCATGCTGCTGCATCGCATGGAAGACTCGCTCGTGAGCTTCCAGCAACTCCCAACCGGCGTCGTTGGGCTCACCGCCGAACGAGCGAATGTTTTTGAGGGCCTGTTCCTCGCAGGACTCCATGATCCCGCGCAGGCCGGCGCTCTTTTCGTGAAACGGCCAACGCTCCAGAAACCGTCGAATGGCCAGCGTCGTCAAACCTGGCAACGAGGCCATTTCCAATGTCCAGCACCACTGCGCCACCACTTCCGGATCATTCGGAGCCAACCGCATCCAGCGTTCGGCCGCTCGCAACACTCCGGCATCGTCTTCAAGATCGCGATACACGTTGACTTGCCGATTGAGAATCTCCGTCCGATTCGGCCAGCGTTCCGCAAGCTCGCTGAGTATTTGACTCGCCGTCACAAACTTGCGACGAAACATCAACTCATCGACGTCTTCGAGTGCGACGAGCAATTTCTCCGGCACACGCTCGGCCAGAGTCTTCGTAGCGATCTTCTTTTGCCGTTCCTTCTGTTTCGCCTGCCGCCGCTGCTCCTTCCGCGTCCCCATCGCTCTGCCTCCCGTGCCAATGTTTCGAAAAGGTTTCTTGCTGCCTTCATCGAAACATAAGAAGTTCGTGTTAGGCTCAACGGCTCGATCTTGAAAAGCCGCGCCATCGAACGAATGTTCGCTGCCCAAGTTGTTGCAGCGATTCTCGACTTTTTTACCCCAAGTTCACCGTCACAGTTTTCGACTCGGTGTAGTTTGCCAGCGCGGCGGCTCCGAGTTCACGGCCGATGCCACTCATCTTGAAGCCGCCGAATGGGGCGGCAGCGTCGAAGACATCGTAGCAGTTCACCCACACGGTGCCGGCACGGACGCTGGCGGCAAAGCGGTGTGCTTTCTGAACGTCTTTCGTCCAGACTGCGGCGGCCAGACCGTAGTGCGTGCTGTTCGCGCGCGTGATGATCTCGTCCATCCCTTGGAACGGCAGGATGCTCATCACTGGGCCGAAGATCTCGTCCTTCGCGATGGCCATCTCGTCGGTCACGCCAGTGAAGATGGTCGGTTCAATGAAATAGCCCTTGTTGCCGAATCGGTTGCCGCCGGTCAGGCACTTCGCCCCTTCTGATTTGCCCTTATCGATGTACGACATGATCTTGTTGAACTGGTCCGAATCGACCTGCGGACCTTGTGTCGTGTTCGGATCGAATGGGTCGCCGAGCCGTCTGGCCTTCGCGCTGGTCAGCATCTTGTCGACGAACTTGTCGTGCACTGATTGCTCGACGAACAGACGCGAGCCGGCGCAGCAGCACTGGCCTTGATTGAAGAACAAACCGAACTCGGCCCCGGCGACCGCCGCGTCGAGATCGGCGTCGGCGAAGACGACGTTGGGGCTTTTGCCTCCCAGCTCAAACGTCAGCCGCTTCAGCGTGCTGGCGGCATCGACCATGATTTTCTGAGCGGTCTCGTAGTGGCCAGTGAAGGCGATCTTGTCGATCCCCGGATGCTTCACCATCGCGGCTCCGGTCGCTCCGAAACCGGGGATGACGTTGATGACGCCATCGGGGATGCCCGCCTCTTGAGCCAGTTCGGCGAGTCGCAAGCAGGTGAGCGGCGTTTGCTCGGCCGGTTTCATGATGATCGTGCAGCCGGCGGCCAGAGCTGGTCCCCACTTCCAAGCGGCCATCAGCAATGGGAAATTCCAGGGGATGATTTGCCCGACGACGCCGACCGGCTCGCGGCGCGTGTAGCAGAAATAGTTGCCGCGAATCGGAATCGTGTCCCCCGTGAGCTTATCGGCCCAGCCGGCGTAGTAGCGGATACAGTCGATCGACAGCGGCAAGTCGGCGGCGCGCGCGTCGCTAATCGGCTTGCCGTTGTCGAGCGATTCGAGCGCGGCCAACTCATCGAGATTCGCCTCAATCAAGTCGGCCAGCTTGTTCATCAAGCGGCCTCGGTCGCGAGCATCCATCTTTGACCACGGCCCGGTTTCAAATGCGGCTCGCGCGGCTTTCACGGCGGCATCGACGTCGGCGGGATCCCCCTCGGCCACTTCGGCGATCACCGTTTCATTGACCGGGTTGATCGTCTGGAATCGCTTGCCGCTGCGGGACTCGACCCACTTGCCGTTGATCAGCATGTTGGTTTGACGAATTTTCGGGGCGGAAAACTTGGCTTCAGCAGTCGCGACCATGACATGTCTCCTGGGACGGGAATGAGAGGAAACTCAACGCCGTAAAGGCTAACAAGCCAAGCGATCACGCTCCAGCAGCGGTCAACGTTGGACGACGCAATCAGGTCGAGGTTCCGTTGTCGCCGATCCCTTCAAAGGTGAATCAGACACCTTTGTCTCCGCTGCCACCAACACGCCTTGACCGTTTCGCGGCGGCTGACCTATACGGCCGCGCGGGAGGACGGAGACTTCGATGCGGTTGTTACAGCGCTACATTCTGGGTGAGTTGCTGCGCGTGTTCGTGTTTGTACTCAGCGTCTTGACGGTGCTGCTGGGCTTCTTGGGGGTGTTTCAGCAAATCACCGAGCGCGGGCTGGGGCCGCTGCAAGTCTTGCAAGTGCTGCCGTATCTGATTCCCAGCCTCGTGCCGTACACGATTCCAGCAACGTTGCTGTTGAGTGTGTGCGTGGTCTATGGCCGGATGGCGGGAGATCAGGAGATTACAGCCGCCAAAGCAGCGGGGATCAGCGTCATGTCGCTGTTGGCTCCGTCATTATTTCTGGGGGCGGTGATGAGTGTCGGCTCGTTGCTGTTGACCGACCAAGTCATCCCTTGGGCCGAATCGAAAATCCAACACATCGTCGCCGCAGGCATGAAGGACATCGTGCTCGACATGTTGAGGTCTCAGAATCAAATCGAGATCGATGGATACTCCATTTCGGTTCGCGACGTCGGTCCCGATGGCAAACTAATTCGACCGACCTTTCGATTCGCATCCAAGGGAATGCACCGACTGACGGCACAGGCCCAGGAGGCGGAACTTACTCGGTTCGATCTGGAGGAACAGCAGGTCTTGGTGAGGTTCTCGCGTGTGCAACTCGACGTACCGGGGCAAGGCCGAAGTTGGGCTGAGGAGTTCGAGCATCTCTTTCCGTTACAGATTGGAAAAAAAGCTCCGAAAGCCCGTCATATCAATGTCCGTGAGCTGCGCAACGAACTCGATTCACTCGACGCTCAACACCAGGATTTGCAGTGCCGACGCGAGATCGAAGCCGCATTCGCGCTCGCCACTGGAGATTTCAAAGTGCTCCAAAACGGTTCGCTCACGCAGATGGATAAACGACTGAGTCGCAATCGCAGGCTCTACAACGACCAAAAAACCGAGGTTCAATTTCGATTCGCAATGGCGTGCAGTTGCTTCTTTTTTGTACTGGTGGGCAGTCCGTACGCCGTGCTGCAGGCCAAGAGACAGTTTCTGACGAACTTCATGATCTGCTTTCTGCCGATCCTGCTAGGCTATTACCCGCTGGTGTTGCTGGCCAAGAATCTTTCGAGCACGGGAACAGCCAATCCTGTTTGGGCCATTTGGTTTGCCAATATTCTGGTAACGATCGCCGGGCTGTTCCTGCTGAGGCGTGTCAACCAACATTGAGTGGCCCCCGATGCGTTTAAGGCGTTTGGACTTCGATCGCCTGCTCTCGAATCGCGGCGAAGAGGCACGCGGCGACGAGATCGGCGGTTGTGCCTGGATTGCGGCGGTGTCCATCGGCTCGCAACCACTGGTCGAATTCGGCGATCCGGCGAGTTCGCTCGTCCGATTCGAGCGGCAGCCCAACCAGTTCTGGCAAACATCGGCGAGCACGCCGCGAGGCTTCCGCCGCGACCGACTCGCCGCACTTGCGAGCAATCAGTGTGTCGGGATGTTCGGCCAACATTCGCAGGTGCAGTTCGATGATTGCTGCTTCCCAATGTCGTCCGAAGTCCTGGCCCACCGCAGCCAAGAAAGACAGACCTTCGTCCAAGACCCAAGCGAAACGGTTCGCGTACTGCGCCGCGACGGCGTCACGGTTGGCTGCCAACTTCATCACCTCCAGCAACGATTCCGTGGGATCGTTGGCAATGTCTTGGTCGTCAGCCGTGCCGAGACCTCCCGGCTGAGCCAACCGAATCGCGCGATAGACCCACGCCGCATCGTCTCGAGTCAAACGGTCGAGCACGTTCCCGATACCCTCGCGCAGAGGCCGATTCAACGGGACTGCGGCCAACGGCGCGATCAACAACACGATCCCAAGATTTGTGTTCGACGTGATCACCGCACGCGTCGCCTCTACGGCTTGGAAGACGGCTTGGCCGACACCCAATTGTGCCGCGTGAGCCAGAGCCGGTGAAGCGGCATCGGCCGAACGCACGAAATCATCAAACGTCAGATCAGTAAATGACGCCCGCGGATGCACGTTGCCTGGCTTCGCGGCCGAGGCTTCCAACACGCATGCGAGGCGGATGGCTTCGGCCAACTGCGTACAGGAACTTTCGTCGCGGAGTGTCGCGATCATGCGATGTGTTCTTGGTCGCTCCCGCGCAAGACCGACGAGTGCTACGCGCCCTTCGTCGAATTGTCTTACGCTTCGGAATTGCGAGGCATCGTATGCGGAAGCCGAATCTCACTTCCATGACACGTCGTTTGGAGTGTCCTCCCCGACGCTACGGGTTACTTTGGCGGCTTGGCCGCGCTATGATTTCGCTCCCGCAGTGACACGATCGCTTTGCAGACGGAGCATTCATGCAGCCGGTTTCTTTGGCGTTCTTTTGGCATCAGCATCAGCCGTATTATCCGAACGACCTCACGGGCGAGAACGAGTTCCCGTGGGTGCGGTTACATGGGACCAAAGATTACTGGGGCATGGCTCGGCACATTCAGGAAGTTCCGGAGTTTCGCTGCACGATCAATCTCGTCCCCAGTTTGCTGGTGCAGTTGCTGAAGTACACGGATGGCAACGGCAGTGATCGGCACTTGGATGTCTCGCGGATGCCAGCCGATGGACTGTCGAAGGCTGACGCGCTGTATTTGCTCGATCATTTTTTCATGGCCAACGGCGACAGCATGATTCGGCCGTCGCCGCGGTATCACGAGCTGTTCCTGAAGCGACGCATCGGAACCGACTCGGCGGAGTCGGCTCTGCCGAGGTTCACCGTTCGCGACCTGCGCGACCTGCAAGTCTGGAGCAACCTCGCCTGGATGCACCCGATCCTGTTCGAGGTCGATCCCGAGCTACGGGACTTCAAACATAAAGGGCAGTCCTACTCCGAGGCCGACAAAGCCTGGCTGCTCGACAAGCAACTGGCTGTGCTGCGGCAGATCATCCCGCTGCACCGGCAACTGGCCGAAGGTGGACAAGTCGAACTGACGACCACTCCGTTTTATCACCCGATACTGCCGCTGCTGTGGGACAAACGCTTGGCTCGGCAGGCAATGCCCGGCTGCGAACTGCCTCGGCATCTCGATAGCTATCGCGACGACGTCATCGAACATCTCCGTCGCGCCGTCGCGTTTCACGAACAACTTTTCGGCGAGAAGCCGCGCGGGATGTGGCCGTCCGAAGGCTCGGTCGCGCAAGAGATCATCGGAGCGATCGCCGACGTCGGCATCGAATGGATCGCGACCGATGAAGAAATCTTGATGGCCTCGACCGGTGGCCGAGTCAGCCGCGATCCGCACGGCCATTTGCGTCACCCGGAGTTGCTGTATCGCCCGTGGCTCGTGGCCGATGGCGACCAGCAATTGCAAATGATTTTCCGCGATCACGGCCTTTCCGACTTGATCGGCTTTCATTATCAGCGAGCCGATTACGTCTTGGCCGCGATGGATCTGCTTGGTCGCGTCGAAGAGATCGGCCGAGCGACCGAGCCACTCAACGGTGGCCGGCCGACACTCGTTCCGATCATCCTCGACGGCGAGAACTGCTGGGAGTACTACCACGACGGAGGCGTCACGTTTCTCCGCACGCTGTACCAGGAGGCCGCGCAACGCGGCGCGATCAATCCCGTTTGCATTGGCGAGCATCTTCGGGAACATCCCGCGTCCGACCGCATTGACCGTCTGTTTGCCGGCAGTTGGATCTCGCACAATTTCGCGATTTGGATCGGCCACCACGAAGATCGCACCGCTTGGGACTTGCTGCACGACGCTCGTGAGCGGCTGAAACTCGCCACCGTTCGGGACGCCACCATTCGGGACGCCACCATTCGGGAGGGCGAGGCTCCCGCCGAGCCGCGTGTTTCGAACGACGCCAATTCTCAAACCGGCTCGGCGGGAGCCTCGCCCATCCGAATCGCCCAAGCCTGGCAGGAACTCTTCATCGCCGAAGGAAGTGATTGGTTCTGGTGGTATGGCCCAGAGTTTGGTTCGGCTCAAGACAAACTCTTTGACCGACTCTTCCGCACGCATTTGCAGAACATCTACGCGCTGCTGGGCGAGCCGGCCCCTGCGAATCTGAATGAGCCGATCAAACGCAACGGTCATCGCCGACTGCACACGCTGCCGACCGGATTCTTGCCCGTAAAGGTCGATGGCCGAGCGACCTACTTCGAGTGGATCAGCGCCGGCATCTTCGAATCCGGCAGCGAGCGGGGCACGATGGCTCAAGTCACCGAAGGCTTGGTCCGTCGAATTCATCTGGGTTTCGATCAGACTCGACTGCTGGTGCGAGTCGATACGGCAAGCCGCGCTCGCGATGACTTTGAACGCACGGGCATTGATGAGCTGCGAATCCGTTTCGTCGAACCAGAAGGGTTGGAACTCGCCGTCATCGGTTTCGGTGAAACCACGCTATCCGTCACGTTGGATAACGTTGGAACGTCCGCGGGCGAGGCCGCGATTGGCCAAGTCTTTGAACTCGGCGTCATGCTGTCTGCACTCGACGTCCAGTCGGGCAGCGTGCTCAAGTTCTTCGTCGAACTGTTTGCGAACGGGCAAAGCTACGACCTCGCCCCGCGCGAGACGACGCTTGAACTGACCGTTCCCCCGCCTGACTTCGAGCAGATCCTGTGGCAAGTCTAATCGCCGTGTGAACCCCCCAGTCCATCGGCAAGGGCTTCCGGCAAGTCATTCTGAATGTGACTCGGCTATTGATTCAGGCTATGCTGGCAACCCGCCACGCTCTTCCCGATGGTCAGGGCGTGCCACCCGTCCGAATCCCCTGTAACACGCCAACACGAGGAGGTTTGATGCGATCCGCTCTCAGAAGTATTGCCGCCGTCTTTGTCGGATTCGTTGCCGCGAGCGTCGTCATGATGGTGATCGAAACCATCAACGGTCTTGTTCTCTATCCCGAACTGGCGAAGGCCGCCGAAGGAGTCACGGACCGCGAAACGCTTCGCGACCTTCTCAAAACCGCGCCTGTTGGGGCATTCCTCGTCGTGCTAACCGGTTGGATTCTCGGCGGCATGGCTGGCGGCTGGACCGCTGCGCGGCTTGCGGCCCGGGCGACGATTCGACACGGCGTTGTCCTCGGCGCATTGCTGACGCTGGCTGGCATCGCGAACAATCTCATGCTTCCGCCCCCCCTTTGGTTTTGGATCGCGAGCCTTCCCGTGATGTTACCTGCGGCGTACGCGGGAGCACGCCTCGTTCCGGCACGCTGAGAAGTTTCCGCCGGCAATGGAAGCGGCACATTTCCTGAATGAAGAACTGGAAATCGACGGTAGAGTGTGCTTCGCATTGGCCGATGTTGATTTGGTGGGGAGGCGCTCATGGGATTCGACTCGCGAACGATCATTGCTTCGGACGATGGGCTGAACCGGCGTGGTTTTTTGCGAGCCGGAGCTTTTGGTGGAGCGGTGGCGTCGCTCGCGCAGTGGTTGCGGGCGGAAGAGGCGGCAGGAGAGCGGGGGGCATCGAAGGCGGTTGTGTTCGTGCATCTCGACGGTGGGCCGCCGCAGCTCGACATGATTGACATGAAGCCGCAGGCTCCGATTGAGATTCGAGGCGAGTTCAATCCGATCGCGACAACGGTTCCCGGCATTCAAATCTGTGAACTGCTACCGAAGTTGGCGAGCATTGCGGATCGAGTCGCGTTCGTGCGGTCGCTGGTCGGATCGGGGGGAGCTCACGATGCGTTTCAATGTCAGTCGGGATTCGTCGCCAAGGAATTGCAATCGCTCGGCGGCCGCCCGGCGTTGGGTTCGGTGATCTCAAAGCTGCACGGCTCGACCAGCGATGCCGCTCCGTCGTTCGTCGATCTGATGCAAGGCCGAGCGTTGGTGCGGAACAGTGCTCGGCCGGGATTTCTCGGCCCAGCGTATCAACCGTTTCGACCGGACATCTCACAGATGTTCGCCCGAGAACTCGAACCGGGCATGAAGAACGAACTGGCTCGCTTGGGCGCTAATCACTCAGTCAGTTTGAAACTCGATGGTGCGATCGACGTGGATCGGCTGAGCGACCGGACGACGCTGCTGGCTCAATTCGATTCGTTCCGTCGCGAAGTCGATGCCGCCGGCATGATGACCGCGATGGATCGCTTCACGCAGCAAGCGGTCGGCATCCTCACTTCCGGCCGCTTCGCCGATGCGCTCGATTTTTCCAAGGAAGACCCACGCGTGTTGGAACGCTACAAGCTGCAAATGACTTCAGGTCAGCCGAACTACACGTCGGACGCGGCCCCGGCCACACAAAAATTTCTGCTCGCACGGCGGCTGATCGACGCGGGAGTCCGCTGCGTCAGCCTGTCGATCAGCGACTTCGACACACATTCGGACAACTTCCCGCGCATGCGGCACACGTTGCCGATCGTCGATCACGGCCTGGCGACGCTGATCACCGACCTCGAAGGACGCGGCCGCTTGAACGACGTGACGATCGTCGCCTGGGGCGAGTTCGGCCGCACGCCGCGCGTTGATCCCAAGAGCGGCGGCCGGCATCACTGGCCACAAGTCGGCCCCGCGATCCTCGCCGGCGGCGGCCTGCGCGGCGGAGTCGCACTCGGCGAAACCGACCGCACCGCCAGCACGGCGATTGCTCGGCCGGTCCACTACAAAGAGGTCTTCGCTACCATCTACCACAATCTCGGCATCGACCCTCACCGCACGGCGCTGACCGATCCTCAGGGCCGCCCGCAGCACCTGCTGGACGAAGGGCAGCCGATTCGGGAATTGATTGATGCCTCGCGCGGAGTGTCATGAGTGATTCGGCGAGCGGCAGGGCGTCAGCCCTCCGAGTCAAAACAGAAGGAAACACTCG
>SXGT01947454.1_pt1 | contig 18546 bp, 13 predicted proteins | sample 3176221 | NCBI WGS metagenome assembly SXGT01 (sample SAMN11356862, study PRJNA531348) | freshwater metagenome | isolation source: freshwater sample F1-120 | place: China: Fuxian Lake, Yuxi | collected 2017-12-25
CCCTCTCCCAAAGGGAGAGGGAGGTTGTTGCATGCGACTGGACATTTTCTTGCCGTTTTTGCGTAAGGCAAAAAAGAACGCCCCGCCGCCACGGGACGGCTGGCTGCTGCGCGGAGCGAGGAAGATCCTGCCGGCCAATCTGTTTGCCGACCGGGTCGCCGGCCAGCCGGGGCTGGTGCGGCGGACGCTCAAGTGGCTGGGGCCGAGCTGGGTGGCGGCGCCGTGGCGAAGGGTGATTCAGGGGGTCTGCTTTGTTTTGTTTCTGGTCCTCTTCTACTACGTCTGTTACCCCTACACCGCCCGGCCGAGCCAGACCTGGACGGCATGGCAGCCGACCAAGATTGCGGAGGACCAGGCGATTATCTTGGAGAAGCCCCAAGGAGAGATTGTTGGCCTTAAGCCGGGAATGATCGTCTACGCCGCCGACCAGGGCAGTTGGCGGGTGAATGAGGCGGCGGAGGGACGAATCGTCCTCGCGGCAGAGAAAAATGTTCCGCCCGAGAAGCTTGAAGACCTCCGCTTCAGCCTCGGCGGGCCGTGGGACCTCTCGCAAGACCCACCGGGAAAGTGGCCGAGCCACTATGCGGACTCGCTGGCGGCCAAAGAGAAAATCCACGCCGAGTCGTTCCTGATTATCGACCCGCTCGTCGCCATCTCCACGTCGCTCGCTTCCCGCACCTGGGCCTGGTCGCTGATCTTTGCCGTTGGCATCCTGGCGGTCGGCGTCATCGTCCCCCGCGGCTTTTGCGGGTATCTCTGCCCGCTCGGCACGCTCATTGACTTGTTCGACTGGGCCATCGGCAAGCGAGTCACTCGCTTCCGCGTGGCGGACGACGGCTGGTGGGTGCATATCAAATACTATTTGCTGCTGGGGACGCTGGTGGCCTCGATGTTCGGCGTGCTCGTCACCGGCTTCGTCGCGGCGATCCCCGTCATCACCCGCGGCCTGCTGTTTCTCTTCGACCCGCTGCAAACCGGCCTGGAGCGCGGTTGGCATCAGGTCCCGCCGATGAACGCCGGGCACTTGCTGTCGCTGGTGCTGTTCGTCGCTGTCCTCGGCCTCGGTTTTTTTAAGCCCCGGTTCTGGTGCAAATACGTCTGCCCCAGCGGCGTGGTCTTTTCGCTGGGCAATCTGCTGCGAGTGAGCGAGCGGAAGGTCGAAAGCAGTTGCATCAACTGCAACAAGTGCGTGGAAATCTGCCCGTTCGACGCCATCAAGCCGGACTTCACCACGCGCACGTCCGATTGCACTCTCTGCCAGAGCTGCGGCGGCGTCTGCCCCACGCAGGCCATCAAGTTCGTCGAGCGGTGGAACCGCGTCGAACTGAAAATCGAGAACGACCCGCCGACGCGCGAGACGGCGATTGGCCGGCGTGGATTCATCTCCCTGGCGGCGGGGACCGCGGCCGGCATCGTCGGTGGAACGGCGCTGGCACTCGGGACGAAGTTGAGCGGCGCAAATCTCGATGATCCGAATTCGCCCCGTCCCGTTCGCCCTCCCGGCAGCGTTCCCGAGCGGCAGTTCCTGGAGCTCTGCATCCGCTGCGGCGAGTGCTTCAAAGCCTGCCCCAACAACGTCCTGCACCCGCTTGGCTTTCAGCAAGGGTTGGAAGGTCTTTGGACACCGCAAGTCGTTGCCGACTGGGCCGGCTGCGAATCGAGCTGCAACAACTGCGGCCAGGTCTGTCCCACCGGCGCGATTCGGGCTCTGCCACTGGCGGAGAAAAAGGTCGCCCGGATGGGTCTGGCGGAAGTTAATCTCAAGACGTGTCTGCCTCATGCCGGAAAAGAAGCCTGCCAGCTTTGCGTCGATGAATGTGTCCACGCCGGTTACAACGCCATCGAGTTCATGCAGGTCCGCACCGAGGTCGATGCCGCCGGCCAGCCTGTCGAAGGTACCGGCTTTGTCGCCCCGGTCGTCGTGGCAGAAAAGTGCGTCGGCTGCGGACTCTGTCAGACGCGGTGCTACGGCATCAACGTGCTCGAGAAGAAGCTACTCGACGAATCGGCCATTATCATCCGCGCCGGCGAAGGGAAAGAAGACCGTCTGATGAGCGGGAGTTACCAGGAGTTGCGGGATGCGGAGGCGGAAAAGAAAAAGGCGTCATCAAAACCAGCAGGGGGCGGAGATTATTTGCCGGAGTTTTTGAAGTGACGGTGCATCGCAATGTCAAAACTCCACTTCCATCAGATCCCGCGCGATCTCGGTCATCGGAAACAAATGCCGCGTGGCGGCGAGGCCGACGGGATCGTCTCCACCCACCAGCGGGTCCATGTGCGTCAAGATGAGCCGCCCAACACCGGCGGCCTGGGCGAGCCTGAGGACGCCGGAGAGGCAGCTATGGCCGGTCTTTTGGGCCCATTCTTCGCTCCCGTCGGGAAAGTTGCATTCGTGGACGAGCAGGTCGACGCCGCGGATGTGTTCGACGTAGGGAGCATCCTCGCGGGCGGTCGTGTCCGTGACATAGGCCATGCTTCGCCCCGGCCAATCCAGCCGAAAGCCGACCGAGCCGCCGGGATGGTCGAGCGGAAAGTGCGTCAGCGTTCCGCCCCCTTTGAGGTCCACCGGCCCTGTGAGTGGCGCGGCGGAGAGGGGAAGCTGAGCTGGGAAGAGATCCTCGGTGAGCAGATGCGTCTGGATCGCGGCCAGCTTTGCGGCCTCGGCGTGGAGCGTCACCCGCTCGATCGATTTGCCATAACAAGTGTCGAACAGAAACGAGACCCCCCAAACGTGGTCGAGATGGGCGTGGGTGAGAAAGATGTCAAGCGTGCTCGTCGCCAGCAGGTCTCGCACCCGGAACATCCCCGAACCGGCATCGAGCACGACGCCGACCTCGGGCAGCATGAGACACGACGTATGCCGCGTCTCGTTGGGATGATAGCCGGCGGTGCCAAGGAAGAGGAGTTTCATGAAGTTGGTTGGGCTCCGCTAAAGCGTGGCCAGCGATTCCGTCATCGCGGCCGGTTTGGCGAAGGCGGTCAGGGCATCCACCAGCAGCATGTCTTGCCCCGGCAGCACACTCCGCAGGTCGAGCAGCAGGCGGTCGTTCTTGATGCGCCCCATCACAGCCGGAATGCCGGTTCGCAAGGCCGCGGCGAGGGCATTGACGTTTCCTTTGGACGGCGTCAGGGCGACGCACCAGGTTGGAATTTCTTGCGACGGCACGCTGCCGCCGCCGAGATAGGCATGGTCTTGCACGGGTTCTGCCGTGGCGATTCCACCAGTGGCGGCGAGTTGCGGGGCCAGGCGCTCGGCCCGATTCTTCAGGTTGTCCAGCGGCGTGGCGAGCAGCGACAGGAGCGGCACGCGGCGCTCGGCCACTTCCGGATCCTGGTAGAGTCCGAGCGTGGCAGCCAGGGCCGAGAGCGTGAGCTTGTCGACGCGGAAGGCTCGCATCAGCGGATGCTTCATGATTTTCTGGATGAGGGCCGACTTGCCGACGATGATGCCGCATTGCGGTCCGCCGAGGAGTTTGTCGCCGCTGAACAGAACGAGGTCCGCCCCGGCTTTGATACTGTCCGTGGCGATTGGCTCACCGAGGATGCCGTACTTCTTCAAATCGATGAGAGCCCCCGAGCCAATGTCGTCGATGACCGGCAGATTGTGCTTGCGGCCGATGGCGATCAGCTCGTGGAGCTGCGGCGACTCCGTGAAGCCGACGACGACGTAATTGCTAGTATGGACGTGGAGCAAAGCGCCGGTGTTGCTGCTGACCGCGGCGGAGTAGTCGGCGGCGCGAGTCTTGTTCGTCGTTCCCACTTCCCGCAGAATCGCCCCGCTCGCCGACATCACCTCCGGCAGTCGGTAGCTGCCGCCGATTTCAATCAGCTCCCCGCGACTGACGACGACTTCCTTGCCAGTCGCCACGCCAGCCAGTGTGATGAGCGTGGCCGCCGCGTTATTGTTGACGACGGTTGCCGCCTCCGCCCCGGTCAACTTCGTGAGCAGGCGTTCGACCGCCACGACTCGCTGCGAACGCTCGCCAGTCGCGAGGTCGATTTCCAGGCTCGCATAGCCGCCGGCCACTTCGCTCATCGCGGCAATCGCTTCTTCCGCCAGCGGCGCACGCCCCAAGCCGGTATGCAGCAAGATGCCTGTCGCGTTGATCACGGGCCGCAGGCTCAGCTTCTGTTCCGCGGTGATCCAGCTCGCGATCCGCTCCGCCAGCTCGCTGGGAGTCGGAATATTCATTGCCGCCGCGGACGACTGCACGTTGGTCCGCAGATTATCGAGAAAGCTCCGGACGCCGCTGACAACCACGTTATGGCTGGCGGTATGAACCAGCGATTTGAGCGGCGGGTATTCCAGCAGTTCGTTGACGGACGGAATGTTGCGGAGCATGTCTTTCATCGGCCTTCCAGAGGAGTTGAGTGCTCCTGCAATCCTAACCCGAAGCGAGAGGGAGGGAAACCTTTGCAAGGAGCTGGCCAGGCGAGACTTGGGGTTACCAGTCGATGGCCAGCTTCGTCCAGCGAATGCCGCAAACTCCCTGCTCGACGCACCAATGCGTGGCCAGAAAAGTTCCATCGAGCAGGCGGATCGCCGTGGGAAAGCCGAACTGGAAGCTGGCCAGTTCGTCGACTCCCGTGGCGGCGTCGGCGGGACCGTCGCGAAATCCACGGGCATCGTAGAGGAGACCTTCCTCTTGCACGGTCCAACTCGTGTCGGTAAACGTGACCAGCGCCATGACCACACCCTGTTGCCCGTAACGCCGGTTGTATAGCACAAGCAGCCGGTCGCCACCCAAAGGGAGGAAGGACAGCGTCTGCCCGCGGATTCCCGTGTCCTGATGCGGTCCCCAGGTCCAGCCGTCATCGCGCGAGATGGAGAAGCGGTTGCACTGGTCGCGATAGTCACCAAGGGTCACGGTCCAGGCCGCAGCCATGACAACGCCGGGCGCGATTTCGGCCAGCTTCTGTTCCCAGAATCCGAGCTTTCCCTCGGGATCGCGAAACACCGTGCGGCGATCGGGCCAGGTGCGGCCGTTGTCGTTGGAAACGGCAACCAGCACCTCTTCTCCCAGACGGTCTTTGTCCGCGAGCAGAGCTCCCGGTGCGAGCAGCCGGCCGGAAGTGAGCGGCCGGAGGGAATGCGAAACCTCGATGGGGCAATCCGGCATCGGCACCGTTTGGGGAGCGGACCACGATAGGCCGTTGTCGGTGGAGCGGCAGTAGACGGTTTCCCCCAGTCTCTCGCCGAACCGTTCATTCTGATTCGCCCAATAGCGGGTGCCGTAGGCAAAGACCGTCTTTCCATCGGCGGAGAGGCTCAGCTTTAAGGCGTTTGCGGAGGGTGGGTCGGCTGTGGGGGGGAGGAGCTGTCCTGCCAAATGCCAGGTCTGGCCGCCGTCGGTCGAGCGGACCCAGTCCGATCCCCCATGCACATATTGACCGCCGCCCACGCTGAACGAACAGAGAATGTCGCCGCTGGGGAGCTGGACTGCTTGCGGAAACGCCGATTCGCGTTCATCGAGCCGACCGGTGCTGATAATTCTAAGAGAAGGCATAGATTCTCATCTCAATTGGGCTTGGGTTTGGCCGGCAGCAGGGCGACGGCCAGAACGATACCGCTCAAAATGAATAGGGCACAGACGAGAAAACTTATCCGAAATCCCAAAGTGGCACTGTTCATGCCCCAGAACGTCCAGTCGGCGTCTTTCACGCCATCGACAATTGCGCCATACAGATAACCAGCCGGCGCTGCCGGGACCATGAGCATCGTCACGAAGGCCATATTTTTCCGCAGTTGGTCCCGTCTGGAAGCCGAGACGATGTAGTTCGGCGCATAGACGCCGACCAATTCCCCCGCTCCGTGCAGGCCGAATGCAACGAGATACCAAGGACCGGTGACCAAGATCGCCCAGACCTGAGCGGCCAGGAAAATCGCCGCGGTTGTTAGAATGCCAACCTTCGGGTTGGTGCGGGTAAGCACCCAGCCGAGCAGGATCCCCGTGACAACCTTGAAACCGAACCGAAGCATGTTTTGTGGTCCGGCAAATTTCTCGGGAAGGTTACCTAGCACCTCCTCGGAGTACAAATTCATGTTCGACGGAATGACATTCCCGGCGTAAACGAGAATTGTCACCACGGTTGCCAGCAAGAGCACTCGCTGCCGCAAGATCGCGCGGAAATGATAGATGAAGGCCGCTGCCGCGCCGATTGCGCAGGAGTATCCCAAGAATTGCAGCAGCGCCGCCGACTCGGGACTTTCCCCATTCGCCGAGTGGCCAGAGAAGTGCATGAGCGCCACCGAAGCGAACATCAAAGGGAGCCCCAGCAGCAGCCCGATGACCTCGGAAACTGGCGCTCGTGCGGGCTCGTGCTGGACTGGCACGATGTGAAAGAACTGCGAGAACAGGGCCGCCAGGCCCATGATCGGCGCACCGGCTGCAAACAGGATGATGAAGCTGGTGGGAAATGCGAGACCCTTGAAGTGCAGGCCAAACAGATCGCCCCCAAGCAGCGCCGTCTGGCCGAATGAACCGAGCACCGCCAACAGCGGGCCGGCTCCGAAGGCCAGCCCGAGCGCCAAGCCGCGGCGCGATTCGTCTGAACCGCGCCCCACCACTTCCCAAAGCAGAGCGATAGCTGCCGGCATGACTGCTCCCGAAACCCCTCCTTGCAAGATAATCATGGCTAGTTTGATTTCGTTCGAGGCGGAGGAGGCCAGGGTTACGGCCAGCGTCGCCAACATCACTGCGGATATTCCGTAGCAAAGACTCAGATTGCGTTTGAGCGATGAGACTCGCGGCGACAGCCAGGCCAGCAGCGCTGGCATGGCGGTCATGGCGAAGAACAGTGTTCCCGGCAGGTTCGAGGTGCGGGCGTCAGCACCGAGGTGGCGGCACAGCGAGGCCTGGGTAATGCCGACATAGAGCACCGGAGCCGCCAGGTATTGCGTGCCTGTGCAGATCGCAAACAGGATCAAGTTCCTGCGCTGCTGGGGCCAGGGAAGAAGACAGGCCGAGGGCGAATCGATCTTCGGATCGCTCATGAAATTCCCCCAAAGCCGCCACACGTTTCTAGAGCGGCAACGACACGGCCTGGCCCGTCTGGGCCGAGATCAGGCACGCTTCACAAATTTCAACCGCCGCCCGGCCTTCCGTTCCCCCAACTTTCGGTGGACGCTCTTCGCGAATGCTGTCGATGAACTCCTGGACCACGCCAATATGCGGAAACAGACGGATGGGGGACTTGGGTTCTTTCAGATAGTCAAACCGTTCGGGCGTGTAGATCCGTTCCCACTTCTCTCCCTGGCCGACATCAAGGTACTCAAAGTTTTCCAGATCGATCATGGCATCGCGGCCAAAGACCTGGAACCGAACCTCGCTGCTGGGAAGGCTGGGATTGGGGAGCTCCGCGGTGATCCACATCTGGGCCATGATGTTTCCCTCAAAGACGATCTGCGCCATGACCGACAACGGCGGGCCAGGTAGATCGCTAAAGGTTGTCGCCTGAGCGAATACTTTGACGGCATTTCGACCGGTCAGCCAGCGGAGAAAATCGGTGTTGTGGGAAGCCATCCCCATGAACAGGCCGCCACTTCGAGGGTCGGCCATCCATTGCCGCTCTTCAAATAGTTGTTTGGCCAGCGGCAAGGGAAATGCCGAAACGGTGCGGAGCATCTGCAACGGTCCGAGGGTTCCCTGGTCGATGAGCTCTTTGGCCTTCCGCGTGATTTTGCGAAATCGCTCCGTCTTGACGACCGCCAGATTGATGCGAGCCGCTGTGCAGGCGGCGATCATCCGGTCGCACTCCGCGACCGTGGGTGCCATCGGCTTCTCGGCCAGAACATGTTTTCCCGCCGCGGCCGCCTTCGCAGTCAATTCCAGGCGATTCTGGTCCGGCGTGGCGAGCACCACCGCCTGTACATCGTCCCTCGCCAGTAGCGCATCGATCGAGGTCTCGGCGGCGACGCCATAATCCTTCGCAAGCTGTTCCGAGCGACGACCCCCGGTGACGGCCACCAACCGGCAGCCGACAGCATGCCGCGCGACAACCTCGCTATAGGTGAGTCCCATGAAGCCACTGCCGACCATGCCCACGCCGATTGTCTGCATGCGACCTCCTTTCCCTCCGGAATACCCCGAGTCAAATTCATGCCAAGAACTCAATTCGTCCCTACGAGCCTACGCAGAATAGCGGTGCCAAGAGTCGTCAACAACAGGATGTACGTGATATCTCACGGACCAGCCATTGGGTATCATTCCATAGTCCCGGCGGGTGTTGGACCATGAATCGATTTGGCAGCGATTGCTAATCGTCGAAGCACTGGTGTTCGACCCGCCATCTTGGATCCCGCCTCCAGAACCGAGCAAACTCTCCCTACCATCTGCGAGTTTCCCATGCCCACCTTCCCCACCCTCAACCCTCCCGTCCGCGTGCTGATGGGCCCCGGTCCCAGCGACACGCATCCCCGCGTGCTCCAGGCTCTGGCCAAGGGGACGGTCGGCCATCTCGATCCGTATTACCTGGAAATCATGAACGGCTTGCAGGAGATGCTCCGTATGCTGTTCCGGACGAAGAACCAAATGACGATGGCCATCAGCGGCACCGGCTCCGCGGGGATGGAGGCGACGGTCGTCAACCTGATTGAGCCGGGGGACTCGATGATCGTCTGCGTCAACGGCGTCTTCGGCGGCCGGATGCTCGACGTGGCCCAGCGGGCAGGGGCGACCGTCACCAAAGTCGAAAGGCCGTGGGGGGAAGTCTTCACACCGGCCGATTTGAAAGCCGCCCTCGCTTCCGCGAAGCCGAAGGTCGTCGGCATCGTGATGGCCGAGACTTCGACCGGCGCTTACCAGCCGATCGAGGAGATTTCGAAAGTCGTCCACGAAGCAGGGGCGCTGCTCCTGGTCGATGCGGTCACGGCCCTCGGCGGCGTCCCCGTCGAAGTGGATGGCTGGAACATCGACGCCATCTATTCCGGCACGCAAAAGTGCCTGAGCTGCCCGCCGGGACTTTCGCCAACGTCTTTTAGCCCGCGGGCGATGGACGTCATCATGAACCGCAAGACCAAGGTCCAAAGCTGGTATCTCGATGTCTCGATGCTCGCCAACTACTGGGGGCAGAACCGGGTCTATCATCACACCGGCCCGATCAACATGACCTGGGGGCTCTACGAAGCCCTCTGCCTGATTCACGAGGAAGGGCTGGAAAACTGCTTCGCCCGCCACCTGCGGAACCACCGGGCCCTCAAAGGGGGCCTCGCCGCCATCGGCATCAAGTACTCCGCCCAGGAAGGGCACCAGCTCCCGATGCTCAACGCGGTCACGGTCCCGGAAGGGGTAGACGACGCCGCGGTCCGCTCGGCGCTCCTCACCCGCTTCGGCATCGAAATCGGCGCGGGGCTCGGGGCCTACAATGGCAAAGTCTGGCGCATCGGCCTCATGGGTTTTGGCTCCCGCCCCGCCAACGTCCTCCTCTTCCTCTCCGCCCTGGAACAACTCCTCGCCGAGCAGAAATACAGATTCACTTCGGGAGCAAGTGTAGCCGCGGCGAATGAGAGTTATGGGAAGGGAGCCTGACGTTCTCGTTCCCAGGCTCTGCCTGGGAACGCACTTCCTGGAAGCTCCGCCTCAGCGGCAATCGAAACAAACGCCCAACAGACCGACATGGATACGCCCAAGCCGGCAAGCGATTTCTTCCGACAGAAACGGCGCGGAGCGACCGATGCGCGGAGAATTAAGTGGAGAGAACGGAAGAAAGCGGTGGTCGTGGGATTAGCTGCCAACTTTTTCCCATTGTTTGTCGAGCTTCTGTGGTGAAACCGGGCTACTCGTTCCCAGTTCCTGCGCGAACAGCGATACCCGCAACTCTTCCAGCATCCAGCGGTAGATCGCGAGCTGTTCCTGCTCGGCATCCGTGGTGAACGGCCGCGTAACTCGCTCCTTCCAGGCTCTGCCGCGGGGAGCAATGAGATCGTAGTTCGTCTTGTCGCGGGCGAGAGCGGTGGAAAGTTTCTTGAATCGCAGGGAGATGGCTTTGAGGTAGCGGGGAATGTGCTGCAGCCATTCCCAGGGCTGGGCCGTGAGGAAATTTGGCGGCAGCAGGAGGGCGAGTTGGTCCCGGATGTCGTCCAGGGCGAACTTCCAGGCGGCTGGGCGGGCCGTTTCCAGGGCGAGGCGGATTTCGTGATAGGCTTCAAAGAGTGGCAGGACTAACTTCGTCACTTCTTGCACCGCGGGGACGATGTGCTTGCGGCGGGCCCGGACCAGCTCCTCGAAATCGATGCGGCTGCGGGGGAGGCCGGCGAATAATCCATCGCCGAAAAGCGCCCGGTCGGCCAGCAGGTCCATGAGCTGCTCAGTCAGCGGCCGCTCTTTCGCCAGCGGTGCGCCCCAGAGCTTGAGCTTGTCGATCCACGGCAACCACTGGACTTGCGCTTTGAGTTCACGGTTCTCGGCAATGGCAAACAACCGCCGCACGCCGCCGCAAGTTTGCTTTTCCGCGTCGGCGGCACTATCGAGGAGTCGCAGGGAAACGCTTTCTCCCAGGTCGAGGAGGGCCGGATACTTGGTAAGGACCACGCCTGCCCGCTTCACATCCAAACGCAGCGGCAACTTTTCGAAATCCCAGGACTTGAGCCCGTCCCGATGCCAGGCGACTTCTTCCGCCCCCGGTTTTGCATCTTCTGGTTTGACGCCAACCTGTTCGCGCAGCGCAACCACGTCCCGCCCTTCGCTGAGCTTCTTTCCCTTTTCATCGACGACCCGGATATTGAGGAGCAAATGCGGTGGAAGCTTGCCGGCAGCAAACATGTCTGGCGTAATCCGCACGCCGGCCGCTTTCGTCAGCAACTCCGCCACCGAAGTGAGCAGCGGTCGCTGACCGAACCGAAGCTCACCGGCGACCTTCTCAGCAACTTGCGGCGCGGGACCGAGCTCGCGGCGAACCTGTTTGGGAAGGGAGCGGACCAGCGCCTCCACCTTCTCTTCCATCAGCCCCGGCACCAGCCAGTCCATCCGCTCCGGCGTCAGTTGCGGCAGAGCCTCGCGCGGCACCGTCACCGTAATGCCGTCCTGCGCAGCCCCGGGCTCAAAGTGGTACTCGAGCGGTAATTTCAGACGGTCAATCTCCAGCTTGTCGGGATAATCCAGTGGCTCTACTTCTGCTTCCGCCGAAAGTAAGTCTTCCACGTTCATCCACAGAACCTGCGGATTCGTCCGCTCTGCTTCCTTCCGCCATTTGTCGAGCGAATGACCATCGACGACTTCGGCAGGCAGACGGGATTGATAGAAGCTGTGAATCGCGTCGTCCTCGACAATCATGTCGCGGCGGCGAGTCTTGGCCGCCAGTTTGGCCACCTCTTCTCGCGCCCGCCCGTTGTGGGCGAAGAACGGGGCCTTGGTGTCGTAGTCTCCTTCCACCAGAGCCTGTTGCAGGAAGTGTTTTCGGGCAGCGACTGGATCGATGTGAGCGTAACGAACTCGGCGGCGCGGGGTGATGGTCAGGCCAAAGAGGGTGACTTTTTCGCTCGCCAACACCGTGGCGCTGCGGCGGTCCCAGACGGGCTCGCTGTGAGAACGGTTGACCAGGTGCATCGCCAGTGGCTCGATCCACTCTTCATCGATGCGAGCGACGGTGCGGGCATAGCGCTTTGTCGTTTCCACCAGCTCCGCTGCGACGATCCACTTGGGACGCGAGCTAAACGTGCCGCTGCCAGGCCAGGGAAAGAACTTGTTCCCGCCGGCAGCCAGGTATTCGCTAGTGTCGGTTTTTGTGGCGATGCTCGCGAGGAGGCCGGCGAGGAGGGAGCGGTGGATGGCGGCGTAGATGCCGTTGGTGGAGAAGGAGCCAGGAAGATGTTCTGGGGAGTCTGCGGACCTGGCACGCTGATCCTTCCGCCTTTGGATGTCAGCAAATCCCATCGGCTGTTTTGGTGCTGCCAATGAGGTGGGGAGCGGCAAGATTGTCTTGGTCACCACGGTGCCGTCAAACTTTCTCTTTCCGACCCGCAAGCCGAACTGCGTCACCATGTCCAAAAGCTGTCGATGCACATCCTGCCATTCACGAATTCGCGTCTCGGAAAGGAAGTTCTGCCGGCAGGCATTGCGCAGTTGGCCGCGGGTGAGGTCGCTCTTGAGCCGATGGACGAAGTCCCAGAGCTTGAGGTACGAAAGGAAATCCGAATCGGCGTCGAGGAATTTCGCCTGGGCTTCGTCGGCCGCCTGTTGTTTGTCCTGCGGGCGCTCGCGAGGGTCTTGCACTTCCAGCGCGGCTGCGATGATGAGAACATCGGCGAGGCAGGCTTCCTTGTCCGCTGCGAGAATGATGCGGCCAATCCGTGGATCGACCGGCAGCTTAGCTAGTTGGCGGCCGAGAGGAGTTAGGGCTCGCTGGTCATCAATGGCCCCGAGTTCGAAGAGCGTTTTGTAGCCGTCGCGAATCGACTCGGGGCGGGGCGGATCGAGAAAGGGGAATTCGTCGATGGGGCCGAGCTCGAGGGCCAAAGTTTGCAGAATGACGGCCGCCAGATTGGTCCGCTGGATTTCCGGCGAGGTGAACCGTTCGCGGGCGAGATAGTCCTCCTCGCTGAAGAGTCGGATGCAGACGCCAGGTCCGAGGCGGCCGCAGCGTCCTTTGCGCTGGTCGGCGGAGGCTTGCGAAATGGCCTCGATCGGCAGCCGCTGGACTTTGCTGCGTGGGCTGTACCGGCTGATGCGGGCCGTGCCGGTGTCGACGACGAAGTGAATGCCCGGCACGGTGAGGGACGACTCGGCCACGTTCGTCGCCAGCACAATCCGCCGACCGCCGCGCTTCTGAAATACGCGGTTCTGTTCCGCCGTCGAGAGCCGAGCATAGAGCGGCAAGATTTCCGGATTGCCTCCGGCGAAGTTGCGTCCGCGGAGCTTCTGATGGGCATCGCGAATGTCCCGCTCGGTCGGCAGGAAGACGAGGACATCCCCCTGGCCGAGGCGGCAGAGGTCTTCAACGGCGTCGGCCACGCCGCGAATCGGGTCGCCTTCCTCATCACCGGTTCCATCATCATCTACCAGCGGCTGATAGCGGACTTCGACGGGGTACGTGCGGCCGGAGACTTCGATTATCGGCGCGGGACGTACGGCGTGGGTCTCCTCATGTTTGGCGCGGGTCTCCTGACCCCGACGAAACGGTGGACCGAAGGTCTCCCGAGTTTCCTGGAGAACTTCGGTCGGCGGCGGGGGCTCGGTCGGGAGACCGGCCCCAACCTCACCGAGACCGGCCTCAACGACCTTGAAATGTTCCGCAAACCGCGTGGCGTCAATCGTCGCGCTCGTGATGATGAGCCGCAGATCGGGACGCTGGGGAAGGATGCGGTGGAGGCAGCCGAGGAGGAAATCGATATTGAGGGACCGCTCGTGGGCTTCGTCGATGATGATGGTGTCGTACTGGTCAAAGGTTCGGTCGGTCTGCGATTCCGCGAGCAGCACGCCATCGGTCATGACTTTGATCAGCGTCTGTTCGCTCGTCTGATCGGCAAAGCGGATTTTGTAGCCAACCAGTTTGTTGCCGGTCGGACCCAACTCATCCGCCAGCCGAGCGGCGATGGACCGGGCCGCGATTCGCCGTGGCTGGGTGTGGCCGATGAGCCCGCTGACTCCGCGACCGAGTTCCAAACAGATCTTGGGGATCTGCGTCGATTTGCCACTGCCGGTTTCGCCGCAAATGACGACCACTTGATGATCCCGAATTGCAGCGGCAATATCCGCCCGCTTTCCGACGACGGGCAGCGACTCCTCGTAAACAATCTTCGGTACGGTCTTCTCCCGTGCCTCCCGCCGCGCCAGCGATGCCTCTAGAAGTTCTTGCAGCTTCGCCAGGTTCTTGTCGAACGGCTTTCCCGCCTCTTCCGCTTGTCGCACCGCGCGGAGCATGTTCCGCAGCCGCGGCCGGTCGGACTGCAGGGCGAGGGAAAATCGATTGTCGAGATCGGAATAAAAAGACACGGGAGGTTACTCCCGGATCTCAAACGTGAACGGCTTGAGGACCAGGGTTTCCACCTGTTTGCCGTTTTTGCTGGCGGGCCTGAACTTCCAGGATTTCACACCGGCGAGAGCGGCCTGGTCCATGGATTCGTAGCCGCTGGTGCGATGAACGACGGCTTCGACGACAGTGCCGAAGGCGTCGATTCTCAAACGAAGAACGACGGTGGCCTGGATGCGGCGGGCGAGAAGCTCCGGCGGATAGGCGGGGAAGGGACTGTGAATCTCACTTGGCAACACGTCTGGCGTGCCGCTGGCTGGCGGTGCGGAAACGGCTGCAGTGGCCCGGCTGGTGGAGTTTGAATCGGCGGGGAGTTGGTTTGTGATTTCGCGTGGTAATTCGGTGGGGGAATCAGCAAGCAGCGGCAATTGCTGGGTCACTTCCAGCCGCGTCGTTTCCAAGCGGATGGCCCCGTTTTGAGCCGCCGCTTCCTCCAGTGATTCCGCCTCCGCGAGCGAATCTCGCGGCGCAGGCTCGGTTGCTAGAGGCGAAGTGTCTAGCTTTCGCGGGGCCAGGTCGCTGCTTCCCTCGGTGGTGACCGACAATGATTGAATGACCGCTGCCGGCGGAGCCTCGGCTGGCTCCCGCGGGCTCGCTGCCGCCGCATCCAGGAATGCCGCGTAGAGCTGGATCGTGTTGTCTCCACGGGGGGGTTGATGGGGAACGGCGCTCAGCATCCAAGCGCCGCTTTCCACGGGGATAATGCTCGCCACCGCTAACAGCGAGGCATGCAAGGCAACGTTCCCGAGCATTGTCCACGCCAACTCCCGCACTCCCCCCGCCGCGGCACGGATGGGGCCGGCGGTGACGATGGTGAAGGAAGTGGGCAGGGACATCGAGAATCCAGTTAGAGACCTAAGTTTTCAGTTTTCTGACCGACGGCAATTCATCGTTCGGATATTAAGCTTCAGGGCAGGCTGGAAGCCTACCCCACTTGGCTACTTCTTCTCCAGCCACCAGATCTGCCCAAAGGCGTCGGTGAGATAGACCTCGCCAGAGTCGTCCTGGCCGATAGCGATGTAGGGCATGGTGGATTCGGTTTGCAGGCTCCGGTTGGCAACCGTTTTGCCGGTCTTGGCATCGTATTTGAGGGCCCAGACTTTGCCCGAAACATAGTCCGAATAGACGTAGTGTCCTTCGAGCTCGGGCACTCGCTTTCCGTGATAGACCTCGCCGCCGGTGATCGACTTGCCCACCGAATGGTTGTATTCCCAAATCGGCTCAATCAGGTCTTTCCGCGGCTCGGAACCTTTGGCTCCGAATTTGTGCAGCCCTTCGCGGAGGTTCCAGCCGTAGTTGCCCCCTTTCACGATGATGTCGATTTCCTCCCAGATGTCCTGACCGACCTCGGCGCACCAGAACGTGCCATCTTTCTTGTCGAACGAGATGCACCAGGGGTTGCGCAGGCCATAGGCCCAAATCTCGGGCTTGGCATCACCCTTGCCGACGAAGGGGTTGTCCTTGGGGATGGCGTACGCCTTGCCTTGGTCATGGTGATCGACGTCAATCCGCAAAATCTTTCCGAGCAGCGTGCCGAGGTTTTGGCCGTTGCCATGCGGGTCGTTGCCCGCTCCGCCGTCGCCAAGGGCGATATAGAGATAGCCGTCGGGGCCGAAGACGATTGCCCCGCCATTGTGGTTCCAGTACGGCTGGGGAATTCGGAGCAGCTCTTCTTCGGTAGCCGGATCGGCCTTGTCCGGGTCATTCTTGCTGACGCGGAAGCGCGAGATCACCGAGAGATGGGGAGCGGCCGTGGAAGTGTAGTAGCAGAAGAACTGGCCGTTCTCTTTGAATTTGGGATGGAAGGCGAGTCCCAGAAAGCCCTCTTCGTTTTCCTTATCCTTGTAGACCACGCGATCCGTGATATCGAGGAACTCCTTTGCATCTGTTCCGCTTTGGTCCTTGGGAAGAATGCTGATCTTTCCTTGTTGCGTAACGACGAAAATCCTCCCGGTGCCGTCCCGAGCCGTGGTGAAAACGGTGGGGCGAGTGATCTTCAGATTCGGAAACGCCCGCACCACTTTGACCGGCGCGGCGGACTCGTCCACCTTTTGAGCTAACAGTGGCGAGGCGAGAAATGCGAGAACGATGGTCAGTGGGGTCAATCGTGCGAACATGGGTGCCTTTTTTGAGACAGGAGTTTTTGGGACAGAATAATGGGGAACAGAATAATATGAGAGGAATGGAAATGGGCGTAAACAAATCCGTGTCGATCCGTCCCGGCGCGCCGGGATCCGTGGCTCACTTCTTCGCTTTCTTTTTTTCCGCTTTGGCGGTCTTCGCTTCCTGCGGCTTGGTTTCCTTCCTCTCAACCTCGCCGATCGTGATGACTATCTTTCTGGCATTCACGGAGCCGTTTTTGGTCTCGTAGCCGTCGGCGTCAATCAGGGAGCCAGTGGGGGCGAGAGTATAGTCCTTGCTGTCAACGACGACGGCGACGTCCTTGGCGAGTTTGGCGGTAATTCGTTTCTTACCCGCTTGTAGAGTCAGCGTGTCGTCCTTGAGCAGCTTCACGATGCCGGTAACCACCGCTGGCTGGTCCGCGGAGTCCTGGAGGATGCCCGCCACATAGCCGTCGCTTAATGAGTAGACGGTAATCTTCGCAACTTCCCTCTCAAGGGCGTTCATCTGCAGGGTTCCTTCGACCCGGGCGAGCATTCCTGGCTTGAGGTCGGCCAGCGTCACCTGTCCTTTCACGGCGATGCTCACCTCTTTATCTGGCAGGATATTGAAGGTCCGGACCTTGGCCTGTTCATCGGTGATCAGTATCTTGCCCGGCGAAACCGCGGCAACTTGCCCTTTGAACTTTACCCTCTTCGGCGGAGCAGCCCCGGCCTGTGAGAACAAACCAGCCATGCTCGCCAGAATCATCAGAACGGCGGTCGTTGCTCGCATGGGATTTCTCCACCTCGAAGTCCAATCACGAAATTGTCGGACACCAAACTGTAATCCACGAGTGGCCCGCCTGCCACCAACCTAGGCTCCCGGCGAACGGTGAAAATGAACATGCTTCCAGGCCCCGTTGATTTTTTGCCAGACCCGGGTCTCTTCCATCCGTCCCGTCTGCGGCGAACCGCTGGCGTCGAGCGACTGCGTTAGCCGCACGTAACTGATAACGGCCCCTTCATGCCCCAGCAACCGGACGTGGGGCTGAGCCATGCTGACGTTTTTGGCCGGCTTTTGGGGGGAGCCGGGTAGGTCGAAGTAGTATTTGTGAAAGGCCATCCCTGCCACGACTTGTCCGCGGGCCTCCGGCTCCAGGCAGGTGATGGAGGGATCGCAAAGCGTTTCGTAGGTCTTCCAGTCGCCGCCGACAATGGATTCGAGCAGCTTCTGATTGAGGGCGAGGAGTTCGAGGACAAGCTCGTTCATGATTCATTTCGTTGGAGAGGGGAATATTCGGTCATAGATGCAAAAACGGTGCGGAAACTCGTTCTTAGTATCTGCTGCATGCACGGTTTCCTCAACCCGTCGCCACTCATCTGGATCATAAGCGGGAAAAAATGTGTCCCCCTCCACTTCGGCTTCGACATGCGTGACATAGAGGCGGTCGGCACGCGGCAGTGCCAGCTCGTAGATCTGAGCTCCGCCGATGATGAAGACTTCGGAGTCGGCTTCGGCGAGTTGGATTGCGGTAGCAAGTGTCTCGGCGTAGAGAAGGGAACAGGGGACAGGAGACAGGAAACAGTCCGCATCCCCTGTCCCCTGTCCCCTGTATCCTGTCCCCCGACGGCTGAGGACAATGGAAGTACGTCCCGGAAGCGCTCGCCCAATCGATTCGAAAGTCTTCCTCCCCATGATCAAATGATGCCCCATCGTCAGCGACTTGAACCGCTTCAAGTCCGCCGACAGTTTCCAGGGGAGAGTTCCGCCGCGGCCAATGACGCGGCCTTTGTCCATGGCGACGATGAGGGAAAGCGTCATACCGCCACCGGCGCTTTGATGTGCGGGTGCGGATCGTATTCGTCCAGCGTGAAGTCTTCAAACTTGAAGTCGAGCAGCGATTTGACGGCCGGGTTGATTCTCATGGTCGGGAGCGGGCGGGGCTGGCGGCTGAGTTGGAGGCGGGTCTGGTCAAGATGGTTGTTGTAAAGGTGGGCGTCGCCGAAGGTGTGGATGAACTCGCCCGGTTGCAGGCCCGTCACTTGTGCGACCATCAGCGTCAGCAGGGCATAGGACGCGATATTGAACGGAACGCCGAGAAACACGTCCGCGCTCCGCTGATACATCTGACAGGAGAGTCGGCCGTCGGCCACATAGAATTGAAACAGCAGGTGACACGGGGGCAACGCCATCTGGTCGACATCGGCCACGTTCCACGCGCTGACAATCAGCCGGCGGGAATCGGGCGTTTTGCGAATCCGCTCCACGACACCCGCAATCTGATCAATCTGCCGTCCATCCGGTGCGAGCCAGCTTCGCCACTGTTTGCCGTAAACGGGACCGAGTTCGCCATGCTCGTCGGCCCACTCGTCCCAAATCGTTACGCCGTGCTCTTTGAGATACCGCGTGTTCGTTTCCCCCTTCAAGAACCAGAGCAGCTCGTGAATGATCGAGCGCATGTGCAGCTTCTTCGTCGTC
>SXGT01142277.1_pt1 | contig 18539 bp, 14 predicted proteins | sample 3176221 | NCBI WGS metagenome assembly SXGT01 (sample SAMN11356862, study PRJNA531348) | freshwater metagenome | isolation source: freshwater sample F1-120 | place: China: Fuxian Lake, Yuxi | collected 2017-12-25
CGTCATTTCTACCACTATGCCGGATGGGCCCAGCTCGCAGAGACTGATCCTGAACTGAAGGAGTACGGTCCAGTTGGTGTTATTGGCCAAGTTAGTCCTTGGAACTTCCCCTTGTTGATGCTGGCCTGGAAGATCGCCCCTGCTCTGGCTGCCGGTTGTACGATCGTCATGAAGGTCGCTGAGGAGACGCCGCTGTCTGCTCTTCGCCTCGCTCAGCTGATCCAGGAAGCGGGCTGCCCCAAAGGGGTTCTCAACATCATCACCGGCTACGGCGAAACCGCAGGAGCCGCCCTCGCTTCGCATCCCGATGTTGATAAGTGTGCCTTCACCGGCTCAACGCAAGTCGGTCGATTGATCGTTAAAGCCTCTGCAGAGACCAACCTCAAAAAGATCACGCTCGAACTCGGCGGCAAAAGCCCGAACGTCGTCCTCCCCGATGCTGACCTCGACCTCGCCATCCCCGGCGCCGCAAATGCCATCTTCTTCAACCACGGCCAGACCTGCTCAGCCGGGTCTCGCCTGTACGTCCACAAATCTCAGTTCGACAAAGTCGTCGCCGGTGTGTCGGATCTCGCCAAGAAGATCAAGCTCGGCCCTGGCATCCACCCCGAGACGGAAATGGGCCCAATGGTTTCGAAGGTCCAACACGACCGCGTATCGGGCTTCCTCAAGGCAGGGGCAGACGAAGGTGCCAAAGCTGCCACGGGCGGTAAAGCCGTCCAAGGCCCTGGCTACTTCGTCGAACCAACCGTCCTCGTCGATACCAAGCCTCATATGAAAGTCGTGAAGGAAGAGATCTTCGGACCAGTCGTCACCGCGATCCCTTACGACGATCCAAACGAACTCATCGCACAAGCCAACGACACTCCCTACGGCCTCGCCGCCGCCATCTGGACCACCAACCTCTCGAAGGCCCACACCCTCGCCAAAAAACTGCAGGCCGGCTCCGTCTGGATCAACTGCTACAACGTCTTCGACGCCGCCCTCCCCTTCGGCGGCTACAAAGAATCCGGCTGGGGCCGAGAAATGGGCTTCGAAGCCGTCTCGAACTATCTGGAAACCAAGGCGGTGACGATTCGGTTGTAATTCAGGCAGCCTGTTCCCCACGTTGAGGATAGTCCGGGTTGTTCCAACCCGGACGTGCCGTCCAGGCACGAAAGAAACACGAAAGGGACGTCCAATGCGCAGCTGACGTGTTTCTCGCGGCTCCGCCGTCGGGGTTGGGACAACCCCGACTAACCGCTAATAAAAAAACTACTCCACCACCAGCTCCCCATTCATCACCATCCAGTGCCCCGGGAACGTACACAAATACGGATACACCCCCGGTTCACTCGGCACCTTGAAGAAGACCGACGTCCTTTGCCCCGGCTCGACGATGTTCGTGAAGACGAGCACGTCGTCTGTCTCCGGGACGTAATGACGGATGAAGGCCTCCGGATCCGCGATCAGTTTGTTGGAAAGGTCGCCGACACGCGGAAGGCTGCCCGGCTTGACCAGAACCCAGTTGTGCGGGACGACATCGACGTTCTTGAAGACGAGTTCAACCCCCTCCCCGGCTTTCGCTTTCAACGTCCGTTTGGAAAACCTCAGGTTCTCCGCCGGTTCGATCTCCAGCTTCGACGTGATGTCAAACCCCTCCGCCTTTCGCCACGGATTCGGCTTCGACTTCCCGAGGAGTGTCAGGTCGAACGCCAGCGGATGATTGGCAATCGTCTTGAGCTCCGGACGATAACCACGATACGCCATATATGGCCCATCCATCGCATGGACCGTCGCGATCATCTGCTGCGGGGCTCCGTCATCCACCTGCAGCACGAGGTGCAATTGATTCACCGGCTGCAGCTCCGGTATCTCGACGAAGACCGACCGATCATCGATGACATGCACCTCCGAGATCTCCATGTGGTCGTGGGCAATCGTTCCCGGATGGCTGGGCGATAGCTCGGCTGAACCATAAGCCGGGCTGTAGCGATAATTCCAGGCCTGCGCGAACTGACGCTTCACGTCGCAGGCAATCGTCGGATCAATCGGTTTGGCAAACGTCACACGCACCCCATTGGCATGCACATGGTACGAGACCGGCAGCTGCATCGATTCACCGGTGTAACGGACCCGCTGAAAGCATCCATCATCGACCGTGTACGACCCCCAGCTCCCCATCCCCGAGACATACAGCTGATGGTCCTTCGGATTGACCTTCCCTCGATGAGCCCCCGATCGGAACTCCCCTGGCATCGGCACAATCGCCCCTTGGTCGCGATCGCCAACGCGGTCACGCAGGACCATGAACCAGGTCCCGGTCCCGTAAGAAAAATGCAGCAGCTGATTCGACAACGGTCCGTAATCGGCCCGATCAATAAAGATCTGCCCGCCACTACTGTTATCCATCCCACGAGGCAGATAAACCAGCGGCAATTCAGGCGACTTCCCATCCTTCGGCCCACGGTGCCCAAAGTGCGGCGAACTCGCATCGCCCGCTTTCACCAGACAGACCATCGACGCAGGAACCCAGTCCCCTTCACTCGACGGAATCGTCAACGCCCCATCCGGCAGTATCCCAATCCCATCGGGATTCCGAACTCCGGTCGCGATCGTCGTCACCGTCTTGCCATCCGCAGAGATCTTCAACAGACCATGACTGCTCGACGCGGTATAGAAGTTCCCATCCTTGTCGCGGACAAGCCCACACAGGTAATCATGCCCGCCGGGCGAGGTCGGCTGGGTGTTGATGAAACACTCGTAAAAATCCGCCTCTCCGTCGTGATTGAGATCGTGCAGCCGCGTGATCTGATCACGCCCGAGGACATACACCTGCCCCTCCGAAACGACCATCCCCAGCGGCTGATGCAGCCCCGAGGCGTAGCGTTTCCACGTCACTTTCTCCAGTGTCGCATCGATCCCGGTCACCAGCCAGACATCGCCCGTCATCGACGTGATCATCGCTGACCCGTCCGGCAGGAAACCATGGTCCCCCGGGAAGATCAAAGCCCCCCATGGGTTGTCAAACGGGATCGGAATGTGATCGATCGCATAAGGTCCTTGCGTCCCGAGTTCCCCCTTGAGCGTGATTGTCTCCGGCCAGCGTGCTGCACCTCCTCCGAGCACATGCTTCATGGAATGATCAGACGCCGGCGCGACATTCCGCACAAACTGACCGTCTTTCACCCACGGCGAATCCAGCATCTCTACGTCGCCAATTCGATACGAGAAGACGATTCGGTCACCATCCCGATAATAGCCATGATAGACAAACGGCTGCTCCGGCTTTGTCCCACGGTCACAGTCGATTAGACTCCCTCCGGTTTCAAATCCCGTCATGAAGCCGCCGCGGATGTCGGAAACACGGATGAACGTCTCCTTCGAATCCCACACAGCCGAGTAGGTCAGTGTCGTTGGATCAAAGCAGGCCGCCAGTTCGCCGTTCTCACCCAGTCGAACGCTGACCCCCTTCGCCGTCGGCTTCTGATCAGGAGTCCGAATCACTCCGGCAAGGACTCGCCCGAGATCGATCTTGCTCCAGCGATCATCTTTCCAACTTTCTTCGTTCTGGTTTCCCCAGTGACCATAACGACCTGTATCGAGGTCCGGATACGCAGGCAGAAGATGCGGCCGAGCCGTCTGCTCGCGGAAGTGCATCGCCTCTTTCAGATAGTAATCGTACATCCGCTCACGATTGACGAACGCCTCCCACGTCGGGTGACGCGCCGGTTCCAACGGCTTTCGATCCAGGTCCAGCGCAACAGGGGCCGCGTGCATCGACACCATGTTCTCCAGCCCGGCTGTCTGCCCAAGTTCAAGCAAAAACCTCACCAGATCCCGACGCTGCTTAATCGTCATCGACGACATCAGCCCATCCGGCATCAACGTCCCTGCCTCCACCTCTGCTTCGATCTCCGCGACCGGGATCTTCACCATCTCACGCGACGTCGTATCAAACAGCTCGATCGATTCGTCGGTGGTCTTCCGCTTATAACCCGTCCTCGTCCGCCCATCCGACGTCAACACCGTCCAGGCGAGATACTCCGGTTTCACTGCATGCTTAGGCCACAACACCGACGCAACAATTTCCTCCGGCTTCATCCGCTTGCCGACATCCGTCAACTCCGGCCCGACCGCCCCGCCCAGCGCTCCGACCTTATGACACGATAGACACGCATACTTCGCGCCTGAAAAGACAGTCGCCCCGCGTGACGAATTCCCACTCTCTTTCGCTCCCGACAGAACCCGCTTCACCATCGCGTCATCAAACTCAGCCGCAATGACCGTCTCCGCCTGAAAATCCGGCCATAACGCCGGAGCTGTCCGAGGCAGCGGAGCCGAGGCAACCGTCTCCCCCTTCATCTGACGCACAAGCCACGCGAGCCCATCGAGGTTATCGAGCAACCGCAGCTCGGCATCATCCTGTGTATGCCCGATGATTCCAATGGGTCCCTGATACCCACTCTTCGCCACGATCTTCAACAACTCCAGATCATGCTCCCCCTGCCCCACCGGCATGATCTTCCACGTCCCGACATCGCGCGTCGACGTCATCCCGTTGAGATTCACGCACAATAGCTTGGGCTGCATCTTCTTAAGCAACTCAGCAAAACGTCCGACATGCGTATGCCCGTGGTGCATGTTGTAAACGATCCCGACATTCTCCATCCCGACCGCATCAATAACCGCCAGCTGATTCTCCGGCTCCCCAAACCAACCTCCATGGTTATAAAGCCCGACCGTACATCCAATCGCCTTCGCCGCAACCGCGATCTCTTTGATCCGCGCCGCTTCTGCTTTCACGCGGGCTGTCTGCTCTGACTCGTTTTTCGTCCCCTCGCCTCCTCCCGTCACCCACAACTGCGTCTTGATTCCGTGGCGCTGGAGAACATCGAGAATCGTCTTGGCTTCCCCATTCAGCGTCGTCGGAAACCACCAGGCCGTCAGCTCGATGTGATGACGCTTCAGCGCCTCCATTTCCTGATCGAACGTTGGAATATGCTCCGCCCGATAATCATAAGCAAACTTCGTGAATCCCAGCCGAGCCATCATCGCCGCCCGCTCTTCGGGCCCACGCTTGGCTCCATCAAACGGGACGATGCACCAGGCAACCAGATTCTCGCTCTCAAACAGCTTGAGTCCGGATCGCTCTTCTGCCCGCCCCTTCGTGGTTGTGACCAGCAAACAGACCACCAGCAACAAACTCAAAGAGCGTCGTAACGACATCATCCAGAACTCCCTCATTGAAAAGCAGTACGGCTCACCCATCCATTACCATTTATGAGCCCCCACTTCAACTACCAGTAAATTCAGAACAGCCCAATCACATCGCCTGCATCCCGATCGCAATCAGGAAAATGATCAGCCCGATCGTCACCATCGCCGCAATACCCATCAAAACACTCAGCGCGATCGAGATCAATTCCACCAGGAGTCCATCCGTCAGGCTGACCGCATGCCGCTTTGAAATGAGGACCGAACCGACAACAATACTCACCAGCAGCCCCGACCCGCCCACTGTCACCTGATTATCCCGGATCGAACTCGCTGCTAAACTCACCAGAAACCCCAGCACGTTAATACAAAGCGCGGTCACAAACGCCGAGCTGAAAGGCACCCCCAGCCGACACACCCACTTCAACCCCAGCTTGATGAAGAGCGCCTGAAACAACGTGCTGATCAGATACAGAAACAGCAGGATCAACAACCCACCCGCGACCATCCCACCAATCATCATCTCAGGAGAGAACCCACTCGTCGTCATCACCCACCTCTTCATGCACCTGGAAGGACTTCGGATCTACGTCACGCCTATCTTATCTGTGTTCATCTGCGTTTATCTGCGGTTCCATCTCTATTCCCCAATAATCTTCACCAGAATCCGCTTCCGCCGTCGCCCGTCGAACTCATAATAAAACAGATGCTCCCATGGCCCCAGATGCAGCTTCCCCGCCGTGATCGCCAGCGTCACTTCCCGCCCCATCAGCTGACGCTTCAGATGCGCATCCGCATTGTCTTCCCCCGTCCGATTATGATGATAAACCTCCGACGACGCATTGAACGGCGCCAGCTTCTCAAGCAGCAGCTCATAATCATGATGCAACCCGCTCTCATTGTCATTCACAAAAACACTCGCCGTGATGTGCATCGGTGAGACCAGACAAAGCCCCTCCTGCACTCCACTCTCAACCACCAGCCGCTCCACCTCCCGATGAATCGACACAATCGCCCGACGCGTCGGGATCTCCATCCAGAGTTCTTTGGTGAGGGATTTCATGATGCTTGCCTTGCTATTTCTTCGTTACAGATTGAACACTGTCACGCCCCCGCAGACCGATACACAATCACTCCCCCCACCGCCAGAAAAACCCCCACCAGCACCACCAGCCCAATCGCGATCGACAAAAAGATCGACGTCTCGCGTCGCGCCGCAGCGAGCATCCCATCCTGCCTTGCTTTTAACTGGCCGACGAATTCCTCCAGCGACTTCGAGTAACTCGCCTTCGCCTCCTGATACGCTGGACCCTTCAATAACGCCAATGCTTCCGTCGCGCGGTTTTGATTGACGAGGTTGAAGACCTCCTTCTCAATGCCGACCAGCGTCGCGTTGTGATGATTGATCTCATTGATGGTTGGAGACGACTCGGGCGAGATCGCGGCTCCCTGGGCGAGGGCGTCATCCAGCAGCGCGCCGTTGGCATCGTAACGCTGCTGCCACTCGGCGTCCTGCGTGGTGGCAGACAGCAACGTCGAAGACGTCAGCACTTCATCCAGATAAAGAATCTGACAGGCCACACGATGCAGCGGCGTCTGCACATCATGCACATCTGCCATCAGCTGATAAGACCGATGCGAACCCCACGCCAGCGAACCGGTCACGATCAGAAACATCACACACCCTGCCAGCGTCACCAGCGAGACCGCCGGGTTCCGCTTCGCCATCCGCCACAATCGCTGCACCGGCGACAGCGGCCTCGCTTTGATCGGTCGTCCCGCCAGATACGCCTTCAAATCCTCCGCCATCTCAGCTGCGGACGCATAACGCTTCGACGGGTTCTTCTCCATTGCCTTATGACAGATCGTCGCAAGGTCGACCGACAACTTCGGCCGGATGATCCGCACCGAGACCGGATCATTGTTGACGATCGAAAAGATCGTCTCGAAATCCGACGCCCCAGAAAACGGCGGACGTCCTGTCAACAACTTGTAGAGAAGCGCGCCCAGCGAATAAATGTCGTTGGCCGGGGTCGCTTCGCGTGTCTTCCCCGACGCCTGCTCGGGTGGCATATAGCCAATCGACCCCATGATCGCGCCTGATTTCGTCCCGCTGTCTTCTCCATCGAGTTTCTTGGCCAGCCCGAAGTCCGCGATTTTGGGCACCAGATCCTTCGTCAGCAGGATATTCGCGGGCTTGATATCGCGGTGGACAATCCCCGCATTGTGTGCATGCTGCAACGCCTCTGCGATCGAGACCACCATCTCCGCTGCAAGTCGTGGCTCTTGCGGCAGATCTTCCACATACTCCTGCAGCGATCCTCCCTGGCAGAACTCCATCGCCATGAACGGCTTGCCGTCGTCTTCGCCAACTTCATAGACACCGACAATGTTGGGATGCTGCAGACGGGCCGACGCTTCCACCTCTGTCTGAAATCGCTGCCGCTCCTCGGCACTCAAATGCGCGCCCGAGAGAACGACTTTCAACGCCACGACCCGTTTTAAAACCTGATCGCGAGCTTTATAAACGACTCCCATCCCGCCCCGTCCCAGTTCCGACTCGATCGCATACGCACCGACAAACTTCAAGTCGAGCTTCAGACGAACTCTCGGCGAGACCTCATCGAGCGAAGTCACACTATCAGCAATGAACGTTTTGTCATCCGCTGACGACGAAATCACCTCGTCCGCAGCAGACGTTTCCTCACGGAGTGTCCGATCATCAGAGGCTGGATCTGTTGGGGTCACAAAGCATCTCAATTCAGATTGTGATCGAAAACCGCTGAAATTTCGGGATGATGCCGATTGCAATTTAAGGGATCACAAGCAAGTTTTGAGTGAAACGCGGATCTGCCATGAATTCATTGGCAATCTCCTATGCGTCTGTGCTATATTTCAAAACCCCTGTCATCCGTTGTCATATCTTTTTCGGGAGCCAAAGATGGCAACCAACCAGCACGTCGCCCTCATCATTGAAACATCAACTGCGTACGGACGCAACCTCCTTCGTGGCGTGATCCGCTATATGCGTTTACACGAAGAATGGTCGATCTTTCTCGAACAACGAGACATCGAGTCCAAACTCCCCGGCTGGATCTTTGACTGGCGTGGCGACGGGATGATGTCCCGCAAGACCTCACCTGAACTTGCGGAACGGGTCAAAGGCCACGGCACCCCCTTCGTCGAATTGACCGACCGCGGCCAGACCTTCGGCTTCCCCATGGTCCGCTCGGACGACGCCGCCATCGGACAAATGGCCGCCGAACACTACCTGGACCGTGGCTATCAGCACTTCGCCTTCTGCGGTTACGACCGCGAAGTCTGGTCACAACGCCGCGAAGAAGCCTTCGGCAAGCTGATCAAGGACTCCCAACAGTCATATTCCACTCACCATCTCTACTGGAATCAGGTCAAAACCGACCCCTGGCTGGAAGAACGTCAACAGCTCGCCGCCTGGCTCTCCAGCCTCCCCAAACCGGTCGGAATCTTCGCCTGTAACGACGACTGCGGCTACCAGATCATCGACGCCTGCCGCAACGTCGGCATCAATTCTCCCGAAGAAGTCGCAGTCCTCGGGGTCGATGACGATGACGTCCTCTGCCAGCTCTGCAAGCCGTCCCTGTCGAGCATCATCCCCAACGCAGAAGGCATCGGCTACCGCGCCGCCGAGCTCCTCGCCAAACTGATCGAAGGCAAGCCGGTCGAAAACGAAGTCCTCCTGCTCCCTCCTCTGGGAATCACAACCCGCCAGTCGACCGACCACACTGCAATCGACGACCCCGAACTCGCCTACGCGATCCACATGATCCGCGAACGCGCCTGCCAGGGAATGACCGTCAGCGACATCTTGGCGCAAGTTCCCCTGTCACGAAGTTCACTCGAACGACGCATGAGAAAGTATCTCAAGCGTTCCCCACAGCAGGAAATCCGCCACATTCAATTGAAACGAGCCATGCGTCTACTGCGGGAAACCGACATGCCCATCGAAGCCATCGCCCGTTCCTGTGGCTTCGAAAACCCCGAATACATGCACGTCGTCTTCCGACGGGAGTACGATATGACCCCCGGCGATTACCGTCGCAATACAAAAACATAGCGGGACGTGCTTTAAGAGAAAATCTCATTCGCAGAACGAACTCACGAGCCATTCTCGAAACCAGACAAATCAATCCGAGAGACACTAAAGGCAGGACTTCTGGAAAACTGTCGGAGATTCTTCGAGGAAAAACTGTCTGGCGTGGCGTTTTCAGGAAACGATGCGATAAGATAATTCGTACGTTCCTGTGACCGCTTCCTCCCCGATCGTGGTACGACCTCGCGCAGGATTTCAAAGCCAAACGTGTCCGACGCCCCCACCACTACCGAGTCCAATCCCTACCTCAGGGACCCTGACGTCCAGCTGATGCTCAGGGCGAAGGCAGGGGATGACGCGGCCTTTTCCGAGCTGGTCGCTAATTACCAGTCGCGCCTGGTGAGCATTCTCTCCAACCTCGTCTACAGCCAGGAAACCGCAGAAGACCTTGCCCAGGACGTCTTTATGCGGATTTACCGCTCCAAAAACGGCTACCAGCCGACCGCCAAGTTCTCTACTTGGATGTTCCGCATCGCCAACAATCTCGCGAGCAACGCCCGACGCTCCGCAGGCCGTCGCAAAGAAGTTCAGATGGCAGGTGGCGACTCGTCCGGGGTTCAGACCGGAAATGCAGGCGAATACCTCGTCAAAGAAAAATCGGCCCTCATGCCGGCCCGCCAGCTCGATAAATCGGAGATGCAGGGGATCGTCCTTTCCGCCATGGAAGGACTCAACGAACGCCAGAAAATGGCCGTCCTCCTGCACAAATTCGAAGACATGAGCTACGCAGACATCGCCGAAACCATGGAACTGACCGTCCCGGCTGTCAAATCCTTATTAACCCGTGCGAGGGAGAATCTTCGCACACAACTGGAATCCTATTTCAAATAAACAAGAACTTCCCCCCTCTTTCAGGTGTTTAAACATCAACGCCCGTCAATTGTTAGCTTAAGCACACATGGAAAAACTTTCGCGACTGACGACTGAACAGCGATCGAACTTCGTCGCTTATCTGGATGGGGAACTCTCCGAAGAGGAAACCCACCAGATCGAGCAGATGCTCGCGCAGTCACAAGTCGCCCGCCATGAGCTCGATTCTCTGGCCAGAACCTGGGAACTGCTCGATTCCCTGCCCCGAGTTCAACTCGGCGAAGAGTTCACCAACAAGACGATGGCCTCCGTCACCATCAAAGAACAAAGCACGAACAGCGGGCTTCTGGATGTCGTCTATGACCGCCTCCAACTCGCCGTCCTTGTCATCGGCTGGGCTGTCGGCCTGACCTCAGCTGCCGTCGGTGGTTATTACTTGACCACGCAAGCCGTCCCCGACCCGACGCGCGATATCGTCCGCGATTATCAACTCCTCAAAGACCTCGACCGTTACGAAGAAATCGGCTCCACCGAATTCCTCAAACAACTCCATAACGACCCGACCTGGAACGAACATCTGAAAGTTCTCAATCCGTAATCCGATAGCGAACACGCCCGCCATGTTTCATCATTACCTCGCGATCGCCCTGACCGGCCTGTCTGCCCTGCTCTTCCTGGCAGCCACACCCCGCTCACAGACTGACCAGCAGATCTTGAAAGAGATCGAGGCGATGTCTGAGCCGGAACGCGCCCGGCTGATGAAAAATTACGAACGCTTCCAGAAACTGCCAGCCGATCAGCAAGCCAGATACCGAGCTCTCGCTGCAGAAATTGCGTCGTCCAGCCAGTATCAAGACACGATGGACACCTACTTCCGCTGGGCCGACAATCTGGTCTCCGACCCCTACGCCCGCGCCAGCCTCGCACAGCAGACCGATCCGGTCAAACGCGTTATCCGTGTCGACCAGCTTGTCGAAGAACAACAGCGCGACATGCTCCGCAGCCATGACATGCAGGAACTCCAGCTCGAACACCTGCTTCACTTCGACAAACTCCAGGTTGATCGCTATCTCCCGTTTACCCACGATCTCCCCATCATCTCCGAAGCGGACTTCGACAAACTGCTCGATGCCATCGCAGCGAACTCGAATATCCCAGAAGCCGAACGTCGTGAATTCTCCAAACTGACAACGGTCCGACGCGCCGTCGCCATCCTCAAAGCCAGCCAGGCCGCCACAAAAGCCGAAGCAGGCGATGCAGCCGACGGCAATTGGCCCAGTGAGCAGCTAATGCAGAAGATCGGCGATCAAGTCAAAGGTGTTATCCCGCGTTGGAATCGTGGCTGGGATCGAGACGGAAAAGCCGACTGGACCCGACCGATCAAGCAGCGTCGGGTGCAAATGTTCGTCATCAAGAACCTGCTGGCTTACGAAACCGTCCGACTTCTCAAATCCAATACAGCCGACTCGGAAGAGCTCGAAGCCTTCGTCGCACGCCAGAATGATGATGAACTCAAACGCCCCGAACGAGACGAAACCCCCGAACAATACCGCGCTGAAGTCATCTTCATGTATCTGATCAAGAATAAACCCGATCAGGTGAAGACGATCTTCGACGAGCCCGACACGGCCCAGCTTCTGGCCGACTGGAAACGCAACTTCGACCGCATCGGCGAGGACTTCCTCTTCCGCGGCGGTCGAGGCGGCGGCGATGGACGAGAAGATCGCGGTAACTTCCGCCCGGGCGGCGGCCCAGGAGGTCCCGGCGGACCCAACGGCGGCCCCATCGGAGGACCAGGCGGCGGCCCCGGAAGACAGGGTGGCGAACGACGCAACGGCGATGGCCCACCCAACGCCGACAGACGCCCTTAATCACCCGCGACGCGTGTGCCACGGCTATGCCAGCCGTGCCGAGTTTCAAATTTGACATGGGAACGAAATCCCGCGACCGTCCCCACGTTCTACGTTTCGATTCCCACCCTGCGAGCCGACGATGCCCTTCTCCGAACCCACGACAACGCCCATGAAACACACGATCGGCTTTATCGGTGCCGGAAAAATGGCGACGGCGATGTGTCGAGGTTTCGTCAACGCAGGGCTGGCAGACCCTCAATCCATCGTCGCCAGCGCTCGACACGAATCGTCTCGGAGTCGCTTTTCAACCGACACAGGCTGCCCCACCGTCGCGCAGAATATTGACGTCATAGCAACCAGCGATATCGTCTTCCTCTCCGTCAAACCCACTCAAATCGTGGCTGTCTGTAAAGAGATTGCCCCGAAGATTGATATCAAACGCCACCTGATCGTCTCCGTGGCCGCAGGCGTCAAGATCGCCTCCATGGAAGCCGCCCTCCCTGCCCAAACGCCTGTGATCCGCGTCATGCCCAACACGCCCTGTCTGGTCGAAGCCGGCGCCATGGGCGTTTCTCACGGCGGGTCAGTGTCACCCGAACAACTTCAACTCGTCACGGAGCTATTAGAAAGCGTCGGCCTGGTCGCGAAAGTCCCTGAATCGTTGATTGATGCAGTGACCGGCTTGTCAGGCTCGGGACCAGCTTATGTCTTCCAGATCATCGAAGCCCTCAGCGATGCAGGCGTTCGTGTCGGGTTACCTCGGGATCTCTCGACGCAGCTCGCCGCCCAAACATTATATGGAGCAGCGAAGATGGTTCTGGAGACAGGTGAACACCCCGCTGTTCTAAAAGATGGCGTGACCAGCCCAGGCGGAACGACGATCGCAGGCCTGGCGGCGCTCGAATCCGGCGGACTTCGAGCGGCTCTGTATAACGCTGTTTACGCAGCGACCAACCGCTCGAAAGAACTTTCCTGACGACTGATCAGGCATTCTCTTAAAGTTAAAGGTAACCGATTGTTCCGAAAAGTTCGGAGACAGCGACAATCACGTCCAACATCCGTTGTGAAGATGTCGTAAATCCTTGGCGAGTGGATTGATTGCCCGCTTGCCCACGGGTATTCTGGAAAATCGACTTGCGGCGACGCCGCCACTATTCTGCCTTTCTTCGCCTGATATCGTTTTTCACAGGTCTGTGGCTCATGAATTTTGCTGCTTACGCCCCTCTGCTGGCTCAAGAAACAGGGAATACGTCCCTCTTGTGGCCCATCGTTGTTTCAGCGGCCGTGGTTGCCATCATTTTTGCCTTCAATCCACTGACACAAGCCGGTGTGATTGCCCGGGCCACCCTGAAAGAAGCCATCCGCCAGCCCATCTACGCCATGCTGATGCTGGTGGCCGTCTTGATTCTTCTGGTCAATACCTGGGTCCCGTTCTTCTCTCTTGGCGAAGACACCAAGATGTATAAGGACTGCGGACTCGCGACCCTCCTGATCAGCTCGATCCTGCTGTCTGTCTGGACCGCCAGCTTCAGTATTGCCGACGAAATCGACGGCAAAACCGCCATGACCCTGCTCTCAAAACCGATCACCCGACGCCAGTTTATCCTCGGTAAATACCTGGGGATCCTGCAGGCTGTCCTCTGGCTGCTGATTCCACTCACCATCGCGTTCCTTGCTCTGACCTACTACAAGGTCGGTTACGACAGCAAAGAGTCAGGCGCCAAAACTCTCGACTTCTTCGTCTGGCATGCCCAGGTTCTTGGACCTGTGACGATTGACTGGCCACAATTGCTCCCCGAACGCCTCGCCGAAGTCATGAACATCATTCCTGGCGTGATCCTGATTTTCTTGGAAACAGCAGTTCTGGCTGCGATCAGCGTCGTTATTTCGACTCGCCTGCCGATGATCGTCAACATGGTCGCCTGCTTTGCCATCTTTGTTGTGGGTCACCTCACCCCCGTTATTGTCGCAGCTGCTGGTAATTCCCCCAATCTGGAATTCGTCCCCTTCATCGCCCAGCTTTCAGCGACCGTTCTCCCGACGCTGGAGAACTTCAACATGTCGGCTCCGATTGCTACCGGACGCATGGTCCCCGCTGACTATCTCGGCTATTCCGCGATCTACTGCCTGTCGTACTGCTGTGCAGCAATCCTGATGGCCTTCATCTTGTTCGAAGACCGCGACCTGGCGTAAACTGAGCCCGCAAAACACCTTATGAATACACAAAGGCCCCGAAGCACTCCGCTTCGAGGCCTTTTTTCATTGGTTCTCTGTTTGCCAATGGGTAGTCCGGGTTGTCCCAACCCGGACCGCGAAGCCGCAAGAAACACGGCCAACTGCGCGTTGATCGCCTATTCCGTGGGTGGCTGGGGTCAGCTATCGATCCTGACCCCAGCCATCCTTCGCAACTTCCGCACCGCGCACGCAAAAAGCCGCCTCGAAATCGGGCGGCTTCTTCATCATACTTGCTGAAACAATCAGGCTGAGCCTGACGTGAACTTACGCAGCCTTGGCAGCGAACGTCTTCTTCAGCAGGGCGTTCAGGCGGCTTTTCAGACGGCTGGCGGTGTTAGCGTGAACCAGGTTCTTCGCAGAGGCTTGGTCCAGACGCTTTTGAACCAGGATGAAAGCCTTCTTGGCTTCGTCCTGATTGCCATCAGCAGCCAGAGTGCGGACACGCTTGATCAGCGTGCGGAGCATGGAACGCTTAGAACGGTTTTCCAAACGGCGTTTTTCGGCTTTGCGGAGACCGCGTTTGGCTGTGTTCGTATTCGGCATCGAAACAAATCCTGAAATTGATCGAACGGGCCACAAAAGAAGCCAATTGCTTCTCCGGGCCACGGTTAAGCTCGGTGGAGAACCGGGAAACGAATAGAAATACCAGAAATTTTGCCAATTTTCCAGTCACCGGGCTCGGTGGATCTGAAAAATGCGCCAGCCACTGCCCACCAGACAGTTTCTGGCCTAACCGCCGCCCCCTTGAAGTCGTTCCAGACGGGCGCGGACGTCTTTGTAGTTGTAATCGTGAGCCAGGATTTCTGAGTAGGAATCTTCCGCGGCCGATTTGTTGCCCGCTTTCTCTTCGATTCGACCGACGTAATAGTGGACTTCCTTGAAGACCTCCGGCTTATCATCGTGACGCAGATTCGGTAGCGCTTTTTTGAACTGTCGAAGTGCCATCGGCGGGCGGTTGTCCTGAATGAAGCATTTTCCAAGTGCAACGAGGGCTTCGACTTCCAGACGCTGGTCATTGGACGCTGCCTGCAGCAAAGGGATGGCTTCCGCCCACATCGCTTTGTGTCGATAACGGCGGGCCAGCTCGAATTTCAGACGCATATCAGCCGGATAGCGCTTCACACGAGTGGAATAAACGCTGATTTCCCGATCCAGCAGTTCCTCTGCTTTTTTATTGGCGAATGCGGTGAGCTCTTCATCCTTGGGATTCTGAATCGCTTCATTTTTGAAGCTCTTCACTTCAGCCCCCAGTTTGGCAAGCTGCATGTCTTCGATGAATTCCTTGATGTTGACGTTACCGCCCGCTTTTTCATCGGCCTTCGTGTAATACTCGATGGCATCATCGAAGCGGTCCAGACGACGGTAGAAATCGCCCAACTTCAGGTACAGGTCCTTGTTATTGGGCTCTTTGCGGATCGCGTTGAGAATGTCGTGCTCCTCGGATTGCCCCGGACCATCGACCTCGTCGGTCTTCTTCTGATTGCGTCCCAGGCGTCGAGCCACTTCGTGGTCGGGAAGATGGGCGACGTCTTTGGTCGAAGTCGCGATTTCGTAGCCACCGTCGTCGATGGTTCGCATCGACTCGAGGTGCATGATTTTGGTGCGTGCCTCGAAGGCCTGCGGGTCAAGCTTCTGGATACGACGCCAGATCGCAGCCGCGTTCTTATATTCCCCTTTTTCTTCGAGCAGATTGGCCAGCAGGGTATTGAATTTGATACTGTCCGGATCTGCCTGGACCGCTGCTTCCATCAGAAATTTGCCGACTTCCTCATAGCCACGTCGCATGCAGGATTCCGCAGCATCAGCGTTGAGCTGAGGATCCCACGGATTCAGATAGAGACCTTCTTCGCAGGCATGATCGACGGCGTCCCATTCGCCTTTGCCTTTGTGCTTGGAGACCTTGCCACGGATGCCCATGAGCTTGGTCTTGGCCATCATGCCAGCACCTTTTTTGTTCTGGTTGTACTTGCGATATTCGGCACCGCGCAGCGACTGACGATACGCCAGATTATCCGGGCGGAACTGCACGGACTTCATAAACATCTCAACGGCGTAGTCCCAGTTTTCTGCATTGAAGGCTTTCGAACCTGTCTGCCAGCATTTTTTGGCAATTTCGTCATGATCCATCGACATAGTAGACATCTCACCGGTACCTGAAACAAAGCAATCACGCTGTAACAAAGTGACTATACCATAGTATGCCCAATGTGTCCTCGTTGATAGATCGACGACGACAGATCGACGGAGAAAGTTGTGATTGAGACTCCGAACGTAAAGCCTTTACCGGGACTGGAGTTATCGCCAGCGGTCTTCCCTGAGTCCAATCGCGACATCGATCACGACTGACCAGTTGATTTCGTTCATGTCGGCTATCGACATCCGCTGGATCGAAACATCCAACAGGAAGCGTGATTTCAGGCATTCTTGAAGTGCGCAACCAAGCAGAAACCGCCCGACTTCATAGTAGCCTCGAACGATGCAGGCTTTCGCGGCAAACGTATTCGCGATGGAATCCCACGGATCCAGTTTCAGCATCTCCTCGGCGCAATGGTCCAATCGCGCAAACTCCTGCGCATACAGCAGGTCGACGAGTTGCATGTCATAGCTTGTCAGTCTGGTCTTCGTCAAAAAAGAAATCGACCGAGCCTGCTCCTGACGTAAACGGTATTCTCCACTTCGTAGCGACTGACGAAAAGCAAGGTTATCCGGGCGCAGGCAGACCATCTCGAAGTACTTCCTGACCCAACGCTCCCAGTCTTCGTCTTCGGGAAACGGTGCTGACAAGGCGATGGACATCGGATGTCCTCATGAGGTTGTCGTGATCATTTCGGGTCGGTCGGGATCACTTCCATCGGGACGGGATACGCGAAACTGACAACACGATCTGCGCGGGTCAGAAGGTAAAAACCAGCAAACAAATAGAAGAGAACATAAAGGAAAAGTACTCCAGCGATACCTGAAGCAGGGACTCCCATCTCGGAGGCGACGCCGGCGCTCATTGCAGAAATGAGGTGATTACTTCCGGTTATCAAAAGGTAGATCCCTAGACAACGTACGACGACTCCGAAGAGTTCCTGAGCAGAAAGGGGTCGATTTTCTGACATTTTCGAAAGTCCTTAGTGTGGTTGGAGTTTGCTTCCTTGTGCTTGAAGTGTCGTCGAGACGTGGTCAGCATCGCGATGCCGTGTTCGTTGCAGGCGTCGATGACTTGGGGGTCATTCTTGGAGCCGCCCGGTTGAATGGCGGCTTTGATGCCGGCTTTGGCGGCCTGATCGATGCCGTCGCGGAACGGGAAGAAGGCATCCGACGCGACGACTCCCCCCTGGCAGCGTTCGCCGGACTTCGTGGCAGCGATCCATGAGGAATCAAGCCGGCTCATCTGCCCTGCCCCAACGCCGGTAATGGCTCCGTTCTTGGCGAAGACGATGGCGTTCGATTTGACGTGCTTACAGACCAGCCAGGCAAAACGCAGGTCGGTCAGTTCCTGTTCGGTTGGCTGACGCTCGGTGACGCATTGCCACTGATCTTCCGGATCCGGGAGCAGGTCCCGATCCTGAACGAGCAAGCCGCCCGAGACCCGTCGGTACTCCAGAGCGGGCGCGATTGGCCGATTCATATCGGCACAGGACAGAAGACGGACGTTGTTCCGCCATTTTGGTTTGGTCGTCAGAAGCTGGAAGGCATCCTCATCAAACGCAGGGGCGATGATGGCTTCAATGAAGCGTCCCGGCTCGCACATCCGTTCGGCGGTCGCGAGGTCGACGGAGCGGTTGATGCCGATGATCGAGCCGAAAGCAGAGACGGGATCACCTTCGTAAGCGGCATCAAAAGCAGTCGAGAGCTGCTGATTGATGGCACAGCCGCAGGGGTTGTTGTGCTTGAGAATCGCGACCGCCGGATCGGCGAATTCCCGGACGAGCAGCAACGCAGCGTCGAGGTCGAGCAGGTTGTTGTAGGAGAGTTCCTTGCCGTGGAGGATCTTCGCGGTCGCGAGGCTGCCTGCCGGCGGGTTGGGCTCGACATAGAAGGCAGCCGACTGATGGGGATTCTCGCCGTAGCGGAGCCCCTGCTGCTTCTTGACGGTGATCTGCAGCGTCTCGGGATAGTCGTTGGCGGGAGCGTCTGACTTTGATTCGTCGTAGTTGATTGATTTGAAGTAATTGACAATCCCTGCATCGTAAGCGGCGGTCATCTCGAACGCGGCCAGCATCAGTTTCTTGCGAAGGGATTCCGGGAGCTTGCCTGCTTTGAGAGCGCTGAGGACGTCGTCGTACTGTGACGGCTGCGTAACGATGCCAATATAATGGTGATTC
>SXGT01482798.1_pt1 | contig 18539 bp, 14 predicted proteins | sample 3176221 | NCBI WGS metagenome assembly SXGT01 (sample SAMN11356862, study PRJNA531348) | freshwater metagenome | isolation source: freshwater sample F1-120 | place: China: Fuxian Lake, Yuxi | collected 2017-12-25
ACGCAGTCTCTCGGAGCACCCTGCTCACTAAACGCCGGCTCGCAAAGCCACGGCGGACGCGAGACCGACATGTCCGGGCGACGCAACGCCTGCACCTGCGACTCGTAAGTCATGTAAGGATCCAGCCCCGCATGCACGAACAAATAACGCGGATGCTCAACACACCACGGCATGATCATCAGCAGCATCGCATGTTCTTCAGGTACTGCGGAAATCAGTCCCTTCATGTCGCCATGAGGAACTCCATACGAAGCAAATGTCGTCTCACTGTCGTAATGATCAACCCAGCGTTCCGCCCAGTTGGCAAACGAAGGCGTATCCAGCAGACCCATCGCAGCAGCCATTCCGAAATCATGGTTACCAGCGACACAGGTCACCTTCTTGAACTCATCCATCATTTCCAGGACGAGTTCCATACCGCCACGCGGATCCGGCCCGCGATCAACAAGGTCTCCGATAAAAACGATCCAGCGGTCACCGATATCAGGCAGGTTGCGAAGCTTTTCGCGGACCGCTCTGAGCTGATCAACTTGTCCATGCAGGTCGCCGATAACAGCGACCGGCCCCTCTATCTCACTCGAAAACATTCCGCCCTCGTTGTCACCCGCGTCCGATGCTGGGCGTGCACGTGATCCAGACGCTGAAAACTCAACAATTCGCCCTAAAAGCGACACCCTTCCTGAGGGCCATCTTGAGTCAACGTCAGGATCTCTGGTCCATCCTCCGTGAGCAAAATCGTATGCTCAAACTGAGCTGACAGCATACCATCTGCTGTTCTCACCGTCCAACCGTCCCTTGGATCAAGGGTCGTTTGGTGCGTTCCACCGTTGAGCATCGGCTCCACAGTAAAACAAACCCCTGGAGGAAGGATTTGGTTCTTCGTATGTTGATGGGGATAGTGCGGAATTCCTGGTTCCTGATGGAATTTTCGGCCTATCCCATGTCCCTGGTAATCTCGTACCACCGAATAACCCAGAGGATGGGCAAAATCGGTAATCGCACGGCTGATCTCATAGATCGAACAAAACGGCTTGATCGCCCGTATGCCAACAAACAGTGCATCAAATGTTGTCTGAACCAGCCGCCTCGCAGCGGTCGAGGTTTCCCCAATCATGAACGTCTCAGACTGATCGCCATACCACCCGTCGACGATCGTCGTCAGGTCCAGGTTGACGATATCCCCGTCCCGCAAAATCGTATTGCTCGGGATCCCATGACAAACAACATTATTGATGCTCGTGCAGATGGTATTGGGATAACCTTTATATCCCAGACAGGCAGGGATGTGCCCATGATCGCGCGTGTAATCATGAACCAGACGATCCAGCTCGATCGTGCGAACACCCGGACGGACAAACTCGCGCACGAAGTCCATCAGCTGAGCGTTGAATCGACCTGCCCTGCGAAGCCCCGCCCGCTCGGTGCTCGTGTAAACGGGATACTGCTTTCGGCGGTAGGTGCGAAGCGACATGAGATTCCAACCTCAAAACGATTAAGTCTTAACTTATCGTTTATAACACATCGGATTCTCGATTCGCTAGCAGCTGTCACGATTTTTCAACGTGTCTGACAGTTAAGACTTTGAATCAACGGGCTCGTTTGCAAACCGGCCCGCTTCACGCGAAGATACCAGACATGCCCTCGTCCCATCCACCATCGAAATCCAAACTCGAACTTCTCGACAACCACCAGCGCTGCTGGATCTGGGGAAAGAACACCGTCCTCGAAACCCTGCGCGCCGGCTACTGGAAAATCTGGGAACTCCATTACGATCACTCCCTGCCCGCCTCCGTGATCCAGGAACTCACGATGCTCGCTTTCAAGCTGAAAACGATGCTCGTGAAAAGCGACTCATTGTCTCTCGAAAAGCAGTGCAAATCCAAAGAACACCAGGGCTTCATCGCCAAGATGGCCCCCTTTCCGTATGCCTCTTTCGACGATCTGACAACTCTGATCGCCTCCAAACAATCCTGCTCAATTCTCCTTCTTGATCGCATCCAGGACCCCTTCAACTTCGGCGGTATCATCCGCTCCGCTGCAGGACTCGGCACCGACGCGATCCTGATTGGCCAGAACGCCCAGTCTGGAGTCAACAGCCTGACCGCCCGTGCCTCGTCGGGCATCGTCAATCACATTCCCATCGTCCGTGTCCCCGATCTTCGCGAATCACTCACGAAGCTCAAATCCCTGCAGCTCTCGATCTACGCTACGTCCGGCCACAAGAACGCTGCTCTTCTCAATACAATCTCATTCTCCCCACGACACATCATCATGATCGGCAGCGAAGCCCACGGCCTCAGTGATGACCTGATTTCCCAAGCCCATGCCATCATCAAGATTCCCCTCTCCTCAACCGTCGAATCCTTGAACGCCGCCGTCGCCGCTGGCATCATCTGTTACGAAGCCCAGCGACAACGTGGCTTCGCCTGACGTCAACTCGCTCGAAAGCACATCATGACTCCGCTCACACTGACCAACCCACACAGCGTTCTGGCGGCCCTCGAATCCCGTCCTCAAGATGTCAGCGAAATCAGTCTCTCCACCGGACAGGCAGACGGCCTCTGGCAGAAAGTCGCTGACATCGCCCGCAGACACGGCATCGCAGTCACGACCGGCTTCGTCGACCGCTCACCACGAAATAAGCCACGCGAGAAATTCGGTCGCATCAGTGCCTACAGCGCCCAGGTCATGCCCAAAGCCCATTCAAGCCTGAGCCAATTCATCATCACCAAACCTCCCACGCCAGACACCTACCCACTCTTCCTCGTCCTCGACTGCCTTCAGGATCCCCACAACGTCGGTGCCATCTTCCGAACAGCCGCCTTCTTCAATGTCTCAGGAATCATCGTCACCAAAGACCGCTCCGCACCACTGACCCACGTCGTCTACGACGTTGCCTCCGGCGGCATGGAAGTCGTCCCCTTCACAGTCGTGACGAACCTGTCTCGCGCTCTGGAAGAATTGCGAAAAGCAGATATCTGGACGCTCGGCACCTCCGAACACGCCCCCTTAAGCTACAACGAAATCAAAAAAGACCGCTCGTGGGCCCTCATCATCGGCAACGAAGAAACCGGGATACGCCGCCTCACAAAAGATCTCTGCGACCAGGTCTGTGCAATTCCGACCACTAGCAAAGTCGGATCTCTCAATGCATCGGTGGCAGCGGGCATTCTGATCGCCCGCTTTGCCCCCAGTACTCCAGCTGGCTAACAACATTCAGTCGCTGTTTTCGACTAGATGTGTTGGCGATTGCCCGCCGTGCCAGTTCAGTTTCATCGCATTGTCATTGATCTTCATACCAAGGTCGACATCCGTTGGACGCAGAACTTCATGCGCTTGATGCCACGCCGTGACAGAGCCCTCTTCATATCCCGACTGGTATCCAGCCAGCCAGAGTTGAATACTGGCCCAGCTGCAGAACAGGAAACCACCGAAAACCAAAAGTGTTCGCTTCATGCGACACCCCCTTCTTTCTAAGTGACAACAATTTACAGGTAACAAAGATGCAAACAGATCTCGTCTTTTATCTCGACTATTAGGTTTTCTAATCCGAAAGGCGAGGTGATGATTAGTCATCGTGATACATCGATAACAAATCTCGTGCGCATTAACAAGAAATTCACAATTACCACATACAAATCTTAATAGAGTTCTAACCATTACGTCAATTAGCAATTCTGCCCACTTCCACAAGTCCAACAGCACCAACGCGTTACCTATTCTTCCGGCCAGCTCGTCACTTAGCAGAATGTACGATTTACAACTCTAAGCGTATGTATCCGTTGCAAACCACGCGTAAGTCACTGTTGATGGCAGCTCACCAGCCAGCTGCCCTATGAGCGTTCAGAAGGCAGCCAGTCTCATGGAGTGATGAGAACTTGTGCACTTCGCCCGATTACTGTGCCAGCAAAACGTCTTCAAAATTGATCTGCTTAATGAACGGCGCACGCAGAATATTCGCATCCGACGAGATCACACTCGCCAGCCACGGACGTCCCAGTGAAATCTGTGACCACGTTCTCAGCCCAAAACCCGCCCAAGTCTGCTCACTCACTTGAGCTTTCACATTCTCCGCCAGACGACTCATCGTCGCCGGTATCAGATTCGGTTCCGGGCCCAGGTGCAGAATCATTTCCACATCGCTTCCCAGGAGAACCTGAATCGCCTGCCACAGCCGTTGTGGGTGATCGACCCAGTCGATCAAATGCTCGCGCGCCGTTCCTTCGACATAACTTTTCCGCCCCGTCACACATGAGAGAATCGGCGGATGCGGGATCGTAAACCCACCCGGTGTCTTCTCCAAAGTCACTGCGGCTCGATCCGGCAGACAGGCCTGTCTGACAATCGGTGTATGCAGCGGCGGCCAGCGATCCGGGTTCTTCTTCAGATGCGTTCCCTTGGGCAGATGCTTCTCCATCAGTTCTTTAAAGCGATCAACCGTGTTGTTCTGCCCTAATAGCAACACCGTATTCGGCGACAAATACGTCGAGATCGAAATCGTTCCCTTCCCCTCCGCCGTGATCTCCTGGCACATCCGACCGATCTTCATGAAATCCATCACACGGGCGCGAGAAAAAAGAATCCCCATGGTGACATTATCAGACAGACGGGCTGCATCATCCGCCATTTGAAGAATCGGTGTCATCACATCTTCATACCGAAAAATCCCGGCTGCAAGGACCGCAGTCACTTCACCCAGACTATATCCAAACAGGCAGTTGACCTGTTTGATATCCACATCAAACAGCCGCTCCAGCATCTCAATCTGGGCCAGTTCAACTGCCACGATCATCGCGACATCAGCAGCATATGTCGCCATCGAAGACGGTGCGCCCGATTCAATTCGCTCGATCAGCGAACAGTGTCGATTCAGCGTCGCATCTGCATGAGCAGACGCCTGTTTCAAATGTGGCAGAAGAATCTCGCGATAACGCTCATCGGCCAGAAGTTCACGAGTACGACCAACATTCGTGGTATTGTATCCCCGAAACGTCACAACGACTCGATCCAGCCGCTGCTTCAGATCATCGATGGTCATCGCGCTTCCTACTCAACGATAGCAATTCAGTACGATTGCAGGCCAGTCGCCTCTGTTAGTCCTGTGAATACAGTCATCCCGTGACAACAAAAGCCTGATAGTAGAATAGCAGCCCGGTGACCGATGTCCCAACCAAATCAATGACGCTCGCCCAGCCGAGCACCTTATGAAGGCGGCTGTTCGCCCCCGGAACCGGCGGCTTGGGAAACTTCAGCAATGCATTCACAACGGTCGCAATCCACAGCAGCGGAGTCGAAATTGCAAACACCAGATGCACCCTCAGCATCTGCCTTACAAATGCTAACTGCTCCCCATCAAGGCGCGTCGGCTCTCCGACTTTATTGACGATCGCCAGCCACCCGCCATGCATCTGCATATCAAATTCAAACGCACCGACAGCAAAGATCAGCACAAAGAAAATGGCCAGCTGATGCTTCTTATGCAGCAGATAGTTCCGCTTCACCTTCACCAGATACAAGCTGTAAAGCAGCCACGGCACGATGAGCACGAGCGCCGTCACCACCACGTCGAGCATCAGCGATGCGTCGTAGCCCAAAAATCCATTCTTCAGAACCTCGTTCATGCCTCGTCCCTGTTCGTCGTGAACCCGCTGATCGCCTTCCGAGCGTTTCGCTCATCGACGTGATTGACCTTATGCGAATAATTAAAATCAATCAATGACACCCTGCAATTCCACTTGCAGTCAAACGCCTTCAAAAACACCAGTCACCAGATGCCCACCAAACCCCGCCGAGAGCTTTAACAGATAAGGCGTCTCAATCGTTCGTGGTGAAACCATGATGACATCAACAGGAGACGCCCGGTCAATATGCACACATCCCGTCGTGGCAGGAGAGGTCCCCGAGACAACAGCCTGGATCGCATAAACCAGTTCCACCGCGCCCGCGGCTCCCAGCAAATGCCCCAATGCGCCTTTGAACCCGACACACGGCGTCTGACTTCCCAGCACGCGTGACACCGCCTGCATCTCGAGTAGATCATTATCCCGCGTCGCGGTCCCATGCAGATTCACCAGACCGATCTGTTCACGCGAAACACCCGCACGCGCCAAGGTCCGTTTCAATAACTCCACATAGTCCTCCGACGCATCAGCCAGACTTGTCAGATCGCTCGCCGTCGAAAGGTTTTCTCCCCCCAGGTAACGAACCAGAGGACGCTGATGAGGATGCAATCTCGTCGCACGCTGCAGCACAACCGCCCCCGCACCCTCGCCGATGACAAACCCGTCCCGATCTCGATCAAAGGGTCTGCACGCGGTTTGGGGATCTGCACTCTTCGAGAGAATCCCCAGCTTGCGATACGAACCAACAACAATCTCCACCAGCGAAGCATCCACACTCCCCGCGATCACCACATCGCAGACCCCCGCTTCGATCAGCCTCGCCCCCTGCTGCACCGCCAGCATCCCGGTCGCACACGCAGCCACTGGTGTCTCGACCGCACCACAAACACCAAACGCCTCCGCAATCCTCACAGCCGGCGAAGACAACTGACTTCGAGACCACAGCCTTTTAAGTGTCTCGGCATCCCCTTGCCGCAAAACTTCCGTCAAATACGAGGTCAGACTTCGCAGCCCTGCCTTACTCGTTCCAAAGATAACCCCAACCCGACTCGGATCAACATTCCCGACCCCCAGTCCCGCATGCGTCCATGCTTCCCGCGCCGCCTGGAGCGCCATCTCTTCAACCGGCTCACCATCCGATGCAAACGCCACCGGCGCACCAAGGGCCCGCGTTCCCAGTTCCAGTTCGACATCCCGTATACCAGTCTCGCCCGCCAGCAGACGTTCAAAACTCGACGGCACATCCCAGCCAAGCGGGCTGACAACTCCCAGTCCCGTCACAACAACATCGCATCGCGATGGACCAGATTGTGACGGATTCATGGAACAACAAGAACTTCAGCAATGGCAGCCAAATCAGCTGCTTCCGAATTAGTCTTCAGGTCCTCACAGGAACCAGGAAAACGGTTTAACGACGCAGGCTCGAACGGCAGATCCCAAACAAAATCCCGCTGAAACACGCCAAAACGAGAATAATATCAATCACCATGCCCGACCCGGAACGAGCCGCAACGCGCGAAACGCTATCCTGCGCCAGCAGCTGAATTGTGGCCAGACTCACTTCAGAGGCAAAAATTGTCGTCAGCATCATCATGACTTTCTCACGGACCCGGCAAAAATGATACGTGTCCTAGTTTACCAGAGCCACTGCCATTGCAAGCCTGACTTTGACAGACTCACCCACCGAAAATAGAAAAAAGCCAGCCGACTGCAGTTTGAACCGCATCCAGCTGGCTTTGATAAGCTCAGATCATCTCTTTATGTAGGGTGCTGGTGAGGCTCCGCGAACCGCACCAAATGTGGCACCGAGTCACGTTTTTAGCGAGGAGCCGGGGTGACGACTTTCTCTTTCTCACCAGAAACGCTTTGAACAGCAGAATCCGCCGCGTTGACATTCCAGTTGGAAACGGACCACTCAGGGTAGGTTTCCACAACTGATTGTCCGAGGTCTTTCAGGACATCGCGAAACGCAGCGGTCGTCATATTGCTGTTGGTCACGCTACGCTGCATCACGAAACGTCGGTTGGCAGCAATGTAAGCAAAGAACTTGCCATTGCCCAGTTTGTCATTGCGAGCCAGCAGACGCAGCAACGCATTACGTGGAACTTCGCTCGATGACTTTGGCAGTTCATCCAGCCAGGCCATCACCCACACGGAACTGCCATCAGCACTCAAAACGGCTGACATCGACAGAACCCACTCTTCCTTGTTGACCATGGCTTTGAATTCAAAGTCATAGCGAGTTTGCTCTTTCTTCGGCTTGAGTCCCAGTTCGGTCAGGACATTCCCCAGCGCGTCTTCCGAAAGACCGCCAGCAGGAATCACGACAGGAATCGTCGACGCCGCAGGAGCTGCCGCAGGCGGCGGACTCGCTGGTGCAGCAGGGGGTTGAGCAGAAACAGGAACGCTGATAGAAAGCGCAACGCTCACACACAGAAACGAGATTGCGCGAAACAGTCGAGGCATCTGGACACTCCTTTGTCCGACATTCTTGATCATTCATGGCCCGCTCGATCTCGATTTCTCAAGACCGCTCGGCAGCCACGAAGTGTATTCTCACTTGGGCCTGATGGCCAAGATCACTTTCTGATTTTTATCATATCAGAGAAACATTCGCTTACTTATAGTTCATCGGCACTGGCTGAGAAAGTGCCTCCAGCGGAGACGCCACCATCGGTCGGGCCCCCGGATGCTGGATCTGAGCCGGCTCTTGATTCCGCTTAAATGCCTTAGGTTCCGAATGTCCACCCGCAGGCATCACTCCCAGTGGAGTCGCCAGCAGACTCGGCTCTTCCTGATCCTGATAGACCGCATGGAAGACCTGCTGAGACCCATCAGCATTGGCTCCATTGAACCCTGCAGATGAGCCCGCACGCGGAGCATTCGCCGTTTCCTTACCCTGCTGAGCTCTCATACCCGGCAAAGGGGACAGCGTGTTCGATGGGACTTCGTTCGAAACAGTCGAGATCTGCTGAGACGTCGAGTTCCCGTATGCCAGCTGCATTCTCATCGCCTGCTTCATCGCGACAGGAGTCCCTGCACTCGTCGGCAGCATCGCATCGTTGATTTGATAAACACCATTCTCCAGCGTCAGGTGAATCTGAGCACCATTCTGTGGTGTTCCCAGAGAAACGAGCGCTCCACTCCGATCAGTCTTGAAGTCCACCAGAGGTTGAGTGATCTGACCGACAATATCCGACTGAATGAACGGAACACTGTCCGCCTGCAGCCACACACGTCGTCGGAAGTCTTCCGAAGAAATGTTACGAACCCGGTTGATATTGTTGCTGTGCATCGCATACGCAAATTCATAGATCGGTGTCAGAACCGCCAGGCGTTCTTTCATCGACTCCAGCTTGTCGCCGGATTTCACTTGAATGTCATCCACCAGCCATTGGTCAGTTCGTTCACGCAACAGGTAAATCAGCTCATGATTCCCTTGTCGAACGGTCACTTCCGTCAGGCGACCACGAAAGTCACTGCTGACGATTTCCGGATGGCCTTCTCGCAGTTCCTGCGCGGGCACCATCTGGAACGTTTCAAGTGTCATCCGGTTCCAGACCTGCTGGTTCAGTTCCGAGGTCGACAGGTTTCGCAGTAACGCCATGTTGGATTCATGGTAAGCATCGTGATAAAGGTTCACGACAGACGTCGCAGTCAGTAACGCACTCAGTTTCTTTTCCTGAGCCAGCTGCATGTCATAGATCGTCGCATCATCGACATAATAGCCAGAGGCATCTTCCGCGTTGGTTTGAACCTTCAGTTTCAATCGCACAATCTGCGTCGGCATTTCGAGAATGAAGTCCGCATGCTGATCGATCTCGCTGATCTCGAACCGGGCGTCCGGCTCAAAACCATTCGGCAGTTTCACAAACGCAGGATTTGATGGAGCAATCGTATTCTTGTAGAACGAAGGCGTCGTCAGTCCAGCCAGTTCTTTCTTATCCGCTTCACCGAAGTTCTTCAAAAACGCCAGCGACCGGTTGATCACCATCGCACGCTTTCGGAGTGAGTCGATTTTCTGACCGCTGTTACGCGAGTCCTTCTGAAGATCTTCCACCACCCACTTCTCGTTTTCTTCTTTCATGCTCACCATCAGCTTGCCATCAGGCTGGGTGAACGTCACGACGGCATTGTGTCGATTGATTTCTGCTGACGGGCGAGAAGACGAGGCACTGGTCGTCGTTCCAATCAACTGCTTATTCAGACGTGCCATGAACATCGGAGGCAGCGGCTCAAGGGCGGTTCGCAGCTCGGGATCAACCGAAGCCAGAATGCGTTCCCGATCCCCGCTTGACCAGGTATCCGTGAAGTCACGAATCGCAGTCAGAAGTCGCATCTGCTCAGAAACACTCTTCGTGACGTATTGACCGTTCTGACGTTGAGACAGATAAACTTCATCAATCCGCCAGTAATCGCCTCGCTTGTTGCTCGTCAGCTTGCACATCATCTTGCGCTTCGACTCACCGACTTCCACGGTGATGTTCTTCTCGGTGTCCGAGACTTCTTCAGTCTTGGTCACCTTGACCTCACCCGTCGGCAGCTTCAACAGCGCCAGATCATCCATCGATTGAGGATGCGGAAACGCGTGAGCAGCCAGGGCAGGCGTCATCGTCCCCTTGATCTTCGCGACGTCTTTCGCTGCCAGACCTTCGCAGAAGGTCTTGATCATCATCTCATCTTCTTTTCCATTAAAGCCCATGGCCATGGAAGCCATGTTGGGAAGGGCCGTACAGCCGACGGTATTCGCCAACAAGGAGGCAATCAGAAGGGTCGAAAGACAGCGAGCCAGCATGGGCGGGCGTCCTTTATCTGGAAAAACAAGACGTGGAGGTGCCAGGTGAAGGGCAGATTTATGGAAGGGATCGCACTCTGTCACAACTCGTTTTTTCGGTCAAGCACCTTTCAGCAGCACCACCACGAATGGTAGAAGTTGCATCAAATTTCTGCACACACTGTCTCATTTCGCTCCCACCTCAGCCGGCAGCGATGCATCCGATTCTCCGTTTGAAAATCAGGTAGACGCTTCAATCGTCTTCTTGAGTTCCACGATTTCTGCCAAAAATTCCAACACCACATTTTCGTCCAGGTGTTTCTCCACCAGCTCCGTCGCCGCCGCACATAGCTTCTCAACTTTCGTCGCCGCCGCCTTATTCTTCTGTTTCAGCGCCTCGTTCACTGAGTTCACGCGCACAACAGTGATTTCCTGCAGCAGCTGACGAGACGTCGGAAAAGCCTTCAGCTCCGTCTCCATTTCATCCAGCGCCCTCAAGTCACCTTCCTTTCCCGCTTTCCTCGCCGTCGCCATCAAAACCGCGCGTCTAGCGACCAGATCAACCAGCTCAGTTTCCAACGTCTGAAGATCCCCTTCGACCCCCAGTCTGACTAGATCGTTCGGAACCTCCAGCTGCACAGACTTCGCGCTCCCCACCATCAGAGGAACCTTCGCCAGGATCGATTCACCACTGATCACGTTCACCGTGACAATCGGCTGCTCAAGTTGTGAGATGAGATTCAAGGCCCCTGTCCGCGACGTATAACCCTGTTGAAGAATCTGCGGAACGACCTCTTCTTCAGATTTGATCGGCTTCTCAACAGGAACCGTTTTGACGAGATAGCCCGCCAGCCGAGACTTGTTCTCATCGCGACGAATGAATGTGATTTCCGTCGCCGGGAAATTCGCTCTCAATCGATAAGCATACGTCTCCACACGACGACGTCGCCCACTCAGAATCCCGCGATACGCCGAGACAACGGTCCCATCGACTTTCGACCGATCCTTCTGCTCAACCTTCAGGTACGTCCAGGGAATAAACTCACGATTGAGCAGCTTCCCTTTGCGATCAAGGTAAAAGTTGACCGGAGCATAAAACTCCCCCGCCTTGATAAGCCCGTCACCCGCTTCCTCATGCACCAACTCCCCACCCTTGAGAACGGCGACAAACTGATCACCCTCGCCCCTCTCCAGCTTCATCAACCGACGATAAGCATGATCGATCGCTGTCGTGAGATCCGAAGCAAGAAAGCCTCTCAAACTACTCGTCCCCGCCACCACATCAGACGTGCTCTCAAGAAACCAGTCATACTCAATAACCTGATAACTCGTCCCGCTCCCTGTCCCCGACAAAACAACCACAAACGTCTTATCAAACGGCTTGCTTCCATCCTCTTGGCGAGTCGACGGATCAAAGAAATACACCAGCCGATCCGCACTCAGCTCGAATCGATCCAGCGTCAGCGTTTGAAAACGAATCGTCGTCTGCCAACCAGGCCCATTGCCACGCGCCAGCTGCAAACCAAGCTCCCGCTGAAATCGCTCCGTCTCCAGCGACGGCGCGATGCTCGGCGCAATCCCGATAATGACCTCGATATTCTCCCGAGCGCTCGCGAATGCTTCCATCCTCCGCTCCGCAACAGGATCGACAGCAAACGCCCTCGAACCTGCTGCCAGCAGGCAAATCACCATCAGACTCCTCAGGAACCAACACATCAAAAACTCTTCGACTGCAGGAATCTCAAAGTTGAATATTTAAGGAGTGACCGACAAAACTCTCGGACGCAACGACCATCGCTCAACCTGGTGATAAGGCGTCAACGGCGTCAAATGAAACCCCTGGACGTGATTTCCAAACACAGCATACTGGTCAACCTCCCACAACGGGATCAGAAACACCTCACGCGCCAGATCCTGATGGATCTCACGAGCCAGCTTCTCCGCCGTCACCCGATCCGGAGCTTTCTCCAGAGACAGCAGCTTGACCCTCAGCCACGCAGGAAAGTTTATCAGATCTTCGATCTCCGCATCACTCTTCATCGTCAGCATCGGCCAAAGTTCCGTCAATGGCTCATACATCCGCAGCTCGCGATACACCACATCATACGCCACCGGGCCGCTCTGCTTCCCATCATCCCTGAGAAGTTCCACCCCGATCCCCAACCGACGCCATCCCTCAGCGATCTGAGTCGCCATCTTGATCGCTGTCGGCTCATTGGGAACAAGAAACTTAAGCGGCGGCAGAGGCTTGTCATTCGGATTCTGTGACGTCAGCAACAGCGCCAGCGAAGTCGCAGGAGAATACGGCGCCAATTCCACCAGCTTGTTATACGACGAGGACGCCGTAAATCCCGGCCCGCTCACCAGCCGCCCGTAACGCTGATAATTCCCAACCTCCAGCAGTTCCCCCAGAAGACGCTCCCGGTTGATCGAATACTGCAGCACCCGCCGCATCACCGACCGCTTGAAATAAGAACTCTCCAGATGAAACTGGAGCACCGTCGTCTTCGGCACCGCCCACTTCTGCACAAAGAATTTCCCATCCTCGCGAAACTGCTCGACAAGAAACGGCGGAGCATCCGGGATGTAATCCAGATCGCCACGCTTCATCATGTCAGTCGCTTCCAGAGGAGAAGTCACCAGCTGCTCCTGAATTTCCGCCACATGAAAATCAAGCGTATCAGCAGGCTCCGCCTTCGAGCGGATATATCGCGCCGCCCCTCCGAATTCCCCCGCATACTTGAACCGCTGGGTATTGACCTTGCGCGAAGAATAATCGAGACGCACAACCTCATCACTAGCAGACACCGTGGCAACCTCAACCTCAGACTCGTTCCTGGCAGCCATCAAAAAGCTCGCAAACACCGCTTCAGGAGCAACCGGAATCGCAGCCAGTGAAATCCGCAAACGCTGAGAATCCAGCGGCTCGATGTGACGAATAAAACTCGATAGACGCTCGTTGTACCCGCTCGAACCCTGCTCAAACAAAGGCCTCATCGCGCGAGAAAGCTCCTGCGCATCCAGCGTGGAATACGTCTCATACGGCTGACGATCTGTCTTCAGGACCAGCAGGTACTCTCGCCCCAGGTCAGTCGGAACCCAGTCCTCCAGATAAGCCGAATCAAACAGCACCGCTTGATTCTGAAAACTATGCGGTCGAAAAAATGGCTCCCGCGTCAGGTCATCAATACGACGCGTTTCCAGACTCGGATAAGGCAAAACCGACTTTTCCGTTGGAACCCCAAAGACCCCCGCCCGCAGAATCTGATAACGAGTCGATACCCGACGAAACGCAGACGACAGCCCCGGCGTATCAGGCCAGATCCGAATCGCCTTCGTCATCGTGACATAACCCTGCTCGGGATGCCCACTCGAGTACTGAGAAAGCCCCTCGCCCATCAGCTTCGTCGCCTGAGCAATCAGACGCCCCGCCTCATCCGTAACCACACTGTTGCGCGGATACATCCCCTTCAGACGATTCAGAAAAAAACGCGCCTGAATGAAATCCTCGCGCGCAACCGAATCATTGATCGCCGCCCGACTAACATCCGCCGTCGTCGTTTCCAGCAGCGGAGCATCGCTTTTGACGACCCGCAGTTCATCAAGCCGGGACAATGCTTCCTCAAACCTTTTCGACGCCGAAATACTCTTGGCTTCATCCAGCATCAATCGGACATAAGCATCCTGAATGCCCGGCCAGGTCGATTTGCTCTTAAAGAAATCCTCCAGCGTCGAGATCTTGCGACCTTCAACAGCATCGAAATTCAAGCGTGTCACATCGCGCTCGATCGATCGCGACAGCAGATCAAACGCTTCTCCCCAGCGACCTTCTTCCTTCAGCTTCTCGACCTTCAGCAACAACAGGTCTTCAAAATAGAGAACCTTATCGATCAGCCTCGTTTCCAGCAGAAACTCCGGTGACACCAGATCCGGATCAGGCAGCGTCACCTGCAGAGAATTGAGCTCCTCCCGTCGACGCCTCCATTCGACCTGCAGATCTTCGCGCGTCGGACGCTGATTGACCAGCTTCTTGATTTCCTCATCCAGCCACGCGAGCACTCCCGGACGCGGATAAAGCGGCTGGACGATCAACACACGTCCGCTTTTCAACAGAATCCAGTCCAGCGCCTTGCCGGTATTCAGTTCTTCGAAACTCGGAAGCTCCATTTCGGCAAACAGCGGCAGGTCGTCCTGCGTCGAGGTGTCCTCCGCCTTCTCTGCCTGAGCCACACAGTCGGAACTTGGCGTGATAGCCAGTATCACCGCCAGGAGAACCAGTCCCCAGACACGATGATACCATCCCGACCTGTCGACTCCCCGCGCCATCACTCCTGTCTCCTCATAGAGACTGGAGCAGAATTCGGCGGCAAATTCAACACACAAGTACTCCCATCCACCGTCGGAACAAGCAGCATTGATCCGATCCACAGAGGCTCACCCTCCAGCAACTGCGCCAGAAACGCCGTCCCCTTCACCTGCCCGTTCCCTCGATCATGCTTGGTGACCAAACCCTGAGGAAATAGACACAACAGTTCATTGTTCACCGCAACACACGCCATCGGGAACGATTTCCAGTTCACCTTCCCTGACCATTTCTTCTCAGGGCGCTCATTGGTGAACTCGTAAAACTCCACCGACTTTTCACCCGCACAGGCGAGGAATCCCCCATTCGTCGCGATCACCGACTGCACCGCCCCCGCTGCCGAACGAATCTCGTCAATCAGCTGAAGATTCCGGGCATCAAAGATCCGCAGTGCACCATCCAGCGCAGAAACCGCAACCGCAGCCTTCTCAGGCAGGTACTTCTCGTACAGAAATCCCGACATCTCCACCATCGACTTCTTCACAAACCCCAGCTTCGGCTCACGACGCAACTCATACGCCATCAACCGCCCGGCATCATCGACAACCAGCAGATTCTCGTTATCAATAACATGCAGCGCATGCCATTTCGAGGCCCCACCAGCCCCCACGATTTCATCCTTCACTGCGCCCGTCAGATCGGTGACAACAATCTTCCCCCCAACCGGCAACAACAACAGCCCGTTCATCGAAACAGGTGCAGCTTCCAAGCCCCCCGGCAGCGCAATCGTCTTCTGAATCTGCCCCGCCGCATTGATAATCCACAACTGCGGCAACGCCCCCGTCGTCCAGACAGCCAGCTCCCCGGTAGTGAGTTCACTCGCATTGAACGCCCCCGTCACCCCCTTCGGCCTCTTGATGACCGCAGCAGGCGTCTTCTGAAACGGACTTCCAAAGATTCGATCCAGACTCGATCGATGAATACTCCCATCTTCCGTCACCGCGACCAGACCACTCTCATCGCGCGGATCGCGCGTCCAGGCCAGGATCCGCCCCGCATGATCCAGCTTCCATTCACTCGTCAGACTCTCACGGTCAAACTGACTGGTTGTCGCACTGTTCTGATCGTTGGCAAGGAACGTCGTATAAAGATCATTCGACGACGACTGAATCGGCTGAATCGTCCGCCCCAGAGGAATCGTTCTTTCATCGGTCGTAATCGCATCGGTGGTCAGTTGATAGCGTCGCAGCTGACTGCCACTCACCCACACACGGTTGTTCGGCCCAGCCGAGAGAAACAGTTCACTCTCCAGCCCCGTCTGCAGTTGATACCCCGCCAATCGCGCCAGCGCCGTCTGCCCCACAACATCCGAAACAGAAATCGCAAACAGCTGCTCCGGACGCGTCGGCACAAACAGGATGTTCCCCCGCAACAGCGCCGGATCATGCATCTCACCTTCCAGATCAATTCGACCAGCAATCGGCAACCCCTTCTCAGGCTGACGCGTATCGAGCGCCGTCACCCGACTCCGATTCCCTGCAAGATTCTCAAACGCCAGGATATTCCCCCCCGCAGACACAAATGGCCCCGCCATCGAAGCAGGATCATGCCCGTAATAAATCGCCCTCACCGGCTGCAACGGACGACGCCGAAGGATGTAAATCACCTCCGCATCCCCCGCGACCGCAAAATGCTCCTGGTCCGCCATCAGACACGGCGGTCCCTTCAGCTTCTGCGTAAACTGCAACGTCACCAGAAGACGCCCCGTCTCCACATCGATCTGATACAGCCTCGCAGAACGACTCGCCAGATAAATCTGACCTTCCAGCACCAGCGGTGCATCCTCAATCTCATCTTCCAGCGGCTGACGCCAGATCAACTGACCCGTTCGTTGTTCAATCAATTCCAGATCGCGATTCCGCGTATTGACCAGCAGGTAGCCCGGCCGCCCCCCGCTGATCGGAATCGGAAAGAACGGCAGGTTCACCCCGACCGGTCGACGCCACACAGGATCTCCTGTCAGCGCGTCGATCCCCAACAGGGAATCCTTGTGATACGAAATGACGACCTTCCCCGTCGAACGACGATCAGAACGTGATCGCGATTGCGCAAGAAACGTACTGACAACCGCATTGGCAACTTTCACATCATACCCGACCGCAGAAATCGTCGTGTCATCAATCAAAGTTGCCGTCTGTTCAATCTCCAGCAGTTTCGCCTGACGAACGCCGACATCCTTCTGGTTGGCAAGCTCCGGATAACGAGCCAGCAATTCCCGTCGAATCCGGAATCCTTCCATTGTATTCCGATTCGCGATCTGCACATCCAGCGCCGCGAGCGCAGCCACCAGCGTATCCTGACGAATGATCGCAGCCACCGACTGACGACGAGCCTCTTCAATCCGGCGCAACCGCTGACGACGCTCCTCCCCCTCCGGCGCATATCGCTGCCAGACAGAAACCGCTTCATCGCTCACCGGCAGCAGATCTCTATTAATCGTACGACCAGCATCAACCGCAGCCCCTTCAGCGATCTTGTAACTGATCGCTTCAAACCGCGGAGTCAGATCGTCGTCACTGTTAAACGACGCAGCATTCTCAATGAACGCCTTCAGCTGCCCCAGACCATCGACCCAGTTATTCGCACCCCCGCCAATCTGACTGTCAATCCGCGTCTCCGCCAGAGAGATCTTCGCCTGAGGAGTCAGACGGTGACTCGGGTAATCGTTGAGAAAATCTTCATACAGCTTGATCGCCTGAGGATAGTTCCCCTGCTCGCGCTGAGTATCAGCAGTCTTCAATTGCGAATCTGCAATGCTGCGCATAATGAGGAACCCGTATGTCCCCGCCACCAGCAGCAGGATGACAACCAGTCCCCCCAGCCCCATCACCAGCGGCGACCGCATCGGATCTTCTTCGCCCGGACGATACCCCCGTGACCGTCGATCCCGATCCCGATCACGATCCTGACTCCCTTCACGCGAAGTACGACCAACCCCAGGCTCCTCCACAGATCTCTCAGAATGTTTCGCAGACAGCTTCTCAAAAGGATCCAAAGGATCCGACTCCACCTCAGCCGCCTCTCTCTCTTCCTCCCGTTTCGACTTTTTCTCCGCCCGCTCCGCGCGACGCTTCAACGTCCCCGGATCGACCCCGCCACTCTGAACCGCCTGCTGCTCCTTCTCAATCTCCGGCAGCAACGTCTCCTTCTCCAGCCGCATCGCCGACTTCGGTTTCAACTCGACCCGTCGCTCCATCTTCTCTTTTTGACGAAACGTCGGCACGACTTCAGAATCCGTCAGCGGCTTCAAAAAATCATCATCGTCTTTCTCGATCCGCGCAGCTTTTTCCTGTTCGAGGACTTCTTCTCGTTCGGGATCACTGAAAGAAATAACGGCCTTACCGACCTTCAGCTTCATCCCCGGCTCGAGTGCCTGAAACCGCACCAGCTCCCCATCAACCTCAATCCCCTGCGGATTCGCAGAGACCGCCTCATATGCAGACCCGTTCCACGAAATCCGGCAGTGCATCGTCGCCACCCCGGAATCGTCGATCACCACATCGTTCGTCGCATGCGACCCGATCGTGATCGGACTCTTCTTGGAGAGCTCAACCGTTTCGTTTCCCGATGCTGTCTGAATCTTCAAACTCGCCATCACTCAATCCTTGAGTTAAATCTTATCCGTGGAAAATCCGCCCGTAACAAACGACCGCCAACCCTCAGACAGGCATATCACTGCCTATCATGTCCAAAACCACCCTTTTACCTCAATACCCATTTCCCCAACTTCTTCCTATCCCTTCCCCCCGTCCCTTCTCCCGCGGGGAGAAGGTGGCGGCGC
>SXGT01926537.1_pt1 | contig 18539 bp, 15 predicted proteins | sample 3176221 | NCBI WGS metagenome assembly SXGT01 (sample SAMN11356862, study PRJNA531348) | freshwater metagenome | isolation source: freshwater sample F1-120 | place: China: Fuxian Lake, Yuxi | collected 2017-12-25
GAAAGTTTCGTGCTCAAGGTCGACACGCGGACGGAGGCGTGATCGAGACTCGAGGCACCCCCAATGAAACCCAAGACGCCGCGACTTCAAGCAGCTTTTTTTGGTTGGGACGGACCCGGGCGCCGCCCCGTGAAAATCGATCGACACGATTCTCAATGGAAAACCTTGGCCGCGCGATCACCATCGCTCAGCAGATACGCCACGAGATCAAGGATCTCCTCTTTTTGAAGCACGTTAATGACGCCCGCTGGCATATTGGACACTCCCGATCGCTCCCGACGCCGAATGTTTCCCTTCTTGATTTCCACCGGCGCCTCGCTCGAGGAGGTCGGCCTCAGGAACAGCACCTCTGCATCTTCCCGTTCAACTCGCCCGAAGAAAATCTCCCCGCTTTCAGTCTCTATTTCCAGGACAACGTACTCTTCCGCGATCACCTTGGATGGGAGGACAATGGATTCCAGGAGATCGCGAGCTGCCTGCCGTCGGGCAATGCCCGACAGATCGGGTCCAACCAGGCCCCCATCGCCCGCGAAGCGATGACACTGCACGCACCCGGATTCCCGGAAAGCAGCCTGCCCGCCAGTGAAGGAGCGGCCGGTCATGGTCCCCTCAAGCGCCGGGAGAAGCTCCTCCATTTGCCATTCTCGCACCACTGCCTTTCCTGGCTTCATTCCGGCGATCCAGTCCCCCATCAGCTTCACGGCGCGCTCGTCGATGCGCGTGGTCACGATGGGCGGCATTTGACCGCGCCCGCGGTGTGAAATCCGCTGAAGGAGAACGGAGCGACGCGGATCTCCCGGCGCAACCAACATGGCGTCAGCGATACCAAAGGCGTCATGCTGCACCCGGGCGTCGAGGATGCCCATTTGCTCGCGCGGGGTGGGAAGCCCCAGCTCCATCTTTGAGTTGCCACCGCCAGCTTGCACGTGGCAGACGGAACAGTTGACATGCAGGTAGGCCCGAGCGCGCGCCTCAAGGTCAGAAGCGAGGTCGTAAGGGGAGGCGAGGCGACTGAGCTCCTCAGGCGGTTTCGACAGCTTGCCGGTAAAGAGACCAAGCTGGTCCAGCACGCGTAGTTGATTGTCGCGAACTGACCCGTAGCTGTGATCGCGATTCAACTGTCCCTCGGTAAGACCGAGCACGAAGTTCCCCGCTCGGCTGTGACAGCCCATGCAATCGGTGCGGCTGGGAAATCGCCACACTTGCCGGCGCCCCTCCCCACCTTGAGCGTTACGGAAGGTGAGCTCTGCCTCTGCGCCTTCCTTCGGCACCAGCAGGGCTTCGGTCTCCTCCGGGTTCCACCGATAGGAATAGCCGGCCCATTCACCCTGCTGGCGGAGGAGAATGCGCGTCTCAACAGGAAAGCGAGACGCCGGGCTCCCCTCCTGGCGCTCGAACGAAAACGTCTGAAGGAGCGCTGTCCCGTCCGGGAAACCCCAGCTCTGGCTGGAGCTGTACTCGACCCGTACCTCCCCCGGTACCGCGATGAAACGCTCAGCCTCGGCGCCGTCGGCCCAACCCGGGGCGTTGACCGAGTATGGGATCAGCCCGGGCGCGATCCGATGATCCTTGACCGACAGGAACAATCCGGTCTCACCCAGGCGAGTGGGAAACGGTGGATAGGCCTGATCACTCGGCGTGGGAACTAGCCGATACAGGCCACCCCCGTGATCAACGACGAGCAGGTCGCCGCGTTGATCCACCCGGAAGGCAACAATCTGGAGAGTCGTATCCGCCAGCTCGCGATGCCAAAGCGCACGCTGGCCGTCGTGTTTCATTCCCCAGATCCGGCCGCTTGAATAGTCCCCGTAGATGTAAGCGCCATCGAGCTCTGGCAGCCGAGCGCCTCGATAGACGATGCCTCCCGTGAGCGACCTGAACTCCGAGTGGGAGTGCTCGATGGTGGGCAGCACGTGCGGCGTCGGGCCCCGCTTCCGGTTGAGATAGAAGGGATGGCTACCCTCATAGACGCTCCAGCCGTAGTTTTCTCCGGGCCGCACGAGGTGTGCGGTCTCCCAGAGGTCCTGCCCGTTATTCCCCACCCAGACCTGCCCGCTCGCGGGATCGATGCACATTCGCCAGGGGTTGCGCAGTCCGTAGGCCCAGATCTCGGGACGCGCTCCAGGCATCTTCACGAAAGGGTTGTCCGGGGGCACGGCGTATCGCAGCGAAGCATCGCGGCGGTTGACATCGATGCGGAGCACGCTTCCCAGGAGGTCGTCAAGGGTTTGCCCGGAGTTCCAGCTGTCCGAGTCGCTCGTACCATCCCCCGTCGAGAGATAGAGCATGCCGTCCGGCCCGAAGGCCATGTCTCCTCCGTCGTGCCCCCTGGAGCGCCACTCGAGGATGACTTCCTCGGAGTTGGGCTGTACACCCCACGGTGGCTGACGATCCACTACAAAGCGAGAGATCCGGTTGGCCCTCTCCGCTTCACCGGTAATCCCGTTCGAGAAGGCGAAGATCCACCCATTTTGCTCATAAGCGGGATGGAACAAGACCGAGTAAACCAGTCTTCGTTCGACTTCGAGGAACGTCTCGGCCTCGTTCGTGGCAGGATCGTCCTTGAGACGCAGAATCTTCGACGGTCGACCCGGCTCACCGCCAGCAAGGACAACGAGCAGTCGATCGGTCCCCGGCTCCTGGGCAACATAGATCGGCGCCTTCCAAGTGAGATTACTGAAGGTCTTCACCACCGTATAGGGGAGCGGCGGCTCCGGCGAGCCCACAAGGCGCGAGGTAGCCCAGGGGATTCGCTTTTCGGGACTCAGCGGCGCTTCGGCACCGGCCCGAATTGCAAGCAGCAGGGTGAAAATGAGAGCGCCCTGAGGAACGCGGGCCGTGAAGGCCGTACGCCCAGAATTATTGAAACAAGACTTGGACCACGCCATGGGCAGAAAACTCCGACAGAATAAATCCAAACCGCTCCTCCTTCACGCTGGCCTGCAGGTTCCGAGAGCTGCGCGGTTTTTGAGTATTGAAGTGTACCCTTGCCAGCTACCGACCCGCCAGCCTCGGCGGAAACCTCTCCTGCAACCGCGGCCCGTGGGTGCACGCAAAACGTGCGATCGGGGGGACCAGAGCGAGCGCGAAACGCGAGACGGAGGAGTATAAAGTAGGAGCTGGCACCGAAAACAGCGCGTGCAATTGCACGTCAATGACCTGATACGATCTTCAAAAGGAGACTTCATGCAACTCACCGACATGGCCTGGCCCCAAGTGAAGGCACTGAGTGCTGACACGCCAGTTGTTTTTCCCATCGCATCTCTCGAGCAGCACAGCCATCACTTGCCGCTCTTCACCGATAGCTTGCTCCTCGGCGAGATCGTGAAACGGGCGGCGGGCCGGCTGGGCGACCGGATCCTCTGGGCGCCGGTGATGTGGTTGGGAAATTCAGATCACCACATCGACTACCCCGGGACACTCTCGGCACAGCCGCGTACCTATCTCGACATGCTCTCGAGCTTGCTCGAGAACTTCCTCCAGTATGGATTCAAGCGCCTGGTCCTCCTGAATGGTCATGGAGGGAACGATGTTCCTGGCAAGCAGGTCGTCTTTGAGGTCCGGCAGCGGCATCGCAGCCGAAAGGATCTCCTGCTAATCCTGGCTTCCTACTGGCACATCGTCGATCTACCGCCCGCCTCCCTGAACTTGTCACAGAAGGCCATGGGCCATGCTTGCGAGTGTGAAACGTCCATGATGCTCCACTTGGCCCCCAGGCTCGTGGGCGAGTACAGGAACCTGCCACCCGTGGAGCCGGGAAACGCCTTTGAGCCAGCGTCTCGCGGTTGGATCACGAAGGACCGCACGACCCCTGGGCACATCGGCCACCCTCATCTCGCCACCCCGGAGAAGGGCGCGGCCCTCTTCGAACTCTTCACGGAGGGCACCGTGTCGCTGCTTGAACGAGTCCTACGCTGGGACGGAAAGTCCTGGGACGGGTAGCTGGCCTCGTGAAAAAGGCGAGACTCGACACCGCCCATGACACTCCAAAGTACCGCGCGCTCACCCGAGAGTTCCGACACCTACTCGCAGCGCGCGGTAGCATGGCCAAGTCCAGGGATGCGAGGGCGAATCTTTCCTCGAGACTGCTGCTTTTTACCTTCGGTCTCCGAGCAGCGCTGCAACTGGCGATTCCATGGCTACACCGCCTCCCGCTCCGGTGAGGGGGTGGAAGAAGGGTGAGGCGAGCAGAATACAGATTTCCCGCTGAAGGAGGATCGCCTCTGGCGGGCGGCCAGTCTGCATGATCGAATTGGAGCAGCGCGGGTGACCAGGATACTCGTCGCAGGTGTGGCCGAGTCCAAAGGTGTGGCCTAGCTCGTGGCCAATCGCGTAGGCGGCGTCGGCGCAGAATGAATCAAGCGGTCCTAGTGCCGGGCAGTCAAGGCTCGTGGCACGAGGCGGAGCCATCGCGTACCTTCCGGTTGAGGCGGCGCCGAGCCACACATCGGCGCTGTCGCCGGTGTAGACCGAAAGCGCGACCCGTAAATTGTTCCCCGGTGCGGGAAGCAGATTTTCGTGGGACTGGATGCACTGGTTGAGAAGCACGTAACGTGTTGACTCCTGAGCGGTCATGGCCGAAAGCTCATTCCACTGGGCGCTCGTGAGACTCGTGGATAGCACCAGCGGCTGAAGAAAGCGCAGGCGGCCCTCGACACGGTTCTGGTACCAGCCCTGAACTCGCGCCAGCACAGAGCGGTAGCGAATGACTGCCCGGGCAACACCTGCGATGTCCCAGAATTTGTCCGACGCCACCAGCATTACCGGAAGAACGACAAAATCAGGATCCGAGAGCCGAAACGCCTTCCAGTCGAAACGGTGGACGCCCGTTGAGACAACGCTCCAGCCCGCCCCGTACTGATTCGTCACCGCGCGACGGATGTCGAGGGGCTTGTCCTCCCTGCCCACGCGCGCTTTCCAGTCGTAAAGGTGCTCGCCAGTCGACACCAACCTCGCCAGGAACCCGTACTGTTCCCTTGCGGCTTTTTCGAGATCGAGGCTTCCATAATACTGGCTCTCGAAGGAAGCGGGTGGCTCGTCGATGCCACAATCACCTGGTGTCGGGCACACGAGCGGCGTCGGAGGAGGCCCACCGAGGAACAGGTAGCCAAGGAGTGCCAGGGGATCGGAGATGTCAATAATCCCGCTGCCGTCAATGTCACCGTTCCTTACATTTTCCTGCGCCCGGACCGGGGGCGGAGAGAGCCAGGTGACGAACACGATCCAGGTGAAGATACCGACAACGAGGCGCTGAGTGGTCATGGGCTTTTTCACGGCAGGACTCCTTTGGCCTGAGAACCTTTTCCAGGCGCGTCCCATTGACGCGCCGTTCATCATGACAGGGCCCGTTCCGCGGAAAAGTGTGACGCAAAGTTTGGATGATTACAGAAGTGCTGCCAGACAGCGGATGTTCGTGTGTTGTTACACTCTTCGCGGGGGAGCCGCTGGCCAAGATGTACCCATCATGGCCGCGAGGAGTACAGGCAACCGGTGGCGGCGTGTTTCAGTGAGGTGGTGAATAGACCCTTGGGCTCCATGCGTCGAAGGACCCGTATGAGCCACTTGATCACAGCTCACAACCTCAGCGAGCAATGCGTTGCGGCGCTGGAGATGGGAATGTCCGGGCCGCGACGCCTTTCCAAGACCGGCCTGGATCTTTACGGCGCCTACAAGGCGTGGCACCTTGACGCCGGCCCGAGCGGCGCAGGAGACGGCCTCGAGGTGGACGTTGAGACGGCCTGGAAAGCTTATGAGAAAGCCCTTGCCTGGGCCAAGGGCATCTTCCGCGGTGAGGCAAGCTCAAGTACCGGAAAGTACTGCCTCGTGTGGGCCGATGAGGTGATCGACTTCACGCTGGCGGTCTTTCGAGCCGCCGAGAAGGAGAAAGTCTATCTCTGGTTCCGCTGAAGCCCGGGGCAAGTGGACCCGCACGCCACCGGCAGTCCGGGGGTTGGCTCGTGTCGACATTGACTCGCCAGGCTCCTCCTTCCCAATCGAGCCGCGTCGGGCCTGACAGCCTGTTAAAGTGTAACCGCCCGCTGCCCCCGAGGCCGGCTGCGGCCCGAGGAGTGACTCAAAATGACGTCTTACTCGGCACCTCGAGCGGCCTTGAGAACCCTTTCCCACTGAAAAGCCGGACCCGGATCCACTTTCTCGCGGGTCACATGGTAGTGGCCCAGAATCCCGCGGAAGCGCAAGAGCTCCTCGTCCGAGCCAAGGGCTCGATCGAGCACCTCTCCGTTGGGAGCCCGGGGCAGTTCCGCCGCGATCTGGGGAAAGATGCGCCGAAGTGTCACCAGGAGCTTTCCCAGTGCCTCATACTGCTCCACCGTGAAGTCGTATTGAATCAGATTCCTCGAGTTGATCCGCCCCTCCACCGGCTCTGCTCGGGCAGGACGGCCCACGAAATCATGGGACAGGTTCCCGCTATCAGCCGCCATCGGCAGCGAGATACGGGTGCCCCTGGAGTCGGTCGTATACCACTTGCCCAGCGCTTCAAGATCGCCATGAGCACCCACGTTCGCGATCTCGATCCCGACCGATGAGTCGTTCGCCTGCCCCGCGTGCCAGGCACGCTCCTTCAGGTCGAGTGTCTGGTAAATCGTGCCGTCAAGGTCGAGCATGAAATGGCTCGAGAGACCGCGCACGTCGTGAAGCACCTCAAAACACCTTCTAGAAGTACCGCAGGCGTCGAAGTGGATCACAACCTTGGTCACCACCTGCCTGAGGTCCTCCATCGACCAGCCCCCTTCTCTCACTCGGCGGGACATCGCCTCCGGGATGCCCCCACGAAACGACCCGAATCGCGCGATCCGATCGGGAGCTTCGCTCGGGCCGGCCTTGTCGGGCTCGAAACGCCGGTGCGGCCGGTAGGCGTCGTACCCGCCCTGGTCGTTCCAGAGGATGACTTTCGTGCCTGTGTGGAAGAGACTGCCGCAAACGCTGATCTCATCGCCGGACCTCGCGAGTTGATCACCCGGCCGCGGCGTGGACCGACAAGCCGACAGCAGAATCACAAGCCCGAACGCCACCGTTCGAGATGGCAACCAACAAGGAGTCTCAAGGGCCATGTACACCTCCGGTCGATAGCATGGCGAGACAGCCGCAATCCCGTCAAGGCGTCGAGGCCGAAGAGGTCCCAGAAATCCTCGAGAAGGCCCCACCACCCTTGCAACACACGGTATCTGTTGAATCCAGTGGATCGCCGAGGCATTCAGGCACGGCAGCCGAAAAAACGAAAGCGGACGGCAATTCCCGTACCTGGCAGTGCGCGGGCCAGGTCGACGGGCGGATGAATACTGTCACCAGGTACCGCGTCAGTTGCACGCGTGGGGCAAGAAGGATCAAGGAAAAGAAAGGATCCCAGAATGAAACGCTCGCTCACCATCGGTATCCTCACCCTCTTGGGTCTCTTCTCACTTCCCGGGACGGCCTGGGCGGATCACCGTCGGCCCAGGTGGGGCTTCGAGTTCGGATTCGGCAGCTACGGCCCTCATTTTGGGGTGGAATACTCGCACCGCCGCCCGGCTCGGAGACACGTGCATGTCAGGATTCCGGTCTACAGGCAAGTGTGGGTCCCACCGGTTCACGAAAGAGTGATCGTCGCCCGCGACGTCTGCGGGCGACCCATCTACCGGACCATCGAGATCCGCTGCGGTTACCACGATACCGTGATGGTCGGGTATCGCTGCAACGGCTGTGGCTGCGATCTCTGAAACCGAACCGGGTGCCAGAGCTCCACTCGACGGGCTGGTAAACTCGCTCGGCCTAACGCCTGGCGTCCGAGTCTGGCTTCGCGTTGCTGCGCAGCCAGCCCCGGCGCCAAAAGAAGGCAAGGAGCCCCACTGAGACAAGAATCATGAGAACCCAGACGGCGAGGTAGCCAAACTTCCACCTGAGCTCCGGCATGTGCTCGAAGTTCATTCCGTAGACGCCGACGACAAAGGTGAGTGGAATGAAGATCGAGGCCATGACGGTCAGAACCTTCATCACCTCGTTGGTACGATTGGCGATCGAGGACAGGTAGACATCCAGGAGACCACCCGCGAGCTCCCTGAGGGTCTCGATCACGTCGATGAGCTGCACCGCATGGTCGTAGCAATCCCTGAGGTAGATGTGGACGTCACGACCGATGAGTCCGGATTCATCTCGCACCAGCGAGTTGATTGCGTCGCGCTGGGGCCAGATTCCCCGCCGCACGGAGAGCAATTCTCGCTTGAGCGCGTAAATCCTCTGCAGGATCGATGGCGAAGGACTCTCCACGACCTCGTCCTCGAGGTCCTCAATTCGCTCCCCCATGCTCTCGATCACCGGGAAATACTGGTCCGTAATGGCGTCCAGGATTGCGTAGGCAAGGTAGTCAGCTCCCGAGCTACGCACCACCCCTGTGCCTTTTCGAATTCGCTCGCGGATCGGATCGAGGCAGTCCCCGTAGGTCTCCTGAAAGGTGAGGACGAAACTCTTCCCGATGAAGATGCTCACCTGCTCCGTTTGCACGTCGCCACTTTTCTTCAGCATCACCATGCGAGTAATGACGAAGAGGTGGCTGTCGTAGGATTCCACCTTGGGCCGTTGCGGTGTGTTGACGACGTCAGCAAGAGCCAGCCGATGGAGCTTGAAGATCTGCCCGAACTCCTCCAGGACTTCTTTCTCGCCCAGTCCCTGCACATCAACCCACGTCACGCTGTGCGTTGAGTCGTGCAGATAAGGCACAACCTCCCTGGGTGACGCCAGCGTCTTCTCCACGAAGTGGCTGGGGGCGAAGTCCAGGACGCGAATGACTGGCTTCGGAGCGTCCAGTGAGATTACAAGTGAGCCTGGCGAGGAGCCAGGGCTGGGACGGCGACTTTGACGTTTGGGGTGGCGTTTGGACATGTGACCCTCAAGTTGAAAACGTTGCCACTCGATTTGGAAGTACGAAACCGCTCGTTTCGACATCTGAAAGAGCGATAATGCAAGAATCGGCGGGGTCCGAGAATCGTTCCGTCAGGCCCCCACGGCGAAAATCTCCTTCACAGCACAAAGCGAGGTCCCATGAGTCCGCAAGCGAACGTCACGGAAGAGCAAGAGATTCAAATTGATACTTCCAAGATGTCAGAAGGCAAACGCCAGGCCCTCGAGGTCACGGAGGCCGCTCGTGAAACGACGTGGCAGCACCCGAGCTTCGCCCTCGAACTGTTCCAGGGCCGATTTCGCGCCGACCTCATGTTTCCTTACCCGCGGCAGGATGCCGACGATCGGCACACAGGCGACGACTTTATCGCCTTGCTCTCCCGGATCCTGGAAGACAAGGTCGATGCTGATGCGATCGACAAGTCGGGGGAGATCCCCCAGGACGCCATCGACGCGCTCGCAAGAATCGGCGCGTTCGGAATCAAGATCCCCAAGGAGTATGGAGGCCTGGGACTCTCGCAGGTGAACTACTCACGAGCGGCCATGTTCCTTGGTAGCCACTGCGGCAACACGGCAGCCTTGCTGTCGGCGCATCAGTCCATCGGTGTGCCGCAGCCGCTCAAGCTCTTTGGCACGGAGGATCAGAAGCGCCGCTTCTTCCCTCGCCTTGCCCGGGGAGAGATCAGTGCCTTCGCCCTCACGGAGAACGAGGTCGGATCCGATCCCGCCAAGATGACGACGAAAGCCGTGCCGACGCCGGACGGGAAGCACTTCATCTTGAACGGCGAGAAACTCTGGTGCACGAACGGCACCAGGGCAAATCTCTATGTTGTCATGGCGCAAACACCTCCCAGGCAGGTGCGAGGCAAGGAGCGCCCGCAGATCACCGCCTTCGTCGTCGAACGTGATTGGCCAGGCGTCGAAGTAATCTCCCGCTGTCACTTCATGGGACTCAGGGCCCTCTACAACGGGATCATTCGCTTCACGAACGTCAAGGTTCCTCGCGAGAACATCATCCTCGACGAGGGCAAAGGCCTGCGCGTGGCTCTGACGACCCTGAACACGGGGCGTTTGACGCTTCCCGCCGCCTGCTCCGGGGCCAGCAAGGTGTGTTTGCGAATGGCCCGCGAGTTCGCTGCGGAACGAATCCAGTGGGGAGCTCCGATTGGCAAGCACGATGCCATCGCTCAGAAAATCGCGTTCATCGCCTCGCACACCTTCGCCCAGGAATCGATGTCGTTCTACGCCGCTGCGCTTGTCGACCGTGGCGGCGCAGACATCCGCCTCGAGGCTGCCATGTGCAAGATGTTTTCCTCGGAGGTCACCTGGCGAATCGTCAACGAGACGCTACAGATCCGAAGCGGCCGCGGCTATGAAACAGTCGATTCGCTCAGGGCCCGAGGAGAGAAGGGAGTGCCGGTCGAACGCTTCCTGCGTGACGCCAGGATCAACCTGATCTTTGAAGGCACGAGCGAGATCATGCGGCTGTTCATCGCCCGTGAGGCGCTGGACCCGCACCTGCGCCTCGCTGGCGACTTCCTGAACCCCAAGGCTCCTCCCGCCCAGCGCCTCGCGTCCGCTCTTCGCGCGGGACTCCACTATGCAGGGTGGTACCCGGGCTTGTGGAACCCGATCCCGCAATCCTTCACGGTTCACCGGAGCCTCGCCCCACACCTGGGCTTCGCCTCGAAGGCGGCCCGCCGGCTCGCGAGAACTCTTTTCCATGCGATGAACCGTTACCAGGCCGGGCTCGAGAAAAAGCAGATACTGCTGGGGCGATTCGTGGAGATTGGAACGGATCTGTTTGCGATCGCGGCCACGTGTGCAAGAGCCGATGCGCTTCACGGCGAGGATCCCGGCGCCCACACCAACGTGATCGAGTTGGCAGACCACTTCTGCCACGAGGCGCGGCGCCGGATTGAAGAAAACTTCCGGGGAGCGAAGAAAAACCATGACCGGGGAAGTTACCACCTCGCCCAGGGCGTGATGAAGCATGAGTCGACCTGGCTCGAGCAAGGCGCCTCGCAAGTCGCGTTCAGATAGCAGCCCATCGTCGCTACTCCGCCTTCCCCGCCGTCGGGGTAATCCATGGCCCTGATTTCTCTGAGAAGACGGGCTCCGCGGCCCCGCTGCCCTCGACGATGCGGTAGAAGCGGTCGGCCTGGAGGGCTCGGATTTCGTCCACCCGCCCGGAGGGCCAGTGGACGAGCAGCCGGTCCACAAGGCTGTCTTGTCCAAGACCCACGTGCAGGTACAGGCTCTGGCCGGAAAGGTATCCCGCGGTCGACGAAACCTCCCGGTACTGTCGCCGAACCCCGTGCCGCACCTCGACGCGAGCGCCGATCGCGCTCCTCGATGACTGGGTGCCCTTGAGCATGAGTCGTAGCCAATGCGACCCCCGAGGCGCATGGTTCACGAGCAGCCGAAATGGCATCTTGTAGTTCATGAGGGCCAGATCGATGTCACCGTCCTGATCGGCGTCGAGAAGCCCCAGCCCCCGGCCATCCTCGATCCGGTCGGCACCCTCAAGGTACCCAACGTCGTAGAACTTGCCGTTTCCACGATTCCGATAGAGGGCGTTTCGCTCATAACCGTTCAAAGAAAAGACCCCAACATTGATGAAATCGCCGTTATCCCCCTTGACTTGGGAACGTCGACCGACGTTCTCCACAAAGGTCATTCAGAGGTCCTGCTTCTCCGGTCCCGAGACAAACCCGTTCACGCAGTACATGTCGAGCAGGGCGTCCTGGTCGTAATCGAGGAAGACACCGCTCCAGGCCCAACCGTTCCGCCGCACTCCAGCCTCGTCGGCAGCCTCGCGAAAGGTACCGTCCCCGTTGTTCCAGTAGAAGCGGTTCCCGTGGAGCATCTCCTTGAAGACCGACAGCACAAGGGGACGTAGAAACAAGTTGACGTACCACGGGGCTGGAGAGGGAAATCCGGGTTGATCAATCATCCAGCGGGAGTTCGAGTCCATCGCCGGCGCGAAGAGCTCGGGGTAGCCATCGCCGTTGACGTCACCCCAGGCCGCACTCATCGTGCTTCCCCGGAAAAGGATACCCGCTGCCTCGGAGACGTCGGTGAAGGTGCCATCGCCGTTGTTTCGGTAAAGGACGTCAAAACCCACGTCGTTGCCAACGAAGATATCGGTGTCTCCGTCGAGGTCATGGTCCGCAGTGGAGACCGCGAGGCTCCAGCCCGGATGCCCAACTCCCGCCGCCTCTGTGGCGTCGGTGAAGGTGCCATCGCCATTCGACAGGTAGAGCTGGTTGGGCGTGGCGTTGAGCGCGTTGTAGATGGGATCGGGGCTCTTTCGAAACAAGTTTCCGCCGTTGGCAAGGTAGAGGTCAAGGTGGCCGTCGCGGTTAAAGTCTGCAAAGGCAGCCGCGACGGTCTCGTCGACCTGTTTCAGGCCGGCTCGGGCCGCTACGTCCTCAAAGGTGTTGTCGCCACGATTGCGGTAGAGCCGGTTGGGCGCGTCAAGAATCCCCACAAAAAGATCCGTGTGACCGTCGTTGTCGTAGTCTGCAAAGAGTCCAAAGCGGCCTTCTCCTTCGAAAGGCTGATCGAGACCTGTCTCCTTCGTCACCTCGACGAAATTGCCATCGCCCTGGTTGCGAAAAAGGTGCCCTGCGCCGCCCGCCACGACATAGATGTCCTCAAGTCCATCGTCATCAAAGTCGCCAACGCCGCCACCGGAGCCCGCGGTATAGTCGCGCTCGATCCCGTACTTGTCGAGCAGGCCCCTGGAGGAATGAGTGAAGTCAATCCCTCGCTCCCTGGACTCCTCCCTGAACGCTGATTGCTGCACGTAGGCATCATCCTCCCCTTCGGGGATCTCCTCCACGATCTTCCACTGGCCAAGCTTTCGCTGGCAGCGGATGGCGCTCCACTGCTGGAAGGCCAGTCTTCGATTGCCAGGGGCGGTCCCCGCGAGCTTCAGGAGTATTCTTGTGCGAAAGGCCTCCCCTCCACTCTCCTGGACGAGACCGTCGATGATGCAGGAGGCATGCTGAATGTACGTGAATCGCTTGAGAAGGTCCTCCTTGCGGCCACGAAACTCAGGGTTGGAACCAAGCTCGCCCGAGAAGAACGCGAGGACTTCGTCGAGCGACTCTGTCTTCCACGCCTGCGGATACTCACTGTGCAGAAGCTTGTTGACTGGATTGATAAACTCCGTGCGGACCTCGTCCCAGGATCGACACGAGACCGATGAGCTCGCAACGGCAGCCAAAAAATACAATCGACGGCATCTCATGGGCCCCACATGTTGCCACTGTGCCGGGAGCTTGCCAAGCCCTCGATCGACACGACGCGCGCCTCGCTGTCGTGGCGACCTGCTCAACGGTTTGTTAGCTTGAACCGTACTCTCTGTGTGAGCCTGGAGATTACGGGCTCGTCACCCGAAGTCGCTGACAGGAATCGAGCCTTGCGAATCGCTTCCAGCGCAGCCTGGTCCAGATCCTGGCAGCCAGCGGACTCGAGCATGCGCGTTTCAGTCACGACTCCGCTTTGATCCAGCAAGATCTCAATACTGCACGTTCCCTCGTGCCGCAGCACTCGGCATCTTCGGGGGTATTCGGGTTGAATTTCGCCCAGCGCTCTTGCCTCCGTCCGCACGCCCCTCCGGCCAATCGAGGGGGGAGCCACGTCGAGATTCACCGGCTCAAGCTTTACGCTCCGATTCAACTGGACTTCGACGTCCGCTCGGTCCATCGGCTCCACTTGCGGAGTCAAAGCCTCAGGTGGCACGGATGGTTGTACACCAGGCTCGGACACGAGTGGTCTTGTTGCGGGCATCGGTAGAAGCCGGGGTCGTTTTGGGACCGCGATCAGCCTCACCTCGATCGCCGCCGATTCACCCGCGGCAAAGGGCACCGAGACGGCCCGATTCCCGCCCGAGCTCCACCACCAGATGCCCCCGAACGCGCCCCCGTGAAGGGCCAGGGACAATATGAATCCTTTCGCGGGGAGAGTTCGAAGCACGCGACCTAAAATCTCCAGTCGGCTCCGAGGATCACATTGGTGCCGGGCTCGTTCTGACCCGATCCGTGAACTCGATAGTCATGGTCGGTGACGTTCTCCACGGCAGCAAAAACTTTCATCCCTCGTACTACCTCGGCGCCAAGCCTCAAAGTGTACGCCGTGTAGCCTGGAGTGCCACCGGGCGGAATTCGCTGAGTATCTCTGGTGTCGTCAGGAGAGAGGCGGTCCTGGGCGTCAGCAACAAGGGCCGTGCCTTCGACAAAATACTTCCTCGATTTGGAATCCCAGCGAAGGCCGATCAGCGAAGTCGCTGGCTGAATCCGCGACAGCGGCTTGCGGCGTTGGGATGCTCCCACGAACGTGTCCGCTTCCCCTTCCAGCCAGGCAAACGACCCAAAGACCGCGAGCCCCTTGTAAAAGCTCCAGGAAAGGCCGAGGTCCACACCGTGGACAAACCCGTCCCCTACATTGGCCTTGGTGACTTCGGGCAGGCCGTTGACCGTGTTGCCCGTGGGGAAGCGTACGATCATGTCTTGAATGAACGTGTAATGGTAGGCAGCGTAGGCCTCGAAGCGCCAATCTTCGTTGCGGAGCTTCGTGCCACCCTCGAAGGTCACGTACTTTTCGGGATCGAGACTGGGCGCGGGCGTCTCTTGCTCCCCGCTGCGCGCGACGTCAAAGCGCGTGAGATCGGAGAGGTTCGGCGCTCGAAAGCCCTGGGATACCCCTCCAAACAGGTTCCAGTCCGTGGTGGCGTGGACTAGACCACGCAGACTCCCGACGACGGCTTCGTAATCCTCGCTGAGCTTGCCAAAGCGGGTGGCGTCTGACGGGTTGGGGTCCACTTCACTTGCGGCAGCGTGAACGAAGTTGTAACGCCCGCCCAGAATCACCTCGAAGCGATCCTTCACGACTTCTACCGAGTCCTGTGCGTAGGCGCCGAGCAAGTCGTACCGGGCCTCGTCTGCCACCGGACCACGGGGACTGCGCGAGAGCAACGATCCGTCAGGGTTGAGCACGCGCTGGTGCGAATCGACATTGTCGTGATAGTACTCAACTCCGTAGGTAAAGGTGCCGAGGGGTGAGGGGCTCTCGAGCTGGGCCGATGCGCCCGTCACGCCGTCGTCGAAGCCCTGCACAGTGCGGCGTGAGTTTGATTGCACGCGAACCTCCTCCTCGTCCTGCTCATGATGCGATAAACTGATAGAAACCCGAGAGAGCCAGTCAGCCAAGTTCCTCTTGCGAAGCTGCACGTAGCCGAGCCGGCGCGACTGATCAAGCTCCCGCACGAGATCAGTTCCCACGGCCGTACCACGAAAGCTCCTGGAAAACACGGTCGAGTGCGTGCGAGGAACGTCTTCCTGCGTCACCCTCTGGTAAGCGAAGACAAGATCGGTGTCGGGAGCCACTCTCCAGATAGCCTTGACGTCTCCATCGAGCTCGTCATAGCCGGTGCGATGCAGGACGCCCGTGTGCTTACCACCGATGAGGTCGCCGATGTCCTTGTAGGAGACGCCGCCCACCAGCCCTAGCTTGCCGTCAGCCGCCACCGAGCTTTCGGCACGAGCGACGTGTGATTGCTCCCCGCTGCCAAATCGGTAGTAGAGACGTCGGCTCCAGAACACGTCGCCAAACCAGCTCCCAATGGCGTCGCCAGGGCTTGGGTCCTGGCTCTGTGTGATCACATTCACAGTCCCGCCGATCGCGTCGCTGCCGTAAAGGACCGAGCTGGGCCCCTTGACGACCTCGAGACTCTCAGCCGTGAGCAGGTCCACCGTACCCCAATACTGGTTCGGGCCGTCGCGCACCACCGCGTTGTTGAGCCGGATCCCGTCGATGAGAAGAAGCGTGCGGAACCCTGTGAAACCTCGCAAGAAGGGTGAGGCCTGGCCGTTCGAGGTCTTTTGCACCATTACCCCGGGCACTTCCCGGAGGGCGTCCGGCAGCGAACGAGACGCCTTTTGATTCACAAGCTTTCCACCATTCAGCGACTGCGTGGAGTACGGAACCTCAAAGGGCTCTTCCTCAAGCGCCGTGGCGGTGACGATAATCTCGTCTTGCGGAGGCTCGGAATGCGTCGGTACCCCATCCGCCTGGGCAAAGAGCTCCCGCAGGCTCAAAAAAACTGAAAGAAGGCCCGGAATGAAGACTGAGGCATGGCGCAGGCGGTACATGTTCGGAGATGACCACAACCGCCCTCCCAGTTCAATACACGGCTCGACCAAGGCGCCGAAAATGCCGGTATCTCCAGACGCGAGCCTTCTCCTCAAGGCCATTGACGCCTCATCCGATGTATGGAATGGGAGCCCATTCGCCACCTCCGGTGGGCAAGCCCGCGAACCGAGCTACCCAGTGTCACCTGGGCAGAAAGCTACCTGGAGTGGAGCCCCAGCGTTCCCATCGATTCGTGACTTGAAGTGAGGTCTCGACCATGCACAAGGATCTGGCGACTGGGCCAATGCAAGACTCCATTATCAACGGCCGGTACAAGGTGATCCGGGAGCTAGGGAAGGGAGGCATGGGGCGTGTCTACCTTGTGGAGGACCTGCACCGGGATCATCAATGCTTGGCGCTCAAGACTCTCCTCGTCGACAAGGCGAGCTCGCGGTCCATGGATCGCTTCTCCATCGAGTTCGCAGGGCTGTCCCGGCTTCGTCATCCGAACATCGCCGCCGCTTGCGATCTAGGGCAGGTTGGTGGAACCTCTAACTATTTCTTCACCACCGAGTTCGTTGATGGCATTGATCTTTTCCGGGGCACGGTCAATGCCTCGACAAGCCAGATCCTCGACCTTCTTGCGCAGACACTTCGAGGTCTCGAGTTCATTCACTCCAACGGCTACCTGCACAACGACCTGAAACCCAGCAACATCTTGCTTCAGCTCCTGCCCAAGTCGACTCGGCAAGCAAGGAGCACTTCACCCGTGGTCGTCGAGTCACCGATTGGACGTGTCTAGATCATCGACTTCGGGCTTTTCGCCGCCGAGAAACTTCTGTGGGATGATCTCCTCGGCACGCCGCAGTTCCTGTCGCCGGAGCGCATCCGGGGCCTGCCAACGGACCGCCGCAGTGACCTCTACTCGCTCGGGGTCATCTTCTACCTACTCCACGCGCGGACACTGCCCTTCAATGATCAAGACCCCGCGGCGATCCTCACCAAGCATCTCGAAACGGAGGCCCCAAGACTCTCCTTCTTCCGGCCAGACCTCCCCTCGGAGCTGATCGCCCTGATTGAGAAGCTGATGCGCAAGAATCCGAAAGATCGTTTCCAGAGCGCAGCCGAGACGCTGGCGCACCTGGAGGAATGTACACAGCGCTCTGTTGGCAGCCCGGATGGGCCACAATCTCCCCAGCTCGTCGCCGGGCACCTCTTTGGGCGCACCCAGGAGCTGATTCAGCTCCAGGAGAGCTTTTGCACCGCTTCCGCCGCGATGAACGAGACCCCCTGCCTTGTGGTTCGCGGACCGTCCGGCGCTGGCAAGACTCGTCTCGTACAGGAGGTGCGAGGCCTCGTCCAGGTCAGTCGTGGGGCCTATGTCGAGATCCCCGGGCGACCGTTCGGCGCCGCGCCAATTGACGTCGCCGAGTTGATCCTTCGCGGTCTCGAGACCAGTGGGATCAACGATCTGGATTCAGTTCGAGAGGCGCTCGTCTCCCTGCCAACAGATTCGCCTGACATTGAAAGGACGATCGTGGACACCGTGCTACACAAGTCGCACGGTGTCCCCATTCTCCTTTCTTTCGATGACTTTCAGCGAGCGCCGGCGCGAATCCGTAGCCTTGCGCTTCGGATAGCCCGCACGGCGAGAGAAAATCTTGTGTCTGGAACTGCGAGGCCGAAGCTTCTCGTCGTTCTCTCCTGGTCAACCGACGACGGTCGGGGTGACTTCAGCAACCTTCAGGATCTGCCGGCCATCGACCTGAAACCGTTTGAGAAGGACGTCGCCCGGGCCTTCGTCCAGCAGCTCTTCGGACAGGAAGATATTCACGAAGAGATGCTTCAACTGATCCTGGACTGTGCGCACGGCAATCCCGGCAGGCTCGTCGAGCTCGCTTCGGACCTCGTCGACAGTGAGGTCGTCCAACATTCGGGCTCCAGGTGGATCTTTCCGGTCACTACCTGACCAACCTCAACCATCGTCGCCATGGCCGCCGGCCTCGAAGACGAGGTCATCGAAGGACTCCTGGAGCTGGCTCCTATACCTCGCGCGCCCACACGTGAGACATTCCGAATGGGCAGAGGAGGACCATCTCAAGTCTGCTGCTCGTTTCTGCTGGTGGGGGAGGCGGACCCTCCCCCACGACGGCTCGCCGTTCGAGCGGAGCGAGGGCGGCGGCAACAACGACACGCGGCCCCTCCGGTCGCACGCTACGCGTGCGCCTCCGGGCCAGGCTCTCGGGAGCCGCCAGCTTCCCGCTGGCGCCGGCTCCCTCCGAGCCGTTTGCGGCTCCGCCAGCTCGCCGCAAACCCCCTCCTCGGCGCCTGATGGGCGCCGGGCGCCTCTGGCGCTAGCAGCCGCAACCTTTCGCAGGCTGCAAAAGGTCTCATCACTGCCCGCGTGCGGTATAGTCCGGGTGCTCTGCGCGTTCTCGGTCGAGCCGGCCCACCCGCGCCACCTCGGGCCAGAGGCGCCAGACGCCGAAGACCACGAGTAGCGTTCC
>SXGT01050513.1_pt1 | contig 18538 bp, 17 predicted proteins | sample 3176221 | NCBI WGS metagenome assembly SXGT01 (sample SAMN11356862, study PRJNA531348) | freshwater metagenome | isolation source: freshwater sample F1-120 | place: China: Fuxian Lake, Yuxi | collected 2017-12-25
ACAACAAGTCGCTGGCCCAGTTCGAGCTGTCGGGCATCCCGCCGGCGCCGCGCGGCGTGCCCAAGATCGAGGTCGCCTTCGATCTCGACGCCGACGGCCTGCTCACCGTGAGCGCTCGCGACATGGGGACCAGCCGCGAGCAGAGGGTGGCGGTGACGCCGACCAGCGGCCTGTCGGAGACCGACATCCAGCGCCTGGTGCAGGAGTCGGTCGACAACGCCGGCGACGACATGGATCGGCGGCTCCTGGCCGACGCCCGCAACCGCGCCGAGTCGCTCCTGTACTCGGCCGAGCGAGCGCTCGCCGAGTTCGGCGAGATGCTGCCCGAGGACGAGCGCGCCGCCATCACCAGCGACGTCGCCGACTGCCGCAACTCGGTCGAGACCGGCGACCTGTCCGAGGTCGAGGCAGCGATCGCGCGTCTCGAGGTCTCGGCCCAGCGCATCGGCGAGGTGCTCTACAGCGCCTCCGGCGGCGACGCCAGCGAGGGTGGGGCGTAGTGGCCCGCCGCCGCCGCGATTTCTACGAGGTGCTCGGCGTCGCCAAGGACGCCGACGAGGCCGAGATCAAGCGGTCGTACCGCGAGCTGGCGCGCACCTTCCACCCCGATCTCAATCCCGGTGGCGCCGAGAAGTTCAAGGAGATCAACGAGGCCTACGCCGTGCTCTCCGACGCGCAGGCCCGCGCCCGCTACGATCGCTGGGGCCCCGACGGCGAGGGCAGCGGCGGCCTGGGATCGGTGGTCGACGCCGTCGAAGAGGTGCTCGGCGACGTGCTGCGTCGGCGCAAGAAGAAGCAGCGTGGTCGCGACCTTCGCTACACGCTCGAGGTCTCCTTCGAGGAGGCCGCGTTCGGTTGCACCAAGACCATCAACGTGCCCGTGCCGACCGCGGTCGATCCGCCGCCCGGTGCCACGCGACCGAGCCCGGCGACGCGCGAGTTCTCGGTGGTGGTCCCGCCCGGCACGCGGGAGGGCGCGATCAAGATGCTGCGCGGCGAGGGCGAGGCCGGACATGGCGGCGCGCCGCCCGGCGATCTGCACGTGATGGTCCGGGTGAAGGATCATCCGATGTTCCGGCGCGAAGGCCACGACGTGCTCTGCGACGTGCCGCTCACCATGCCGCAGGCGGCGCTGGGCGCGGTGCTCGAGGTGCCCACCATCGACGGACCGGTCAAGATGCGCATCCCCGAGGGCACGCAGACCGGTCGCATGTTCCGCATCCGCGGCCGCGGCGTGCCCCGCTCGGCCGGCAAGAACGCGCCGCGCGGCGACCAGCTGGTCAAGGTCGTGGTGCGCACCCCGGGCGAATTGACCCCGCGCCAGCGCGAGCTGTTCGAGGAGCTGGCCCGCGCGCTCGGCGAGGTTGTCCCCCGCCGCGACGACAAACGCGCAGGTGGGATCCTCGGCCGCGTGCGCTCGCTCCTCGACTAGCCGGGCGCTCGGGCGCCCGTGCCCTTGCCCTTCCACCTGCGCTTGACCATCGGGTTCCTGACCTCGGCGGCCGCATGCCGCACCCCGCCGCCCAAGGCGAGCTGGATCGAGGTCGAGCCCGGGCAATCCCACGTCTCGCCCGACGCGCGGCCACGTCCGGCCGAGGTCCAGCCCGTGACCGGTGGCCGGCGGCTCACGCTGTCCGGAAGCCGGACCTCGATCCTCGACGCCGTCGACGCCGCCTCCGAGGCCGACCTCGCCGCCACCGCGGCCACGCTCGATCCGACCCGTCCGCCGTACGGCGTCGTCGCCGCCCGCCTGGCCGCGCTGGCGCTCCACCGCGGTGACGGCGTCGCCGCCGCTCGATGGCTCGCCGTCGCCCGCGCCGCGCCCGACCGCGACGACCTCGCCGGCGCTCTCGACGCGATCGCCGCGGTCACCTCCGCCCGTCCGGTCGATCGCGGGCTGATCGCCGTGCTCCTGCCGCTCTCCGGTCGCTTCGCGCCTATCGGCGACGAGATCAAGGTCGCGATCGAGCTCGCCCCGGCCGACGGCGCGCGCCGCCTCTCCCTCGACACGCCGGGTGATCCGGCCGGGGCCGTCGCCGCGGTCGATCGCGCGGTCGCCGAGGGCGCGGTCGCCATCCTCGGCCCGGTCGGCGTGCGCGAGGCCGAGGCCGCCGCTCGACGCGCCGCCGAGCGTGGCGTGCCCATCGCCTTGCTCGCCCCCGGCGATGGCGCCGACGAGGAGTCGGGCGTGTTCCGCGTGGTCGGCTCGCCCGAGACCGAGGCCCGCGCCGCTGCCGCGATCGCCGTGGCGCTCGGCACGCCCACCGCCGGCGTGCTGGCGCCGCGCGACGATGTCGGCACCGCGGCCGCCGAGGCTGTCGCGGCCGCGGCCGAGGAGGCCGGCATCATCGTCACCGCCCGCGGCTCCTACGATCCCACCGCCACCGACCTCGAGCCCGACGTCAAGGACTTCCTCGGCCTCGATCCGGTGATCAACCCGCGCCTGGCCGCGCACCTGCGTCGCTTTGGCAAGCGCGGCTGGCAGACCTTCTCCCCTGACGTCCCGTTCGCGCTGCTGTACATCCCCGATCGCCACGATCGCGCCGCCATCGTCGCCAGCTTTCTGCCCTACCTCGGGGTCGAGGTCCGCACCGCCGACTTCCTCGACCCGGACTACCTGCGCAAGAAACACGGCGGCCGGATCCCGCAGGTGGTGCAGCTGCTCGGCTCGTCGGGCTGGAACCATCCCGGCCTGGTCACCCGCGGCGGCAACGCGGTCGAGGGCGCGTACTTCGTCGAGCCGTGCCCTGGCGCGTTCGGCGAGGCCACAAGCGCCGAGCTGGCGGCGGCGTTCGTCGCCCGCCGTGGACGCGAGCCGTCGTCGGCTGCCCAGGAAGCCCACGACGCGTGGCGCCTGGTCGCCTCCGCGCGGGTCGCGGCCGGACGCACCGGCGACGCCCGCGCTGCCTTCGTCGTGGCGTTGCGTCAGGCCCGCCTCGAAGACGGCGCCTGCACCCCTGCCGCCATCGGCGCCGACGGTCAGCTCGTGCGCGAGCCGGCGCTGCTCGGTGTCGACGCCGGCGAGATCGTCGTCATCCCGTACTAGGGCCCTGGACGTTCACGGTCTGGCTCTTGGCTGACTGGCACTGGTACTAGCTAGCTAGGGCGTGACCATCGTGGACGGTGTGGGATTCACGCAGGCCCGCATCGCCTCTTCGCAGTCGGGCAGCTTCGACACGGCGTCGAGCACGCCGAAGTCGAAGGTCTTGGCCGCCGGGCATTTCATCTGATCGATGGCCTCGTAGCAACGCTTGGCGGCGGCGCAGGTCGATCGCTGGGGCAGGATCAACTCGTCGCACGCCGCGGTCGCGGTGCGGTTGCACGTGGTGACGCGCAGGCAGGCATGATGCATCGCGGTCGCGAACAGCTCGATCTCTTCGCGTGGCTCGAGCTGGGCCGGATCGTTGTCGACCTCGACAGAAACGACCTTGCCTGTCGGGTCGATGGTGGTGTCACGCCGTGCGCACGTGCCAGCCTTGCAGATCGCGGTGCGTTTCGGCGGCGACATGGTGCACCCACCCTCGGCGCACGATGGGCAGTAGAGCGTGAAGGTGAGCAGCGAGCCGTAGGCCGCGAACTTCTTGCTGAGTGAGACCACCGTGCCGTTCTCGAAGCAGTAGGCGCAGCACGACGACCAGATCTCGCATTCAGAGTCGGCGTCGCACGCGAACCGCTCGTCGGCGCCCCGCGTCGCCGCAGGTGCCGCGTCCACTGGCGCGGTCGACGTCACGGGCGGGGGGGCCGCCTCGAGCGCAGCCTGCCTGCCCCCTGGCGCTGTCGAGCCCGAGCACGCGGCCGTCGCCACCGCGATCACGATGGTCACGACCTGGACCCTCGCTGTGGCCGTCATGGCGTGCAACAGTAGCGCATGGCCGAAGGCCGCGCCCGTCAGCTCGCGATCCACGCCGGGCTCTTCGTCGCCACCTGCGGCACCACGTACCTCGCCGGCGGTGTCTACTTCGCGGCGACCTTGATGACCATCCTGGTCTGCCACGAGATGGGTCACTACGTGGCTGCCCGCCGCTACGGCCTCGACGTCTCGCTGCCGTACTTCATCCCGTTGCCGCCCGGCATCACTCTCGGCACCCTGGGTGCGGTGATCCGCATGCGGGCGCCCATCAGCGATCGCAACCAGCTACTGGTGGTCGGCGCCGCCGGCCCGCTCGCCGGCCTGGTGATCGCCATCCCCGCGCTCGTCATCGGGCTCCAGCTCTCCGAGGTCGGCGTGATCCCCGCCGAGGGCGCGCTCGAGGGCAACTCGATCCTCTACGGCCTGACCAAGCTGGCGCTGTTCGGGCAGTGGCTGCCGTCGGATGGGATCGACGTCAACCTGCACCCGATGGCGTTCGCGGCCTGGGTCGGCCTGCTCGTCACCATGATCAACCTCATCCCCATCGGCCAGCTCGACGGCGGTCACGTGATGCGGGCCTGGCTCGACGACCGCCACGAGCGGATCTCGGCGGTCCTGCACCGCGGCCTGCTCGCCGTCGCGCTCCTCGGCGGCGGCGTCCTGTTCACCCTCGCCCGCGACAGCGGCATGGGCGCCCGCGCCGCGCTCGGCTACGCCGCCCTCTCGGTCATGCCCTGGCTGGTGTGGTCGCTGGCGCTCACCGGCATGCGCTCGCTCTCGGGTGGCGAGTACCACCCGCCCGTCACCGGCCCACCCCTCGATCGCTTCCACCGCGCCCTCGCCATCGGGATGATCATCGTCTTCGTCCTGCTCTTCGTCCCCATCCCCATGCGGGCACCGCTCTAGGTCGCGGCTAGACCATCACCAGCACCGCCGTCAGGCCGCCCTTCTGGCCGACGTTGACGACTCGCTTCTTCGAGGCGCGGCCGAGGATGGCGACCCCGCGGGGCGTGGCCAGGAAACCACAGACCACGTAGAACTCCTCGAGCGAGACGCCGCCGTCGCTGGACAGGATCGGGAAGTCCTTCACCTTCACATCGACGTAGCGCTGGGCCACCACGCCGCCGGTCTCGGCCGCGTCGGGTGAGAGCGCGTCGCGGATGGCGTCGTCCCAGGTCGCGAGGTCGACATGGGGGCCCACCACGATGCCCGTGCCGCCGAAGGAACGGTTGGGCTTGAGCACCACCCGATCCTTGTTGCGGCGCAGCCACGGCAGAAGGTCGACCGGCTGGCCGTCGATGTCGGTGGTCTTGTGCTCGCGCACGATGCGGGTCCACAGCACGTGCTGGCGGAAGATCTTCTGCTGCTTCTTGGTGAAGTGAGAGGCGAACTCGGGCGAGGTCAGCACCTCGAAGGTCGACTTGTGGTCGAACTCGCCGGCGATCGTCGACACCACCTGGTTGTTCATGAACGCCGCCCGCAGCGCCGACACGTCGGCGCCGTCCTCCTCCAGCGCGATGTACTCGCCGATCTCGGCGTCGCGGTAGACGATGTCGATGGGCAGGTCGCCGGCGTAAAGCTCGTCGCCCTTGCGGCGCAGGTCGCGCGGATCGACCAGCACCGCCGGCACGCCCTGGCTCTTGAAGTACTCGACCAGGTACGGGAACTCGTTGGGACCGCCGACCGTGTCCTTCTCCTGGACGAAGGCGGTGTTGATGCGGCGCTTGCGGATGTGCTTGGCGTGGATCGTGATCTGCTCGAGCAGCAGCTGGCGCATGTCGTCCTGCGGCTTGAGCACCAGCGCCGGCGCCCGCTTCTGCATCGCCGGCACCACCACCCGTTGCAGGATCTCGGCGGACTTGGGCGCGTAGTACATGCCGCCCACGCCGACCGAGTTGGTCTCGAAGAAATGGAAGCCCTCGGCCCAGTCATCGCTGGCGAAGTCGGCGTTGGCGTCGAGCCGCGCCACCACCGACTGCGGCTGCGTGCCGACCTTGGCCCAGATGTCCCGCAGCCAGCGCTCCTCGCGCTCGGTGAACGGCAGCAGCGCGCGCACCGCCGGCACCTCGATGTAGAGCGAGACCAGCTTCTCCAGCGCCCGCGTCAGATCGAGGCAGACCTTGTGGAAGTACTGCTCTTGCTCCGGCCGGATGATGCGTGGCCGGGCCATGATCGGCACCGGGTGGATGGTGCCGTCGTCGTCCTCGTAGACGATGCCCTCCTTCTCGGCCTCGTCGGCGAGCTTCTTGAACAGCTTGCGGACCTCGCGCGGCGGGATCTTGAGGAAGACCTCGTTGACCGTGTTGCCCAGACGAGCGTCGACTCGCTCGGCCCAGGAGCTGCGGCGTGCCACGTCCCGATCCTATCGTCTCCGGTAGCGGCGCAGCCAGCCGGCGGCCCACTGGATCTGCGCCCCGACCACTGGATCGAGCTGATGCCGGGCCACCCAGGCCTCGACCTTGGCCGGGTCGCCGGCGGTGGCAAGGGCCAGCCGGACCGCCTCGGCGAAGCGTTCGTGGGGGTGGGTGGCGGCGTAGAGCGACACCATCCGCCGGTAGCGCGGGTTGGCCAGGCCGCCGCGGCGCATGCGGCGCTCGACCTCGTCGGCGGCGCTGCCCACGGCGTAGCGCTGACCGATGTCGCCGAACAGGCGGCGGAAGGCCGAGGTGCCGGCCTCGCGGCGGTCGAGGAACAGCAGCGCGTGCCCGACCTCGTGGCGCACGATCGCGGTCATGGCCAGGGCCGCGGTGCGATCGGCGGCGCTCAGCACGTCGGCGGGTGCGCGGTCGGCGGCGGTCATCGCGGCGTGCACGTGGACGACGCGCGGCTCGTCCTCGACCACGCCAGCGCCGTCTCCCGACCACACGAAGCGCAGCTCGGTGGTGATCCCGAAGCCGGCCAGCTCGCGCCGCACCCGGGTCACCGCGGGATGCCGGACCGGGGTGCCGACGAGCCGGGTCTGGGCGGCGGCGAGCGGGGCGCGAGTGGTGCGCAACCAGCGCAGAAGGCGGAGATCGAGCGACGAGAGCGTGATGATGAACTCTACCGCCGATATAGTCGGTGGGTGACCGTCGAGTGCCCCAAGTGCGGCCTGTCGCCCGTCGCCGGTGGCGCATGCACGCGCTGCGGCCTGAGCGCCGATCGCATGGCGACCTGGGGCGTCGACGAGCTCGTGCCCGATCGCATCGTCGAGGCGTGGAACGCGTGTCGCGCCGCCTGGGACGACGCCGCTGCGCACGATCGTGCCGCGTCGCTGGCCCTGACCCTCGACGTGCAGCCCTGGCTGGCGCGGCAATACCGCGCCGTCATGCGCGAGCGCCCCGACGACGCCATCGCCAGGGCGCGCCTCGAGAGGCTGGTCAAGATCGCCCAGGCCGCGGTGCTCGCCTCCGGCACCACGCGGCGGCCCGGAATTCGGCGAGGAACCTCGATCGCGCTACTCGCGGTGCTGGCGCTCGTGGTCGCGGGTGGGCTGTTCTGGGGGCTGACCTTGATCCGCAGGCACCGCGAGTCCAGCGGCCCGCAGGTCCAGCGGGCTGTCCCGGCCGATGCCCGTGCCCCTGCTCGTCGCATCCCCGGCCATACCGGAACCGTGCGTTGAAACGGGTCGGGGCCGGGGGTACCCTCGAAGCGGGCGACTCGCGTGGCGCAGGTTGATTTCAACGAACGGCAGCTGACCCTCAAGCTGGTCTACTTCGGACCTCCGCTGTCCGGAAAGACGACCAACCTGCGGGCGCTGCACGGCCGCGTGGACGAGCTCAACCGCGGGCGACTGATGACGCTCGAGACGCGCGACGACCGCACCCTGTTCTTCGACCTGCTGCCGATCTTCTTCCGCTCCAACGGGCTGTCGTTCCGCATCAAGGTCTACACCGTGCCCGGGCAGCCCATGCACGAGGCGACGCGCCGGGTCGTGCTCCAGGGCGCGGACGGGATCGTCTTCGTCGCCCACTCCAGCCCCGAGCACCAGGAGGCCAACCGCGAGTCGTTCGTCGGCCTCGGCCGCAACCTCGCCGAGCTCGGACTGCGGGTGCCGGTGGTGGTTCAGTACAACAAGCGCGACCTGCCCGAACGCATCGCCCTCGAGACCGCCGACCGCTTCGGCGAGCCCGAGCGCAAGCTGTACGAGGCCAGCGCGGTGAGCGGCGAGGGCGTCCTGACCACCTTCCTGGCGGCTCTGCGCGCCACCTGGGACTCGCTCGATCCGATGTTCGGGCTGTCGCAACGCTTCGGGGTTGCTCGCGATGAGTTCATGCGCACGTTGTGCGCGCATGTAGGCGGGACGGAACGTGATACTCTCGTTGCGTGACGTCCAGCGGGCTGGGTCCCGACGCCGTCGGGCGCGCCGACGCCGGCGCTGACCCCCTCGACGAGGTGCTCGAGCTGGGACGACTCCTGTCGGCCAGCGACCTCGACGATCTGGCGCGGACCCTCGCCCGGGCCAGTGGATGCGGGGTCGCGGTGCTGGGCAAGGACGAGGATCTCCTCGCCGCGGCGGAGGTTTCGGGCGCCACCGGCGTTCGGGCTCCGATCACGTACCAGGGCGAGCGGCTGGGCTGGATCGTGCTCGAGAACGGCGACGAGCGCGGCGCGCGCCACGGCGCCGAGATCTGCGGCCTGATCCTGCACCACGCGCACGCGCGGCGGCTCACCGGCGTCGCTCACGAGGCCGCCGTGAACGTGAGCTACGGGGAGCTGGCCCAGAAGAACCGCAGCCTCGAGATGGCGGTGACCCGGCTGCGCGACGCCGATCGCGTGAAGTCGAACTTCCTGGCCACCATGTCGCACGAGCTGCGCACACCGCTGACCAGCGTGATCGGCTACTCCGAGATGCTGCTCGAAGGCCTGGCCGGGCCGCTGACCGAGGATCAGCGCGAGTACATGACGACGATCCTGGGCAAGGCCGATCAGCTCCTGCAGCTCATCACCAGCGTGCTCGACATGTCGCGCGTCGAGGCCCACCGCGCCCCGGTCGACGAGGCCGAGGTTCCGCTCCTCGACGTGGTCGATAGCGTGGTGGCCAGCTTCGCGCCCCAGGCCATCAAGCACAACATCTCCCTCGAATCGTCGGTCGAGTATCCGTTGCGCGCCCTCGGCGATCGCCGCCAGATCCGCCAGGTGTTATGGAACCTTGTGTCGAACGCGGTGAAGTTCACCGGCAACGGCGGTCACGTCGTGGTGGCGATCAAGCTGGGGCCGCTGGTGCCAGGCGGCGTTGGCACGCGGCCCGACAACCGGCTGGCCGCGCACCTCGAGGTCACCGACGACGGCATCGGCATCTCGCGCGATCAGCTGCCGTACATCTTCGAGCCGTTCTTCCAGGTCGACTCGTCGTCGACGCGGGAGTACGGCGGCAGCGGCCTGGGCCTGGCCCTGGCCAAGGCCTATGTCGAGGCCCATGGTGGGCGGATCTGGGTCGACTCCACGATCGGGCGCGGCAGCTCGTTCGTCGCGTCGTTCCCGGTGGTGCCGGAGGATGTGCGCGCGGCGCTGGGCGCGATCCGGAGATGATGTCGTGATCGCCGAGATCGACTGGAGCGAGCTCGTTCCCTGGCTGCTGGCCGCGGCCGGGCTGCTGGTGCTGTCCGGATTCTTCGCCGGCAGCGAGGTGGCGATGTTCGGCCTGCGCCGGGTCGAGCGCGAGCAGCTAGCGCGCTCGGGCCGGACCGTCGACGCCGTGGTCCTGGGCCTGCTCGCCCAGCCGCGCCGGCTGGTGACGTCGGTGCTGATCGGCAGCGAGGCGGTAAACATGACACTGGCGGCGATCGCCGTGGTGGTTTTCGGCGAGCTCATGCCCGAGGCCAACGAGTTCGCGCTGATCGCGATCGCGGTCGCCGTGGTGGCGCCGCTCGTGCTCCTGCTCGGCGTGGTGGTGCCGCGCACGCTCGCCATCAAGGCGCCGATCGCGTGGGCGCGGGCGGCCGCGCGCCCGCTGGCGGTGTTCGCGCACCTGGTCCTGCCGGTTCGTTTCCTGGTCCAGGTCGTCGCCGATGGCGTGGCCAAGATCTTCGGCGCCGGCGGTCGCTCGCGCGGCGCCGGCGACCTTTCCGAGGAAGAGTTCCGAAAGCTGGTCGACGCTGGTAGCGCCCAGGGCCAGGTCGACGCGCGCGAGCGCCGGTTGATCCACAAGGTCTTCGAGTTCGGAGACAAGAACGTCGGCCAGATCATGACCCCGCGCGACAAGGTGTTCGCGCTGGCCTACGACCTGCCGATGGCTCGCCTGGCCAAGGAGGTCGCTGGCCGCGGCTTTTCGCGCGTGCCGATCTACCAGCGCTCGCTCGACAACGTGCGCGGCATCCTCAACGCCAAGGACCTGGTCATGGTGACCGCCGGGCAGGCACCGGCGCGTACGCTGTCGGAGCTGTTGCACGAACCGCTGTTCGTGCCGCGGACCACGCCGCTGGCGCGCCTGTTCCGCACCTTCAAGCAGAAGAAGGTGCACATGGCGCTGGTGGTGAGCGAGTACGGCGGCCTGCTCGGGCTGGTCACCATGGAGGACTTGCTCGAGCAGCTGTTCGGCGAGATCCGCGACGAGCGCGAGAACCTCCAGTCGGGCGGCATCCGTCGTGGCCGCGGCGGTCGTACGCCGGTGCCCGGCACGTTGACCCCCACGGTGGTCGGCATGGCGCCAGCGATCGACGACGCCTCGCCCGCGCAGACATCCCGCGACGGAGAGCGCGATGGTGAGACGCCGCCGCCGGTGGCCGAGCCCGAGCGCCCGCGTGCGCGCTCGACCGGCGTGCTCGAGCTGATCGGCAGCGCCGACGCACCGCAGGCGATCCCGTCGCCCGAGGAGCTCGAGCCGGCGACGCCGCCGCCGGCGGCGGTCCCATCGGCTGCCCCCGAGCCCGTGGACGACGGGCCCCAGGAGATCACCAAGCCGTTCGATCTCGACGATCTGGCCGAGACCCTGAGCGAGGGCGAGATGAAGGGCGGGCGATGATCGATCTCGGCGATCTGATGACCGTGACGATCCTGGCCGTCATGGCGCAGGGGCTGTTCGTCGGAGCCGAGATCGCCCTCGGCTCGTGCGATCGCGCGCGCCTGCGCCAGCGCGCCGCCGGCGGCTCGAACGGCGCCAAGGCCGTCGAGCGCCTGCTCGCGCACCAGGAGATCACCGCCGCCACCGTGCTCATCGGCGCCACCGCCGCGAGCCTGGCCGTCGCCGCCACCTGCGCGCTCTACCTGATCGGTCGCGGCCATCACGCGCCCTGGGCGGCCGCCCTGGTGCTGGTGCCGATGGTGGTGGTCGGACATCTCCTGCCCAAGGCCATCGCCGGCGCTCACGCCGATCGGCTGGCGCCGCTGTTCGCGATCGTGCTGGTGCCGGTGGGCTGGCTGATGCGACCCCTGGTGCTGGTGGTGAGCGCGTTCGCCGGCGCGGTCACCCGCCTGGCCGGGACCGACAAGAAGAAGGCCTTCATCACTCGCGACGAGCTGGCCCTCATCATCGAGAGCGAGCCGGCCGGTGACAAGTCGGGCATCACCGCCGACGAGCGCGAGATGATCGCCAACGTCTTCGAGCTGTCCGAGTACTCCGTCGGCGATCTGATGGTGCCGCTGTCCGAGGTCACCGCGCTGCCCGAGGACACGACGCTCGGCGAGGCCGCGCTCGAGGTCAACGACAAGCAGCACTCGCGCATGCCGGTCTACCGCGGCCGCGTCGACGACATCGTCGGCATCGTGCACGCCTTTGACATCCTGGCCGGCGGCGCCGATCAACGGGCCAAGCCGGTGGCCGAGATCGCTCATCCCGCCAACTACGTGCCTGGCAGCATGAAGGCGGTCGACCTGCTGGTCCAGCTCCAGGTGGGCGGCAACCCCATGGCCGTCGTGGTCGACGAGTACGGCGGCGCCGTCGGCATCGTCACCGTCGAGGATCTGCTCGAGACCATCGTCGGCGACATCGACGACGAGTACGACGACGAGCCGTCGCCGATCCGGCAGGAGAAGCCGGGCGTGTGGCGGGTCGAGGCCAAGATCACCGTGGCCAAGCTCAACCAGGCCCTCGACCTCGGCATCCCCGAGAGCGACGACTACGAGACCGTCGCCGGCTTCCTCATCGAGCGCTTCCGCCGTATCCCGGTCCCCGGCTCCCACGTCCAGGTCGGCGGCGCGTCGATCGAGGTGGTGGCCGCCAGCGACCGCGCGGTCGAGGCGGTGCGCATCACCAAGCGCAAGCGCTGAGCGCTGCCTGCCGACTCACAGGTCGAGCAGGTACAGCCGGTTGGTGTCGAGGGCTTCCATCCCGGCCACCAGCCCGGCGTAGATGCCGTCGTTCACGGCGGCGACGTTGGTGAGCGCGACGCTCGACGGCAGATCGAAGGATGCGATCAGGCCACCGTCGAGGTCGGAGATCCAGATGCGGCCGTCGGCGAGCACCACCAGCTCGCCGAGTGGCGCCGATGACGGCCGCCACGAGATCGAGTCGACCGCGGCCACGCCTAGCGTCGCGCCCAGATCGAGCTCGCGCAGCGAGACCCCGTCGAGGCCGACCACCTGCGCGACCGCTGGACGTCCGAGCTCGCCGCGCTCGAGCAGGAAGACCTCGCTGGTCGAATCGGCGAAGGCCGGCGGGCCGGAGAGCGCGTCGGGGAAGGCCGCCGAGACGTCGACCGGAGCTTCGAGGGTCTGGGTGAGGTCGTCGTAGAGCTGGAAGCTGCGGTCCTGGGGAAAACTCACCAGCACGGTGCGGGTGCCGCCGATCGTCGCCGGCACCGGCGCCGCGCCCGACGTCAGCGTGGTCAGGAACAGGTTGTGGGCGAAGCTGTCCTCGGTCGCGTTGAGCTGGTTGCCGTAGATGCCGGCGCGGAACACGAAGCGGCCGTCCTGGTGGGCGACGCCGAGCGCGCGCGGGATGTTGGGCCCGTACACCAGGCTGCGCTCGCTGCCCGGGAGGACCTCGAGGCTCGTGCTGGTCCGGACCAGCTGGGCCCGGTAGTTCATCGCGAGCAAGGTGCCGTCATCGTCCTGATCGAGGCCCTCGGACCCGATCGCGTGCGGATCCGGCAGCGGGCCCGCTCCGACCGTGCCGTCGAAGTTGACGATCCAGCTCTCGTTGGCGCCGAGCAAGGTGACGCGAAATCCACCCGGCTCCACATAGGACAGGCCGAGCCCGTAGGTCGACGCCACCGGCTCGTCGGGCCTGATGGTGTGCACGATGACGCCGTCGAGATCGAAGATGGCGATGACCGGGCGGAAGTTCTCGTCGTCGACGATCATGGCGATGTGTTCGCGCCACTGCGGGCTCGACTTGGGGACGTAGTCCATGCCTTCGGTGTTGCCGATGAGCAGGCCGGGCGGGTAGATCGCGGGCACGCGGCGCACGTGCTGGCACTTGTCGTCGAAGAAGATCAGCTCGGTGACGGGATGGAACGGCGTCCAGAGGTCGTGAACCACGAACTCCTTGGTCTTCGAGACCCACGCGATGCCGCGCGGCGTCCAGTCGGTGACCACCCCCATCGCGCTCAGATCGCAGAGCAGCTCGGGTGGCTTGGGTTGGCCCGTCAGCTTGACCCCGCGCAGCTCGTCGCCGTCGAGCATGACCAGGTACTTCGACAGGGGACCCTTGTCGACGAGGGTGATGTCCTCGACGTTACTGCCGACACGACGGCGCTCGATGACCGTCGCCGTCTGCGCCGACGCGTGAACGAACAGGCCGAGAAGTGTACCCACACACACCCAAGAACGGATCATGCGAACCTCCCGCAGCCATCATACGGCCGCGCGAAACCCGGCGGCCACGGCGCGGCGATCGATCTTTCCGGTCGGTCCGAGCGGGAGTGACTCGACCATCGCGATCCGTCGTGGCCGTGCGTGGGGCGCCAGCGCGGCGATCGCCGCGTCGAGCGCGCCGCCATCGAATCCGGAGGCCACGACCAGGGCCGCGGCCACGAGTTGACCCCAGCGCTCGTCGGGCACACCCACGATGCACACGCTGGCCACGCCCGGCACCCGCGCCAGCGCCGCCTCGATCGCCACCGGATGCACCTTCTCGCCGCCGGTGATGATGACGTCATCGGCGCGCCCCACCACGTACAGCCATCCGTCCTCGACGAAGCCGAGATCGCTCGTCACCACCTGCTCACCCGCGGGTCGTGCCTCGTCGAGATAGCCGCTGAACGCCGACGCCGTCGTCACCAGGATCGGCGCCGGCTCGGCCCGGGTCCCGGCCGCGATCGCCACGCCGTCCAGCGCCTTGCCCACCGCGCCCGCCGGCGGCACCTCACCCGGCGGAGACGTCGCGACCTGCCCGAAGGTCTCGCTCATCCCGTACGTGGTCAGCACCGGCACGCCCCGCGCCCGCGCCCTTCCGATCAACGCCGCCGTCGCCGCCGCGCCGCCCACCAGCACTCCCCTCAACCGCTCCGACGGCCGCCACCGCTCATCCTCCAGCAACGCCACCAGCTGACTCGGCACCAGGGACGCCAGTGACACAGCTGCCGCTGCGGTTGCGCCTGCGGTTGTGGCTGCGGTTGCGGTTGCGGCTGCGGTTGCGGCTGCGGTCTCCGCGACGATCGGCATCACCCCCATCGCCCGACTCCGCGCGATCACCCCCAGCCCCGCCACGTGTGCCGGCGGCAGCGCCAGCAACCATCGGTCCCCGTCCCGCACGCCGAGCAACCGCGCGCTCGCCCGCACCGCCGCCGCCATCGCCGCCGTCGAGAGCACCACGCCCTTCGGCCGTCCTGTCGATCCCGTGGTGAACACCACCGCCGCGGTGTCCTCCGGGATCGCCGCCGCTCGCAGCCTCGCGATCAACGCGTCGCGCTCCCCGGCCGGCAGGCGATCGTGAACCAACCCGATCGGCTCGCCGCGATCGAGCGCCTCGCCGATGCGATCCACCGACGGCAGATCGAGCCCCACCACCATCGGCCGCGCGTACACCGCGCTCATGCCGCCTCCGCCTCCGCGATCACCGCATCGACATCGATGCCGAGCCCGCTGCCCGCCGCCGCCACCACCTCGACGCCCTGCAGCTGCGGCACCTCCACACGCCAGCCCTCCAGCCCCGGATGCCGATCCAGCCCGACCGCCAGCTTCGGCGCGATCGCGCGCGCCAGCTCGCAGCAGGCCGCCATCGCCACCGGCCCTTCCAGCGCGTGGGTCACGACCACCTCGACGCCATACCTGCGGGCCCTCGCCGCCAGCGCCAGACACGCACGCATCCCGCCCAGCAGCGACGGCTTGAGCACGATCGCGCCGACCGCGCCGCTGCCCAGCGCGCGATCGAGCCACACCTCGCGATCCGCCGCCGCCAGACTCTCGTCGAGCGCGACCGGCACCGCCAGCGGCCGGCGCAACATCGCGGCCAGCCCCGCCGCCGGCTCCTCGACGTACGCCAGGCCCAGCTCGGCCATCGCCGCCAGCCTCTGCTCGACCTGCGCCAGCGGCCAGCCCTGGTTTGCGTCGACCCGCAGCACGACCCCCGGGACCGCGTCGCGGATCTCGCGCATCACCGCCATCACCTCCTCGTGATCCTCACCGACCTTCACCTTCAGCGTGCCGATTCCTCTCTTCACCGCCGCCCGCGCCTCGCCGGCATCCGCCACCACCGCGTTCACCACCACCCGTCTCCCATCCCGCATCCTGTCCCCCGCGCCGCGTCCCCCGTCCTCCGTCCCCCGCTCCCCGCTCCCCGCCACCAGCACCTCCGCCACGCTCACCCCTCGCTCCCGCGCCACCGCATCCAGCATGGCCGTCTCCAGCCCGAACCTCATCGCCGCACTCGCAGCCGCCCGGCCGAACTCCGGCAACGCGCTCGCCTCGCCGATCCCACGCATCCCTCCGTGCTCCACCACGACCAACCACCCCCGCCGTTCCGCCCACGCCCCGCGCGAATTCGCACCCCCCGCCGCGAGCTCGCGGCGCCACGGCACCAACCGCACGCCATCGATGTCCATCACCCCACCGCCAGCCCCACCGCCAGCAACACCGACTGCACCAGTAACAGCTGCGCGGTCGCGCCCAGCAGCTGGTTCATCGCCGGTCCCGGCGCGGCTCGCACCAGCGCGCGCACCAGCACCACCGCCCACGGCGCCGTCACCATCCCCAGGGCGCACCAGGGGCGCCCACCCGTCACCGCCAGCGCCACGGGCACCGCGTGCGCGATCAGCAGCAGCCCGGCGTATTCACCGAGCGCGAACCCGCGCCCGAACCGCACCGCCAGCGTGCGCTTGCCCGCGACCGCGTCGGTCTCGCGATCGCGCAGGTTGTTGACCACCAGGATCGCGGTGGCCACCGCGCCCACCGGCACGGACAGCCACCAGGCCAGCGCCGGCACCGTCCCCACCTGCACGTAGGCCGTGCCGCACACCGCGACCTGGCCGAAGAAGATCATCACGAACAGATCGCCGAGGCCGTGATAACCGAGCGGCCACGGCCCGCCGGTGTACGCCACCCCGGCGGCGACGGACGCGAGTCCGATCGCCACCACCGGCCAGCCGCCGACCGCGACCAGGTACCCGCCCACGGCGACGGCGAGCCCGAACGCCACCACCATCGCCGCTCGCATCGCCGCCGCGCTGATGAGACCGGCGGCGACGGCGCGCACCGGCCCCTTGCGCTCGGCGGTGTCGGCGCCCTTCTCGGCGTCGAAGACGTCGTTGGCGAAGTTGGTGCCGATCTGGATGAGCATCGCGCCCACCAGCGCGGCGATCGCCGGGCCCCAGGCCACGCCGCCGGCCGCGTGGGCGCAGGCGGTGCCGATCGCCACCGGCGCCATCGCCGCGGTCAGCGTCCGCGGCCGCGCCGCGGCGATCCAGGTGGCAGCGCTCGCCCGCGTCGCCGGCATCAAGGGTACCGGCGGAACTTCTTGAAGTTCGGCTTGCGCTTCTCGAGGAACGCCTCCTTACCTTCGCGTCCCTCCTCGGTCATGTAGTAGAGCAGCGTCGCCGAGCCGGCCAGATCCTGCAGGCCCATCTGGCCGTCGCAGTCGGCGTTCATCGCCGACTTGAGGAAGCGCAGCGCCATCGGCGACAGCTCCAGCATCTCTCGGCACCACTGGATGGTCTCGGCCTCGAGCTGGTCGAGCGGGACCACCTTGTTGACCAGGCCCATGTCGAGCGCCTCCTGGGCGCCGTACTGGCGACACAGGAACCAGATCTCGCGCGCCTTCTTCTGGCCGATGATGCGGGCCAGGTACGAGCTGCCCAGGCCGCCGTCGAAGCTGCCGACCTTGGGCCCGGTCTGGCCGAACTTCGCGTTCTCGGCGCAGATGGTCAGGTCGCACACCACGTGCAGGACGTGACCGCCGCCGATGGCGAAGCCGGCCACCGCTGCCACCACCGGCTTGGGCAGGTAGCGGATGCGTTTCTGGAGGTCGAGCACGTTGAGGCGGGGCACGCCGTCCTTGCCGACGTAGCCGCCGTTGCCGCGCACGCGCTGATCGCCGCCCGAGCAGAACGCGTCGGGGCCCTCGCCGGTGAGGATGACCACGCCCACCTCGGCGTCGTCGCGGGCGTCGTCGAAGGCCTTGATCATCTCGGTGACGGTCTGCGGCCGGAAGGCGTTGCGGACCTCGGGCCGGTTGATGGTCACCCGGGCGATGCCCTCGGGGGACTTCTCGTACTTGATGTCCTCGTAGCCGTTGATACGGATCCAGGTGACGTCGCTCATGCGTGGCTCCTCTGGCGCGGTGCGGGGGCAGCGAGCGCGGCCACGGCCGCGCTGCGAACGGAGGCCGCGCTCTCGGGCGCGACGGGGACGTGGACGACGATGGCGCCGGCGGCGAGCCCGTGGCTGATGGCGGCGCCCAGCTCGTCCGGTGACCGGACGGTCGCCGCGGCGAGGCCGAAGGCGCGGGCGGCGGCGACCGGGTCGAGCTCGGTGGGCGTGCGCCACAGGCGCTCGAACGCGCCCGCGGGCAGGTCGACGCTGGCGACCGGCAGATGATCGAAGATGCGGCCGCCGCGGTTGTCGATGACGACGATGGCCAGGGGCAGGCCGCGGGCGCAGGCGAGGGCGCCGATGTCGTGGGCGAAGCTGACGTCGCCGAGGATCAGCACCGTGGGCACGCCACCGGCCGCGGCCCCGGCGGCGCCCGCGATCAACCCGTCGATGCCGGCGGCGCCGCGCTGGGTGATCACGCGCAGGTCGCGGCCGCCGGCGGCGATCTCGTCGGCGACGCGCACCGGCAGGCTGTTGCCGAGCACGAGCTGGCCGCCGTCGGGCACGGCGGCAATGGCCGCGCGCACGGCGTCGTGCTCCGCGGCCATCGGGCCGGCGAGCGCGTGATCGGTGATCGCCGCGTCCATGGCGTCGGCGGCGGCGCGATCGGCCTCGCCCCACGCCCGCGCGAACGCCGACGGCAGCCGCGGCGCTGGCAGGGCCTGGGCGATGCGCTCGAGCGCGTCGGTCACGTCGCCGATCAGCACGGCCTCGGCCGTGGAGTCGCCGTCGGGCCAGCCCTGATCGGCGATCACGAAGCGGCGGGCGCGGGCGGCGAGCGGCGCCCAGCCCATGGCGACGGGCTCACCGCCGAGCTGGACGATCACGTCCGGCGTCAGCGCCGACGCTTGCGCCGTGGCGGCGATGCCGAAGCGATCGATCACGATGACCCCGGGCGCGACCTCGCCGGCGCCGGGGCGAGGTGCGAAGCGATAGGCAATGATCTAGCTGAAGTCTTCCATGCAACAGGATGGGCGCGTCAAAACGCACCTTTAGATAGCCTTGTTTTCCTTCCACTAC
>SXGT01372451.1_pt1 | contig 18537 bp, 16 predicted proteins | sample 3176221 | NCBI WGS metagenome assembly SXGT01 (sample SAMN11356862, study PRJNA531348) | freshwater metagenome | isolation source: freshwater sample F1-120 | place: China: Fuxian Lake, Yuxi | collected 2017-12-25
GTGTGTGCCCGTCGCGCGTTGTCGTAGTCGACATCCCAGTCGGTCCAACGCGTGAGCACCTCCTCGAACGCCACCCGCGCCTCGAGCCGCGCGAGCGCCGAACCAAGGCAGAAGTGAATCCCCTGCCCGAATCCAAGATGCGGTGCCTTGCGGTGGATGTCGAAACGATCAGGGTCGGGGTGCCGCGCCGGATCGCGATCGGCCGAGGCATTGATCAACAACATGTACGAGCCCTCGGTCACCGTGTGCCCGTGGTGCTCGACATCGCGGGCCACGTAGCGGGCCTGCACCGGTGACGGCGGCTCGAAACGCAAGGTCTCCTCGACTGCTGCAGGGATCAGCGACGGGTCGGCGACCAACTCGTGACGCTGATCGGGATGCTCGGCCAGTAACTGCCCCATCGCCCCGATCAGTCTCGCGGTGGTTTCGTTGCCCGCGCCGGCGATCATCGCGGTGTAGGCCAGCACTTCACCGCGCTCGAGCTTGCGCCGGTTGCCGTCGGCTTCCTCGATCTCGGCGTTGAGCAGGTCGGTCATCAGGTCGTCGGACGGGTGCGTGGCCCGCCATTCGATGTACTCGACGAACATCGCCACGGCGTCCTGGAATATCGTCGGACTGATATCACCATCCCGGTTCGGGGCGACGGTGATGGCGGTGTCATTGCGATCCCGAATACGCTGCTGCTCCTCTTCGGGGATGCCCAGCAGATAGCCGATGGTGCGCATCGGCATGATGGCACCCAGATCGACGACGAAGTCGAAGCGGTCGGATCCGACGATCGGATCGAGTGCCCGCGAACAGAATTCGCGCACGAGGTCTTCGACGGCCAGCATCCGCCTGGGCGTGAACACCCGGGACAGGAGCTTGCGGTGCAGGTCGTGCAGCGGCGGGTCCTCGAAGAGCAGGATGCCGGGCGGCACTTCGATACCGCTGAACAGGATGTCGGCGGTGGTGCCGTGGCCCGATCGATAGGTCTGCCAGTCCGGCAGCGCCGGCGCGACATCGTCGTATCGGCTCAGCGCGTAGAAGTTGTATTTCTCGTTGTGGTACAGCGGCGCCTCGTCGCGCATCCGCTTCCAGATCGGATAGGGATCGTCGTCGATGTCATTGTCGAACGGGTCGTAATACAGCTCTGTCGTCGGGTCGACGGTCACAGCGGGTTTCCTTCCACTACCGGTGCACGAACTACCTGGGCTGGTTGGGTACACCGGGGAACAATTGCTCGGTCGGACCGGAGGTCACATAGCCACCGAGCTTCGTTGCCAGATGGGGGGCGAACACCGCGCCGTACGCGAGATGTCCCGCCACGATCATGGCCACAACCGATAGCAGGGCGGATCCGGTGCGGGACGTCGACCGCGTATCGGCCCACACTTCGATGACATTGCGGCCCTGCCCGTCGGTGCGCCCGAGCAGATAGGTGAACACCATCATCTGTACGGCCATGGCGATCGCGTCATAGACCGGATATTGGTACCTGCTGCCCTCGAAGAGCGCCAAACCCGGAATGACCAGGCCGTAGTAGAAGATCCCGAACCGCGGACCGAAGAAGGCGTTGAAGAACAAGGCCCAGCAGAAGCCGACGAGCAACCCCACGACAAGCAGGGTCTGCGGCCTGCGCCACCCGAATCGGCGGATCACCCAGCGCCCCAGTGCGGCACCGATCACCGCGGGCAACACGAAGTAGGCGACATAGCCGATGGGTACCGCCGACGGCAGCCCACCGCCCCAGGTGAAGTTCATCGGCCACCAGGACGGCATGCGTGGGAGTGCCGGCGGGAACTGCGCGTACATCGCCCAGTCATAGGGCGCTTCGATCCAGGAGAACGAGATCGCCGAGATGGACACCAGCAACAGCGGATGCAGGCGGCCACGCCGGTAGCTCAGGTACACGCCGTACGCCAGGAACAGCGCACCCCCGATGTAGGCGAAGGACAGGCCGATGATGAGTGCCGGCGTCAGCCCGGTGTTCATCGATCACTCTCCCGGGGCGCGTTGCCCCGCGCTTTGGGATCGAAGTACCAGACGAGACCGAAGATCAGGATGATCAGTCCGAACAACGTTCCGAGCATGATGAGTTGGCCCACGATACGTTCCTTCCGCAAGGGCTGATGGCAACAAAAGCAGCGGTCTAACCGCCAGGTCCGTTGGGCCACTTGAGAAGTGACCCGGCATCCACCCGAATGTGCTGTCCGGTGATGTAGCGGCTCTCGTCGCTGGCCAGGAACACACCCAGATTGGCCATGTCCTCGGGCTCGATGTACGGGATCGGCATCGCCTGGAACAGATTGAACAGCGGTTCGGCGTCTTCCCGGGTAGCTACCTTGCCCTCGGCCTTCAGGTCGGGCCGGAACACCCCGTACATGCCCTCGTTCTGCAGCAGATGGGTGTTGCAGTTCGTCGGGTGCACGGCATTCACCCGGATCATCCTCGGCGCCAGGTGCAGGCACATCTCATCGACGTATTCCATGACGATGCGCTTGCTCCAGCCGTATCCGGCTCCCCCGGGTCCCATATCAGGGCTGGTGGTGGTGCCGCGAATCATGCCCGCGGTGGAGCCGGTGACGATGATCGACGCGCCCTCGGGTAAATGCGGAATCGCCACTGCCACCGTGTTCATCACGCCGACCAGATCGACGTCGGAGGCATCCACGAATCCCATCGGGTCGGGGTTGCCCATCGCCATCGGCAGGATGCCGGCGTTGGCGACGACGATGTCGATCTTGCCGAAGTCGGCCACCCCCGCCTCGACGGCAGCACGCAGCTCGTGGCGTTCGCGCACATCGGCGATCCGGGCCAGCACCTGCCGGCCCTGCCCCTTGACCGAGCGTTCCGTCTCGGCGAGATCCTCGGGTGTGGCCAACGGGTACGGGTTGGATGCTATGTCGCGGCAGATGTCGACGGCGATGATGTCGGCGCCCTCTCGCGCCATCGCGATCGCGTGCGCACGGCCCTGCCCTCGTGCGGCACCGGTGATGAAAGCGACCTTGCCGTCCAGCTTTCCGGGCATGTCCTCTGCTCCTCTCGTCAGCCGGCCGGCGCAAAGGTGATGTGCAGCTCGCTGAGTCCACGCATGATGAAGGTCGGCTCGTATTCATAACGTCGGTTGTCTGCGGGCCCGTGGTGATCCTCGGAGATCGTGATGTCGTGCATCCGGTCCAGGATGCGTTCGAGCGAGATGCGACCCTCCGCTCGGGCCAACGGCGCTCCCGGGCAGGAATGCGCGCCGCGGATGAAGGCGATCTGCTCGCGCACATTCGATCGGTCGGTCTGGAATTCATTGGGTCGCGGAAATTTTCGCGGGTCTCGGTTGCACGCACCCGGTAGCACCATCACCGTGGTTCCCGCCGGGATCTCGGCCTCGCCCACCGTCGTGGACGTGCTCGCCATCCGGAAGTGGGACTTGACCGGGCTTTCCAGCCGTAGGGTTTCCTCCAGGAAGGGCGGAATCTTGCTCCGGTCATCACGCAGCAGCTTCTCGAAGCCGGGGTTGTCCCCGATGAACCGCACCGCCGAACTCACCAGCTTCGTCGTGGTCTCGGTGCCGGCGGCGAACAGGAACGTCGACAGATTCATCACATCCTCGATGTCGGGTATCGAACCGTCCTCGTGCTTGGCCTGAGCGAGTTCGGTCAGGACATCTTCGCGGGGTGTTCGTCGGCGATCCTCGAGGTAGCCGAAGAACTTCTCATTGAGCCATTGCAGTGGATTGTGTGTGGTCGGGGCGTCCTTGCCGAGTTCGCCGACGGTCTCCAACGCAAAGACCGCCTTGAACTCCTCATGGTCCTGCTCGGGCACCCCCAGCAGATCGGCGATGACCAGTAGCGAGAACGGCTTTGCGTAATCGACCAGGAACTCCGCACTCCCCCGGGCCAAAAAGGTGTCGAGCTGGCGGTCCGCGAGCCGCCACATGAAATCCTCGTTCTGCTTGAGGCGTTTCGGCGTGATCAGCCTGCTCAACAAGCCGCGGGTGCGGGTGTGCAGCGGCGCGTCCTGAGAGGTGATGTGCTCGGCCATCGGCACCTGGCCGCGGTGCTGCTCGATGAGATCGCTGACGTCGTCACTCTCGCCGGGGCCGAACGGCAGGCCGGAGAACGGACCGGCCACCGAGTTGCAGGAGGAGAAGGCCGGACTCCTGTACACCGCGAGCGCTTCGTCGTAACCGGTGATCGCGACCACGTTGAACGGCGTCGCCTCGGTCACCGGGCACTTCGCGCGCAAATGGTCGAAGTACGGATAGGGGTCCGGTACCAGCGATTCGTCGGTGAAGTAATCCACTGTGTCGAAGTCGGTCACCGAGGGCTCCTGATCGATCCGGTGGCCACAGCCACAAAACCTAACGTTTGTTACACAGAACCCTAATACTTGTTCCACATTGCGGTCAACGAGTGACTTGACAACCTATTTTGGTGCTGACTGCGCGTACGCGTTCTTGCCGGATGCCTAATATCTGGTTTCGCAGGGGCGTTCCGGGTGAGTCAGTCCGTGCTCCAGAGCAAGCCCCGCATGAGTGCGGACTGTGGAACGTCCTCGACGGCGATCAGTCCGGCCGGTGCATTGCACACCCAGTCGATGGCGTTCACCACGCGTGCCGCCGTCGACATGCACCCCGCGTCGGTGGGATCGAGGACCGGGTGCGACAGGTGCGTGTTGAGTTCCACGCGGGGATCCCCGTCGACGACGACCCGGTGGACCCCCACCTGCCCGTCGGGCGGAAAGTCCCAATCCGGCGCGGCCGCGGTGGTCAGCCGGTTGACATGCTCCAGCGTGATCACCGTGCGACCATCGAGCACTCCTTCGGTGGCGAAGCGGATGGCGGCCATCTGGCCAGGCTGCACCGACATCATGGTGCACTCGATGGGTGCTGGGGTGAACCACCGTTCGGTCCGCTGCCGGATTTCGTCGAGCGTCACGCCGAGATTGGCCGCCAGCCCACGCACCTGCGGACCCCATATCGATTCGACCACGCCGGGCAGTAGGAGCGGAGGCGGATCATCCGCCTCAAAGGTGCCGAAACCCATTGAGGCACCTGTGAATTCGGCATCGTCGTAGTTGCCGTAGTCGAAGATCTCCTGCACGGTGATACTTTCGACGCGGGTCGCCAAGCTCGCCGCGGTATGGGCGAGCGTGTCGCCGGAATAGCCGGGGTCGATGCCGTTGATGTACAGCGAGGCGTTGCCCGCCTCGCACGCGGCCTGCAGCGGCTCCTTCACCCAGCTCTCGGCATGACGTGACGCGGCCATCCAGACCAGTGACGTGCCCACGACGTTGATACCGGCGCCGAGAAACCTGGCCAGCTCCTCGATGGCCTCCATCGGCCGGGTCTCGGCGAGTGCGGTGTAGACGACGCAGTCCGGTGCGAGGTCGATCAGGGCGCCGATATCGTTGGTGGCGATGACACCTGTCGCCGTCGGCAGACCGCACACGTCGGCGGCGTCGCATCCGATCTTGCCCGGCCCGGATGCGTGCAGCCCGACAAGTTCCATATCGGGTCGTCCGATGACGGTGCGCAGCGCATGGCGGCCGACGTTGCCGGTGGAGAACTGAACCACTCTGCGCATGTATGGCTCCTCGAAGACTGTCCGAATGTCAACCGAAGTGCTTACAGTACCTATCACGGCATGGGTGGCGAGGCACTATCGGGATCGACAGAGATACACCGTTCGGCGCGCCAACATCACCACCGCGCCGGATTCGGGCTCTGACCCGATGCTGACACTTTCGGTGCGACACGTAACGTGAGCGCATGGGCTACCTCGGGGAGCTGCGGACCAACTGGCAGCCATTGGCGGCGGCAACCGCGGGTCTGAGCGCAGGACTGAGCCTCAGCGCGTACACCAACGCCGCCATGGCCCCGCAGTTCCTCGGAGAATTCGGCTGGAATCGTGCGGATTTCGTGCTGACCGGGGTCATCACGCTGCTGACCTTCGTGTTCCTGCCCATCTACGGCAGGCTCACCGATCTGTTCGGGGTCCGCCGCATCGCGGTGATCGGCGTCGTCGGACTACCGCTGTGCTGGGCCGGCTACGCGCTGATGTCCGGGCCCATCTGGCAGTACTTCGCGATCAACGTCGTGCTGATCGGACTGGGCGTCACCACCACGCCGGCGATCTACAGCCGAATCGTGGCAACCTGTTTCGACAAGGCGCGCGGTCTGGCGCTGGCCATCGCCATTTCCGGACCACCGCTGCTGGGAGCGATCGGCGCACCGGTGCTCGACGTCATCAACCGGGTCTACGGCTGGCGAGTGGGCTGCCTGGCGATCGCGGTGACCATCGCCGTGATCGGCGGCCTGGCGCTGCGGCTGATCCCGGCGGGCGGGGCCGATGCCCGGCGCACCCGCCGAGAAGGCAGGACCGGCAACGACTACCGCCTCATCGGCCGCACCCGGGTGTTCTGGATTCTGTTCGCCGGCGTGCTGCTGTGCAACCTGTACCACACGGTGACCACCACCCAGCTCGGTGTCGTCCTCGGCGATTCGCTGGGTACCGGAGGTGAGGTCTCGTTGCTGATCTCGATCTTCGCCACCGCCGTGATCGTCGGAAGATTCGCGTGCGGTATTGCGCTGGACCGCTTTCCGGCGCAGCTGGTGGCGGCGGTAGCGATGGCACTGCCCGGACTGGGATGCCTGCTCATCGCTTCCGCCTGGGACGGCTTCACGGTGCTGGTCGTCGCGGTCTGCTGCCTGGGGGCGGCGTGGGGCGCCGAAGGCGATGTCATCGCCTATCTGGTGGCGTTGCGGTTCGACCTCACCCTGTACAGCACGGTGCTGAGCATCCTGTCCGCGGCCATCGGGGTCTCCTCGGCCCTCGGTGCCTTCATCCTCAGCAGGACACTGCAGGTGAGCGAGAGCTTCAACGGATTCCTGGTGTTCACCGGAATCGCCGCCTTCTTCGGCGGCGCCTTGTTCCTGTTGCTGGGCAGCCGGTCTGCCGTTGCGGAAACCGCCGAGAGCGGCGAGCAGACGCAGCCGCGCTAGTCGCCGGAAGGCCGGCAGACTCCGACCGGAAGCGGCGAGTGGTGCAGCAGGTTGAGGCTGGTCGATCCGATCAGCGCACTGGCCAGCGCCCCGTGACCCCGGGTCCCGACGATGACGAGTTGCGCACCGTCGAGGTGTTTCAGCAGCGCCTGGCTGGGCTTGGCCGGCTCGACGAAGAAACTGACATCGACCTCCGGGTGGCGTTGCGCCCAGGGGCCCACGGTCGCAGTCAACGAACTCCACTCCAGGGCTTCCAGTGCGTCCCAATCGATCAGGAACGGGATGGTGACGTCACCGGGTGCGCGACGCGACGAGGAGGACCGCACGGCCCATAACGGGACGCGCAGTGCGCCGGCAAGGTCGAAGGCCAACTCGAGGGCGGCATCGCTGTTGTCACCGTCGACCCCGACGACGATCGGTTGCGTTGTCGGAGAGAGAATCTCACCACGCCAGGCAATGACCGGACAAGCCGACCGGGTGATCGTCTTCAGCGTCAGAGACCCGATCAGCAACGCGGAAGCCGCCGACACGTCCTGTGAGCCCAGCACGATCAGCCGAGACTGTGCGCTCAAGGATTCCAGCACCTCGTCGGCGGTTTCGGCAGGTGCGCTCGTGGTGATGCTCAGATCGGGTTCGGCACTGCGCACCGCGTCCGCCGCGGCGCTCAGGATGGTTGCCGCGGCCTCCCGCTGCCCGGTGATCGCCGCCGCCCGGACCGCCGCCGCCGCGTCGCTGAAATTGTGGCCGAGATAGGGCGTCGCGTACACGATGTGCAGGGGCACTCGCAGTCGGGCGGCCAGCGCGCCCGCCCAGGTTGCCGCACCCACCGCGTTCGCGGAGCCGTCCACTCCGACCACGATGGGCTGTGCCGTATCGGTCATGTCGCTGGTGTCCTCTCGGAGTTGCCGTGCCGATGCGCACACTACGCGCCGCCAGATGGCCCGCTCCCCGGTTGTGGCGGAACCGCGCAGCACAAAGGACTTTGGACCCTGCCGGCGCGCGGCCGGCCCGACTAGCGTCGACTGCGAACATCACAGAGGAGCATCGCATGTCCACGCCAGCCGAGAACGCAGGAATCCTCGTCGCGGTCGACGGCTCACCCGGTTCGGACGCCGCGGTGATCTGGTCCGCGCGGGAGGGGCTGCGCCGCAAGGTACCCGTGACGCTGCTCCATGTCATCGCGCCGCTGATGGTCACCTGGTCGTCGCCCGTCGCCGAGTCGAGTGTCGCTGATGTGCAGGAGGATTCATCGGCGCGGGTGCTCGAGCATGCTCGGCTGATGTTCGAGTCGGCACTGGAGGATCCGAGCTCGGTGTCGTTGCGTGCCGAGTCGCGACCGTCCCCGGTGGTGGGAACGTTGGCGGAGGCTTCGCGCTCGGCGCTGATGCTGGTGGTCGGCAGTCGGGGCGCCGGCGGGCACAAGCGTCTTCCCCTGGGATCGGTGGCTGCCGGCCTGCTGCACCACGCGCACAGCCCGGTCGTGGTCATCCACCAGGATGACGTTGCCGACACCACCTCGCCGGTGGTGCTCGGCGTGGACGGTTCCCCGGCCTCGGAGGCCGCTACCCGGTTCGCCTTCGAGGAGGCGGCGCTGCGCGGTGTGGAGCTGGTGGCGCTGCACGCCTGGAGCGATATCGGCGCGGTTCCGCTGTTCGCCCCGGACTGGCGGGTGTACGAGGAAGAGGCACAGGAGACGCTGGCCGAACGGCTTGCCGGATGGCAGGAGCAGTACCCCGATGTGCGGGTCCGGCGCCGGTTGGTGCGGGATCGTCCCGCGCACTGGCTGGTCGAGGAGTCGCAGAACGCACAGCTGGTCGTTGTCGGAAGCCGTGGGCGCGGCGGCTTCGCCGGTCTGCTGCTGGGTTCGGTCGCCTCGACTGTCGCTCAGCTCTCGCACGCCGCAGTGGTCGTGGTCCACACCCATTGATGGGTGATCACCACCGGCAATAGTTGGGTTGTCCCGGCTGGATGTCGCGGAAGTCCAGCAGGTAGAGCTGCGGGGTCAGATCTTCGGTGCGCCACGCGGGATCGGTGACGATGTCTGCGGTGGTGTGGCGGTACCCGTCGTAGGCGTACGTCATCGGCACCGTATAGCCGGCCTGGTCCCACGCGTGGATCCATTTGCGGAATTCCACGACCGGCAGCGCGTAGCCGCGCGGGGACCCGTCATAGTGGTAGATGACGTCGCCGTAGCGGTCATCGATATCGAGGATCCACACCACGTCTTCCTGGTACCCCCACACCTTGAGCGGATTGCTGCCCAGCAGAAGGTGGTTGGACGACTCCCCCTCGGTACGCAGATTGCTGAACATGGAGAAATTGCCTGCGGTGCGCAGACCCAGGTAGGGCGTCAGGCCGATGAAAATCAACAGGATCGGGAAGACGTAGAGCAGCGCAGGCATCCGCGGATCGATGATGCGCACCCCCTCCCAGCGCGGGGCGCGATCTGTTGCGAACGCCGTCACCAGCAGTGGCCAGATCGCGATGACGACTGCGGCGTCGAGGGCCAGTCCGGTCAGCAGCGTCAGCTCGGATAGGCGGTGAACGTGCGCGCTCCACCCACACACCAGTGCGATGCCAAAGCAGATTCCCGCGTAGGCGCGCAGCCGGGGCGCGGTCAGCAGCCGGACGTGGCTCGCGGGGACAAAGGTGAACAGCAGGGCCACGGCCAGCGCCCCGAAATCGACGAATCCGATCAGCGCGAGCGCGGCGTGCATGGTCAGCGAGAACACCAGGATGCCGGCCTGTAGCCGCGGAACGGACAGCAGCAGCCCCCCGCCCAGCTCCCATCCGATCACCGATACCGCCGCGATGACACCGATCATCGGTGTCACGGCACCCAGCCGCGGCGCGAACAGCACCAGCAGGGCCGCCGCAAGACCGGCGGCAGCGGCACCGATCACCACCACGGTGAACATCCGGTTCCCGGCGGTGCCGAATCTCCCCCGTCGCAGCAACCGATAGCCGAGGTAGGCCACCACGACGGTGACCGGCACCACCAGCGGCACCCCGAGGAACCGGGTCTGCATGGCGGCGATGATCGATTGCAGCATGCCGGCCGCGCATGAGGCGGCGGGGTCGAAGAAATCAGCGTTCAGCTTGTCGAACCCGGCGATGACGTAGACCAAGATCAGGCCGATGCGCAGCACCGGCAGCATCGCGGCGTAGTCGTGATCGGGTGCATCCCGGCGCCGGAGCAGTGAATGCGCGAACTCCAGGATCATCGCCAGGTTCAGGCACAGCATCAGGTTGACGTGATTGGCCACATCCGGGAATCGGAACAGTAGGAAGTACGCCGTCGAGGCGACCAGCAATACCAGGAACTTCGGCCGGGTCATCCCGGTGGCGATCGCGGCGCCGGCGAGCAGGATGAAGCCGCCGGTGAACCAGGGATCGATCCACTGCTCGCCCAGTTCCATGACGATGGCAACGGTGTAGAGCAGTGCGAACACCGAGAACGGGCTCAGCACAGGGTCGTCCCGTCCGGCCACCTGCGTCACGTGCGCAGTTTAGCCGCGATGCACACCCTCACCTGTTGTAGCGGATCTCAAGATCGGCCGAGCGCACCGCCGGGCCATCGGCGTCGGCGGTGACCCGGACGCGTACCGGCCGGCCCTGCCGATCGAGGAAGGACAGCGGCGGCTTGCCGTCCTGCAGGTGCGCGTCGCCCCATTGCATGAGCGACAGAAAGACCGGCAACAGGTCCTCCCCGGCCGGGGTCAGGTGGTACTCGTCGCGCACCCGGCTACCGGGCTCCCGGTAGGGCACTCGCTCGATGACACCGGCGGCCTCGAGCTGCTTGAGCGCACGCGACACCGCGGGTGCCGAGGTTCCGATGCGCTCCACGAAATCTTCGAACCGTCTTGTGCCGTAGAAGCATTCGCGGACCGTGAGGAACACCGTCTTGGTGCTCAGCAGATCCAGCACCTTCGCCGCCGAACAGCGGTCGCCGATGGTCCAGGATTCGCGGTCCTGAAGCCGTCGCTCGAGTGTCATCGCCATCACTCCAGTGTAACTAATGGTTGCGTTACTCAGCTACCTGTGTTTGTATCTAACTAACGTATTCGTTATTCAGCTGGGAGGAACGGTCATGGTTGCAGTCAGCGGCACGACGGTGTTGGTGACCGGAGGCCGACGCGGTCTCGGCTCGGCGCTGGTAGACGAGGTACTCGCCCGCGGCGCGGTCAAGGTGTATTCGACTGCGCGTGAGCAGTACTCGGACGGCCGCGAAAAGGTGGTCAGTGTCCCCCTCGAGGTGCAGGACGATAAATCGGTCGGCGCGCTCGCGGCGATCGCCTCCGACGTGGACATCGTCGTCAACAATGCCGGGATCCTGCTGCCGGGCTCTCTGCTGACCGGATCCTTCGACGACATCACCGCGACGTTCGACATCAACACCCTCGGACCGCTGCGGGTCACCCGGGCGTTCGCGCCGATACTTGCCGGCAACGGCGGTGGCGCGCTGGTGAACGTCCACTCCGCGTTGTCCTGGGTGGGCGGCAGCGGAGCCTACGGCGCCTCCAAGGCCGCCATCTGGTCGCTGTCCAACTCCCTGCGTCTGGAACTACGGGGCCAGGGCACCCAGGTGCTCGGCGTGCACGTCGGCTTCGTCGACACCGAGATGGTCTCCGACGTCGCCCTCCCCAAAACCGCTCCGGGGGATGTTGCCGCCACTGTGATCGACGCACTGGAAGCCGGAGCACACGAGGTCCTGGTCGATGAGGTCTCCGTCGCGGTGAAGGCCCAACTGTCCGGGCCCGTCGAGAACCTCGTCTTCGACCTGGCGCACTGACCGCGCCCGCACAGAAAGGCCGAAAACCATGCCGCTCTGGACCATTCACCACACCCCGGGCATCTTCACCGACACCGAGAAGCGAGAACTCGCGTCCCGCATCACCGATCACTACGAGAAGATCGGGCTGCCGCGCTTCTATGTGGTCGCCGTCTTCAACGAGACGACACCGGTGAATCTGTACGTCGGTGGAGAGCCCACCCCGGTCGGGGTGCGCGTCGTCATCGAACACATCGCCCGCAGCAGCGCGGATTCCGCAGGCAGGCAACGCACCACTCGATGGATCAAATCGATTCTCCAGCCCTACCTCGACAGGCACGAGGGATTGCACTGGGAGTTCCACGTCGACGAGACCAGCGAGGAGCTGTGGATGATCAACGGGCTCATCCCGCCGCCGGCGGGTTCGGAGGCCGAACGCGAATGGGTCCGGTCCAACGCCGCATCCGTGTACTGAGAACTGTTCGCCCAGAGTTCATGCTGCGGTGTGGCGGCGGCATTTCCTCACTGCAAGGGTCCTCGCATGCCCGTCACCCATCGTGTCGTCCCACTGCTCTCGCTCATCGCCGTCGGCTCCCTCGCCCTGAGCGCATGCAGTGACCCGGCCGCCGAATCCGGAGCGTTGCCGAAGAACCCCAGCGTCATCATCCTCAGCGGAGACGGAATGGGTTCACAGCAGCGCACCGCGATCCAGTACCACTCCTACGGACTCGACGAGCGCCAGCCGATGGACGCGTTGCCTTTCGCGGGCATGCTCGACACGATCCCGGGTGATCCCGAGTACGCGGTCAGCGACTCTGCCGCCGGGGCCACGGCGTGGGCCATCGGCCAGAAGGTCCCCAACGGCACCACCGGTCTGGGGCCGGACGGCGAATCGGTGCCGACGCTGCTCGACCTCGCCAAGGACCGCGGCATGTCGACGGGCCTGGTGAACGACCACGACGTCACCAACGCCACGCTCGCGGCCTTCGGCGCACCGGTTGCCGACCGGGACCTCAAGGTCGAGATCGCCGAGGGCTACCTGGACCGCGGTGTCGACGTGCTGTTCGGTGGTGGCGAAAAGTACTGGTACCCAGAGGGTGACGCCGGCAGGATTCCCGACGTCGGTGAGGACGACGCCAGCGAAGGCACGTCGAACCTTGTCGAGCGCGCCGAGGATCTCGGCTACGGCTACGCATATGACCGTGACACCTTCGACGCACTCGCCGGGCCAAAGGCGTTGGCACTGGTGCAGGACAGCGCCAAACGTCGTTCCACCGAGGTCGAGGGCTATGACTACCAGAACGACCCGCACTACGTGGCTCCGGAGAAACTGGTCGCCAAGGCGCTGGACATCCTGGGCCAGAACGACAAGGGCTTCTTCCTCGTCATCGAGAGCGATGACCTGGACTCCGACGGCCACGAGCACGACGCGCAGAACATGATGCTGGCCGGCGAATCCGTGAACGCCATGGTCCAGGTGATCACCGAGTACCAGAAGGAGCATCCCGACGTGCTGCTGATCGTGACCGCCGACCACGAGACCGGCGGCATGGCCATCGAGAACGTGCTCGACGACGGCGAGCCCGAGCCCAACAGCGATCAGATCGCCGATGACCCGGTGCCCTACTGGGCCGAAACGCCGGAGAACATGCCGCTGCCGGGCGGTGGCGTCCCCAAGCGCAGTGGTCCTTTCACCATCAAGGGCACCGACCGGCAGTTCAAGGTGGACTGGACGACTCCGGAGCACACCGGAACCATGGTGCCGGTCACGGCCGCCGGGCCGCTCGCCGAGCGGTTCACCGGGGTGCACCACAACACCCACGTCTACGACGTCGTGACGGAACTGTTCGGCAACTGACCACGGCGCTTGACTCTCGGGCCGCGAGATTGCCGTTTCTGTAGCGTTTTTCGAGTAGCACGCGCGATAACCGCAATCTCGTGGGCGCAGCCCTAGATCACCACATCCTTGCGGTAGTACACCCGCCGGAAACCGTCCTCGGTCCGGCGGCCGGTCTCCTCGAACCCGCGCCGCGGGTAGTAGCGCAGGTTCTCTGTCATCGCCTCGTTGGTATGAAGGCGCAGTTCAGGCAATCCGAGCTCGCGGGCAGCGGCCTCGGCCCGGTCCAGGAGCGCCGACCCGACCCCACGGCCCTGTGCCGCCGGGTCGACAGCGATCACATCGATCGCCAGGTGGTCGGCGTGCTCTGCCACCACCATCATCGCATCCAGGCGGCCGTCTCCATCGATCACCCAGACCCGCGAATCACCCAGTGCGCGAGCGTAATCAGCCGTCATCGGGCCCGGCGGTCGCCCGATGCGCTCGATGTAGGGTGTGAACGCCGCGTCGACCAGCCGCTGCACCGCGGGTCGGTCGGCAGCTGTTCCCCGGCGAGTCTTCACCCGCCGAGCTTAGCTAGCGTCCTCGAGCCGGTTGCGACGCCAGCGATGCCGAGGATGACGGCAACGTGGACGGCCGGTCGATCACTGTCGAGTTCACCCCGCCCACCCGGTAGCTGGCACCGCGGTGCTCCTCGGGGAGTCGGTCGCCCTTGCCGAGCAGCTTGTTGCGCAGCGTGCCCGGTGCGTAGGCATCCTGATAGGCGCCGCGCGCGGTGAGTTCGGGGATCACATGGTCGACGATGTCGGCGAACGATCCCGGGGTCACGGCATAGGCGAAGTTGAACCCGTCGACATCGGTCTCTTCGACCCACTCCTGCAACGAATCTGCCACCTGCGCGCCGGATCCGACGAAGCGCGGCCCGAGTCCGCCGATCTTGCCCCACTCCGCGATGTCCCTGATCCGCCACTCGCCGCCGTCGGGATCCGCCGACTGGAACGCCGCCACCGCCGACAGGATCGCATTGGAGTCGACATTGCCCACCGGCTCGTCGAACCCGTATCGGGCCAGATCCACACCCATCCAGCCGGACATGAACGTGAGCGCGCCCTCCGGGTCACCGAACGACAGGTACTCGGCGTGCTTGGCGTGCGCTTCCTGCTCGGTCCCGGCCGTGACCACGGTCGACAGGTTGAAGATCTTCACGGCATACGGATCACGGCCGGCGATCTCCAGCTCGCGGCGGATCGTCGTCACGGTCTCGCGCAGAATGGCCTTTGTCGGTGCCGCGGTGAAGATTGCTTCTGCGTTCTCGGCGGCGAAGCGGACCCCGCGCGGTGAGGAGCCGGCCTGGAAGATGACCGGGGTGCGCTGCGGCGACGGCTCGGACAGGTGCACGCCGGGGACGCTGAAATGGGTTCCCTGGTGACCGATGTGGTGCACCTTGTCCGGATCGGTGAAGACCCCGCGCTTCGTGTCGCGCACGACGGCGTCGTCCTCCCACGAGCCCTCCCACAACTTGTAGAGCACCTCGAGGTATTCGTCGGCGTGGTCATAGCGGGCGTCGTGCGCGGGCTGATCGGTCTGGCCCATGTTGCGTGCCGCCGCAGGCAGGTACCCGGTCACGACGTTCCACCCCACGCGACCCCCGGTCAGATGGTCGAGGGTGGAGATGCGCCGGGCGAAGGGATAGGGATGCTCGAATCCGGTGCCGGTGGTGATGCCGAAACCGAGGTGCTCGGTGACCAGCGCCATGGCCGAGACCTGCAGCAGCGGATCGTTGACGGGAATCTGTGCGGCCTGCCGGATCGCGGCCTCGTCGCTGGCGCCGTACACGTCGTACGTACCGAGCACGTCGGCGATGAACAGACCATCGAATCGGCCGCGCTCCAGGAGCTTGGCCAATTCGGTCCAGTATTCGAGGTCCTTGTACCGCCACGATTGATCGTCGGGGTGCTTCCACAGTCCCGGGGACTGATGGGCGACGCAGTTCATGTCGAAGGCGTTGAAGCGAATCACTCGGGTCACCCTGGCCAGCTTTCGCCGCCGGTCGGGACACGTCACCGGTTGTGTTCAGGCGGATCCGATTGCCGGGGCTCTACTCTGAGGCGATGACCCACGGCGGCAACGACGAGCAGAACCCCGGTCGGGCCTGTGCTGCTGCGCGGATGGCGCTGGGCGTGGCCGTGATGACTGCCGCGCTCACCGGCTGCGGCTCCCCCACCATCGTCAACACCGGTGAGCCCTGGACCCCGGTCGAAACCCCGGCACCGCCGCCGCGGCTACCGGACCACCCGTCGAATCGGTTGCTGGCGGACGCGTCGGAGTATTACGTCGTCACCGCGACGCCCAAGGTGTATCGCTTCGCCACCCCCAGCGGTCGTTGGCGGTGCGAGATCGTGCCGCACGCCTCGGTGGGCTGCCGGCCGGCGACGTCGTCGACGCTGGGCATAACCGGCGCGCCGACGGCGGTACCCGGAGTCGATGGTGAACCGGCCGCACCGAACACCATCGTCATCGATCGCGGCTCCGATGTCCGTTTCGTCGAGACAGCCGACACCGACACCGACACCCCGATCGTCACGCTGCCGTTCGGCAAGGTGCTGCAGGTCGCGGGATTCCGTTGCAACGTCCAGGAAGCCACCGGGGTGTCCTGTGGCAGCGAATCCAGCGGCAAGGGATTCACCTTCTCCGCCGAGGGCTACGCCGCGATGTACACCGATGTCCCTCACTAGAGCGGTCCGCTTCACGGCCGGTCTCGTCTTCGCGCACCTGCTCACCTCCGGCGAGGTCTTCATCGTCCTGATGTCGCTGCGCCGCCAGAACCACAGCGGGGCAGAGGTTTTGGTGCCGCAGGGCGATCTGTGGACCATCCTGGTCGTGGTGCTGCTGGGCACCGTGCTGGCGGGTATCGGCGGCTACCGCATCATCGCGCCGTCGCTGCGCTGGTTCGAAGCCGGAATCGCGCCCGATGCGCGCCAGCGGCGTGCGGCAATCAACATGATCCGGCGCCAGTCGGTGTTGCTGTTGTCGATCTGGTTGCTCGGTGGGGCGATCTTCATCATCGCCGGCGGCATCACCGGTTGGAAGCCGATCCTGCTGATCGAGGTTTCGGCGCTGTTCGGTGGCATCTCCACCGCCAGCAGCAGCCTGCTGTTCACCCAGCGGGTCACCCGGCCGGTGGTGGCCGCGGCGTCAAGGGATTTCGACGGCCGTGTGACCGCTCCCGGCGTACAGGCGCGACTGGTGCTGATGTGGACGCTCACCACGGCACTGCCGAGCCTCACCATCGCGACCCTGGTGGTGGCCCGCGCCAACGGCTGGCTGATCCCGGAATCGGCGTCGGTGGATGTTCCGGTGGTGCTGCTCTCACTGGTCTCGGTGTTCCTCGGGTTGCGCACGCTGATGCTGGTCTCCATCTCCATCTCCGATCCACTGCGCGAGATCATCGACGCGATGGCCGATGTCGAACAGGGCCGCATCGGCAAGCAGGTGGATGTGTACGAGCAGTCCGAGATCGGCCGGTTGCAGCACGGGTTCAACCGGATGGTGGCGGGCCTGCAGGAGCGGGACCGGCTGCGCGACCTGTTCGGCCGGCACGTCGGTCCCGAGGTGGTGAGTATGGCCATCGAGACGGGTGCGGTGACCGATGACGTGCTGTCCGGTGATGTGCGCGAAGTGGCCGTCCTGTTCATCGACGTGACGGGTTCCACCGCCCTGGCGATGACGCGCACCCCGGCCGAGGTGGCCGACGTGTTCAACGATTTCTTCCGGATCGTGGTGGCCGCCGTCGAGGCCCACGACGGGCTGATCAACAAGTTCCAGGGCGATGCGGTGCTGGCCGTGTTCGGCGCTCCCATCGCCTCGGAGGCGGCGGCCGCGTCCGCGTTGGCGGCGGCCCGCACGCTGGGCGCGGCCCTCGGGCGCCAGGAACTGGACTACGGCATCGGGGTCTCGGCGGGGCCCGCGTTCGCGGGCAACATCGGTGCGGAAAACCGCTATGAGTACACGGTCATCGGGGATCCGGTGAATGAGGCTGCGCGGCTGGCCGATATCGCCAAGACCCTGCCGGCGCGTATCGCGTGTTCCGGTGCCGCCGTGGAGCGGGCCGGCGCCGAAGTCAGGCACTGGGACCGACACGGCGAGGTGACGTTGCGAGGGCGTTCCGAGCCGACGGATGTCCACGTGCCACGATGATCGCCATGAGCGAAGCTTGCGCGCGAATCGTCAACCCATGAGTGAGATTGCGCCCTTCCGGATCGCGGTGACCGACGACGAACTGGACGACCTGTTGCGCCGGCTGACGCATACCCGGTGGCCCGAGGCCGAATGCGTCGACGACTGGAGCCAGGGCATTCCGCTGGCCTACACCCGGGAACTCGCCGCGTACTGGGCTGAGGGCTACGACTGGCGGGCACGGGAGGCCGCACTGAATCGCTTCCCGCAGTTCGTCACCGCCATCGACGACCTGGACATCCACTTCATCCACCAGAGGTCCCCGCACGAGGACGCGTTCCCGTTGGTCATCACCCACGGCTGGCCGGGATCGATCGTGGAGTTTCAGAAGATCATCGCCCCACTGACAGATCCCACGGCGCACGGCGGGCGCGCCGAAGATGCGTTCCATGTCGTCTGCCCGTCACTGCCCGGCTACGGCTTCTCCGGCAAACCCACCACCACCGGATGGGGTGTCGAACGGATCGCGACGGCCTGGGACACCCTGATGGGCCGGTTGGGCTATGAGCGGTACGGCGCCCAGGGCGGCGACTGGGGTGCGGCCGTCACGACGCAGATCGGGCGAAATATCGGCCGGTGCTGCGCGATTCACACCAACATGCCGATCGGGCAACCCACCGCCGAGAGCATGCAGAACCCGACCGAAGACGACCAGGCGGCCTTCGCCGCGATGAAGCACTACCGGAAATGGGAAGCGGGTTACTCCAAGCAGCA
>SXGT01086954.1_pt1 | contig 18533 bp, 14 predicted proteins | sample 3176221 | NCBI WGS metagenome assembly SXGT01 (sample SAMN11356862, study PRJNA531348) | freshwater metagenome | isolation source: freshwater sample F1-120 | place: China: Fuxian Lake, Yuxi | collected 2017-12-25
CAGCATCGACGTGCGGGCGGGCGAATTCCTCGTCATCCTCGGGCCCAGCGGCGCCGGCAAGTCGACGCTGCTGCGCTGCCTCAACCGGCTGGTCGACCCCAGCGCGGGGCAGATCCTGGCCGATTCATCGCCCAAGGCAGCCTGGCCGCCAGTTCTTTTTTCGTTCTCCCTCGGCTCCTCTCTGCTCAAGGTTCCGGCGACCAGGACCGCATTGCCGCCGAGCTTCTCAAGCCGGCCACGCAGCAGTCGATTGACCGGGGGCTGGCCTGGCTTGGCGGACGGCAGGTGGAAGATGGTTCGTTCAAGAGCACCGGATTTGGTCGCAACGCGGCGGTGGTGGCGCTCTCCGGCATGGCGTTTCTGGCCGGCGGGACCACGCCTGGCCGCGGCGAATACGGCCACCACATCAACCGCTGCATCGGCTATATCGTCAAAGCGGCGGACGACAGCGGCTTCGTTTCTCTCCGCGAATACACCAGCCACGGGCCGATGTACGACCACGGCTTCGCCACGCTGTTCCTGGCGGAAGTCTACGGCATGTCCACCGATCCCGAAGTCCGGCAGAAGCTGGAAAGCGCGGTCAAGCTCATCTGCACGACGCAGAATTCGGAAGGGGGCTGGCGCTATCAGCCCAAACCGGCGGAGGCAGATGTTTCGGTCACAATCTGCCAAGTCATGGCCCTGCGGGCGGCTCGCAACGCCGGTATTTATGTCCCCAACGAGACCATCGATCGCTGCATCGACTACGTCAAGCGGGCTCAGAATTCCGACGGCGGCTTCATGTACCAGCTCTCCGGCGGGCCGAGCCGCTTCCCGCGTTCGGCAGCGGGAATCGTGGCCCTGTACAGCGCGGGCATCTACGAAGGGGACGAAATTCGCAAGGGGCTCGACTACCTTCTGCAGAACATGCCGCGGGCCGAAGACTTCAGCCGTGACACGCACGCGATGTACGGCCACTACTACGCGGTGCAGGCGATGTGGCAGGCGGGCGGCGAGAATTGGAAAAAGTGGTATCCCGTCATTCAGGACGTCCTCGTCCGCCAGCAACAGCCGGACGGCTCGTGGCAGGACCTGATCTGTTCTGAGTACGGCACCGCCATGTCCTGCATCATCTTGCAGATGCCCAACAACTACCTTCCGATCTTTCAGCGGTAAATGAAATCCATTTTCCCGCCCCTCGTGGGATTCCTGCTCGTCGCAATATCGACCATTGCCGTCGAACCGCTGCCGCTGGCCCATCCCGTTCGCGGCGAGCCCTTTGCTGGCAAGCTCGCGAGCATCGACCCCGAGTGGAACATCAGCCTGGCGACCGAAGGAAAAGAACGGGTGTTGGCTTTGGCGGATCTGGCTCTCTGGGGAAACTACCGCGATGCTTCCACGGGCCCGCAACTAGTGCTCGCCGACGGAAGTGTTGTGGTGGCGGATGTGCTAGAGTTGGGAGCGGAGAGTGTCGCGCTGGGCGACGCATCCGGTCTCGGCCGCGTCATGTGGAACGAGTCCACAATTCCGCTCAAACAGTTGACCGCCATTCTCTATCAGCCCTCCGCCGATCCCCTGGAGCGGGACAAGCAACTGCAGAAGCTGGCCACCGGCGAGCGGAAGGAAGATCAGGTCTGGCTCTCCAGCGGCGAGGTCATCAGTGGCCGCGACGTCTCGTTGCCGCGTTACGGCCGTTTCCAGCCGCCGGCTCCGCCGCCTCAGGCCGAAGTCCTCAAGCTGGCCCGTCGCGGAGCCACAGAGCCGCTTGTCATTCCGCTGGCCAAAGTCACCGCGGTCGTATTCAGCGCAGCGCAAAGCCCGTCCAACAAGGCCCGTCCCGCGGCCCGAATGGGGATGAAGGACGGATCGCTTCTGCTGGCTCGGAAGATCGCAGCCGAGAAGGATCAGGTCGTCGTCGATCTCACTGGGGGAGGGACACTCAAGGCCTTCCAGGAAACAGGTGACGACGCCGCGACAACATTCTGGGACCAGGTGACGCTGCTGCAAACGAGCTCGCCGAGCGTCACCTATCTCTCCGCGCTGCCGACCCCGTCTTACAAGCATATTCCGTTCTCGTCGCTCGAGTGGCCGCTGGGCATCGACCGCAACGTCCTTGGCGGCCGGCTCCGGTGCGGTGAAAGAGTTTATCTGCGGGGCCTCGGCATGCACAGCGCTTCGCGGGTCGCCTTCGATCTCAAAGGAGAGCAGCGCCTGGAGGCCCAGTTCGCCCTCGACAACAGCTCCGCCAGCCGCGGCAGCGTCGTTGGCAAGGTGCTGCTGGAAACGGAGCCTGGAAAATGGACGACCGCATGGGAAAGCCCCGTAGTCCGTGGTGGTGATGCTCCTATGACCGTCTCCGTACTCCTCAAGGGCGCACGCCGCCTCACCCTCCTCGTCGAATTCGCTGATCGCGGGGACGAAGGGGATCACGCCAACTGGCTCAACGCCCGGCTGATTCGATAGGCCCGGCCATTCGGCTGGTGGAAAGCGATTAAGCCTCGCGCATCTCGAGTTGCCCGACATTGAGTCTCCCAAGCGACCCCTTCCGTCGGTAGGATAGACTCTTTGGAGCACTCCCATGCCAACAATATCCGCCGATTCCGCCGACGACAAAGGACGCGAGCTGCAGACCAATGCGGCAGCGGCTTTGGACAAAGGGTTGGCGTACCTGGCGCGGACGCAGGGCAAAGATGGCGGCTGGCATTCGCAAACCTATGGCCAACTGAAAGGCGGGGCGGCTCTGACCACGTTTGTACTGGATGCTATCAGCCACGCGCCGGTGGAGTGGCGTAAAAAACAGGCAGAAGCCATCACGCGCGGTTTCGAATTCCTGCGGGCGGGATTTGGCAAGCGCGGAACCATCGCCTGCCCGGACGGCTCGCTCGATCATCCGACCTATGGCGCCGCCCTGTGGCTGCTAAGCCGGAGGCGGTTGGATCTCGCCGGAGAAGAACGAGCTCGCGATAAACTGATCACATATCTATTGGGGGCGCAGTGTGCAGACGAGCGGGGCTTTGGCAAGGAGAGCCCCAGCTACGGCGGCTGGGATTTTTTGGGGCAAGGTGACGCTCATGGCGTAACGACGGGGACCAACCTCTCGGTGACGTGCCTGGTCTTGGAAGCTCTGGCCAAAGAGTTTCGCCACGATCCCAAGGGCAACCAGGCCCGCGAGATGGAGTCCGCCCTCAGCCGGTCGGTCGCATGGACCAGCCAGTGTCAGCAGAAGGACGGCGGATTCTGCTTCACTCCCGAGCCCATGTCGCTGAACAACAAAGCAGATTTTCGCGACGACGCCCGCCTTGAGCCGCGGGCCTATGCCACGGCGACGTGCGACGGCATCCGGGCGCTATTGGCGGCGGGAGTCAAAAGCGACGACAAGCGGATTACTAAAGCGGTGGCCTGGCTGGCGGCGCGCCCCAGCCTGGAGCTCGTCCCTGGCTTCGAGGGGCTGCCGCCGGAACTCGGCTGGCAGCGGGGCCTGCGGTTTTATTACTTTGCCTCGCTGGCCAAAGTCCTGCCGATGTTTCCCGCTGCCGACGTGGCAGCGCGGCGCAAGGCGCTGCTGGAAATGCTGCTCAAGTTGCAGCGCACGGACGGTAGTTATTTGAACGAGAGCGACCGGATGCGCGAGAACGATCCGCTGATTGCCACGGGACTGGCAACCACGGCGCTCGCGGAGTTAATTAGCCAGATTCAAGCGTAGAGGGTGCCGAAATGCTAGCGGAACTGCAACGCCGAACCGTGCTCCAAGCCTTCGCTCTGGGACTGGCGAGCGCGGCGCTCCGTCCCACGAGCCTGGTCGCGGCTGAGGCCAGCGCGGGGGAGAAGAAAATGCCCACGGACTTTCAAGTCGCCTGCATGACGCTTCCCTACAGCCAATATCCGCTGTCCCGCGCGCTCACCGGCATTCAGAAAGCCGGATACAAATTCGTGGCCTGGGGAACGACCCATAAGGAAGAGGGAGAACCCAAGGCCATCCCGGTGATGCCAGCGGATGCGGCTCCGGGGAAGGCGAAAGAATTGGGTCAGTGCTGCCGAGATCTCGGTCTGCAGCCGCTGATGATGTTCAGCGGCATCTATCCCGAAGATCCCAAGGCGATGGAGGTCTTCAAGAGCCGCATCCTGCAGGCGGAAGCGGCCGGCATGCCGCAGGTGCTGACGTTTGGCCATACCAAAGGACCCAATCGAAAATTGTGGGTGGAGCGGTTCAAGGAATTGGGACCGATCGCCCGCGATCACGGCGTGCTGCTGGTGGTGAAGCAGCACGGCGAGACTGGGGAAGTGACGGGCGAAATCGTCCGCGAGGTGGACGACCAGAACGTGCAGGTGAACTACGACGCCGGCAACGTCATGGACTACACCATGGGGAAGGTCAATCCGCTGGAAGACATCAAAACCTGCTCCGCCAACATCCGCAGCTTTTGCATCAAGGACCACCGGCTGTTTCCCGTCAATCAGGACTGCGGACCGGGTCTGGGCGAGATCGACCACTACCGCCTGCTGCACAACGTTGCGTTCACGGGCCAGGCGATGCCGCTGTGCTGCGAGAACATTTCCGTTCCTGGCGTGAAAGCCACAACCCCCGAGGAGATCGATGCGAACGCCAAGCGGTCGCGAGAATTCTTGGAGCTGGTGATTCGTGGATTGCAGGCGGCGTGACTCTTCCCCGGTGGCACTCTGATCAGGCCGCCTTCGACAACGGCGTTTCTTCGACTGCTTTCGCCTCCGGCGAAACCAGCGGCAACTGTTCCCCTTTCCGCCAGCGACGGAGCAGGGCTTCGGCTCTTTCGGTCGATTCGTGCAGGAGGACGGAGATCTTCAGCCGGTGTTTTTCCAGCGATTCCTTGTCCACCCCATTCGGCACGGGGAGCGGGCCGACCGAACACAGCACGACGCGGGAGAACGGCCGCGGAATGACGGACCTGTCCCAACTCGCCAGGCGCCACGGCCGCTCATAGGCCAGGCCGACGGGAATCAGATGCCTGCCCGTGCGTGACGCAAGAAAGACCGCGCCGGGCTGAAACTCCCGCCGCGGACCCCGCGGGCCGTCGGGGGTGATGGCGATGCTGATGCCGTCCAGATCGGTCATGATTTCCTTGATGGCCGACTCGCCGCCCCGATTCGTTGAGCCGCGGATGGAGTGCAGCCCCAGCGACTCCATCGCAGTGCTGATCAACTCGCCGTCGTGACTGCGACTGATGAGTACGTAGATGCCGGTCCCGCCGAACAAAGGAGCCAACGTCAGCATGTCCTCGTGCCAGAAGCAGTAGATGCGACCCTGGTTGCCGTACTTGCGAGGGTCATGACCTGGCGTGGCGTCTTCGACGTGAACTCGCAGTGTGCGGAGCCAGAGACGGCAGATTTGCGAGAGCAGCCAACCGGCCAGTCGAACGAGAATCGGATTGCGCATGACCATCCTTGGCTCCAGCGAAAAGGCGTGCTATCAGGGCCGGGATTTTATCGACTGGTGGCGCAGCGGGCTATGTCATTTCCGCCAGGCGCGATAGCATCGCTGGCATGGGCGAAAATCCGGATTCTTCGCGGCCAGGCCGGCTGCCGATGTGGCAGCGATTGCTATTGCCGGCGCTTCTCGCGTTGCTGGCCTGGGGTGCTTTGTGGATGGACCTTCCTGTCGCGCGGTACTTTTCCGGCAAACCGTGGGGGGGCGATCTGGTGAAATTGGTTTCGCTCAGCGAAGCCTTTGCCTATGGCGGAACGGTCGCCGTCATCTTGCTGGCTGCGACTTTGCTCGACCCTCGCGGTTGGCGCTTGCTGCCGCGGCTGGCGATCGCGGCGTTTGGGGCCGGTCTTCTCGCCGATTTGATCAAGCTGTTTATTGGCCGGCATCGTCCGCTCGATGAGAAGTTCGTAGCCGAGTCCGCCCTGCAAACCTTCGCGACGTGGGGCGACCACCAGCACGTCCACCTCACTCAGTCTTTTCCGTCAGCCCATACCGCGACCGCAACCGGGCTGGCGTGCGGGCTGGCCTTCTTCTATCCGCGAGGGAAATGGCTGTTCGTGGCACTGGTCGTCATGGCCGGGCTGCAACGGATGCACTCGCAGACGCACTATCTCAGCGACGTGCTCGCCGGCGCGGCCGTGGGAGCGCTCGTTGGCATTCTGGCGACAGGTCCCCTCTCGGCTAATCGCTGGATGAGCCGCTTGGAATCGCGGCAATGAAGCAGGCACCACGGGCCGCGGGGGGTATGGCATAATGCCACGATAGGGCCGCCTTGCCCGTAATCAAATCCCGCTCAGGAGCCTCAGTCATGGTCTCGCGCTGCTTTCTTATGGGAATGGTCGTCCTGTTCGCGTGGCCGGAGTCCAGCATTGCCCAGGACAAGCCGCGGAAGCTCAATGTGCTGTACATCGTCTCGGACGATCTCAACAACTCGCTGGGTTGCTATGGGCATTCGCAGGTGAAGTCGCCGCGGATTGATGAGCTGGCGAAACGGGGAGTGCGGTTTGACCGGGCCTATTGCCAGTTCCCGCTCTGCAACCCCAGCCGGTCGAGTTTTCTGACCGGCCTGCGGCCGGACCAGAATGGCGTGCATAACAATGCGTTCGTGTTCCGCGACAAGATTCCCGATGTCGTCACCATGCCGCAGCTCTTTCAAAGGAACGGCTATTTTGTGGCCCGCGTGGGCAAGCTGTATCATTACGGCGTGCCGAACCAAATCGGCACTGACGGGCTCGATGACCCGCCGTCGTGGCAGAAGGTGATCAACCCCAAGGGACGGGACAAGGATGACGAGGACAAGATTTTCAGCATCGACGGCAAGAAGAGTTTCGGCGGCACGCTGAGTTGGCTGGCGGCGGACGGCACGGACGAAGAGCAGACCGATGGCAAGGCTGCGGAGGCGGCGATTGGCCTTTTGGAGCAGAACAAAGACAAACCGTTCTTCCTGGCCGTCGGCTTCTATCGGCCGCATACGCCGTATGTCGCCCCCAAGAAGTACTTTGCGATGTACCCGGCGGACCAAGTGCCGCTAGCGAAGATGCCGGCGGACGACCGGAAGGACATTCCCGATCCGGCCATACCGGTGAAGAACGCCAACTATGGCCTGGATGAGAAGCTCCAGCGCGAGGCGGTGCAAGCCTACTTTGCTTCCATCACCTTCATGGATCAGCAGGTTGGGAAATTGCTCGACGCTCTCGACCGCCTGAAGCTGCGGGAAAACACAATTGTCGTTTTTCACAGCGACCACGGCTATCACCTCGGCGAGCACGGCCTTTGGCAGAAGCAGAGCCTGTTCGAGGAATCGGCCCGCGTGCCCTTGATTGTTTCCGTCCCCGGCATGACGACCGCCGGGCAGGGTTCGCCGCGAATCGCGGAACTGGTGGATGTCTATCCGACGCTCGCGGATCTATGCGGACTGAAAGCGCCGGAAAACCTGCCGGGAAAGAGCCTGTCGCCCCTGCTGGCCAAACCGGACGCGACCTGGAACAAAGTAGCCGTGACGCAAGTCTTCCGTGGCGGCGGACAACCCGCGAAAGCCAAGGCGGGGGCGAAGCAGGACAAGCAACCTGCTGCTCCGGCGGGATTCAAGGGATACAGCGTGAGAAGCGAACGCTATCGCTACACCCAGTGGGATGACGGCAAACGGGGGACGGAACTCTACGACCACGAGAAGGATCCGCAGGAAATCACCAACCTTGCCGAAAGGCCGGAGATGGCGGACGTGGTGAAGGAGATGAAGGGGAAGTTGGCGGAGGTGATTGCGAACCAGAAGTAGTGGGAGAGTGCCGTGCTCGGCGGCTTTGTGCCTCTTTGTGAGATTCTCTTTGGGTCTGTCGCCTACTCCCTACCCAAATGGGCAAAATGCCGCACGCCATTCGCCGTCAGATGAACATAGAGCTCTTCGATGTGGGCCTGGTCCCGTGTTTCCACGGTGCAGAGGACGTTGACGGCGGCGACGTTGGGGCCGGAGAAGAGCCGGTCGTGGGTGATTTCTTTCACGCTGCCACCGGCCTGGGCGATGAGCGAGGTGAGCCGGGCCAGGCCGCCGGGACGGTCGCTGATGACGGCCGTGAAGCGGACCAGCCGGCCGTCGACGACCAGGGCGCTTTCGATCAGGCGGCTGAGGATGGTGAGGTCGATGTTGCCACCGGTGAGGACGAGGGCGACTTTCTTGCCCGCGAGGTCCGTGAGTTGCCCGCTGAGAATGGCGGCGAGCGAGGCGGCACCGGCCCCTTCGACGACGCTTTTTTCCAGCTCCATCAAGCGGACAATGGCCAGGGCGATGTCCCCTTCGCTGACCTTGATCACCCGGTCCACCAGGCCGCGGGCGATGGCGAACGCATTTTCGCCGACGATGCCGACCGCCAGGCCATCCGCCAGCGTTGGTTGGGAGGGGACGCGGACGCAGCGGCCTTCCGCGAGGGCGGAAGTGAAGCAGGTGGAATTCGCCGGCTCGACGCCGATCACCTGGATGGAGGGCGTGAGATGTTTGAGGGCCGTCGCGACGCCGGCAATCAGCCCGCCGCCGCCGATAGGAACGATGATGGCGTCGAGATGTGGGACTTGCTCCGCCACTTCCAAGCCGAGCGTCCCCTGGCCGGCGATGATGGCCAGGTTGTCGTAGCCGTGGATGTAAGTGAGTGACTGCTCCTGGGCGATTTCATCCGCCTTGGCTTTGGCTTCTTGAAAGCTGGCACCATGGAGGACGATTCTCGCCCCGGCCCGGCGGCAGTTGACCTGCTTCACCAGCGGAGCATACATCGGCATTACCACCGTCACCGGCACGCCGAGTTGCCCGCCGTGGTAAGCGAGCGCTAAGGCGTGATTGCCGGCGCTGGCCGCGATGACGCCTTTTTTCTTTTGCGCAGAATCGAGCAGCAGCAAGGCGTTCCTCGCCCCGCGCTCCTTAAAGCTCCCCGTCCGCTGCAAAAACTCCAGCTTGCAATACACCTCGCAGCCGCTGATTTCCGAGATGGGGGCGGAATAGGGGCAGGGGGTGAGAGCAACGCCGCCGGCGATGCGGTCGCGGGCGGCCGTCATATCAGAGAAGGAGATGGAAGCCATAAAGTGAGTCTACCAGGGCCATGTTCGTGCATTGTGGCGCTTGTTCAGGGAATATTCAGGCTCGCCCGGCTGCCGCGGGTGAGCGAAAACTCAAGCTCCTTGCGCACCGACGAGCCATCATCTCGGAAGACTTCGATGTCGGCATATATCCTCACACTGCGTCCCAGCGGCTGCTGCTGGTTATCGGCGTAAAGTAACACGAACCCCTGTTGGGCCAGATTGTCACCATTGGTAACCGGGGCGATGAACTCTCCGCCTCCATGTGGCACTACGCGCACCTGATGCAGTCGGGCCCTTTTCATCCGGCCTCCCGGATCACGCAGATTGAACATGAACCCATAAGGCGGACCAATCAATTGGTCACCCAGTCCGTCCTCAATTCTGGTTTGGGGGCGGACTTCCAAATCCACCGGCACTCCATCCAGGCTCGGCTGGGCAGCCAGCTGATAGGTTTCCACGATGACGTTGAGGCCGCGATAGACAACATAGGTCGCTCCCGAGCAAGCCAGCAACACGCATAGGACAAACCCAGCCGCGAGGACCAACCACAAGCGGCATCCGCGGGAGCGGTTTGCCGGTATTTCGCTGCGCAACTGAGAGTTGTCAGTCATGGCACAATTCTACTCGTCCCCTGGCGGTATCTGGACATTAGCCGACCCTGGAGTTTCTGTCGTTGAACTCATTCAGTAGCCTCGTTCGCTCGCTGCCGTTACAATGAATTTGTTGCTTATCCAGTTTGTCAGATTCGAGGAGTCCCGGCTATGCAAAAGAATTTGTTCGTTGTCGCTGCTCTCGTTACTGCCGCCATCGCATCGTCATTTGCCGCCGCCGACGAAATCAGCGGAAAGTACATGGAGGCCCGCACCTGCCAGGTTTACACCGGCCCGTGCTTCGCCAATGCCGAGGTGAACCTGACCGGCAAAGACGCCCTCATGGCCTGGAATATTGAGGATGGGAAGCACGCCGGAGTGAATCTCGCCGGCCTTTCGGTCGTTATGGTCGTCGCCGCCTCGGACACGTTTGGCTTTGAAGGGGTGAATGATCCCAAGAGCATGAAGTCGGCCATCCTGGTTGATGACAAGGCCACGGGCGAGCAGAAGGAGGCCCTGGTCGCCTTCGCTAAGGAGCACGCGGGGAAGGCCGGAAAGAACGTGGTGCGGGTTGACTCTGCACCCATCAGCATGTCCCTCGATACCGGCAGCCTGACCGGCAAGCTGCACGCGGGCAAATCGGTGAAGCTGGTCACTCGCAAGGCGAAGAAGGGGGACTGCATCTGCATGAACGAAATCGAATACTATCCGCCGCTGACCCAGGTGACCAACTTCGCCGCCGGCGTCGCCACCGAAGGGGAATTCACCGGCAAGGGTCTGGGCACTACCTGGTCCGTGCCGCAGTCCCGCAGCGCCTACATGGGGACGTTTACGTTCGAGTAATGACGCCAGATTGGGAGAATGCACATGGTGCCCGCACCGGCGTCCTGCTGGTCGGTCACGGTACGCGGAGCGAGCCAGGTCGGCGGCAATGTCGAGCGCTGGCGGACGAAATCGCCGCTGGCCTGGATGAGCGGGTGTTTGCGGCCGAGCTGGCGTACTTGGAAATGGCTTCGCCGACCATTGACGAGGGGGTCGCTCGACTGTTGGCGCAGCAGGTGGAGCGGCTGATTGTTGTGCCGCTGCTGCTCTTCGCCGCGGGGCATGCCAAAGAGGACATTCCGGCAGCAGTGCGAAGTGCGCTCGCAACGGCCGGTTTGCCGAACCTGCCGATCGTGCACGCGGAGCCAATCGGTTTGCAGGAGGCAGTGATCGAGCTTGCCGCCATCCGGTTTCACGAAACTGCGGACGATTCGATCAGGCCGGAACAGACTTGCCTCCTCCTTATCGGCCGCGGCAGTCGCGATGCGGAGGCAACAGCCGACTTGCGGCAGCTCGGCGAACTGCTTCATCAGCGGCTTGGCATCGGCCAAACGCAGGTTGGCTTTCTCGCCATGGCCCAGCCAAGTGCCCCCGACATCATTCAGGCGGCAGCGACAAGCAACTTCCCGCAAATCGTCGTCCAGCCCCACCTGCTGTTTCACGGCGAACTTTTGGACCGCCTGGAGCAGAGCATTCGCGCCGCTGCCGCCCAAACCCCTGGAAAGACCTGGCGCAGAGGCCGCGTGCTGGGTGAAGGAACTTGTCAGTTGGCTCACATCTTGGTGCAAGGGATTCTCACGGCCGGCAACAATCAGAATGGGCCTTCGTCGAAATTGCTTACCAATCAGGCGTGGTAAGCGGTAACGGCTGGGTAAAATTCGTGTTGTCCCGCCGTGGCGAGGCGACTAGAATTCCCCACACCAATACCCAAAGCCCCCAATGACTTGCTTCCCGCGGTCAATGGCCTTAGGATTTCGGTAAGTAATGAAGCGTAAACACCTTACGCCAAAGCCCCACCCCCCCCGTCATGCGAAGGGATTGTTAATGCGCGGCAAATCTTCCACCGTCGGTCGTTCCCTCTTGCTGGGAAGCTCCGTAATCTGGGGGGCCATCGCCCTTTTGGTGGCCCTGGGCTCTTTCCCCTCGCCTCGCGACGTAGGTGCCGCTGACACCAAGCTGACGGGTCCGCGGGTCGATGACCGCCAGGTAACGCGAGCGGTCAACAAGCTCATTAAAGACGCCCACCTTTCCAAGCATGCGCTCGATGACGAAATCTCGGCGCGGGGCCTGCACCTGTTCATCAAGATGCTTGACAACCGCAAGCTGTACTTCACCAAGGGGGACATTGCGGAATTTGAAAAGTCCAAAAATCTACTCGACGACCAGGTCAGCAACGGCGACGTCACCTTTGCCTACACGGTGTTCCAAAAGCTGCTTGCGCGGATTGACGAACGGGTAGCCCAGATTGATGAGCTCTTGAAAGAGGATTTTGACTTCACCAAGGACGAAGTTCTGGCCACCAATTGGGACAAGCAAGAGTTTCCCAAGGATGCCGCTGAGGCCAAGGATCGCTGGCGCAAACTGCTCAAGTATGACATGCTGGTGCTGAAGACCGACAAGGAGGAGAAGGCCAAAAAGGACGAACCCAAGGCCCGCCTCAGCCGCCGCTACCACAGCTTTGCCAAACGGATGCACCAGACCGACGCGGACGAGCTCCTGGAGATGTTTCTCACCTCCATCACGTCCAGCTACGACCCGCACACTACTTATATGTCTCCCAGCTCGCTGGAGAATTTCCGGATCATGATGAGCCTGAACCTCGACGGCATCGGGGCTCAGCTCAAGGTCGAGGACGGCTACACCGTGATTGACAAGGTTGTGGTAGGTGGTGCCGCCGAAAAGAACGGCCAGCTCAAGGTGCAAGATCGCGTGGTATCGGTTGGCCAGGGAGAAGAAGGGGACTTGGTCGATGTGGTCGATATGAAGCTCAACGATGTCGTCAAGCTCATTCGTGGCCGGGCCGGGACCATCGTTCGACTGGGCGTGATTCCCGCCGGTGGCGGCGAGCTCAAGACCATCAAAATCACTCGGGCCAAGATTGAGCTCAAGGACAGCGAAGCCCGCGGCAAGATTCTGGAAGAAGGAAAAAAGGCCGACGGCACCCCGTACAAAGTGGGCTATATCGATCTGCCGAGCTTTTACATGGATATGGAGGCAGCCCGCGCGGGAGAAGCCTTCAAAAGCACCACGGTGGACGTGAAAAAGATCCTGGACAACTTCAATTCCAAGGGGGTCGATGCTTTGATTTTGGACCTCCGCCAAAATGGCGGCGGCAGTTTGACCGAAGCGATCAGCCTGACCGGCTTGTTCATTGAAGACGGCCCTGTGGTGCAGGTAAAGGATCCCGACGGCCGGGTGCAGCATTATGACGACCTGGATCGGGATGTCACCTGGAAAGGGCCGCTGGTCGTGCTCACCACCAAATTCAGCGCCAGCGCCAGCGAGATTCTGGCCGGTGCGATCCAGGACTACGGTCGCGGACTGATCGTCGGAGATACCTCGACGCACGGTAAGGGAACGGTCCAGAGCCTGCTGGATGTGGGCCCGGTTATTTTCCGGGTCAAGAATCCGCCGAACCTGGGAGCGCTCAAGCTGACCATGCAGCAGTTCTATCGCCCTAACGGGGACAGCACCCAAAAGCAGGGGGTGCTGGCCGATGTGGTCCTCCCCTCCATTTCCGATCACCTGGACGTGAGCGAGGGAGACTTGGATTATGCCCTGAATTTTGACAAGGTGCCGGCCGCCCAGTTCACCAAGCTGGACAAGGTTCCCGGTGGACTGGTTGCCGAACTGCGCGCTCTGTCAGTAGCTCGGCAGCAGAAGTCCGAGGATTTTGGCAAGCTCGCCAAGAACATCGACCGCTATGAGGACTTCAAGAAGAAGAAGGAATACTCGCTGAGCGAGGAGAAGTTCCTGGCGAAGAAGGCCGAGCTCGACTCCGAAAAAGAAGAAGAGAAGGCTTTCGCCGAGGAAGACGACAAACAGGAACTCTTTAAGCCGACGTTCTATAACAAGGAAGCCACCAATATCACCCTCGACTACGTGCAGCTGCTGAACAAAGAGAAGGTGGCCAGGGTGAAGTAATTCATCGGACACCTCGACGAGACGGGAGGAAGAAACCGATGCCGTGATTGCAACTCTGCCGCACTCAGACAAGCAATTCCGGCATCACATTCGCCCTGGTCACATCGGCATCGGTCACATTGGTAGGACCGTCTATTTCTTTTCGCCAGCAAAGAACGCCTTCGCTTCCTTCGACTTCTCCTGCAGCTCCTTCACCGCCGCCAAGATTGGTTTCCCCCAAGTTTCTTCCTTGTCGGCAAAATCTGGAACCGCCTCCAGAGTGACCTTGATTGGCACCGGAGCGGCTTTGGGATTTGCCAGGTCGACGAGGAAGACGCGCGGGCCGTCTTTGCCGAATTCCTTTCCTTCCACCTTTAGCGACTCGCTGGCAATTTTCTTGCCGTCGGCATCAAGCTTGTATTCCAGCTCGATCTTTCGTCCTCCCGCGAAAGCGGTGAGCTCGAAATCGATCTTCGCCTTACCTTCTGTGTCGAAAGACGTTTCTTTTCCTTGGCCCCCGGCTCCCGTTCCACCTTCCGATTTGGGATCCGGCTTGAACAGGAGCAAATAGGTGTACCGCGTCTTGCCTCCCGGGGGCTTGTGAAGGCCAAACGCCGCCGCAGGTTTGCCGTCGATTTCCAGGTTGTACATTGCCGCGAAGCCGAAAGTCTTCCCGTTGACGGTATAGACGCTCGTCTGGCTGGTAACCTTGCCTGGCTCATCGGCGCGAATCGGTGAATCGTGGCAAAACGAGATCAGAATGAAACCCAAAACCGCAAGCGGATTACGCCATGGAGACTTGATCATCGGACACCTCGGGAGAAGGGAGAGTAGAAGCCGATGCCGTGATTGTAACTTTGCCGCACTCAGGCAAGCAATTCCGGCACCACATTCGCCCCCGTAACATCGGCGTCCGTCAGGCTCGTATCGCGGCCGTCGTGAGGATAAGTCAGTTCGCGGTGGTCGAGGCCGAGGGTAGAAAAGAGCGTGGCGTGGAAGTCGTGGACGGTGACGATATTGTCCCGGGCCGCGTAGCCGAAGTCGTCGGTCGCCCCGTGGACGTAGCCGCTTTTGAAACCGCCGCCGGCTGCCCAGAGGGAGAAGCCGTGGCGGTTGTGGTCCCGGCCGTCTTTTCCTTGCGAGATGGGGAGGCGGCCGAATTCGCCGGTCCAGAGGACGATGGTGGAATCGAGCAGGCCCCGTGCCTTCAGGTCTTTCACCAGGGCCGCGCTGGGCTGGTCGGTCCGGGCGCAGAGCCCCTTGAGGCTTTCGGCGTTTTTGCTGTGGGTGTCCCACGGCTGGCCGCTGAGGAAGAGTTGCACGAAGCGGACGCCCCGCTCGATGAGGCGGCGGGCGAGCAGGCAGCGGCCGGCGTATTCCTTGGTGGCGGGATTGTCGAGGCCGTACATCGCCCGGGTGGCGGCGGATTCCTGGGAGAAGTCGAGCAGGTCCGGCACCGCCGTCTGCATGCGGGCAGCGATTTCAAAGTTCGTCAGCCGGGCGGCCAGCTCGGTGCTTTCGGCATGGCGGGCGAGATGCTCGCGATTGAGCCCTTCCAAAAACTTGAGCTGGTTCGCTCGGGCGGCAGCGACGGTTCCCGGCGGGGATTGCAGATTAAAGACCGGCGAGCTGCCGGAGCGGAACGTCGTCCCTTGATACTGGGCGGGGAGCCAGCCGCTGGACCAATTGTGTTCCCCATCTACGGGGAGTCCGCCAGGGTCGGACAGAACCACGTAAGCGGGGAGGTTTTCGTTTTCACTTCCCAGCGCATACATGGCCCACGACGGCCAAGCAGGCATCCCGGCGAAGAGCCGGCCCGAGTGAATCATGCGGAGGGCCGCCTCATGGTCCACCGACTCCGTCTTCATCGAACGGACCAGGCAGATGTCGTCCGCGATTCTCCCCGTATGCGGCAGCAGCTCGCAAAGGTCCATTCCGCATTGGCCAAACTTCTGAAACTTGTACGGGCTGCCGAGACAATTTCCCTTTTGCTTGTCGAAATGGGTTTCCAGTTCCCCGCCAGGGTAGGGCTGGCCGTCGTACTTCGCCAGCACCGGCTTGGGATCAAACAAGTCCATCTGGCTCGGTCCACCGTGCTGGAACAGGCAGATCACGGCGCGGGCCTTCGGTTTGGCGGCAATCTGTGCCGCGGCAGCGGGAGTGGAGAGCAAATGGGCCAGCGCGAGTCCGCCAAGACTGCCGGCGGACTGGCCGAGGAAGGCGCGGCGGGAAACATCCTTGATTGTCGGCTGAAAACTCATATTGATACTCAATCGTTTCCTATCCGTGATTTCCGTGCCATCTGTGGTTCATCATTCTCCACTATTCTAAATACAAAAACTCATTACTCGCCATCAGCATCTGGCAAAGATCCCGCCAGGCGAGACTGCCTTCGAGCTTTTCTTTCTCAAACGCTTCCTTCTGCGTCTTCAAAAGCTCCCTCGCTGCCGCCAATTGTCCGCCCGTCGCTGGCCGTCCTAGAGTCGCCACGAATGCCGCTGAAAGTCTCGCCGATTCGTCGGGATGCTCTATCGCCAGTCGCGCGGCAAGATGTTCGGCCCGTTTGATCGCGAACGTCGAATTGAGCTGACTGAGGGACTGCAACGGCATCGTGGAACGCGGGCGGCTCAGGCTGTTGAAGACGATGGAGGGGGAGTCAAAAGTCGCAAGCATCGAGAGGACCTGCGTCCGCCGCTGGTAGAGATAGATGCTCCGCCGCCGCGAGCCGGGCTGATCTTCCGGGACGATGACCTCGCCCGTGCCGTCGCGCGTCGTCGGCACATAGGGGCCATACATCCGCTCGTCGAGGTCGCCGCTGGCAGCGAGCATACTATCACGAAGCGCTTCCCCATCCAGCCGGCGGAGCGGGTAACGCGAGAGGAGCCGGCCGTCAGCATCCTTGGCCAGGCTCGCTGCGCTGGCCTGGCTGCTTTGCCGATAAGCCGCCGAGGTGAGAATCCGCCGATGCAGTCGCTTGGCGCTCCACTCGCCGCGGACGAGTTCGGCCGCCAGATGCTCCAGCAGCTCTGGATGCGACGGCGGCGAACCGGCGACGCCGAGATTCTCCGGCGTGGCAACAAGTCCAGTTCCAAAATGATGCTGCCAGAACCGGTTGGCCTGCACTCGGGAAAAAAGCGCGGCTGAACGTGAGCCGGGAGCAGTGAGCCAGTTGGCGAACGCCAGCCGGCGGCCGGTGGTGGTGCCTTTGGGCGATTCCGTGTAGCGACCCGCCTCATCAGAAAGCACCGTCGGCGGACTGGCGGGAACTTTATCTTTGCGATCGCCATAGTTGCCGCGCTCCAAGAGAAAGACCTCGGGGGGCGACGCCGCAACATCGGTGGCCCAGGAGACTTTTCCAGGCTGGTTCTTGCCGTGGTCTTCCTGCTCTTTCTGGGCTTTGTCGATCGCCGCGCGCTGCGTCTTGAGCTGAGCGGTGAACTCCTTGAGCTGGTTGGGAGCACTCGCAGTCTCGGCCGGGAACTTTTCCACCCGCACGTTATCCACAACAAAGCTCCGCCCGCAGCAGTACTCAAAACCAAAACCGCCGTCGGGCAGGTCCGCGGCGGCGAGCGTCAGCGATTTTTCTTCGGCCAGCCCATCCGCCAGATGCTCCAGCTTGAATTTGCCGTCCCCCAGGTTCGTCACTCGCACGCCATAGGTGCGACCTGGCGCATAGGAAGTCGCGGTAATTTCGCCGGCTGCCCGTGCATCTTCGCCCGGATAATCGACATGCACGGCAGTGCCGCCGCTGGGATTGCCGTCAATCAGAACGTTGCCGCCGGCGGTGTTGCTGTTGTCGTTGTAGTCGTGCAGCGCGATGTAATAGCCAATCCGTTCCGCGGGCTTGCCTTCCGCAATCTTGCTGGCGACCAAATCGAACGTGACCTGGATCGCGTCACCTTTCTGCTCCGGCGTCCAGTCGAATTTCTGCCTGGTCGAAAGCCAGCGGTTAGCCGCTGCTCCGGATTCGATGATGCGCAGAGTGCCATCAGCGACGACGGCTCCCGGAGCGGTGGTGGAATCGATGCTGACCGGCATTGAGCCGGCCGGAGCGTCGTCCCCCGGCGCGGTGTTGCTCCATTTAGCCGCGAGCTTCTCGCTCCTTCCAAAATCATCTTCAAACAGAACTTCTCCGCGCGGCCGGTGCTCCATGGACCAAACGGCCAGTTCCGCTTGCAGCCGCGTGACTTCGGCCGCCAGTTCATTTCCCCGCCGCTCCCAGGTTTCCCTCTCTCCCGGCAGCGGGGCGAGGACGAAGCGGTCGTTGGGTTTGACCCACTGCTCCAGGTTGAAGATTGGGTAGAAGATGGCCTGGTAGCGGTAGTAGTCCTGCTGCGTGATGGGCTCGAATTTGTGGTCGTGACATTTGGCACATTGCAGCGTCAGGCCGAGGAGCGACGAGGCCGTGTTCTGCATCGTCGATTCGAGAGCCGTGTAGCGGTCAATCCGGACTTCGTCGGGATTGCCGTCGCTTTCGCCGGAGCCATCCTGTCCGTTGCGAAGATAATGGGTCGCCTCCAAGAGTGAAATCGTCTCCTGCGTCGCGCTCGCGCCCGCCGACCAGTTTGCTTCCACGGCAGCCAGTTCATCCCCCGCGAGTTGCTCCTGGATGAAGCGATCCAGCGGCAGATCGCGATTCATGGCCCGGATAACGTAGTCTCGATAGCGATAGGCCAGCGGACGATCCGAATCCGCATTGAAGTAGCCGTTGGAATCCGCGTAGCCCCCCGCATCGAGCCAGTACTTTCCCCATCGCTCGCCGTAGCGAGGACTCGCCAGCAGCCGATCGACGGTTCGCTCGTAGGCGTCGGGAGATTCATCTTTGGCGAACGATAAAATCTCTTCGGCACTCGGTGGCAGTCCGCGCAAATCCAAAGATGCTCGGCGGAACAAGGTGTAGCGATCAGCCGGCGGACTCATTTTCAATTCATGGCGTGCCAGTTCAACACTGATGAAGGCGTCAATGGTTCCCGCCCCCTCTCCCCGGGGGAGAG
>SXGT01017409.1_pt1 | contig 18531 bp, 13 predicted proteins | sample 3176221 | NCBI WGS metagenome assembly SXGT01 (sample SAMN11356862, study PRJNA531348) | freshwater metagenome | isolation source: freshwater sample F1-120 | place: China: Fuxian Lake, Yuxi | collected 2017-12-25
AGCGCACTCTTGCATTCAGCGACCATGGTCGCGGCGGGCGTCTTCCTCTTCGCGCGCTTCCACGAGGTCTTCACGAACGCGCCGACCATCATGACGGCCGCGCTCGCGATTGCGACGGTGACGGCGCTCCTCGCCTCGACGATGGCGGTCGTCGCGAACGACATGAAGAAGATCCTCGCCTACTCCTCGATCAGCCAGCTTGGCTTCATGATCATGGGATTGGCGGCCGGGAGCCTCTTCGCCGGCATGTTCCATCTCTTCACGCACGCCATCTTCAAGGCGCTCCTCTTCCTCTGCGCGGGCGTCTTCATCCACCACTTCGGCACGAACGACATCGTCGCCATCGGGCGCGCGGGCGGCCGCAAGTTGAAATTTGCAACGCTCGGGCTGGTGGTCGGCGGCATGGCCTTGGCCGGCGTCCCGGTCTTCGCGGGCTTCTGGTCCAAGGAGGCGATCATCGGCTCGCTGGAAGGCCCCGGCCACACGCTCTTCTTGGTCGGCGCCTACCTCGTCGCGTTCCTGACGGCCTACTACACGTTCCGGATGCTGTTCCTCGTCGTCCTCCCGCGCGCCGGTTCCCATGCCATCGAAGAGGAGGCGGCCGGCGCTCAGCACCACGGTCATGGAGCTCACGATGCCCACGGCCACCACGAGCCGCGTTCCATGGCCGGCCCGATCCTCTTCCTGACCCTGGGCGCCATGGTCGCCGGCCTGCCCTTCATCGGCGACGCGCTCGGGCGCCTCCTCGGCTTCCACGAGGTCGAGCACGCCGCGTTCGTCCACATGCTGCTCCCGATCGGCATCGTCTCCGCAGGCATCCTCCTCGCCTACATCGACTTCGGCATGCGCACGGCCCCGCAGCGCGGACTCCTGGCGTGGCTCCCGTCCGCCGAGCGCCTCTTCAAGAACCGCTGGTACATCGACACGATCTACCAAAAGACCTTCGTGGCCGCGACGGACGCCATCGCGCGCGCCCTCCACTTCTCGGAGACGCGCGGCTTCGATGGGGCCGGGGACGCCGTCGCCTCCGGCACGCTCGCGGTCGGGCGCGGCACGGCCCGCACCCACCATGGGCGCCTGCCGATCTTCGTCGGCACGGCGGTCGTCGTGCTCACGGTCGTCGCACTGCTACTGGCCGTGGGCTAGGGGGAATTGCCGTCATGGGCGCTCTTGGAATCCTGACCCTCTTACTCCTCTGCCCGATCGGCGCGCTGCTCGCGACGATCCTCATCCCGGGCCGCTACACGCTCGCCATCAAGGTCGCCAACGCGCTCTTCGCGCTGGCCGGGTTGGTCCTGGCCATCGCCGTATGGGCCCGCTTCGATACGGCGCTCGGCGGCTACCAGATGACCGAGGACGTCCCCTGGGTCGAGAGCCTCGGGATCCACTACTCGGTCGGCGTCGACGGCATCGGCGTCGTCTTGGTGATGCTCAACGCCATCGTCTTTCTCACCGGCGTCCTCTCGATGTGGACCCTCGAGCTGCGCGTCAAAGAGTACTTCGCCTTCATGGCGCTCCTCGTCTTCGGCGTCTTCGGCGTCTTCATCGCGCGCGACGTCTTCGTCTTCTTCTTCCTCTACGAAGTCGCCGTCCTGCCGATGTACCCGCTCATCGCTATCTGGGGCAGTACCCGCAAGGAGTACAGCGCGATGAAGCTGACCCTCTATCTGATGGTCGGCAGCGCGCTCCTCTTCCCCGGCCTCATCGCCCTCTTTGTCAAAGCGGGCGCCCACAGCTGGGACATCGACACGCTGGCGGCGGCCCAAGGGCTCGAAAGCCTTCCAGATCTTCGTCTATCCCTTCATCTACATCGGCTTCGGGATCCTGGCCGGCATGTGGCCGTTCCACGGGTGGTCCCCGACCGGTCACGTCGCCGCGCCGACGGCCGTCTCGATGCTGCACGCGGGCGTCCTCATGAAGCTCGGCGCGTTCGGCATCTTGCGTATCGCGATGGGGATCCTCCCCGACGGCGCGGCCTTCTGGGCCCCGGCGTTTGCCGTGGCCGCGACCATCGGCATCGTCTACGGCGCCTTCGTCGCGATGAAGCAGACCGACTTCAAGTATGTCATCGGCTTCTCGTCGGTCTCGCACATGGGCATCGTCCTCCTCGGGCTGAACACGCTCGGCGTCGATGGGACCAGCGGCGCGGTCTTCCAGATGTTCGCGCACGGCATCATGACCGCGCTCTTCTTCTCGGCGGTCGGCTTCATCTACGAGCAGACCCACGACCGCGACATCCGCAACTTCGGCGGCCTCTCGAAGCAGGTCCCGGTGGCGGCCGGCTTCTTCATCATCGCGAGCTTGTGCGGCATGGGGGTCCCCGGCTTTGCCAGCTTCTGGTCCGAGCTGCTGGTCTTCATGGAGGCGCTCGCGCGCTGGCCGGTGCTGGGAATCGCCGCCATCATCGGGCTCATCTTCACGGCGCTCTATGCGCTGCGGGTCATCGGCACGGCGATGTTCGGGCCGGCCAATCCACGCTGGGATCACCTCAAGGACGCGACGCCCTGGGCGATGGTGCCGCGCGCGGCGCTCGTCGGGGTGCTGCTCCTGTTCGGGTTCCTCCCGAGCTGGATCCTCGACCTCATCCACGCGTCCCTCGGGAGACGTTAGACCATGGGTGACCTCACGTTGTTTCTGCCCGAGCTGTTCGTCCTCCTGACGGTGCTCGTCGCCTTTCTCGGGTCCGTCTTCGTCTCGCGCTATAAGGTCGTCTGGGCCCTCACGACCGCGTGCGCGCTGGGCGCGGTCGTGGCCTCGGCGCTGACCCTCGGCGCTCAGGGCGAGCCGTTTTTTCCCGGGATGTACCGCGTCGATCTCTTCTCGCAGCTGATGAAGCTCGGGCTCGCGGCCGGCCTTGCGCTGACCCTCTTGGTGAGTGACGACCTCCCGAGCGTGCGGCCCGTCGCGCGCCTCGACATGCCGATGTTCATGGCGCTCGGGACGCTCGGGATGATGATGCTGGTCAGCGCGACCGAGCTCCTCACCATCTATGTCGTCCTCGAGCTCTCGGCCTACGCGCTCTACATTCTGGCCGTCATGCACCGCGAGCAGCGCGCGGGCAGCGAGGGTGGCGCGAAGTACCTCCTCTTCGGCGCGGCCGCCTCGGCGCTCACGCTCTACGGCATGTCGCTCATCTTCGGCGCGACCGGCACGACGCAGCTCGCGGGCCTCGCGGCGGCCCCGTCGTCGACGCTCTTCATCCTCGGCGTCGTCCTCGCGCTCGCCGGCCTCTTCTTCAAGCTGGCGGTCCTGCCGTTCCACGCGTGGGCGCCCGACACGTATCAGGCGGCGCCGCACCAGTCGGCGACCTTCATCGGGACCGCCTCGAAGGTGGCCGCCATCGCGATCATCGCGCGCATGCTCGCGCTCGGGCACCAGGCGGCCGAGCTGAAGACCCTGCTCGTCGTGCTGGCCGTCGCCTCGATGACGATCGGCAATCTGGCGGCGCTCGTGCAAACGGATCTCAAGCGCCTCCTGGCGTGGTCCACGATCGCGCACGCCGGTTACGTGCTCCTCGGCCTGATGACGCTCTCCGAGTTCGGCATGGCCGCGTCGATCTTCTATGGCCTCGTCTATCTCGTCGTCGCCTTCGCCGCCTTCCTGGCCGTCTGCAGCGTGGGCAGCGATGGCACGAACCCGACGCTCGCGAGCCTCGGCGGCCTCTATCGCCGCGCGCCGCTGGTCGGCGTGGTGCTCCTCGCCGGCGTCTTCGGCCTCGCCGGGATCCCGCCGACGCCCGGCTTCACCGGCAAGTGGTTTCTCTTCTCGGCCGCCATGGAGGACCACCAGTTCTGGGTCGTCCTCATCGGCGCCGTCAACGCGACCATCTCGCTCTACTACTACCTGCGGGTCGTCAAGGCCGCCTACCAGACCGTCCCGGGCGAGGTCCAGCCGCTCGCCGTGTCGCCGTCCTACAAGCTGGCAGCCTGGGCCGCGATGGCGCTCGTCGCCTTCATCGGCTTCTACCCGGGGCCGCTCTGGTCGCTTGCACAGGGCGCGGCCAAGGCGCTGCTCGCCACGCCCTGAGCCTCGCGGACGCGGCGGTCTACTCGCCCGCTTTCCGCACCTTCAGGATGAACGTCAGCCCGAGCAGGACCGATGCGACCGCGAGAAGGCCGAGGCTCGTCACGAAGACGCCGAGGAACTCGTCCGAGTCGGCGCGTCGCACCATGCGCGTGATCCACATGAGGCCGGCACCGGCGGTGCCGAGTCCGCCCAAGGTGGCGAAGATCCCGGTCGTTACGCCGAGCCCCCCACCGGTCGCCCGCAGCGCCGTGAAGCACCAGATCCCGGCAACGATCCACGCGGCCGGCGTCGCGAACGTCACAATGGGTGCCAGCTCCCGAATGTTCGCGAATCCCAGGAGTACCCCCACCACGCCGATCGCCGCGAAGACGCCGGCGACCACCGAGAAGCCGCCCGCCCGGCGCGTCGAGCCGAAGAACCCGACCGCGAGCAGGCCGAATGCGAGGGCGAGCGTGACGCGCGTGACTATCGGCCCCCACTGCCGCATGTCGCCGCCGCCTTGGAGGAGCGGCAGGAACTGCAGGACGAGCGTGGGCAAAAGCAGGAACGCCCCGATGCCCCCGAGCACCTGGAGCACCCCGCTGGGCGCCTCCTCGTACACAACCCGCCGTTGCGCTGGTCGTCCGGCCGCCAGGAGCTCGGCCGGATTCACCATCAAGGTCCGCTCATTCTGGGCGTCGGCCGGCGGCTCGTCGTCCATCACATCGACCTGGCGCGTCTTTTCGTCGTCGAACGGCATGGGAACCTCGCATCAAGGGCGCGTACGCGGCTCGGCGCGCGTGGCGCGAGCCGCAGAGATGCCGAACACGTAGCGCAACGCGCCCTCGTCCGCCAGGGTCTGCCAGCACTGGCCCCTTCCTTTCCACCCTCCGCTCTGGTAGGCGGGCCCGTGCTCGCAATATCGCCCAACCCGCTCCCCGCGCGCCCCCGGCAGACGGCCGTCATCCTCGCCGTCCTCGCCATCTTCTTCTTCTCGGGGGCCGCCAGCCTCGTCTACCAGATCGTCTGGCAGCGCATGCTGACCTACCTCTACGGCTCGGGCTTCCTGTCGGTCACGCTCATCGTGAGCGTCTACATGGCGGGTCTCGGCCTCGGCGCTATCTGGGGCGGGCGCCTGGTCGAGCGCTGGCGCGGCGATCGGCTCACGCTCTACCTCCTCATCGAGCTCGGCGTCGGCGCCTTCGGGATCCTCAGCTGGCCGTTTCTCCGCTTCCTCGAGGCCACGACCGCCAGCGCCGACTACTTCGTCTCGGCCCTCTGCATGTGCCTCTTCCTGTGTATCCCGACCATCCTCATGGGCTTCACGCTGCCGATCATCGTGAATGTCTTCGACGGCCTCACCCAGAACTTCCGGCGCACCGTCAGTCTCCTCTATTTCGCGAACACGCTCGGGGCCGCGGCCGGGGCGCTCGTCGGCGGCCTCGTGCTGGTGGTCTTCCTCGGCTTCCGCGACACGCTCTTCGTCGCGGCCGGCATCAACCTGGCGCTCGGCCTGAGCGTCCTCTTCTTGCGGAGGGCCACCCGCCGCGAGCACCTCCCGGTCGCCGCGCCACCCCGCGATCTCGCCGAGGAGGTCGCGCCCGAGGACGCGCTCGGCCGCCTGGCCTACGTCGTCGTGGTCGTCACCGGCTTCATCGCCATCGGCTATGAGATCGTCTGGTTCCGCGTCGTGCGTGCGTTCTCGGAGTTCTTGTCGACCACGTCGTACGCCTTCGCGCTGGTCCTGGGCGTGTATCTCGTCGGGATCGCGCTTGGCAGTCTGGCCTTGAACGCGTGGCTCGCGCGGCACCCGAAGGCCTCGCCGCGCAACCTCCTCTTCGGCCTGCAGCTCGCGCTGGCGGCCTGGGTTCCGTTCTCGCTGGCCTTGTATCTGCTCGTTTTCCGCGACCTCGGCAGCGCCAACTCGTGGGTCGTCTACGGCGTCGTGGTGCTGGTGCCCGCGGTCTTGATGGGGGCGGGGTTCCCGCTCGTGTCGTCGCTGGCCGTGCGCAAGGGGCAGGGCGCCGGCGCGACCGTCGGCACCGTTTACTTTTTCAACGTGGTCGGGAACCTCTTCGGCGGGCTCGTGACGGGGCTCGTGCTGCTGCCGCTGCTAGGCACCGAGCGGACGCTGCTCCTCTTCTCGGGCGCGGGGGCGCTGCTCTTTCTCGGCTGTCGCGGCGTCTTCGGGCGGCGCCTGCCGGTGCCTGCGCGCGTCGGCGTCGTGGCGGCGTGCGTGGCGGGTGCCATCGTCGTCATGCCGTCGCCGGGCGGGCTCTACGAGCGCGCGATCCCGTTCCGTTTTCCCGAGGCCGGCCCCGCGCCCGAGACGTACAGCGTGCTCGAGGGGATCGGCGGCGTGGTCGTGCGTTATCGCGAGGGTGGGGCACTGCGTCTGCGTATCGACTGGTCGAGCCACGGCGATTGGCCCGGCTACCGCTTCGCGCACCGCGTGCTGATCGCCGCGCAGTACCCGCGCCAACTCGAGCGCGTCCTGGTCGTCGGGATCGGCGTCGGCAAGGCCATCGAGCCGCTCTTGTATTCAGGCGCCAAGACGATCGACATCGTCGAGATCAACCCGACTCTGATGGACTCCCTGCGCGAGATCCCCGACGTGAAGGCGATCCTCGACGACCCGCGCGTGACGCTGCATGTCGAGGACGCGCGGCGTTTCTTCACGCGCGACCCGACGCGTTACGATCTGATCGTCACGCCCAACATGATCCACGCGGACGCGTTCAGCACGAACGTGCAATCGCTCGAGTTCCTGCGCCAGGTGGCCGAGCATCTGACGCCGGGCGGCGTCGCGGTCGAGTGGGTCGACGAGGGCGAGCTCCTGCCGCGGACCTTCTGCGAGGCGTTCGCGCACGTCGCCTGGTGGGCCTTGCCGCGTATCGTCGCCTCGCACGCGTTCCTGGTCGACCAGGGCCTCGACGGCTACCTCATCGGCTCGAACGAGCCCCTCGGGGAACCGGACAAGGCGCGGCTGAAACAGATGGAGGCAGGGCTCGGGGCCGCCTACATGAACGGGTTCAGGGCCTCGCGCGAGACGATGGTCGTGATCGCCGACCGCGCCGCCATCATGGATGTGACGCCGCACGCGCCGCTCATCACGGACGCCGAGCCCTGGCTCGAGTACGGACCGTGGTGGCGCCTCATCGGCAAGCATCCGCCGTGGAACGTCTGGACGGACATCGGGTCGCGTGAGCTGTGATCAGCGCACGCACCTGCCGGCGGGTTCGCAGGTATCTGGCGGAGCTTCTCCGAACTGAGGCACGTCCTCGGGCCTCGGGAAGCGCAATTCCGTGTCTCCGAGCACGTAGCGCCCAGGCCTCTCGATGGTCGCCTGGTATTCGATGGGCGTGACCGCGTCGAAGAAGGCATCGCCGATCACCACGTCCAGCCCCACGCGACCGACGGCCTCGTCGACCGCGAGCATGATCACCTGCGCGCGCTTCCCGGCCCCGATGACAAACGGGTACGTCAAGTCGAGCTGTGACGTCGCGCCGCCGTCCCGGATCACCATCGGCCTCAGGTCGAGCCCCCGCGATTCGGCGGTCACGATCGCATCGACCGCGTGCGGGTTCAGCAATTCGACCGTCCGCAAGCGAAACGGCAGCTTCAGCTCCAGCGGCTTGTCGACGGTGTACTGAGCGGCGCTCGTCAGCGTCAGCGGGTACTTGAGCGGCAGGAGGGGGCGCGCGACCTCGGCGCGTTGCCGCCCGTTGAAATCGAGCACGATCTGAAGGTGCTGCGGAAACGCGTCCAGCTCGGCCAACAACGCGCCTTCGCTGCCGGCCCCGGTCGACCGCAACGACCGGTACGCCGCGGTTCCAGGGTCGGCGCTCTCTTTGATCCGCACGCTCAGCGTATTGACATGCAGGGGCGCGTTCAGGGGGACGTCGCACAGGAAGGCGCTCTTCTTGGTCCAGCATCGCGCCAGGACCGGCGGCTCGATGTCGCCGGCGTCGCACTTGCCCAGGCAGGGGCTCGCCGTGTCGGGTGACGCGAGTTCGCCCGTGCACGCCCCGCTCACCACGCCAAGAGCCACCGCGATCGAAACGAGCACGCGTCGCATGGGAACCTCTCCCGCTCCGTCTCACGAGGCGGCCCGGCCCCACGGTTCGCGGCGCCGTGAGCGCGCGCATTCGGCTTGTGACGGACCGGCGGGCCTGGTAGGTGCGCTCGCCATGCGTGGGTTCCCGCTGTTGATGGTGTGGCTGGTGGCGTGCGGCGGCGAGTCGGAGGCGGTGTTCGACGTGACCGCGGGCGACGCGTTGGCGTCCGAGACCGAGTCCGAGACCGAGTCCGAGGTCGAGTCCGAGGTCGAGTCCGAGGTCGAGTCCGAGGTCGAGGTCGAGGTCGAGGTCGAGGTCGAGTCCCAGGTCGAGTCCCAGGTCGAGTCCGAGGTCGAGTCCGAGGTCGAGTTCGAGATCGAGACCGAGTCCGAGTCCGAGACCGAGACCGAGTCCGAGTCCGAGTCCGAGGTCCCCGAACCCTGTGCCACCCCCGGGCCCGAGCTCCCCGCGCCCGTCGCGTCCGACCTCTCGACCCTTCCCGCGACCACCCCGGGCCACGTGCGCGGCGTCTGGTTCACCCCGTCCGATCGGCCGTTCGCGCCCGGTCTCCACGCGCGCCTCGACGCCTGGCTTCGCCTCGCGAACGCCTTCTTCGGCGACGAGCTCGCGCGCTGGACCGGCACCGCCCGCGAATTCTCGCCCCAGCTCGGGCCGGATGGGCTCTGGGATGTCGTCTACCTGCGCGGCGCGCACGACGCCGCCTGGTACGCGTCGCATCCAACCGCGGGCGACGCGCCCGGCGAGGCGCTGGCCGAGATCTTCGCGCGCCTCCCGGCCGAGTTCCATCGCGACGCGGTGCTCGTCTACTTCTACGATCTCGCGACCCAGGACGGCGTGCACCTCGTGAACACCGGCCAGGGCGGCTCGGCCGCGCCGTGGATGGGCGAGCATGCCGGCTATGTCTTGATGGGTTCGCACGTCCTCGGTTTCGGCTACGACACCATCGCGCTCGATCCGACCGCACAGCGCTGCGTCTTCGACGACACGACCCCCGCCGGCCTCGAAGACTGGGATGGCGATCAGATCTGGCGCATGCTCGACCGCGGCGAGTGGGCCTCGACCTTCGTTGGCGCCTCGGTCCACGAGCTCGGCCACGCCTTCGGCCTCGAGCACGTCTTCGACGATGCGGATGGCGATGGCGTCGAGAACAACGTGATGGGCCTCGGTCTCCGCCGCTTCGGGGGCCGCTACACGCAGCGACTACCGCAGCCGCCGACCCTGCTCGGACCGACCAGCGCAGCGGTCCTCGCGCCGCATCCGTTTCTGCATCCGCGGCCCTGACCCGACGAGGTCGCGATGGCCGTTCTAGCGGGCCTGCGCGGCTCGCCTTCGCACCGCTTGGCGCAGCACCCACGCGGCAAAGAGAAGTGCGAGCCCGATCCACACGATGCCCCAGAATGTGCTCCCGCCCACGCCTAGCGCGTCGCCGAAACGGGTCGCGTCCGAGTCCTCGAGATTGCGCGACACGGCGTCGTCCCAGATGTCGAGGACGGCGTAGAGGCAGCTCACCAAGCCGAAGTACTTGAGGACCGTCGCGACCAAGGAACGCTTGGCGAATACGCCGAGCGCGATGAAGGTCGCGGCCGCACCAAGCGTGAAGGCGAACGCGAAGGTGCCGCGCGCCCACAAGAGGGCGACAAGCGCCAACAGCACGCCAAGGCCGACCATGAACTGTTTTTCGAATCTGGTGCGGCTGGCCACGAGCAGGAGCAGACCACCCCAGAGCATGCTGCCGAGGTAGCCGGCCATCAAGACGACGAGGCGCGCGCCGCCGACGGTGTAGCAGACGCCGCCTTGCTCGGGGCTGAGCTCGATACGGTCGATGCTGCCACCGGTCAGGAGCGCGGCCATGCCGTGGCTGAGCTCGTGCAAGAGGACGACGAAGATCTTGAGCGGATAGAGGAACGCGAAATCCCACAGCAAGACGGTCACGACGAACGCCACGATGAGCCCACCCAGGAGCGGCAGATCGTAGCGCTCGCGAAGCGCGCGCGGCGCCGTTCGGACGCCGTCGGACAGTGGGGAGAGCTTGGGAGGAGCCATTCCCTGAAGCTTTGGCACCCGCGGCGGTGACGCGCAAGTTGCATCACGTCGCCCACATTCCGCGCCGAGCCCAATCGCCAGTTGCGGACCTGACGGCTTCCTTCTAACGAGCACGGTGTGAAACGACGGCTCGCCATCCTCCAGTTTGCCGCGCGCGCCTTTGCGCTCGTGTGGTCGACGAACAAGCGGCTGACGATCGGGCTCGCGGTGGCGACGCTTTTCGCCGGCCTCATCCCGGGCGGCATCGCGTGGGTCGGTCAGCATCTCATCGATGCGATCGTGGTCGCAGCGCGCGCCGGCTCGACCGCCGCGCAGCACGACGAGGTCGCCCGCTGGCTCGCGATCGAGGCCGCGCTGGTGGTCGCTCTCGCGATCGCGGCGCGCGTCCTGGCGATGCAGCGCGCGCTCCTCCGGGCGCTGCTCGGCCATCGCGTGAACGTGATGATCTTGGAGAAGGCGCTCGAGATGGATCTGGTCCACTTCGAGGACGCCGAGCTCTACGATCGGATGACGCGCGCGCGGCGCGAGGCGTCGAGTCGCCCGCTCTCGCTCGTGTCACGCACGTTCGAGGGCATCCAGACGTCGATCTCGCTCGTGAGCTATGCGGTCCTGCTCGCGGATTTCTCGCCGCTCGCGATGCTGGTCTTGGCGGCCGCGGGTCTGCCGTCGTTCTTTGCCGAGGCGAAGTTCGCGGGCGACGCGTTTCGGCTCTTCAAGTGGCGGACCCCGGAGACCCGCGAGCAGACTTATCTGGAGACCGTCCTGGCGCGCGAAGACCACGTCAAGGAGGTCAAGCTCTTCGGGCTCGGACGGCGCTTCCTCGACCGCTACATCGGCATCTTCACGAAGCTCTACAGCGAGGATCGCCGCCTCACCGTGCGACGCGGCGTCTGGGCGCTCGGGCTCGGACTGGTCGGGACGTGCGCATTCTACGGGGCCTACGTGTGGATCGCGCTCGCGACCGTCGACGGTCGATTGTCGATCGGCGCGATGACGATGTACGTCGCCGTCTTTCGCCAAGGGCAGAGTGCGCTTGGCACATTGCTCGGTAATATCAGCGGGATGTACGAGGACCACCTGTACCTCTCGAGCCTCTACGAGCTGCTCGACGCGCCTGTGCAGCGGGCCGTCGGATCCGCTTCGGATAATGGTCCGAGCCCTCACGACGGTCTGCGCTTCGAGGACGTCGGCTTCACGTACCCCGGCGCGACGACCCCGGCGCTGGAAGGTATTTCCGTGCACTTGCCGCCCGGTAGCAAATTGGCGATCGTCGGCGAGAACGGATCCGGCAAGACGACCTTCGTCAAGCTCCTGGCACGCCTCTACGAGCCGACGCGCGGTCGCATCCTCTATAACGGACGCGATCTGCGCGCGTGGGATCCCGAAGCGCTGCGGCGCCATATCGGGGTCATCTTCCAGGACTTCGTGCGCTATCAAATGACCGTCGGCGAGAACATCGGCGCCGGCGACGACTTCGCGTTCGAGGACCGCGAACGCTGGGCCGAAGCGGCCGACAAGGGCCTCGCGCGGCCGGTGATCGAGGCGATGCCCAAGGGCTTCGACACGCAGCTCGGGCGTTGGTTTCGCGACGGGCGCGAATTGTCCCTCGGCCAATGGCAGAAGATCGCGCTCGCACGCGCCTTCATGCGCAAAGGTGCGGACATCTTGGTCCTCGACGAGCCGACCGCGTCGATGGACGCGGAGGCCGAGGTGAAGGTCTTCGAGCGCTTCCGCGAGCTGACCCAGGAGCAGATCGCGATCGTCATCTCGCATCGCTTCTCGACCGTACGGATGGCCGACTTCATCATGGTCGTGGCTGAGGGGCGCGTCGTCGAATCGGGGTCGCACGGTGCTCTCGTCGCGCGCGGCGGACGCTATGCGACGCTCTTTGCCCTTCAGGCCGCGGGCTATCGCTGATGCCGGTTTCGACCATGCCTCGGGCGAGCGCGAGGCGCTTCGTTCGGTCAGCGCGCTGCCCGCGACCCACCCAGTCGTTGACTCGGCGCCGTAAACCGACCACCGTCCGGACTCGCGTGCCATCCCGTCGTCCGGCATCCCGCGCGGAGGAGCCTGCACATGCCGTCCCCCATCCGGCTTGGTCTCACCGCTATCGCCTTCTCGCTGACCGCCGTCGCAGCCCCGAGCCGCGCCGCGCCCGGCCCCGATCCTGCTGCGCCGCTCTCGCCCGAAGGCTGTGCCGATCGTAGCCGCGAGGGCTTCGTCGACATCGCGACCTACCCGACGATCGCCTCGTGCGGCGGCGCCTGGAACGTCCCCGGTGCCTTTCACGACGCGCCCGTTTGCGCCCGCGCCGCCGGCAACGACGGCGTCAACGAGGCCGGCGCCGGCTGTAACGTCGAGGACCTCTGCGCCGACGGTTGGCACGTCTGCTTTGGGCCCGACGATATCGCCACGCGCACCGGCGGCCGCGGCTGCGTCGACGCCGTCGCCGCCGACTATCCGAACCACGGCAGCGGCCAGGTCACCGCGCCCATCCCGCCCGGCGGGGCGTTCTTCATGACGCGCACCTCGGGCTCGGGCACCGGCAACTGCGACGAGGTCGTCAACGGCTTCCCGCAATCGTTCAACGACATCTTCGGTTGCGGCACGATGGGGACCATGCCGCAGGCCAACTGCACGCCGCTCAACCGCTTCGGCCACAATCAATGCTCCGCGCTGCAAACGTACAACGCGCAGGGCTACGCGGCGACGGCCTTTGGTTACAACGCCAACGAGTGGGCCTGGTTCTGCAACGACGGCGCAAATGGCACCAACGAGTCGAAGTTCGTCGTCAAGACGCGCGCCGACGATCAGGGCGGCGTCCTCTGCTGCAAGGACAGCGACGTGACGCTGCCCGAGGTGTGTGACGGGCGCGACAACGACGCCGACGGCGTGACCGACGAGGTCGACTTCGTCCACGACGGGAGCGCCGATCAGCTGCCCGGTGATCCGTGCACGGCGACCGGCGTCCCGAACGGGACCATCGCCTGCGCGGGCGATGGCAGCTGGACCTGCGTGCCGGTGCCGCCCGAGGCCTGCTGCTATCCCGACGGGCGCTGCGGCGACGTGGCGGTGGCGGCGTGCGCCAGCCTGGGCGGCTCGCCGAGCGGGCCCGGCACGGGTTGCGCGAGCGCGCCGTGTAAGGCGGTGAGCTGCACCGGCAGTTGCGATGACGGCAACCCGTGCACCAGCGACAGCTGCGTCGCCGGGCAGTGTGTCCACGCGCCGAATGCGTTTGCGTGCTCGGACGGCGATGCGTGCACAGGCGGCGACCAGTGCGCCCGCGGCCTATGCGTGGCCGGGCCCAAGGCGCTCTGCAACTGCGGCAACGGGCGCCTCGACGCGGGCGAAGGATGCGACGACGGCAACCTCGTCAGCGGGGATGGCTGCGACGTCGCCTGCGTCATCGAGAAGCGGTGCGCCGAGGGAGCGGACGTCGATCACGACGGGATCTGCGATGACGGCGATGACTGCGTCGACGCCGACCTCGATGGCTACGGGGTCGGCCCGGGGTGCGTCGGACCGGACTGTAACGACACCGTCGCGTCGTGCACGACCGACTGTGTCTCGGACACCGATGGCAGCGACGGCAACGGGATCCCCGACTGCGAGGAGGCGGTGTGCGTCGACACGGACAGCGATGGCTACGGCGAGGGGAGCGCGTGCAACGGGCCCGACTGCGACGACGGCGTGGCGAGCTGCAACGTCGACTGCGCCGACGCGGATCGCGACACGCTGCGCGACTGCGACGTCGATAGCGACGACGACAACGACAAACTCCCGGACGCGATCGAGGCGATGAGCGGCACCGATCGGCTCGACGTCGACAGCGATGACGACGGGATCGGCGACGGCGATGAGGTCATCACCTACGCGACCGATCCGACCATGCCCGACAGCGACGGCGACGGGCTGGGGGACGGGGTCGAGGTGGCGCAGAAGAGCGATCCGAAGGACCCGACGGACACCGGCGCGGGCGCGCAGGGCGAGGCCAAGGCCAGTGCCGGATGCCAGACGGGCGCGGACGGGGCGACGGCCGCGCTGCTGGCGGGCTTGGCGTTGGCGTGGGTGGTGCGGCGGCGAGCCTGACGAACGGCGAGCACGGGTCACACGTGCGTGCGCGAGTGCGCGACGATCGTGGAGGTGGCGGCCGATTCCGAGTCCGAGTCCGAAACAATCACCGATGCATCCCTTCAAATCACGGGCCGGCGAATCATCGTCACGACCAACGCGCAAGAGGCCGGTGCCAGCTACACGGTCACGGTCGCCGGATCGGTGGCCGGCTTTCTCGGCAGCGGCGTCGATCTCAACGCCGACACTGCGAGCTTCAAGAGCGTGTCGGCGCCCGATCACCTCGTCATCAACGACATCGACTACGACATGCCGGGCGCCAACGATTCGATGGAGTTCGTGGAGATCTACAACCCAACGGACGCCGCGGTCTCCCTGGTCGGCTGGGCGCTCGTCGCCGTCAATGGCTCGACCGGCGCGCCCTATGCGACCTGGACCCTCGACGCCGTCGGGTCCTTGCCCGCCGGGGCTTATCTGGTCGTCGCTTCGACGGGCTCGTGACGCCTCTCACCGAGAGTGCCACGCTGAAGAAGCTCGCGTTCGCAACCGGTGACACGGACCAACTCCAGAACGGGGCGCCCGACGCCATCCGCCTCGAGGACGCGACGGGGACCGTCGACGCGATGTCGCACGAAGGCTCGGTCGCGAGCGCCGTCGAGGGTGTGGGTGCGTGCGGGATCGACGCGGGCTCGGACGACGCGATCGCGCGCTGCCCCAACGGCGTCGACAGCCAGAACAACGACTCCGATTTCATGCTGTCGGGTCCGACCCCTGGCGCCGAGAACGCCTGCGCGTTCTGACCGCGACACTCATGCGACGCCCGTCCGCGTCCGCGTCAGCGAGCTCTCCGGAGCTCGACAGCCTCTGAGTCACCGTCCGAAGTGCTCGAGGAGGGGTCTCCCCGGCATGCGGATGATGACCTCGCCCGTCTTGGCATCGAAGTGGATGCGGACCGGATGTGGCAGAGCAGCCGCCTTCAGCAGGTCACGCAGCCCCTGGTGCACCGCGGTCTCGGCCTGCTTTTGCTCGCGCGCGGCCGGCGCCCGACTCTGACGCTTCTTGATCGCAGCGCGCACCTCGGCGGCAGCGGTCGCGATCTCGCGCTTGGTCGCGCTCACGACCGGCTTGTCGCCCACCATCGCGTTCTCGCGCACGAGCAGACCCGGGTCGACCTTGACGAGCTTGGCGTACGGAAGCAGCGCCGCGGCGCGCTCGAGGCCCAGCTGGACAGCGTCCTCCTCGAAGTAGGAGCGCGCGACGCGAATCGTCTTGTAGGCCTGTTCGCGTTCGAAATCGAGCCGTTCGGCGACATAGTCGCGAAACGAGGTGTAGCCCAAGCTGATGAAGAGCCGCTTCTCCATCACCTCGTGCAGCGCGCGTCCGATGCGCCAGAACGCCTGCTTCAGACCATCGAGATCGGCCTTGATGTTCGCGGTGAGCTCCTCGGCGCGCTCGTGCTCGGGAGTCGGACGGGCAACGGGGGCCCGGCGGGTGTTGACGATACGTGCTGCGTCTTTCATGCGGCTATTTGTACTCGGAGTGCCCGACCGTCTGCAATGACCAGCCGGGTGGTAATTTCGACTTCGCGGCCTTGATGAAGGTCCTGCGCGGGTCGAGAGTGGCCGCGAGCGGGCTCGTCGTTGCGGCCGGTCGGCCGTCTCGGGCCCGATTTGCGTTCCGGGCCCGTACCGTGGTCTACTGGCTTGAAGGGCGTCGAGTCGTTGTGTAGTCGTCGCCCCCCGCCGTCTGATTCGTCCGTCCAGTTCGAGGATGTCTTCTGCTCGGCCAAGCTCGACTGTGCGTATGACGGCCTCGGCGTCGAGCCCATCAACCTCCTGTTCGACCCCCTCACAGGCGAGCGCGCCCAGACCGCAGTCCTCGCGTTCGCCTGCTCGGGCGGAGCGGGCGCGAGCGACAATACGACGCTGCATTTCACGCAGGCCCGCTTTCAATGCGCGGATGGCGGGCAGTTCATGGCCCAGCCGGCGACCTGCACCGGTGCCGACGGCGGGACCACGGTGTATGGTATCTTCGCCGCGATGACCGGCGCGGGAAACGTCGAGCTCTCCGGCAAGGTCTGGCAGAAAACCGCGGGCGTGTTCGCCTTGCACACGTTCCGCGACATCGTCCAGAATCTCACCTTCGACGGCACGACTTGGACCGAGGCGTCTGTGTCGATGCCGATGCCGACCAACACCGACGACAACCCCGACACGCTGCACATGCTCGGGGGGGCCTTCGGCGCAAACGCGACCTCCGTCTTCGATTCGATGGGAACCGCGCTGTTCTGGCAGGAGACCGGCAATGGGACCTGGCATATGGAGGTGCTCCCCAATCCCATCGACAACAACACGGGTAATCCCTACCCGGCCGTGACCCCGAAGATCCCCGATCCGACGACCTACGACATCTGGGCCGTCGCCGCAGGGATGGCCTCCGGGCCGAACAACCCGCGCGCGATCCTCTTTCCATACGAGGGTGATGCGAACCCTGGCTTCTACTCGGGCGTCGCTGCGAACTACGCGCTCGGAATGCCCATCCCCGAGCCGGCCAATGTCACGTCGGCGGGGTGCTTGCTCGCGCTTCCGACCGGCGGGGTCCGTCCCGGATTCTGTTTCGAGCAGGATGGGGCCGGACCCGTACAGATGCGCTACCATATCTGGCGCCACTACGAGGACGGAGGCGGGCACCACCTGCGACTCGACAATGGCGACGGCGCGGGCCTCCCGGTGGCGTCTGCTCAGGGTGGGCCCATCACGGACTTCGGCAGCTACCGCACGGCCATGTCGGAGTACGACGGCCTCGGGGATGTGTTCGGCGTCGTGACGCTCGGGAGTACGCTGACGGTCGTCGCGAATGTCCTCTATTTGGACGGTGGGAATGCGGACGTCAGCCGCATCGTCGTATTGACCCTGGACGGCGGCGGGAACTGGGTGGCCGCGTTCCCCACCATCACGGGGTCGGGGTCGGCGGGATCGAGCTTTTTCCACGTCATCGCCACGACGAACGCGCAGACCGGCGCGGCCCGCGTGGTGGCGAGCGGCTGGTTCGATCCGGGCGGGGGGCCTTCGATGCCCTCGGCCGTCTTCGCCTACAACGCCACCACGAGCGCGTGGGATCATTGGGATGAGGTCCACGTCCCCGGCGACCCGAACCACGGCTTTGACGCCTGGGCCCTGGGCCCCAAGTCGCTGCTCACCGGCATGTACCGGGACTCGGGCAATGCCGAGAGAATTTTCGTCGCGCGTATCCCGACCTCGAACGGAACGACGTGGTTCGACGGGGTCAATCTGCCAATGCCTCCGGGGGTCAGTGTCTCCCAGATCACGCGTGGCGGCGTCTTTCACTACCGGCCCGACGGGAAGGTGCTCCTCGCCATGAACGCGACGCTGCACGGGGCGGTTCCGGAGAAGGGCGCCGGCGCCGGGGACTCGATCATCACGTGGACGCTGGACCCAACCCAGCCGCTTGCGACCATGGTCACCGACTATGCGAAGATCGATGGCCCCACCTATCTCGCAACCCCTCCCGTTGCGAACCTGCAGCCGCTCGAGGTGTTCAACGGTCTCGAGGTGTATGCCTCCACCGAGTTTGTCGGAGCGCGCGACCAATACGTCGACAGTCGCTGGGACTTTTCCGTACCCAACTGCACCGACGTCTTGAGCTCGATGAGGACCTCCAGTCTCACGCGCCAGCTGGAACGTGGCTTCGCCTTCGACGTCACAGGGAGCGACACCGGCCAGATCCCGTCGGACGAGGACGAGCTCGCCATGTCGACGACGGCCCAAGGGTTCCTCGACGCGAACCTGACCAACCAGGTTCTCGACCTCAACAAGCCCAAGGGCAACGTGTGGGGCGCGGGGAACCCGGATACCAACGCGAGCGACGCACTTTGGCAGTACGCGGTGACCTACGGCGATGAGTACCTCATGTGCGGCGGTGTTTCGTGCAACAAGCGTTACTTCACGGCGGCCTTCGGCTTCGATCCGGCCGTCCCCGGCTGCTGGCTCCACTTCGATGCGACCGCTTCGGGCAACGAGACTGCCTTCGTCAACAGCGCGACGCCGGCTGGCACGATGTACCCCGTCATCCGCATGAGCGTACCACTCACCGCCGAAACGGGGGGCGGTCTGACGTGTACCCAGAATCCGCTCGGCGGGGCCTCGAGCGGCGTCTATGCCCAGTACACGTCGTTCGGCCAGGTTCAGCACTTCTGCCACGCGTACGCCGGTGGCCCGACCATCAGCGACGTATGCGGCGGGGTTCCGGACGACTATAGCTACGACACCTTCGGGGGCGGCGGCGCCTCGGGCGGCGGCGGCGGCGGCGGCGG
>SXGT01855004.1_pt1 | contig 18529 bp, 16 predicted proteins | sample 3176221 | NCBI WGS metagenome assembly SXGT01 (sample SAMN11356862, study PRJNA531348) | freshwater metagenome | isolation source: freshwater sample F1-120 | place: China: Fuxian Lake, Yuxi | collected 2017-12-25
ACTTGGTCTGCAGGAAGGTCTCGAAGGCTTCGGCCTGGTTGAGCTTGCCGAGAATGCGCATCTGCTCGTCGTGCGTCGGCTTCTGGTAGGGCTTCTCGAGCCGCTCTTGGAACCAGCGCCGCTGCTCGGGCTCTTGAATGTGCATGTACTCGATGCCCACGGTGCGGCAGTAGGTGTCGCGCAGCACGCCGAGAACCTCGCGCAGGAGCATCGATCGGCGACCGCCGAAGCCGCCGGTGACGAATTCGCGATCGAGATCCCAGAACGTCAGGCCGTGGCTGGCGATGTCGAGGTCGGGATGCGACCGCTGCTTGTACTGCAGCGGGTCGACGTCGGCCATGAGGTGGCCGCGCACGCGGTACGAGTTGATGAGCTCTTGCACGCGCGCCGTCTTGTTCACGTCGTCGGCGAGGTCGACATGGATGTCTTGCGCCCAGTGGATCGGGTCGTAGGGGATGCGCAGGTCGGCGAAGATGTCTTCGTAGAAGTGGCGGTCGCCGATGACGAGCTCGTGGATCTTCTTGAGGAACTCGCCCGAGCCGGCACCCTGGATGACCCGGTGGTCATAGGTGCTCGTCAGGGTGATGGTCTTGCCGACACCGAGCTCGGCGAGCGTCGCCTGCGACATGCCCTGGAACTCGGCCGGGTACTCGAGGGCGCCCGCGCCGATGATGGCGCCCTGGCCCTTCATGAGCCGGGGCACCGAGTGCACGGTGCCGATGCCCCCGGGGTTGGTGAGCGAGATCGTGTTGCCCTGGAAGTCGGCGGCCGTGAGCTTGTTCTCGCGGGCGCGCTTGACGACGTCTTCGTAGGCAGTGAGGAACTCGTTGAAGTTCATCGAGCCGCACTTCTTGATGCCGGGCACCATGAGCGCTCGCGTGCCGTCGGGCTTGGGCAGATCGATGGCGATGCCGAGGTTGATCTGCGCCGGCGTGACGACGACCGGCTTGCCGTCGATCTCGTCGTAGAAGACGTTCTGGCTCGGGAATTCTTGAATCGCCTTGACCATGGCCCACGCGATGAGGTGCGTGAAGCTGACCTTGCCGCCTCGAGCGCGCTTGAGGTGGTTGTTGATGACGATGCGGTTGTCGATCATGAGCTTCGCGGGAATGGTGCGAACACTCGTCGCGGTGGGAACCGTGAGGCTCGCATCCATGTTCGAGGCCAGGGTCTTGGCCATGCCCCGCAAGGGCGTGACCACGTCGTCGGGCTCGCCGTCATCGTCGGCGTCGACGACCGCGACACTCGAGGTGTCGGGGGCCTGCGCCGGGATCGGAGCGGGCTGCGGAGCGATCGAGGTGGTCTTGGCGACCGGCTGGCTGCCGGTGGCGGGCACCGAGGCGATCGGCACCGATCCCGTGGTCGCGGGCACCTCAGGCGCGGCGGCCGGAGTCGGGGCCACCTCGAGCGGTGCGCTCGCGGCCGCTTCGGCGGCGGCGGCACTCGGCGTCTCTGCCGGGGGTGCGGCGGCCTCGCCGGCGGTGGAGCTCTTGTGGTAGCTGTCGAGAATCGGCCACCAGGAGGGGTCGACCGAGTTGCGATCGACCTTGTACTGCTCGTACAGCTCTTCGACGAGCCATTCGTTGGCACCGAATTCGCCCGCGGCACCGCCGTCGGGTCCGACTCCGGTCACTTGGCTTGACACAGCCGACCGCCCACTTTCGCTTGACATCGAGGGGTTCGCTCCGCATGACCGCCCAGGGCGCATGCGCAGTCAAGCTTAACGGCTCGCGAGCGCGGTGTTCGCCGTCTGCGGGGCGCAGTAGCGTTAAATCTGTGCAGTTCTTATCAGAGCGTCCCAGCCATGATCTGACCTACTCCGACGTCTTCCTCGTGCCGCAGCACTCTGAGGTCGGCAGTCGGCTCGGCGTCGACCTCGCCGCCGACGACCCGACCGGGCTGCGCATCCCGCTCGTCGCGGCCAACATGACCTCGGTCACCGGCCCCCGCCTGGCGGCGGCGATGGCCCGTCGCGGCGGTCTTGGCGTGCTGCCGCAAGACGCGGGGCTCTCCGAGCTCGACGCGGCGATCCGCTCGGTGAAGCAGGCGTCGACGCTGCTCGACGTGCTCGTCGTCGTGAGCCAATCGACCACGGTCGCCGAGGCTCGCACGCTCGTGCCCGACGTGCCGGGGGCCCTGCTGACGATCGCCGACGCAGACGGCGCGCCCGAGCGGTGCATTCCCGCTGCGGCGCTGCGGCACGCGCTCGCCGATTCGATCGTGGGCGACCTCGTGGCCGACGACGTGCCCGCGATCGACGACGACGACGTCACCGAGCCGCGCGCCGCCTTCGACCTCATCGATGCGGCGGGCGTCGAGGCGGTCGCCGTGCGCCACCACGGGCGCATCATCGGCTCGCTCAGCGCGCGCAGCGCCGTGCGGGCAACGCTCTATGCGCCGGCGGTGGATGCTCACGGCCGCCTGCGCGTCGCCGCCGCGGTCGGCATCAACGGCGATGCGGCTGCTCGTGCCGACGCTCTCGTGCAGGCTGGCGTCGACGTCATCGTCATGGACACCGCGCACGGTCACCAGCAGCAGGCCGCCGACGCCGTGCGCGCCGTGGCCGACGCGAACCTCGGCGTGCCGATCGTGGCGGGCAACGTCGTGACGCCCGAGGCCGTGCGCGACCTCGCCGCCGCGGGCGCGAACGTGCTCAAGGTCGGGGTCGGGCCCGGTGCGATGTGCACGACGCGCATGATGACCGCCGTGGGCCGCCCGCAGTTCTCGGCCGTGCTTGAGACCGCTGAGGCTGCGCGGGCTCTCGGTGCGCACGTCTGGGCCGACGGGGGAGTGCGCTACCCGCGTGACGTCGCCCTCGCGCTCGCCGCAGGCGCGTCGGCCGTCATGATCGGCTCGTGGTTCGCCGGCACGCTCGAGGCTCCGGGCGCGATCGAGACCGACGAGCACGGGCGCTGGTTCAAGAGCAGCTGGGGCATGGCGTCGACGAAGGCTGTCGAGCAGCGCTTCCGCCGGCTCGACGCCTTCGAGCGCGCGCGCAAGACGCTCTTCGCCGAAGGCATCTCGAGCTCGCGCATCTATCTCGACCCCGAGCGGCCCTCGCTCGACGACCTGCTCGACATGATCACGTCGGGGCTGCGGTCGTCGATGACGTATGCCGGAGCATCCACGTTGCCGCAATTCCACGAGCGCGCCGTTGTCGGTACGCAGTCGGCGGCCGGCTACGACGAGGGCAAGGCGCTTCCGGTCTCCTGGTGATCGGTGACGCACTCACAGGCGCGAACGCCTGAGCGGGCCGTATACTCCTGAGCGTTATGGAGCCTCCTAGTCCGGGCGATACGCCCGCCCCTGACGAACCCAGTCATAGACCCTCGCCGATGATCGGCGGCCGCCGTGAGCGCTGAATGGATCGGCGTGCTCGCCGGCCTGCTGCTGACCATCGGCACCGGCTTCTTCGTCGCGAGCGAGTTCGCGCTCATCAACCTCGACCGGTCTGAGCTCGAAGCGCGGCAGTCTCGCGGTGAGAAGCGGCTCGGCCCGACCATCGCGGCCCTCAAGATCACGTCGACGCACCTGTCGAGCGCGCAGCTGGGCATCACGCTCACGACCCTGCTTACGGGTTTTCTCATGGAACCGGCGATCTCGAGCATGCTCGCCGACCCTCTGCGGTCGCTCGGCCTGCCCGAGGGCGCCGTACCGGTCGTCGGCTCGATCACGGCGATCGTCATCGCGACGCTGCTGTCGATGATCGTCGGCGAGCTCGTGCCCAAGAACTTCGCGCTCACGCTGCCGCGCCAGACGGCGAAGGTCGTCGTGCCGTTCCAGTGGTTGTTCACGACCGTCTTCCGCCCCGCCATCCTCTTCTTGAACGGCTCAGCGAACGCCATTCTGCGGGCCATGGGCGTCGAGCCGAAAGAAGAGCTGAGCGGCGCGCGCACGGCCGAAGAACTGGCCTCGCTCGTGCGGCGCTCGGCGAGTCAGGGCAGCCTCGACCACGACACGGCGACGCTGCTGTCGCGCACGCTCGCGTTCTCGCAGCACACCGCGCAAGACGTCATGACCCCCCGCCCTCGCGTCGCGGCCGTCGAGCGCGGTGACTCTGCCCAGGCCGTCATCGACCTCGCGCGCACGACCGGGCACTCCCGTTTTCCGGTGATCGACGACTCGATCGACGACATCGTCGGCATCGTGCACGTCAAGCAGGCGGTCGCGGTGCCGCGCGATCGGCGGGCGGATGTTCCTGCCTCCGCCCTGCAGACCGAACCGTTGCGCGTGCCCGAGACGATGAAGCTCGACACGCTGCTCGGCGAGCTGCGCGGTCGCGGCTACCAGATGGCGATCGTCGTCGACGAGTACGGCGGAACCGCGGGAGTCACGACCCTCGAAGACCTGGTCGAAGAGCTCGTCGGCGAGGTGAGCGACGAGCACGACCGCGCTCGCGTCGACGTCGTGCGCTCGCGCAACTGGCTGACCTTCCCGGGCATCCTGCGACCTGACGAGCTGAAGGACCGTGCGGGCGTCACGGTTCCCGAAGACGGCCCGTGGGAGACCGTGGGCGGCTTCCTCATGGCCGAGCTCGGCCGCCTGCCCGAAGTGGGAGACACCATCGAGATCGCCACCGGCACCTTCCGCATCGAGCGCCTCGACGGTCGACGCATCGATCGCGTGCGGTTCACCCCTCTCACGACCGAGGAGATCGCGATCGTCACGGCCGAGGCGGGTGAGCGTCGATGACCGAAGCAGACTGGTGGGGCATCGCGTGGCTCTTCGTGCTGCTCGCGGCGAACGCCTTCTTCGTCGGCGCCGAGTTCGCCGTCATCGCCGCCAAGCGCTCGCAGATCGAGCCGCGAGCCGACGCGGGGTCACGCGCCGCGAAGACCGCGCTCTGGGCCATGGAGCACGCGACCCTCATGCTCGCGACCTGCCAGCTCGGCATCACGATCTGCTCGCTGCTGATCCTGAACGTCTCCGAGCCAGCGATCAAGCACCTGCTCGAGATCCCCTTCGGACTCACGGGCCTCACGCCCGAGTGGATCGCGGGCCTCTCGTTCACGATCGCCCTCATCCTCGTGACCTACCTGCACGTGGTGTTCGGCGAGATGGTGCCGAAGAACCTGTCGTTCACTCTGCCGACGCGCGCCGTGCTCTTGCTCGCGCCGCCGCTCGTGATCGTCTCGCGCATCTTCTCGCCGGTCATCCGCAGCTTGAATGCGATCGCGAACGGGGTGCTGCGCGCGTTCCGCGTCGAGCCGAAAGACGAGGCCGCGAGCGCGTTCACGCTCGAAGAGGTCGAGACGATCGTGCGGCAGTCGAAGCGCGAGGGCGTGCTGCTCGACGCGACCGGCGCGCTGACCGCCGCGTTCGAGTTCACGAACAAGATCGTGAGCGATATCGCCCTGCCGATGGATGCCCTCACGGCCCTGCCCGACGACGCGAGTGCTCTCGACCTCGAGCGCGCGGTCGCACAGCGCGGGTTCAGTCGCTACGTTCTCGTCGACGAGCACGGGGAGCCTTCCGGTTACCTGCACCTGAAAGACGTCATCGACCTGCCCGACGACGAGCTCGACGACCCCGTGCCGCCGAAGCGCATCCGCCGCCTGGTCTCGATTCTCGCCTCCGCCGAGCTCGAAGATGCGCTCGCAGTCATGCGTCGCTCGGGTGCGCACCTCGCGCGCGCTGTCGATGCTGAGGGTCGCACGACCGGCGTGCTCTTTCTCGAAGACATCATCGAAGAGCTCGTCGGCGAGGTGCACGACGCGACGCAGCGCGGGTGGCGCTAGCGGGCCTCAGCCGCCCCTGAGTCGCCGTCTCTCGCAGTACTCCCCCGAACGGGGAGATATCGGCCACCGCCGCCGGACGGTAGTGTTCCGCACACTTCGTGAGCGTCGTCGGGGGTTCGTTCGAATGGGGGATTCAATGTCTATCGGGGAAGACGAGTCGCGAACTCGTTGGCTGGGCAAACGCACGAAGCTGACGATCGCTATAGCTGTCGCTGGAGCACTGGTGCTGGGGGGCGGAGCAGCGAGCGCTGCGGTCGTGTCGTTGCAGATAGCAGCCGAGGAGGCAGAGGCCGAGCGGGTCGCCGTTGCGCTCGAGTACGAGGCGGCAGTCAAGGAGCTCACGCAGCTCGTCGCCTCGGGCAACGCGCTCGTGAAAGACCTGCGAGCTTCGCTCGTTCTCGGTACGGGGCTGGTCGACCCAGCAGCGATCGACGAGGCGACCCGTGTCGTCGAGTACCTTGACCTCACGCTTGCCGCGTCGACGTCCTCCGAGTCGACGTCAGAGGTGCAGGACGAGATCGACGCGATCGAGGCAGCGATCGCCGAAGCGCAGGCTTCGCGTGAGAACGTTGCGTCGCTCGCCGCGTCAGAAGGTGAGGCTCGAATCGCCGGGGCAAACCTCGCGGGCGAGCAGATCCGCCAGAAGGTCGCCGCGGCACTGGCAGCGCTCGCTGCTGCTGCAGAGCGTGGTGAGGGCACCGCCGACGCACTCGCCGCTCTCGCTGCGGCGCTGACGTCAGCCGAGGCGTCGCACCAAGCTGCCATCCTCGCTCAAGAGGCCGAGAACAAGCCCGACCCCCAGGCGAAGCCGCCCGCGAAGCCGCAGCCCGACTCCGAGGCGAAGCCGCCCGCGAAGCCGCAGCCTGACAAGACGGGTTGGTACACGCACGAAGAGGCGTCGCAGGCAATCGTGAACGCGTGGGGCGCGGTGCCGTGGTACGACGGTTGCGTGAAGGTTGGCGACGGGTACTGGTATCGCAGTGGCGGTTCGCCGTCATCGCCGCCGGCTCCGCCGGCCGTTGCCAACGTGCTGGGCTTCAAGGTCGAGATCATCAGCGCCGAGAAGGCCTGGGCCTACTACTACGACTGCCCGTAGTGCTGGCGGGCCTGGAGAACCACGATGTGGTCGTCGGTCACGTAGTACACGAGCCGGTTGACGTCGTCGATGCGCCGTGACCACGCGCCCGACAGGATGTGCTTGAGCGGCTCGGGCTTGCCGATTCCTGCGAACGGGTCGCGGAGCGCGTCGGTGATGAGCTGGTTGATGCGCTTGAGCGTCTTGCGGTCTTGCGTCTGCCAGTAGACGTAGTCCTCCCACCCGTTCGGATCGAAGGCGACGGTTCGACTCATGGTCGAACCGTTCTAGTCGTCGGTGAGGTCGTGCTGCTCGAACTCTCCACGGCGGGCGCGCTCAATCGAAGCGAGAAGGCGCTCGGCGCTCGCCGGGTTGCGCAGCAAGTAGGCGGTCTCGGTCATCGCGTCGTAGTCGGCCTTCGAGAGAATGACCGCATTGCCGTGCTTGGAGACGACCTCTACGGCCGTGTGATCGTCGTTGACCTGCTGGATGAGCCCGAAGAGCGTCTTGCGTGCTTCGGTGGCGCTGATCGCGGTCATGACTACCTCCTGAGTGGTACCGGATACTGTACCACTAGAGCGCGACGTTCTTCCGGACTGTCAGCGGTAGGCGCGCGTGTACTGAGGCGGCGTGCCGACCGGCACTCCGTCGACCTCGACGCCGAGCTCGCGCGCGAATCGCAGGGGAGCGTGCGGGTCGCGCATGAACTCGCGGCCCATCATGACGGCGTCGGCCTGGCCGGTGGCGACGATCTTCTCGGCTTGCGCGGCCTCGGTGATGAGCCCGACGGCGTTGACGGGCACGTTGCCCTCGCGGCGCACGGTCTCGGCGAACGGCACCTGGTCGCCGCGGCCGACGGCGATGCGCGCGCGCACGAGACCGCCCGACGAGATGTCGAAGAGGTCGGCGCCCGCCTCGAGAGCCCAGGCGGCGACGGTCGCGGTGTCGTGCTCGTTCCAACCCGCCACTCCGGAGTCGGCGAGGCCGTGCGACTCGAGCCAGTCGTCGTCGACCCAGTCGCTCGCCGAGAAGCGCACGAGAATCGGCACGTCGACCTCGGCGCGCACGGCGCGCACGATGTCGAGCACGATGCGCGCACGGTTCTCGAGGCTGCCGCCCCACTGGTCGTCACGCGTGGTCGACAGCGGTGAGAGGAACTGGTGCAGCAGGGAGCCATGGGCCGCATGGATCTCGACGAGATCGAAACCCGCGGCGACGCTGTGGCGGGCCGATTCGGCGAAGGCGCTCACCACATCCCGAATGCCCGCCTCATCGAGCGCGACGGGCTCGGCGTAGCCCTCGAACGCGATCGCCGAGGCCGAGACGGCCTGCCAGCCGCCGAGCTCGGCCGGCACCGTGCCACTGCCCGAGGCGCCGTTCGCCATCGTGCCCCACTCGGGGTAGACCGAGGCCTTGCGGCCGGCATGGGCGAGCTGGATGCCCGCCGCGGCTCCCTGCGAGTGGATGAAGTCGACCACGCGCGACCACGCGTCGGCCTGCGCGTCGTTCCAGATGCCCGTGTCGTGCGGGCTGATGCGACCCTCGGGCACGACGGCCGTCGCCTCGGCCATGACCATCCCCGCCCCGCCCCGGGCGAACGAGCCCAGGTGCACGAGGTGCCAGTCGGTGGGAACGCCGTCGGCGGCGGTCACCGAGTACTGGCAGAGCGGCGACACCCACAGCCGGTTGCGAACGGTGAGCGAGCGGAGGGTCAGGGGGCTGAAGAGAGAGGAAGTCACGAGAGCAGTCAACCCCACGCGCTCCCGAGTGATTCCCGCACGCCGGTCGATAGGGTTCTCGCGTGACCGATGCGCGCCCCATGACCCCCGCCGAGGCGGGCGCGCTCATCAGGGTGCCGACGGCCGACGACGACAAGTACGCGCGTGGCGTCGTCGGCTTTGTGACCGGGTCGACGCAGTACCCGGGCGCGGCCGTGCTCGGTGTCGAAGCCGCGCTGCGCACGGGTGTCGGCATGGCGCGCTACCTCGGCCCTGCACGGCCGACCGAGCTCGTGCTGCAGCGCAGGCCCGAAGCGGTCACGGCCGCCGGGCGCGTGCAGGCCTGGGTCGTCGGGTCGGGCATCGAGCGGGTGAGCGACCTCGAGGCCGAGCCGGAGCGCTGGGCGCTGACGGCGCTCGCGAGCGGGCATCCGATGGTGATCGATGCCGGGGCGATCGACGCGGCCTCGATCGAGAGGGCGACCGCGTCAGGCGCCCCCGTCGTCATCACGCCGCACGCGGGCGAGCTCGCGCGCCTGCTCGAGCGCGATCGCGCGGCGGTGATCGCCGACCCGGTCGGCTGCGCCCGCGAGGCTGCCGGGCGCTTCGGCATCGTCGTGCTGCTCAAGGGCAGCACCACGCGCGCCGTTTCGCCGGCGGGGCACGTGATCGAGGCGCGGTCGGCTCCGGCGTGGCTGGCGACGGCCGGGGCGGGGGATGCCCTCGCCGGCCTGCTCGGAGCCCTGCTCGCCGCGCACGCCGGCCCTCTCGCCGACGACCACGAGCGCGAGCTGCTGACCCGCGTGGCCGCGACCGCCGCGGTCATCCACGGGCTCGCCGCCGAACGCGCCTCCGCGGGCGGGCCTCTCACGGTGCTCGACCTGTGCGCAGCCCTGTCGCCGGTCATCGCCCAGCTCGTGGCGGACCGTTCGTGAGGCGAGCCGCGGGCAGCGCGGTCTCGCTCTGGATCGCCTTCGCCGCCGTGCACCTGTGGCTCGGCTTCCTCAACCTCTACGGCCCGGGCCTGCCGATGGGCGACGTCACCTACGTCTACCTGTTCTGGGTCGAGCGCGGGCTCAACGAGGGCGAGTGGGTCGGTCTCGACACGGCTTGGGTCTACCCCGTGCTCGCGCTCGTTCCCATGCTCGCGGCCTACGCGTTCGGCCCTGACCTCTACGCGACCACGTGGCTCACGATCGTCATGGCGCTCAACGCCGTCGCGCTCGTCTCGATCATCGGGGTGCAGGAGCGCGCGCGGCGTGCGCCCGTCGCCTGGTGGTGGATGCTGTTCCTGCTGCTCGTCGGCCCCATCACTCTCGGCCGCATCGACGCCGTGACGGTCTCTATTGCGCTCGTCGCCGTCATGCTCATCGCCGATCATCCGAAGTGGGGCGCGGCCCTGCTCGCGATCGGTGCGTGGATCAAGGTCTGGCCCGCGGCGATCGTCGTCGCCGCGTTCATCGCGCTGCGGGCCCGCGCGGCCGTGGTCATGTCGGTGCTTGTCGTTTCGCTCGGCGTCGTGGCACTCGCCCTGCCGTTCGGCTCGCTGCTCGCCCTCGCGAGCCCCATCACGCAGCAGACCGGGCGCGGGCTGCAAGTCGAGTCGCTCATCGCGACGCCCTGGCTCTGGGTGGCCGCGGCCGGGCAGCCGGGCACGCGGGTGTACTACGACCAGGGCATCCTCACCTGGCAGGTGCTCGGCGAGGGCACGGCGCTCGCCGCCGACCTCATGACGCCGCTGCTCGCCTTGGCGGTGCTCATCGTGGCGGTACTCGGCCTCGTTGCGATGCGGCGCGGCGTGAACGAACTCGAACTCTTTCCCGTGCTCTCGCTCGCTCTGGTGATGGTGCTCATCATTCTGAACAAGGTCGGCTCGCCCCAGTTCGCGACGTGGATCGCGGTGCCGATCGTGCTCGGGCTCGCATGGCAGCGGTGGGGCGGCAGGTCGTTCATGACGCCCGCGGTGCTGGGGCTCATGATCGCGGGGCTCACGCAAGTGATCTACCCCGTGCTGTACACGAACCTGCTCTCGCTCGACACGGGCATGCTCGTCGTGCTCACGGTGCGCAACGTGCTCTACCTCGTGCTGCTGGGCTGGGCCGTTCAGCAGATCGCGATACTGTGCTGGCGGCCGCGCGTCGCGGCACCGCGGCTCGAGCCGGCGGTCGACGAAGAGGGAGCATCCGCATGATCGTCGCATTCTCGGTCGCCCCGTCGGGCGGTTCGTCGTCCGATTCAGTGCACGACGCCGTCGCTGCCGCGGTCCGCGTCGTGCGCGAGTCGGGCCTGCCGAACCGCACCGCGTCGCTGTGCACCGAGATCGAGGGGGAGTGGGACGAGGTCATGGCCGTCGTCAAGGCCGCGACCCTCGCCGTGGCCGAGTACGGCACGCGCGTCTCGCTCGTGCTCAAGGCCGACTACCGCCCCGGCCACACGGGCGAGCTCGACGGCAAGGTGCAGCGGCTCGAGGCCGCGCTCGAGGAGCGTGCGTGACCGTTTCGACCGCCAGTGTTCCCGTCATCGACGAGGCCACGGCCGCTGCCTATGCGCGCCAGCAGCGCGAGCACGACGAAGCGCACCGTCGGGCGCACGGGGGTGCCGAGCGCCGACCGTTGAGCCGCCGCCGCGTCTACGCGGCGCTGCTCGCACTCGCTCTCGGCGGCTTCGGCATCGGCGCGACCGAGTTCGTCGCGATGGGCCTGCTGCCCGAGATCGCCCGCGACCTGCTGCCGGGGCTCTACGCCGCCGATCAAGAGGCGGCGATCGGACAGTCGGGCTGGGTCATCACGGCCTACGCCCTCGGGGTCGTGGTGGGCGCGCCGACCATCGCGGCGTTCGCCGGCCGCATGCCGCGCCGCCGCCTGCTGCTCTGGCTCGCCGCGGCGTTCACGCTCGGCACGATCGCCTCGGCGACACTGCCCACGTTCGAGCTCGTCATCGCGGCGCGCTTCGTCGCCGGCCTGCCGCACGGCGCCTACTTCGGCGTCGCCGCCCTCGTCGCGGCGAGCCTCATGGGGCCAGGCAAGCGCGGGCAGGGCGTGGCCCTCGTGCTCAGCGGCCTCACGATCGCCACCGTCATCGGAGTACCGGTCATCACGGCGGTCGGCCAGGCCGCGGGGTGGCGCGCGGCCTACCTCGTCGTCGCGGCCCTGTTCGCGGCCACCTTCATCGCGGTGCGGATGCTCGTGCCCTGGCAGCCCGGAGACGCCAACTCGACCGTGCGCCGCGAGCTCGCCGCGTTCGGCAGCCTGCAGGTCTGGGTCGCCGTCGCGGTGGGCGCCATCGGCTTCGGCGGATTCTTCGCCGTCTACAGCTACATCGCCCCCATGGTCACCGAGTCGGCCGGCCTTCCGGGCGGCGCCGTGCCCTGGGTTCTCGCGAGCACGGGCGTCGGCCTCACGGTCGGCAACTTCCTGGGCGGGCGTCTCGCCGACGCGGGCACCTCGCGAGCGATGTTCGTCGGCTTCGCGGGGCTCATGGCGTCACTCGTGGTGGTCGGGCTGCTGGGCACGAACCCGATCGGCCTCATCGCCGGCACGTTCTTCGTGGGCTTCACCGCCGCGATCCTCTCGCCCGTGATCCAGACCCGCTTGATGGATGTCGCGGGCGAGTCGCAGACCCTGGCCGCGGCCCTCAACCACTCGGCACTCAATGTGGGCAACGCCCTCGGCGCCTTCCTCGGCGGGCTCGTGGTGGCCGCTGGCTGGGGCTACCTGACGCCCGCCTGGGTCGGGCTTCTGCTCGCCGTCGGGGGAGTCGTGCTCGCCCTCGTGAGCGTGGCGCTCGAGAAGCGCGCACGGCGCCTCACGCGCAGCAGCGCCGGCTAGAGCCGGAGCAGCGGTCTAGAGTCCGCCGCCGCCGGAAGGAGCATCAACCAGAATGCCGTCGCTGATCGCCTGCTTGCGCAAGGCGACCTTCGTTCCCACGTCGATGCCCGCGATGCGGTACTTCTCACGAATGCGCTTGAGATAGCTCTTGGCCGTCTCTTCCGAGATTCCGAGCTGGTAGGCGACGGTCTTGACGGGCTCGCCCGCGCCGTAGAGCGCCATGACGCGGCGCTCTTGCGCGCTCAGGCGAGGCGAGCCGCCGACGTCGGCGGCGTTGAGCGCCAGATCGAGCTCGGCCGAGATGAACGACTCGCCGTTGCGCGCGGCCCTGATCGCCTCGACGATCATGCCCGCGTCCTCGCTCTTCACGAGGTACCCGAGGGCGCCGGCGCTGAGCGCTTCGCGCACGACGTTGGGCTCGCTGTAGGTGCTCATGAGCACGACGCGCACGCCCATCGACTTGAGGGTCTGAATCTTGAGCGAGACCGGAATGTTGTCTTTGAGGTCGAGGTCGAGCAGCACGACGTCGACGGGGAACGCCGGGTGCGACAGCAGGTCGGGCCATGTGGCGACGGCGGCGACCATGTCGATGTCGTCGGCGGCCTGGCGAATCCACTCGGTGAGGGCGCCGAGCAGCATGCGGTGATCGTCGACCAGTGCCAATCGAATCGTCGTCTCGGCCATCGGTTCCTCCGTGGTTCTCTGCTCGGGGTTCGCTGGTTCGGGCGCTCAGCTCGGTCGAGCCGCGTCGACCGGGTTGTCGACCGTGCAGTCGAGCTCGATGCGCACGGCGCCACCCGCTGTGCTGTCACTGTATCGCCCGGCCCGGTCGAGGGCCTCCCACACACCGGGATCGACGCGATTGCGCCGCAGGCCCGTGACCTCGATCGCGACAGGCACAGTCAGCTGCCGCCCCGTCGACGATCGCTGGGGATCGAGCGGCCCCAGGGTCACCGAGACCGAGCGTGCGGGCGCGACGCCCTGCGGGTCGGCCGCGAGCAGCCAGAGGGCCGCGAGCAGCGAGTCGCGCTGCACGTCGTCGAGCAGACCGGCGAGCGTCGCTGAGTCGCTCACCGTCACGCGCCGGCCGAGGTGCTCTGACTCGGTCACGGCGTGGAACAGCCAGGTCTCGCGGCGACCCTCGATGAGGTGCAGCCGCAACTCGGTCGCCAGGGTAGACGCGCGCGAGGCGAGGGGCGCCGGAAGGGGAAGGGGGGCGTCGCCGTTCGCCACGGCATCGAGCAGCTCTTCGGCGTCGAGGTCGAGTCGGGCGAGCTCTTCGCTCGCGAGCATGCCGACGGCGAGTCGCGGCGCTGTGACGGTCGACTGCACGAGCACGCGGTCGAGCTCGCGCTTGAGCATCCGCTCGAATCCGCTCACCAGCAGCACGCCGGTGATGCCGGGGCCGATCGCGAGGGCGACCGTCACGAGCTGCGAGGGAATCGTCACGGGCGTGAGCGGGGTCGTGGCGATGATGGCCACGACGAAGGCGATACCGAGCAGACCGGTTGCGACGAGCACCTCCCACCGCGAGCGCAGGGTCACGATGATGAGCAGCACGAAGCCCGCCGAGACCGAGGCCGTGGCGTAACGACCGACATCGCCGAGCGGAGCGATCGCGACGAAGTCGAGCCAGACCACGGCGGCGAGAGACGACAGGAAGACGCCGTAGAGCCAGTCGGGCAGACGCTCGCCGCTCGCCGAGATCGTGATGGTCAGGCCGAGAAAGGTGACCATCAGCAGCAGCCAGGCGGCGACCACAGGCAGCAGCGACGGGTACTCGGGGGCACGCACGAGGAAGAGCGCGATGCCGAGCATCGACTGCAGAGCGGCGATGATCGCGACCCCGAGCCCGAGGAAGCCTGAGCCGAGTGCTGAGGCGTGCGTCGAGGTCGGGGTGCCGCGCCGGGTCGAGGAGCGTGCGCCGGCGGGGCGCACGAGGCCGCCGAGCGTGGTCTCCTCAGGCGGGGTGTATCGGGAGCTCATCGCGGCACCTCGAGAAACACCGTGGTGCCCGAGCCCGGCACGGAGAAGACGCGGGCATCGCCCCCGACATCGCGCAGGCGGGCGACGACCGACTCGGTGAAGCCCAGGCGCTCGGCACTGACCGTATCGGGGTCGAACCCGACACCGGCATCCGTGACGACGGCCCTCAACCGGTCGTCGGTCTGGGTGATCGTGACGTCGGCCTCGGCGACCCCGGCGTGGCGCCGCACGTTCTCGAGGCACTCGGCGAGGGCGAGCAGAAAGGCGTCGAGCACGTCGCTCGGCAGCAGCACTTGCCCGCTGCCGTGCCAGCGCACCGAGAGCCCCATACGCAAGAAGCGCTGCTTGACCGACTCGAGGGTCGTGCCGAGCGCGGTCTCGCCGACGGGCTCGAGGCTGTAGGTACCCGAGAACTGGGGCATGGGGGTCGAGCCGAGTCTCAGCTGACGCAGCAGTCGCGAGTCTTCAGCGGCCTGCTCGCGCAGCGCGGGCTCTGAGACACCGACGCCCGAGTGGGCGAGCAGTGTCAGTGTTGCCAGCACCGTGTCGTGCAGCAGGCGCGCACCCTGCCGGCGCTGAGCCTCGGTCTCGCTCGCCTGCCGCTCGAGGTGATGCGCCCGCCCGATGCTTTCGATGCGCTGCAGAGCCCGCTGCACCCCGACGGTCACCCAGAGGCCGATGATGAGCGTGATGACCCATCCGGCCAGCGTGGCGACGGCGGGGGTCGAGATGAGACCGCGGGTCGGGCCCGCCGCGGCGATCAGCAGGCTGCTGCCGAGCGCACCGCCCGCCCAGATCAGCCAGCGAGGTGTCGAATCGCTCAGCACCATGCCGAGAGCGCCGAGGCCGGCGACCCCGAGGGGCGAGAGCGCGGTCGGCAGGGCGGTCGAGCCCGGCTGCCCCCACGGCAGCTGAGCCAGCGCGAGAGCCCCGCAGCCGAGCACGATCGTGAGCACGATCCACCCCACATGCCCGCTGCGACCGACCATGACGAGGGCTCCGGCCTGGCCCGCGAGCACGATGAGCACGGAGGGGAGGATGTCGGGGTCGACGACGCCAGGAAGAGCCAGGCAGACGGCAGAGAGGACCACGCCGCTCAATCCCAGGGCACGAGCCGCTGATCGCAGCAGGCGCTGGCGCTCTTTCTCGATCATCGCGCCGACGCCGATCGTCGTGTGCCGCCCCCGCGCCTCATGTCGACCAGTGTGTCACCTCATGGCTCGAGAGCCTCAGAAGCCGCACGTCTCGGCGATCGCGTCGTAGAACGCGGCCCGCGTCGCATCGTCGGCGATGACGGTCGTGGTTCCGCCCGAGTCGCCGAGCTCGAGATGCACGGTGAACAGCGTGCCCTGCTTGTCTTCGGCGACCGCGTGGGGGTCGCACCGAGCGGCGGCCAGCCAGATCGGCACGACCATCGTCTCGTCGACCGTCAGCGTGCGATCGAGGGCGAGGGTCGACACGCGCGCGGGGTCGGTCCGCCCGGCGCGCAGGCCGAAGAGCACCGTGTCGGCGATCGCGACGAGCCGCACCCCGGTCGCCCGTGCCGATGCGACGAGCTCGGCACCGATCGTGCCGTTGGCGGGGTCGTCGAGCGCAGGAGCGCGACGCACCTCGAGATCGACCTGCGCGGCCGCCGCCTCGGCGAAGCACGCCCGCTCGTGCCACTCCACCCACTGCCCGATGCGGTCGGTCGCCGGCAGCCGCAGCTCGGCGGTCGCGCCCGAGGCGAGAGCCACCGTCAGAACCGCTTCGGGCAGCGTCGGGCCGCCGTCGCAGCGCGGAGGCGGTAGCAGGAGGGCGAGGTCGCGGGTCGCGCCGGAGGGGATCACCGTGGTGCGGTCGCGCTCGATCGGCGCGGTGAGTGCGGGGGAGTCGAGCACGGCGTGCAGCACGGTGAGCGGCGCAGCGCCCGAGTTGGTCACGCTGAGCTGCAGGCCTCCGCGGGCCGGATCGCTGCGCGTGCGATAGACCTCGGCGCTCGCCGACACGTCGTCGAGCGAGTTCGGTGCGTCGGAAGGCTCGGGCTTGGGGGCGGCGTCATCGAGCAGCGAGCATCCGCCCAGCGCAGCGACGACGAGCGCCACCGCGGTGACGATCGCGATCGGCGGGCGCACGGTCGCTCCTGTTCAGCTCGCCAGCAGTCGGGCGAGCGGAGGGCCGACGAGCTCGTCTTCGATGAGGAAGGCGTCGTGACCGAAGGGCGAGGAGATGACGATGGCCTCGTCGCCGTGGATCGACTGCGGCAGATGGGCGGCGATCACCTGCTGCTGCTCGAGCGGGAAGAGCCGGTCGCTGTCGATGCCGAGCACAAGGCTGCGGGCGGTGACCCGGCCGAGCGCCTCGGCGAGCGAGCCGCGCCCGCGCGTCACGTCGTGCGAGTTCATCGCCTCGACGAGCGTGATGTAGCTGCCGGCGTCGAAGCGGCGCGTGAACTTGTTGCCGTGGAAGTCGAGGTAGCTCTCGACCGCGAAGCGTCCGCCGTGCCCGAGCGGGTCGAGAATGCCCTGCCACGAGCGCTCGAAGCGCTCATTGAGTTCGCTCGGCGAACGGTAGTTGAGCAGTGCCATGCGCCGTGCAAGGGCGAGCCCGCGGAACGGGCCCTCTGGCTCGTCGTAGTAGTCGCCGTCGCGGAACAACGGATCCATGCGGATCGCCTCGATCTGCACCGAGTTGAGGGCGATCTGGTCGGCGCTCGAGACGGCGGGCGCGGCGAGCACGGCGAGGCGCTCGACGCGATGCGGATGCTCGACCGCCCACTCGAGCGCGTGCATGCCGCCCATCGACCCGCCGATGACGGCGGCGAACCGCTTGATGCCCAGCGCGTCAGCGAGAACGACCTGCGCCGCGACCTGGTCGCGGATGGTGAGGTACGGGAACCGCGAACCCCACTCGGCGCCGTCAGGCGAGACGGAGGACGGCCCCGTGGACCCCTGGCAGCCTCCGAGCATGTTGGGGGCGATGACGAACCAGCGGTCGGTGTCGACGGCGAGCCCGGGGCCGACGATGCCGCCCCACCAGCCGGCGGTGGCGTGGCCGATGCCGGGTCGACCGACGACATGGCTGTCACCGGTGAGCGCGTGCATGACGAGAACAGCATTGTCGCGCTGCTCGTTGAGCTCGCCCCAGGTCTCGTACGCGAGTCGGGCATGCGGCAACGTCTGGCCCGATTCGAGCGTGATCGAGCCCACGGCCTGGAAGCGGCGGTCGCCGGGAGGGTCGCCCTCGCGCCAGGCTCCGCTCGTCGGCGGCGTGCCCAGCAGGGCGCGCCGGTTCGCCTCGGTGATGAAGGCCGAGGGCACCGTGTCTTCGCTCGTCTGCCAGTCCATGCTCAGGCCATTCTGTCGCAGGATGCGCGCGACCCCCGTCGTGTGACGACGGGGGTCGCGCGTGCTGTGGTGAATGGGGTGGAACCGCCGAGCGCTCGGTCGCGCGGCGGAGCAGTGCCGGGCTACGCCGCGTTGGCCGCGGTGACGGCCCGGGCGGCAGCGAAGCCCGCCTCGAGGTCGGCGATGATGTCGTCGACGTTCTCGAGCCCGACCGAGAGGCGCACGAGACCCGGGGTCACGCCCGTGGTCAGCTGCTGCTCAGGGGTGAGCTGCGAGTGCGTCGTCGACGCGGGGTGGATGATGAGGCTGCGCACGTCGCCGATGTTGGCGACGTGGCTGAACAGCTTCACCGAGTCGACGAGCGTGCGGCCGGCGTCGACGCCGCCCTTGAGCTCGAAGGAGAGCACGGCACCGACGCCGCGCGGCGCGTACTTCTGCGCGTGCGCGTGCCAGGGGCTCGACGGCAGGCCGCTGTAGCTGACCGACGCGACATCGGGGTGGGCCTCGAGCCACTGGGCGACGGTCTGCGCGTTCTGCACATGGCGCTCGATGCGCAGGCTCAGCGTCTCAATGCCCTGGATCAGCTGCCAGGCGTTGTCGGGCGAGACTGCCGCGCCGATGTCACGCAGCAGCTGCACGCGCGCCTTGATGATGTAGGCGATGCCGTCGCCGAGCACACCGGTGTAGCTCGCCCCGTGGTACGAGGGGTCGGGCTCGGTGAGGCCGGGGAACTTGTCGGTGTTCTTCGACCACTCGAACTTTCCGCCGTCGACGATGAAGCCGCCCATGACCGTGCCGTGGCCGCCGAGGAACTTGGTGGCCGTGTTCACGACGATGTCGGCACCGTGCTCGAGGGGGC
>SXGT01849756.1_pt1 | contig 18527 bp, 9 predicted proteins | sample 3176221 | NCBI WGS metagenome assembly SXGT01 (sample SAMN11356862, study PRJNA531348) | freshwater metagenome | isolation source: freshwater sample F1-120 | place: China: Fuxian Lake, Yuxi | collected 2017-12-25
AACAGGTAGCCGGCGTCGTCCATGTAGCCGAGGTCGCCCGTCCAGTAGGCGCCATCCTTCAGCACCGCCGCCGTCTGCTCGGGCTTGTTCCAGTAGCCGAGCATCCCGTTCGGCCCGCGCACCACCACCTCGCCTACCTCGCCGCGCGCCAGCATGGATCCGTCGGCGGCGCGGATGCCCACCTCCACGCCGGGCACGGAACGGCCGCAGGAGCGCGCACGCGGATCCTCTATCAGGAACTGCTCGCCAGGCTGTGCCGTGGTGAGCGGCGACAGCTCCGTGGCGCCGTACACCTCGATCATGTCTGCGGCCGGGAATGCGGCATGGGTGCGGCGGATCACCTCGGTGGCGATCGGCGAGCCGCCGTGAGCCACGAGACGCACGCTGCCGACCGCTCGCGGCCGCGCCGCCTGTTCCTCGGCCATCGCGGCCAGCATCGTCGGCACGCCGAGGGTGGCGGTGATGCGATGGCGCGCTATCAGGTCCAGTGCCGTGCCCGGGTCGAACGCTCCGAGGGTGACCTGGCACCCGCCCGTCCAGATGTTCGCGAGCACGCCGTTCGAACCCGCGGCGTGGAACAGCGGCGCCATCACCAGCACGCGGTCGCGATCGTCCTGGGGCGCACAGATCAGCCAGTGGATCGCGTTCGCGACGAGGTTGCGATGCGAGAGCATCACGCCCTTGGAGGCACCGGTGGTGCCGCCGGTGTAGAACAGCCCCGCGAGGTCGTCCTCGCCGACCCCGGCGCCGAGTTCGGCGCGCTCGCCGCGTGCGAGCAGGGCCTCGTAGTCGTCCGGCATGCGGATGACCTGGCTCACCAGGTCGATGAAGGGCTCGGGATCACGATCCGTGATCAGCAGCTGGGCGCCCGAATCCTGCAACGCGTAGCGCAGCTCGGGATTCGCATGCCGCGTGTTCAGCGGCACCACCACGAAGCCGCCGGCCGGCACGGCCACGTAGGTCTCGATGTAGCGATGGGAGTTGGCGGCGAGGATCGCCACCCGGTCGCCCGGCCGCACGCCCAGCCAGCGCAGCCCGCCTGCAAGTCGCGCGCAGCGATCGGCGAGCTCGGCGAAGGAGAACGACGCCTCGCCATCGATCAGCGCAGTCCGGTCGGCGCCGATCTGCAGTGCGCGGCGGAGGGGATCAGCGAAGGTGTGCATGGACCGATGCTCCTGCCGGGAAGCGCCCGAGTATCACCGAATTGCCCGCATGCCTGCGGCGCCATGTGCCGGCAGTCGGGCACCCGGTATGCTCGGCGGCGGACCTGGACACACACGTCATCCAGCACAGGCTTCACCCATCAACAGCAGGGGAACACGATGAGCGAGCACACGACATTCTGGCCGCAGGCACCGGCGCTGCGGCGCGCGGAGGTGCCCCTGCACTTCCGCGGCAAGGACTATCTGGGCCATCTCGTGGCCCCGCCGGCGAGCGCCGGCCCGCGGCCCCTCGTGCTCGTGATCCACAACTATGCCGGGCTCAAGTTCTTCGATGTCGACCAGGCCGAGTATCTCGCCCGGCTGGGCTATGTGGGCCTCGCGATCGACGTCTACGGCGACATGATCAGCCCCGCGGAACGGCTGTGGTCGACGGAGCCCGACAAGCTGCGCACGCACATGCGCAAGTCCTTCGCTGCGATGGCGTCGCTCGATCACGACCACGAGTTCTTCCGCGCCATCCTCGCCGCATGGCTCGATGCCGGCCTGCAGCAATCCTGCGTGGACAGCAGCCAGGCGCCAGCCGCGATCGGCTACTGCTTCGGCGGCGTGGCGGTGCTCGAGGCCGTGCGCGGCGGATTGAACCTGTCAGGCGTCGTGTCGTTCCACGGCCTGCTGCAGACCGGCGAGGACGGTGCGCCGGCCAGCGCCGGCGTGGAGCGGCCGCCACTGAAGCGCTGCGAGAACCATCACAACACCCGCACGGTCGTGCGCGTCGAGAACGGCGCGGACGATCCCTACGTGCTGGCCGACAACCGCGCACGCTTCTTCGAGGAGATGAACAGCGCGGGCGTGGACTGGAGCTTCCACGACTATGCACGCACGCCGCATGGCTTCGCGCTGCCGCCCACGCTCGGGCCGCCGGGCGCGCTGCACGAGTCCTCGGACCGGCGCTCCACCATGGCCATGCTGGGCATGCTGCGCGAGGTCTTCCCGGGCGTGCCCCAGGCACCGGTGCAGTTCAACGCCGCCGGGACGCGCATTCCGGTGTGATGCCGGGCCGTGATGCCGGGTCGTGGAATGGGCGGCGCATGGCCGCCCTGACCGAGCTGGCGGTCCTGGCCCGCGGTGACCAGGAACACGGACTCCGAGAACGACTCGAAGTCGTGCTGCTCGCCGGCGCTCGTGTGCAGCACGTCGCCGGCCCGCAGCTGTACATCGCCGAGGCGGATGTGTCCGGACAGCACGGTCACCAGTTCCCACACCGGGTGCGGATGCGGCGGCAGCCTGATGCCCGACGCGATGCGATAGGCGGCAGTGTCGACAGCTGGATCGCCGCCGATCGTGCAGCGGGATGAGCGACATCACCTTGCCCTCGCCGTCGTGCTCACGCTCGTTGATCGCCTGCCGGTAGCGCGGACCCAGTGAACGGTCGCGCCGCCCGAGCCCGTTGATCGCGAAACGCAGGCCTCCACTTCGATGCAGCCATTTCCGGCCGAGAGCCGCTCGTGGCGGCAGCCTGCCTGTCAGGCAACCGCGACGTTCAAGCCGTCGCCATCACACCACGAAGCCGATGTGCAGCAGCGGTGCCAGGTCCACCCGCTGGCCACGCCGGCCGCCGTCGGCCTCGACGAAGGCATGGGCAAGCGGACCCTTGCGCAACCGCACGATGCCGGACGCCGCCAGTGCGAGCATCGTCTCCGAGGGCGGATTGGGCAGCACGAACTCGATGCAGGTGATGCTGGTGAGCCCGATCTGGGCCTGGGTACGCACGCCATGTGCCGGCGTCGGTACGCCTGAGCCCGCGGGCAGAACCAGCACCAGCGGCTCATCCAGGCGATCGACGTTGTCGCCCACCGCGATCGGCATGGGCGGCGTGCCGGGCGCGGTCATGCGCCGCGTGGGCAGCGGTAGCTCGTCGTTGTCGCGGGTCAGCACGAGCGTGAAGGGGTTGCCCTCGTGCTCCGGCCAGCGCGTGCGCTCCAGCTGGTGCAGCGCGACCGATGCCGGTGCCGCAAGCGGCGCCTCGTCCTCCGCCCATGCCAGCTCGAGGAAGCTGCTGCGGAAGTGGTAGGGCAGGCCAACCGTGCCCTGCCCCGGATGTTCCGACGGCGGCCCTGAGGCGAGGCCCAGCTGGTCGATCAGCTTGTGTTCGCTTCCGCCCGGCGACACGAAATAGGTGAGGTGATGCAGGCGGACGGTCATGGAGCACTCGTGTGGAAGCTGAGGTCGCCATTGCAGCGCGCTTCTGGCGTGCCGTCCACCGGGAGGCATCCACACTGCTGTCGCGACACCGCCCGCCAAGCCAGCAGACGGTTCACCCGCTAGCATCCATGCGAGCTGAAGGAGAGCCCAGTGCCCGAGGAGAAAGTGTCCGAGGAGAAAGTGTCCGAGGAGAAAGTGTCCGAGCAACAAGCGACAGAGGACAAAGCGACCGCGGAGCTCGCCGCGCTGGCCGACTTCGTATTGCACTCGGGTCCGCTGGAAGCACATGAGCGTATCGAGCATGCGGACGATGCGACCGTCGTCGAGGTGCTGGCGCGGGTAAATCCGGCAATCGCGGTGCTCGTGCTGTTCGAGTTCGACGACACGCGCCGTGCCCAGCTGCTCGCTGCAGCAGCACCGGAGGTGCGCGACCAGTGGCTGCGCAACCACGCCTATCCCGAGCAGAGCATCGGCAGGCTCATGGAGCCGCCAAGCGCGGTGTTCCGCCCGGAGACGACTGTTGGCGAGGCGATCGACCGGCTCGCCAGAATCGTCCGCCGCACCCTCGTCACCTATGGCTGGGTGACCGACAGCGATGGCCGCCTCGCAGGCGTGCTGGTGTTCCGCGAGCTCTTGTTCGCAGGCCGCGACCAGCCGCTGGCAGAGATCATGGTCAAGGACCCCTTCGCGCTGCACGCCGGCGAACCCGCCACCGAGGCGATGAAGGAGGCGGTGAAGCGCCACTTCCCGGTGTACCCGGTGGTGGATGCCGAGCACCGGCTGATCGGCGTGGTGCGTGGCCAGACCCTGTTCGAGCAGCAGGCCTTCGAGCTCAGCGCCCAGGTCGGCAGCATGGTTGGCGTGGAGAAGGAGGAGCGACTCAATACCCCCTTCCTGCGCAGCCTGCGCTTCCGCCATCCCTGGCTGCAGCTGAACCTGCTCACCGCGTTCACGGCCGCCGCCGTCGTCGGCACCTTCGAGGACACCATCGACCAGCTGGTGGTGCTCGCCGTGTTCCTGCCCGTGCTCGTCGGCCAGTCCGGCAATACCGGCTGCCAGGCGCTCGCAGTGATCCTGCGCGCCCTCACCCTCGGCGAGCTGGGACGCGGCCAGGCACTGCCGGCGGTGCTGAAGGAAGCCTGTCTCGGGCTCAGCAACGGGCTGCTCGTGGGCATCACGGCTGCGGCGGCCATGTGGTGGTACGCGAGCGGCGAGCCAGGGGCACCCGCATTCACGCTCGCGCTCGTCGTGCTGCTGGCCATGGTGGGCAGCTGCACGATCAGCGGCATCTCCGGTGCCGTGGTGCCACTGGTGCTGCGCCGGCTGGGCGCAGACCCGGCGACCGCCTCCAGCATCTTCCTGACCACGGCGACCGATGTCGCCAGCATGGGCATGTTCCTGGGGCTGGCGACCCTGCTGGTGCTGTAGCGCGGCCCGGGTCGCGGTGTTCGGGCGCGCGAGCCCTGACCCCTGGCGCCAGCCCCGGCCCCCGCCGCTGCCCCCGGCCGCAAGGTGGTGGTTGCGGCCCAAGGATCGGTGCCAGAATCCAGCGTTCGCTCCCCGTTCGGACAACCGTGTCGGTCACCCTCTCCAAAGAACTGCGCGAGTACCTGCCGTACCTGCCCGAAGTCGTCATCGAGCAGGTGGTGGACTTTGCCGCGAAGGAAGCCACGGCGTTCCGGCGCGAGTTCGAGGCGGCCGTGCTCTATGCCGACATTTCCGGCTTCACGAACCTCACCGAGCGCCTGACGCGCCTCGGCGCGATGGGTACCGAGCGCCTCACCGGCATCGTCAACGAGTACTTCCAGCAGCTGATCGAGCTCGTGCACCGGCACGGCGGCGACGTGGCGAAGTTCGCCGGCGACGCGATGATTGCGCTATGGCGCTCGGACGACGACACGTCCCTCGCCGAGAGCGGCTGGCGCGCAACGCAGTGCGCGCTCGACATCCAGCAGAAGCGCAACGCCTTCAGTGTCGACGGCGTGTCGCTCACGCTGCGCATCGCCGTGGCCTCGGGCACGGTGTCGATGATCCACGTCGGTGGCGTGTTCAATCGCTGGGAATTCGCGCTTGCCGGCCCGCCGCTCGTGCAGGTGGGCGATGTCTCGCGCCACGTCACGCCTGGCCAGGTGGGCACCACCGCCGCGCTGTGGGAGAAGCTCGTGCGGGAGACGGCCGCGGAGCCCACCGGGCTCGCGATCAACGAGCGCGTGTGGCGGGTGGACGCCGTGAAGGCCATCGACACCACGTTCACCATGCGCGAACTGCATGCCGTGCGTGCAGAGCACGGCGAGCAGTTGCGGCAGTACATTCCCGGCGCGGTGCTGGAACGCATCCGCATGGGGCACACGAGCTTCCTCGGCGAGCTGCGGCGGCTGACGATCCTGTTCATCAACCTGCCCGAGCTGAACCACGACACCCAGATCTAGGTGGCGCAGCTCACCATGCGTGCGTTGCAGGACGCCTGCTATCGCTACGAGGGCAGCATCAACAAGCTGTCGGTGGACGACAAGGGCATCTCGATGCTCGCGGCCCTGGGCCTGCCGCCGCTGTCGCACGAGGACGATCCACTGCGCGGCGTGAAGGCCGCGATGGACATCCAGGCGGCGCTCGGCGCGATGAACCTGCGCAGTTCGATTGGCGTGACCACGGGCCGCGTCTACTGCGGCATCGTCGGCAGCGCGACGCGCCGCGAGTACACCATCATGGGCGACTCGGTGAACCTCGCCGCGCGGCTGATGGGTGCGGCAGGTGATGGCGTGCTGTGCGATGCCGCCACCCAGGCGCGTGCCGCGCGCCTGATCGAGTTCTCCGAGCCCATCGCGCTGACGCTCAAGGGCAAGGACGGCACGGTGAACGCCTACCGTCCTTCGGGCGTTCGCGTGGGCACGAGCAGCTTCGGCACGATGCTGCAGGGCAGCATCATCGGCCGCGCGGAAGAGCGCCGCACCTTCGCAGCGCGCCTCGACGGCATGGTGCACCGGGGCGAGAGCAGCATCATCGTCATCGAGGGCGACTCGGGCATCGGCAAGAGCGCGCTGGTGCACGACCTGCTGTCGCAAAGCCTGCGCCGGCGCATCGGCTTCTTTGTCAGCGTCGCCGAGTCGGTCGAGAAATCCACCGCGTACTACGCCTGGCGCCGGATACTGCGCGAGGCCCTGGAGGACGACACGCGGCTCGATGCCGCCGGCCTCCGTGAACGTATCCGCAAGCTCCTGCCGCTGTCCGAGGACCAGCAGTTCCTGTCGCTGCTGAACGGCGTGCTCGCGACCGACTTCGAGGAAACCGCGAACGCGGCGGCGCTCGAGGGCGAAGGCCGAGCCAACCGGGCACGCGCGCTGATGGCGCGATTGCTGTTCGCCGCGCTGCCCAACGACGGCGTGGTGCTGGTGCTGGAAGACGCGCAGTGGCTGGACACGCTGTCCTGGCGGCTGCTGATCGACATGTACGGTCTCGTGCGACCCATGGTCGCGGTGATCGTGAAGCGCCCGATGTCGATCCCGCCGATCGAGCTGAAGCAGATCTGCGAGCGCGCGGACACCACGCGGCTGACGCTCGGTGGCATGCAGCGCGAGGAGATCGAGGAGCTCGTGCGCCGCGTGCTGCGCGTGACCACGCTGCCGAAGCGCATCGGCGAGATCATCTGGCAGAAGGCCGAGGGCCATCCCTACTTCAGCGAAGCGCTCGCCCTGGCCATGCGCGATCGCGGCCTGATCAGCATCGAAGGCGCGCACTGCCGCGCGGCACCGGAGCTCGCGAACGACGACGTCGAACTGCCCGACACCGTCGAGGGCATCATCCAGGCACGCGTGGATGCGCTGAACCCGCTGCAGCAGATCACGCTCAAGCTGGCGAGCGTGATCGGCGCCCGTTTCGAGCTTGCCACGCTCGAGGCCGCCTTCCCGAGCCAGAGCCGCCTGCAATTGCCACGTGCGCTCATGCAGCTGCAGCAGCTCGACCTCATCCAGCAGCTCAGCGACAAGCCGCCCACCTTCGCCTTCACCCACCGCGTGACACAGCAGGTGGCCTACGAGCTGATGCTGAACAAGCAGCGGCAGGAACTGCACGCCCGCATCGCCGACTGGTACGAACGCCGGCCAGTGGTCGGGCACCGCCACTTCGCGCTGCTCGCCCACCACTGGCTCGCGGCGGGCGAGCCGCGCAAGGCGCTGCAGTACCTCGAGTCTGCCGCCGAGCAGGCCGTCGAGAACCACGCCGGTGCCGAGGTGGTGCAACTGCTCGACGACGCCGAGGAAGTTGCCACGGGTCTGGAGCCGTCGGTCACGCGGCGCCAGCTTGCGTACTGGATGCGCCTGCGCGGCGAGGCCAGGCGAACCCTTGGACAGATGCTCGAAGCCCGTCTCGACCTCGAGAAGGCAGCCGAACTGCTCGATGCAACCTTCCCTCGCACGCGCTGGTTCCGCGATCTCGGCACGGCCGCCGGTGCACTGCGCATGTTCACCTCGCTGATGCGCCCCTGGCGCACGAAGCCGGTCGCCGACGACGAACGCGTTCGCCTCACGGAGGCCGCGACCGTCTACGAGACGCTTGGCTTCCTGCACTACAACGCCGGCCATCGCAACGACATGCTGTACGCGGTCTTCCATGGTGCGAGCCTCGCGCGCCGCATCGGCGAGGAAACGCCGGTGCTCACGCGCATCCACGCCAACCTCGGCTTCGTCGCCGGCGCGCTCGGCATGCACCCGATCGCGCGGCACTTCTGCGAGCTCGCAGGTGAAGCCGCGATGCAGACCAACAATTACGCCACCAAGGCGTGGGCGATGCTGCCGGTGGGCTCGTACTACGCGAGTGTCGGTGACTGGCCGAAGGCCGAAACAAGCTTCCTCGCCGGCAGCAGTGCCGCGCGCACCCTGGGAGACGACAGCCGGCTGGCGGAGCTCGCGGCACAGGAAGGGCTGGTGCTTACCTGCACTGGCCGCCTGAACCAGGCGCTGCTCGCCTACGAAGCTCTGCGCAAGCGCGGCAAGGATCGCGACGAGCCGCACATGCAGCGCTGGGGCCTGCTGGGCGTCGGTCGCATCTACGCCCGCATGAGCCGCTTCACCGACCTCGAACGCATCCTGCCTCGGGTGCGGCGCGCCACGGAGACCTTCGGACCGGATTCCGAGGGCCCGCGCGGAGACCTGTTCGACCTCTATGGGATGGAAGCAGTTGCGGCACTGGGGCGCGGCGCGCTCGGCGAGGCCGTGACCCTGGTGGACAACACCCTGCGCATGATCGAGGACCCGGGCACCATCTCCTGGATCCTGCCGGGATTGAACGTGACCCTCGCGTCGATGACCCTGCTGTTCGCTCGTCGGGACGCGCAGTCGGTGAACGCCGCATTGCGGGCGATCGAGTCCACGGGTGTCTTCGCCGATTCCTATCGCATCGGCGTGCCGCTGCATCGCTACCTGCTGGGCTGCTGGGCTGCCTACGAAGGCAATGCGGGCAAGGCGATCGATGCCTTCGAGGATGCCGCCAGGCAGGCCGAGCAACTTGGCATGGCTTTCGAGCACGCACTTGCACTCGACGCACTGGCTGCCGTGACGCGCGAGTGGCAGCAGCGCACGGCCTACATCGCCGCGCGCCAGGACGCGTTGTTCCGCATGGACATCCAGGACATCAAGGTGCGCCCCAACCTGCCGCCGCTGCGCTAGGGCGCGAGCGCTGCAGGGGCTACCGGGAATGCAGCAGCGAAGGCCATTCCCTGGCCTCCTTCCATTCTGATCGTTGCGCTGCATGCATGCTGCCGCGCAACCGGCCGTTCCAATGCTACGGGCCGATGGCGCCTGCAGTGCTCGTCCCTGATCCAGGTGGCACACCGGCGAGCCGTTGCACTACCTGCCTGCTTGCGATTCGACTTGCCTGTCGATTTCAGAGCGGGGGAAACTGCGTCCATGCCCCTCGCTGCGACAAGACTGGCGCGACGCCCGGAGCACGGCAACTAAACCAAGGGTACTGGTAGAGAGCACAGGGAGTAACGCCGATGCAGTTTCTGATCGTCGAGGACCACTACGTCGTCGCCGAGGCCGTGGCCAACGCGCTGAACGCGATGCCTCACGTGTCAGCGGTGGATCACGTGTCGACGGTGGACGGCGCACTCGCGCACCTCAATGCGAACCCGTCCTACAGCATGATCGTGCTGGACCTGCAACTCGACGGCTCGAGTGGATTCGATGCGCTCGACATGCTGCGCGACCGGTTCCCCGACATCCCCGTGATGGTGTTTTCCGCCGACCACTCACGCGAGACAATCGAGCGCGTGTACGAGCAGGGCGCACGCGGCTACCTCTCCAAGCAGTCGCGCATGAAGGACCTCATCGACGCCATCCAGATCGTGCTGCGCGGGGAGAATTTCGTGTCGCAGCACGCCGCCGATGTCCTCGGCCCGCACTTCACGAAGAGCGACCTCGGCACGGAGACGATCCGCAGGCTGACGCCGCGCCAGCGCCAGATCCTGCGCTGCCTGCTGAAAGGCGAACCGAACAAGGTCATCGCGCGCGACCTCGGCATCGCGGTCGGCACCGTGAAGGCGCACGCAAACAGCATCTACACGATGTTCGTGGTGCACAACCGGGCAGAACTCGTCGCGCGCGCCAGCGCCCTCAGCCTCTACGCGCTGCTCGCCAACCAACCGCCGGTAGCCACGGAAGCCGCTACGGAGTAGCGCCCGCCGCGCGCGACCCTGGCATGCGGCATCGGCGTCGCCGGCATTGGCAGGTGCCTCGCCCGGCCTCAGGGCAGTTGCGGCGGGTAGTTGCGGGCGAGCCAGCGCACGATGGTCTCGAGCTGCGCTGGCTGCGCAAGTCCACTCACCCGTGGCTGGCGCAATTGCAGTTGCTCCAGCGTGTCATCGGCAAGCACCAGCACGGGAGCGAGCGGCACCGACGAGGCAAGCCAGCGCAGCAGTTCATCCTGCCTGGTACCTGCGGCGTTGCGCTCCTCCACCACGAGCAGGTCGGGCACCTCGCCGTCGGCGAGCAGCGCCCGGCACTCGTCCAGACCCTCCGGCATCATGCACATGCAGCCGAGTTGCAGCAGCTCGCGGTCCAGTTCGTGCAGCCGCGCGGGAATCGCGCCCACGACCCACAGCGCGGCACCACGCAGGCGCTCCTGCAGCGCGAGTCGCTCGACGATGCTCGCCTGATCCGACGGCGCGCCCGACGGCACGGAACGCAACGTGAAACTCACCTTGGTGCCGGCACCGAGCCGGGACTCGACGTTGAGCTTCACGCCGAGCACACCCGCGATGCCGCGCACGATCGCAAGTCCGAGACCCGCACCCCTCGTCCTGCCGTCTGCCGCACTGGCGATGCGCACGAAGGGCTCGAACATGCGTTGCACGTCGCCATCGGCAATGCCGATGCCCGTGTCGCTGACGCTCACGATCACGTCCTGCCCGAGCTGTTCCACGTGTATTGCAACACTGCCGTGGCGCGTGTAGTTGACGGCGTTGGCCAGCAGGTTGCCCAGCAAGCGCTGCAGCAGGCCACGATCGGTGTGCACCCACAGCTCGCTCACCGGGAGGTTCAGGCGCAACCCGCGCGAGCTGCACGCATGCATGTACGTTGCGCGCAGGTAGCCCAGTACGCCTTCCAACGGCACCGGGCGCGACTCCGCCGTGACCACGCCTTCCTCGAAGCGGGCAAGGTCGAGCAGGTTCTCCAGCAGGGTCTGCGTCTCGCGCAGCATGATTCCCTGGTCGGCCAGGCCGCGCTGCGCGTCTTCCGGCAGGGCCAGCTGCTGCACGGCTTCCCCAAGCAGGGTGGCCGCGATGATGGGCTGCCGCACGTCGTGGCTGGCCGTCGCGAGAAAGAACCCCTTCGCGCGGTTGGCGCGCTCGACCTCGGCCAGCGCGAGTTCCAGCGCACTGTTCTTCTGATCGATCTCCCGCAGCAACTCGTTCTTCTCGTGCCGAATCTGCAGGCCCTGGTCGAACTGGTCCTGGGACGAGCGGACTGCGGCCATCATCAGCGCCAGCATGCCGATGACGGAGAAGACGCCGGGCAGGCCCTCGACGCCATGCAACAGCCAGTACAGCAGGGGATGGGCCATCAGCACCGGCGCGCTGATGTAGAACGAGCGCGCGTCATGCGCGAGGTTCACCGACGCGCCGTGGCAGAACAGGAGCACCAGGAGCGTCATGACGTATCCGGCCGTGAGGTTGTCGATGTCCCACGCCAGCCATACCCCCGCACCGGCGATGCCCTGGGTGACGACACTCAGCGCGCGGAAGTAGGTGTCGAAGCGTACCGCCGCCACCACACCGTCGCGGGCGACCGCAGCTTCCGCGCGCTTCGCGACCTGCCAGCGCAGCACGACCATCCCCACCACGCCACCGCTCCACAGCGCGAGCAACAGCGGTGACACGCCGATGTCGAGTACCACAAGGTAGGCAGCCGCGAGCAGGGAGACGACGATCACCCCAATGCTCGATTGCCGAGCGCGCGACCGCACGGAGCCCGTCAGCCGATCCTCGGCATAGGCATCCCGACTGATCGCGACTGGCCGCGGCAGGGGCTCCGCGAGCGGTTCGTGACTCGTTACCGACGACATCGTTGCTGACTCCGATCCGTGCCCCGATCCATCCTTCCAATCCTTGCCCGCATGCGTGGCTTGCGATCGTCGGTCGTGCCGAGTGTGCCGCAACCGCCAAGGTCGCACCCGCGTGTAGGCCATCCGCCCGTCCTGCCGCATCAGCAGAGTAAACCAAGGGTTAGCAACAAAAAGCCACTATTGGATCGGCCAACGTCGTGATGCGCAGTAGATTGCCGGGACCAGTCGACGGTCGGACAACGTGGACTTCAAGTTCTCCATGCCGTTCGAGGCATTCGCCGAGCAGGCCCAACACTTCGATGATGGCGCACGAGCGATCGCGCACGCGACCTGGGTCGTTGTGGGCAGTGGCTACGGCGGTGCGATCGCTGCGCTCCGCCTCACCGAGGCCATGGCAGCGGCGGGTACTGCACCCGACCATGGCAGGCATGGCTCGCTGTCGCCACCCATCGACGTGCTGGTGTTCGAGCGCGGCGCGGAGTACCTGCCCGGCGACTTCCCGCCGGACGTCGCGAACGTTCCCAACAACCTGCGCTTCCAGGGTGCTGACGGCAGCGTGGGCGGCAGCCCGCGCGGGCTGTATGACATGCGCTTCGGCGACGGCGTGGATGCGCTCGTCGGCAACGGACTCGGCGGCGGCTCGCTGATCAACGCCAATGTCGCGGTGCGCCCCGACGACGCGATCTTCGCCAGACCGGCCTGGCCAGGTGCGATCAGGGCGGCAGTGGCCGACGGCAGCCTCGCGCGCGCGTGCGATGAGGTGTCGCACTGGCTCGGCATTCGCAGCGACGACACGCTTGTGGGTACCGGCAAGTACCGCGCGCTGGACCGCCTGGTCCGCGGCCTTGCCAACGTGACGGCAGGTGCAGCGGGACTACGCGCCGAAACGGCACCACTGGCAGTCACGCGGGGTACACCTGGGGAGCACACCGTCAACGCGGCCGGCATCGCCCAGCCGCATTGCACCGACTGCGGGAACTGCGTGAGCGGCTGCAACGTCGGCGCGAAGAACACGCTGGCGATGAACCTCATTCCTGCGGCCTGGCAGCGCGGCGCGCGCTTCGTGACCAACACCACGGTGGTCGCCGTGCACCCGGCCGATGGGCCTGCCACGGACAGCACGGGCGCGCAGCCAACCACTGCGCGATGGCGCGTCGAGGTTCGCCCCACGTCAGCACATGGTGACGATTCACTGTGGATCGAAGCCGACAGCGTGGTGCTCGCAGCCGGCACATTCGGCAGCACCGAGATCCTGCTGCGATCGCAGCGCTTCGCCAACCTGGACGGCCTGAGTCCCGCGCTCGGCACGCGCTTCAGCACCAATGGCGATGCGATCGCGATGACCTATGCCGGCACGGAGCCCGTGCATTCGATCGGCACGGAACGCTACACCGAGCGTCACGACTGCGGCCCGACCATCAGCGCCATCGCGCGCGGCACCTTTGCCGATGGCCGTCACTTCAGCCTCGAGGATGCGGCCATCCCGGCGCCACTGCAGGCACTCCACGCCGAACTGGTCGTCAGTGCCGCGCAGCTCGGCCGCATCGCGAGCAGCAAGGTGCCAGGCTGGTTCCGGGCGCATCCGCACGCTGACCCGATCGCCGTGCATCCGCAGGCACTCGCCCGAACCCAGACGCTGCTGCTCATGACCGAGGACGACGCGATCGGCACGCTTGCGCTGCGCAGCGACGTGCCGTCGTCCTCTGCCGCATGGCGGCACGTGCTGGTGCCAACCTATGCCGGCAAGGGCGCGCATGCCCATCTCGATGCACTCGATCGCGAACTGCAACGGCTGGACTTCGGGCCTGCACTCGACGGCGCGCAGTACGTTGCAAACCCGATGTGGCGGCCCATGCCTGAGGCGGCCGGCCAGGCGATGTCGGGCACCATGCCCGGCGGCAGGCTGATCACGGTGCACCCGCTCGGCGGCTGCGCCATGGGCGATGACTGGACCAGCAGCGTCGTGGACGCCGACGGGCGTGTGCGCGCAGGGCCTGACGGCAGCCTGCATGCAGGGCTGTACGTGTTGGATGGCGCGATCGTACCCACGGCGCTCGGCACCAATCCGCTCCTGACCATCGGAGCGCTGGCCTGGCGCGCCTGCGATGCGATCGTCGCCAGGCTGGCCCCGGCGACCGAAGCCCGTGGCGACGGCTCGGTGCCAGCGCCTGCTCAGGGCGGCACTCCCCGAGTCGACAGCGGACCTCGACCAGGCCGCGCACCCCTGGCACTCCGCGAGCTGCCTGCCATTCCATTCCCGCACGTCGATCCTGCGTTACACACCGGGGGCGCCACAGCGACTGTGCGCGAGCCAACGCGACTCCTCATGCGCGAGCGACTCGTGGGCAGCGTGCAGGCACCGGAGCACATCGACGTCGACGACACCGCGGACGCGCTGGGTCTGTCGAGGACCGACATGCTCCGTCTTCTCGGCAGCGACGGACTCGTGCTCGATGTACAGACGCTTGCCGACTCGAGCGACGACTTCGTGCATGGCAGTGCACCGGTGCAGGTTCGAGCGAGCCTCTACCTCAATCCTGTCTCTGCGCGCCGCAGCGAAGCACGCCACGCGTACGGAATGACCGATGCGGCGCTCACGCATGCAACCTGCATCGCGAGTGGCACGGGCACGCTGACAGCGCTTGCGCGCGTGCGCCGCAGTCGCCTGCGCAGCTGGCTCGACCGCACCAGCGCGCTCGTCGCCTTCTTCCGCCGTCGCGGCGTCTCGCTGGGCACCGGGAGCACGAGGACCGTGCGCGGACTGTGGCGCGCGTTCGTCGGCTTCGCTCGCATCGCGAAGATGCACGCAGAGCATCGCGAGTTTGCCTATGCGCTGGCGCTCAGGATCGCGGGCACAGGCACGACGCTGCGCCTGGAAGGACGCAAGGTCGTCGCCTGGAAGGGCGGCCATCCGCGTATCTGGACTGCACTCAGCCATGTGCAACTGGATCTGCAATGGCAGCAGCAAGGGCAACACAGGTCACTGCCTGTGCACTTCGTGGTCGATACGGAGTACATGTTTGGCGAGGGCATGATCACCACGGCGAGTGCGGCGCATGGGCCCGACATCGCCACGAAGGTGATCGCGCTCGGTGCCCGATTCGCCCGGGCCATCCTGCAGACGAGCTTCTGGGAATTCGGTGGCGCGGACTATCCCGAGACACCGCTGGCCCGCGACACGGGTCCGCGGGTCCTGCGCACGAACCGCGGTGAGGTTGCGCCGGAGGTCATGGCCACACTGCACGTGCCGCGCTTCGCCCAGCAATCCAGTGCGACGGTGACGGCACCGGACTCCCCGGTGCCAACCGTGCCCCTGCGCATCACGCGCTACCCGAACCGCGCCGCACGCGCGCATGTGGTGCTGGTGCACGGGCTGGCGCAGGGCAGCCTGATCTACTGCAACCCTGCGATCGGCACGAGCATGGCCCAGTACCTGCTGGAGCAGGGCTACGAGGTGTGGCTGCTCGACTATCGGCTCAGCAATCGCTTCAGCGTGGACGCCGCCAGTGCAGACGAGCGCGCGCTGTACGACGGCTGGTGCATGGACGAGGTCGGGCTGATCGACATGCCGGCCGCCTTGCGCTGGATCGCGACCGCGACGAGACAACCCGTGCATGTGTTCGCGCATTGCGTCGGCGCGGTCGGCATGGAGATCGCGATCGCTCGCGGGCTGCTGGGTCCGACCGAAGTCGCGAGCCTCACGCTCAATGCGATCCATCCCTGGGTGCAGCCAGCGCCCGCCAATCGTGTACGCGCGAAGCTCGGCGTGTTCTTCCGCGACGTGCTCGGCAACGACCTCTTCGACCCGATCCCGCAGCCGCGCGCGGAAGTCAGTGCCAGCCAGTCGATCCTCGATCGCTTCGCCTTCTCGTTCGCGCGCCTCGACGAGGAGTGTGAGGACGAGCACCCGCTGCCGGGAAGCGATGCCGAGGTTGCGTACGCGAACCTGATCTGTGATCGCATGACCTTCCTCTACGGCCGCATGTGGCGGCACGCCAACATCGCGCCGGCGCTGCATCTTGCCTGGAAGGACATCGTGGGCCGGGCACCCGGGGCAGTGTTCCGGCACATGTACTACATCCTCGCGAACCACGTCGTGCTGAATGCCGACGGCGAGCATGTGTACATGACGGACGACAACGTGCGCGCGCACTGGCACGGCATCCCGACACTCTTCCTGCACGGTGAAGAGAGCGACGTGTTCAGTCCGCAGAGCGCGACGGAGTCTGCGTTGCGCCTGTTCGAGCTCATCGACCCCGCGGCGAAGGCTGGCAGCTTTACCGATGCGACCATGGTGAAGTTGCTGCGGGTGCCTGACTACGGGCACATGGACGTGATCTTCGGCAAGGACGCGCACCGCGACGTGTTTCCACATCTGCACGCGTTCCTTTCGCAACCTCGGGCGCGCCGTATGGCGCCATTCCAGGCGATCACGGACTCGCAGCGGACGATCGCACTCCCGGCACCCCCGCAGGTACAGCTCCGCGGCGCGTGGATTGACGCAGCCGGCATGCTCAGGCTGCGCTACGTGGGTGCGCTCCCGGCCATCGCCACACCGACCTTCGATGGCCTGGCACTGCAGCATCCGACGATGAAGTCGGTGCAGTCGTTCATGCAGCCGCAGGCGAACCATGCGCGCTTCGTGGTGGTCGATGCCGAAGTGGATCCGGACACCTACTCGCCACCCGGCGTCGCGGCGACCGTGGATGATCCCACCGACCCGATCCACGGCACCCGCGTGTTCTCGCTCGTGAACGCGGCGCAAGCGCGCGCACAGGGCGAGGATGCACCGCACTGGCTGCGGCGCCTTCGCGAGCGCCATGCGAGGGGTGGTGCACCATTGCCGGACATGCACTTCATCGCCGGCGCCTGCCTGTATCCGGGCATGCCGTTCGATCGCAACGTGCCGGAACGGATCTTCGGCGCAATGTCGCGGCACATGGATCGCGAGCCTGTCGACCTGCTGTTGCTCGTGGGCGACCAGATCTATGCCGACGCAACTGCGGGCCTCAACGATCCAGCGGGTCTCTACGATCGCTATACACAGCGCTACGAGACGTTGTTGCGCAGCCCGCTGGTCGCGCACGCGCTGCTGCGCGTGCCGACGCACGTCACACTCGACGACCACGAGATCACCGACAACTTCGCAGGGGTGCAACCAGGCCTCGGCGATGGGCCGATACTGGGGCTTGATGCCCGCCTGCAGCATCGCCTGCGCGCACTGCGCAGCGGCATCGTCGAGCAGGACCAGTTCGACTTCGCGCGCGGCGTCGCGGTGGGCTTCCTGGGCAGCGGGCGTGATGTCGTGCCATTCGCCAGCAACTCACCGAGCCCGAGCCCGCTCTGGTACGCGCTCGATGAGGCGCGCGAGACGAACTGCCCGCTGTTCATCGCCGACACGCGCACCGAGCGCCGGATCGACCCATCCTCCGGCGAGCGCACGCTCTTCGGCGAGGCACAGTTCAGTGCGCTACAGGCGTGGCTGCTCGACTCCGCACGCGCGTACCCGATGCGCCCGAAGTTCATCGTCTGCGGCTCCGTGGTCGCGCCACTGCCACTGGAGTACCAGGCGTTCCCGGCACTGTGGCAGCAGGAGGACGGCCTCGCCGGCTACCCGCGCGAACTCGGCGCGCTGTTCGCACTCATCGCCCGCGAACGCATTCGTGGCGTCGTGTTCGTTGGTGGCGACCTGCACCTCTCCGCGATCGCCGAGATCGAGTTGCGGCCTCGGGATGCACCCACGGTGCAGGTGCTGCAGATCGTCTCGTCGGGTCTGTACGCGCCGCTGCCATTCACGAACACGCCGTGGCGCTACTACGAAGAGGGTATTCGCACACCCGCGGTCATTCGCCACGCTGCGGATGCCGAGGTCGGCGCGCGCTATCGCGCCGTGCTGCTGACCGACGCCAGTTCGCACTTCGTGAAGGTCGATGCAAGCGAGGCGCCGAACGACGGCCAGTGGCGACTGCGCATTCGCGCAATCGACAGCGGCGGCAAGACGATTGCGGAAGTGGAACGACAGGTGTGAGCGCTCCAGCGCCCGTCCGGATGACGGCGCTGGAAGCGGGAGGATCCGGAAGGAAGGGAGGATCGAGAGGCTGCGCCGCACGATGCCACTCCTGCAGCGCTCGCTTCGTTGCGCACGCACCACCGTGGGAGTGCCGAACGATCCGCCACGCCGTCGCAGCCGGCGTGGCACGCGCATGGATGCGCACGCATGGAGGCAACCGCAGGGAGGGGAATCAGGGACGGCGTCGTAGGCTCGACGTGGAACGGATGCGGTGGACAGGGATGTCCACAACCATGGTGTGTCGAACACGCACGGCCTGAACCGCACGGGCGTCGCCTGTGCGACGCCGGTACGGCGCGAAGCACGCGACGCGCGGTGCTCCCCGGCGCCTACTTCGCGCCGTCGAGGAAAGACTCGAAGCCACTGGGTGCATAGGGGCCAATGCACACCTGCTCCAGCACGCCCACGCCCGTGCGTGCGCCGTCGCTCACCTTCACCACCTGCTGCACGTGGATGTTCTCGCGCGCGAGCATGTCGAGCTGCCGCGTGTCGAAGGACTCGCCACCGATCGCCTCCTCGCCCTTCCACATGCC
>SXGT01045901.1_pt1 | contig 18526 bp, 16 predicted proteins | sample 3176221 | NCBI WGS metagenome assembly SXGT01 (sample SAMN11356862, study PRJNA531348) | freshwater metagenome | isolation source: freshwater sample F1-120 | place: China: Fuxian Lake, Yuxi | collected 2017-12-25
AGTTTGCAGTTTGGATTGGTGTCTGGGTTAATGTCGATGGCTCCACCAAAGGCGTGGACGCTCATGTAGGAAGGCTTGTTGCGGTTGGCACGCCAGTTCCATACCCCAACGGACTTGAATGTGTAATTGATCGAACCAGACGCGATACCTGCTTCGATTTCTTTGAACGCGGCTTGTGCATCTGGGGCTACAAGTTCATGGAACTGATAAGTCTTACCCATGAATGTAACATCTTTGAGTTTGGCCTGAACGTCTGTTTTTGAACTTCCAAATGTTTTGATCATGCAGTCTTGCCAGTCGCTGACTCCACTTGCGGCTGTTTCCGGTGCATCCATACCGTCGCTGCCGGAAGGCTCAATCAAGTGATCGGTTGGAATTTCCTGAATGATGGTGAGGCCTTGAATGGAGGAGAAGACCGTGAGGACTGGATTGACTGTGCGTAAAATAATACTGACAAATAACAGGAGGACAAATCCTGCTACAGCATTGTTTAGCCGTGTTTTTGCTTTGCCTGTATCACCTGAGTTGGCGGCAAACACATACTGGAGTCCCGCCACCATGATGAACACGGTCGCAATGACAAAACCAATGTCGACCAAGTAATTGTAGACACCACTCACATACTCACCAATGTAGTTCACTTGCAGCCCAGCATCTGTTTCTGAAGCCGGAGTAAATTTTACGCCCGGAATGTCAACCGCAAGTTCTGGGGTGGTGTAGGAGAGCAGAGTAACGTCCCCCGTGGCTTTTGCGGCGAGGGCGTCGGCGTTGTCCTGCATGCAATCTTCGTAGACTTCTTCTCCCGATGTTGGTCCACCAGAGCTACTGACTGTATAGGGAAAAGCAACGGAGGATGCGGGACCTTCTGCCCAAACAGCGTGATCGTATAAGACATCTGTTCCTCCTAAGCTACAGGATGACTCACATGCACTCTGGTTAACCAAGGTTGACCCTGCGTCCACTTGACACGATCCGTCTAACTTATAACACGCACATACGTTTGCCAGTACAGGGCGAGCGAAACCAATGACAGCGGCACCGAGAGTTGCCATTAGAGCCAGTGTGGTCAATCCGCGTTTGGGCAACTTACTTTGTGGCTGTTTTTGCCTGCTGGACATAGCGGATGAGTTCGTCGGCTGTGAGAGCGCCGACGTAGGAAATGTCGTTGATGTAGGTAGTTGGTGTGGCGATGATGCCGAGGGCGAGACCTTCGTTGAAGTCACGTTTCACGATGGGAAGTGTGTCGCGGGCGGCGTAGCAGCTTGAGAACGAATCTGTGTTGAGCCCGATAGCGGAAGCGATGGGAATAAACATGGATTCGTCGAGCACGCTTTGCTGAGCAAAGAGTGCGTCGTGATACTCCCAGAATTTACCCTGGCGGTCCGCGCAGTGTGCTGCAATCGCGGCAGGGGTGGACACGGGGTGAGTGGACTCATTTGGCATGTCTTTCCACACCACTCGGACATCGTCCGGGTAGGTGCGCAGCACCACATCAATAGCATCGGCATTTTGTTTACACGGCTCGCATTCAAAATCGCCGTACTCCACTATCGTAACTGTCGGAGTAGAACTGCCTTTGGCTGGGTTCACAAATGTGACAATGGGAGCGGTGAGGGTTGCAACGGTGTCCGTCTTCTCAAGCTCAAGACTCGGTGCTTGTACCGGTTGCAGTCGAAGTACGTAAAAAACAAAAACAATGACACCAATTGTTCCAATGCTCAAGAAGGCAAGCCAAGGGCGGGGCATAGGTTACTTGAGATGGATCACAGAGAGTTTTCCAGTGCTCGCGTTTTGGAAGTAGAGAACGGAACCGTCGGCAGCAACCTCAAGATTTTGCATGGACATGGTGGAGTCGGGAATGGCAACGAGTGAAACTCCACTTGTGTTTAGGTCGATTTTGTAGAGAACGTCCGGTAGATCGTCTGCGAGAGAGCGTTGCAAACCACTGTTGACTGGAAGATTTTGTGGGACAGCGCAGTAGGCAATGCTCGAGCTAGCAAACGCGCATTTATCCGCCCAGGTGTTGAGCGCAAGCGAGTGACGGTCGTCGCCCATGGTGGAAGCGGTTGCGTCGACAATCCACAAAAGCGGCTTGTTGTCGGAATAATCACCGGCCACGGAGTAGAGCAGGCGTTTTCCATCCGGTGACCAAAGGGGGATGAACCCGAGTCCTTCAACCGCGAGTCCTTTGTAGTTTTCTCCCGACTTTCCCACAGGTACGATAATTTTTCGTGCCAGTCCACCATCTCCGGCATCTGCGGCTGTGTCGGCAAACGCAATCACTTGGTCGTTTGGCGACCATGACACGGTTACTTTTTCTTCGTTGTTGGAAAGCGACTGAATGGCTTTTACGTTCGACCCGTCATCGCTTGTGACAACGAGATAGCGGTTGTTTGGGTCCAGAGCGATGGACTTGGCGAGTATTTCATCGCGCACAGGAGAGAAGTCGAACTCTTCCCAGTGGCTTGGCAGTGTTGTTTGCTGTTCGGAAGCAAAGTCGTACACCACGTTGCTGCCGTCCGGGAATTCAATCACGGCTTTTTCACCATCTTTGTTCCAGTCGACGGATTCGGCGTTGGGGAAACTCTTGTTGGAAAGGGGGACGATATTCCCTTCGGCATCGATCGTATAAAATTTGCCGTCGCGAGGATCGTAGAAATTCACCGACGATCCGTCTGAGGCCTGCCCGATTGCTTCCACGGAACTGGTGGTGAGTTCCGTGACGACCGTGACGCCACCGCGTGCCACAGTACTTGCTTCTGGAAGCTCTCCGGTCGTGGTTGTGCCTGTTCCGGTACCTCCGGTTCCAGTACCAGTCCCGGCTCCGGAAGTTGGAAGCCCTGTGCCTGTCCCCGTACCTCCCGTGGTTGGGTTCACGGTTGGTTCAGGAGGAGTCGGGCGGAAAAATGTGAAATAAAGAGCAATCCCGAAGCCAAAAACCGAGAGAAGAAAACCTGTGGCCACCAGGATCTTTTTTGTTCGTTCGTTCATAGACTATTTTCCAAAGAAGATGTGCGCAATTTGTTTGATAACGTCGAACCCAACACCGGAAGCCACAAACCAGGAGGCAATGAGCAGTGGAGCAATTTGCGCGAGCATGAGAAGCCCGAGCAGACACATGACAAGCACCACGAGACCAGCGACAAAAAAGTTCATCGCCACGAGACCGACATGCAACCACGTGACGGACAGAGGGATTTTGAGTGGGTCCCAGGTGAGCGGTGAAATGATCGGTTCCTTGCGCAGATATGGCTTGTAGTACGCGAGCATCTCAAGGTCGAGCCATACCAGCGTGAACATGTACATGAAAATATCCACGAGAAGGGTGATACCGAAACTCGATGAGTCGATGGCAACACCAAGACTGTCGAGCACACCCAGTATACCGCGTTTTGCCCCTTGTTTGACACCCGCTTTCATTTGTTTGCGTGCCTGGTCCTTCTCACCGCCCATGGCTTGTGCAACGGCTGCTTGTTTTTGTACCTCTTGTTGCTCTTTCTGAGCGCGAAGTTGGGCTTGTTGAATTTGTGCGTAGCGATCTGGCTCTGTGTCTTCTTGCTGGGATTCTTCTTCGGGCTCGGAAGCGTCGCGGCCCTGGGTCTGGGGGAGGACGGAATCAAGCGGCGGCTGCTGAGCCCCGCGAGCAAACCAAGGTGCTTGGCTTGGATGCGAAAAACCATGCCCGACTGCAGGGTCCAAGGGAGTGGTGGGAGCGAAAGCTTGGTTGCGAGTCAGCTCGCTTTTTCGTTGTGCTTCCGTTTGTTGATCCATACGTGTAAGGAGCCGTCTTTTTGAGTGCCGATGGTCACGGTGGGGAGTGGGCCACGAGCGAGGAGGTCCGCGAGCGCTGGTTCGACTTCGGACTGGAGAATGCGGCGAATATCGCGGGCACCGAGTGCTGGGTCGGCTTTTTTGGCGATGGCAGCAGGAAGAACTTTTTCGTACTTCAGGCGGGTGCCTTTTGCGGCGAGGCGTGCCTGCAAGTCGTCGAGCTGTTTGATGGCGATGGCTTCCAAGTGGTTGTGGGGAAGGGGGCGGAACACAAGCGTGCGATCGAGGCGATTGACGAGTTCGGGGCGGAAGCGTGATTCAAGTTCTTTGCGGACATCGCCTGAGAGGGAAGCGAATCGCTCATCTTCGCTAGAGGAGAACCCAATCCCACCTGATGCAAAGCGTTCAAGGCCAACGTTGGAAGTGGCGACAATAATGGTTTGGCGGAAGCTCACGACACGTCCTGTTGCATCTCGGAGTTCGCCTTCTTCGAGAATTTGGAGCAGTAAGTTTTGTACGTCGCGATGTGCTTTTTCAAGCTCGTCGAATAGCACGATCGCGTACGGTCGTTGCTTCACGCGGTCGCTGAGTGTTGCTGTGTCGCGATAGCCAACGTACCCGGCTGGAGCCCCAACGAGTTTGGAAGCACTAAACCCTTCCGCGTACTCGGACATGTCGAGACGAATGAGAGCCTTGGGATCGTGAAAAAATGCGTGCGCCATGGCTTTGGCAAGCTCGGTTTTTCCCACTCCCGATGGTCCGACAAACAAGAAGGAAGCCAGCGGACGGTTTGGATGCGACAGACCGACTTTGGCGCGGCGCAGGGCATCCGCGACCGCACGGACGGCATCATCTTGTCCTACGATATGTTTGCGAATGTCTGGTTCGAGTTCCAGCAACCGCGATTGTTCTTCTTCAGCAATGTCTTCAAATGGAATACCAACGGTGCGCGAAACAACCTGAGCGATGTCGCGCTCAGAAATAATGTTTGCTTCTTCCGGCCCGGTGGATGCCTTGAGTCGGCCGAGAAGTTCTGTGACACGCTCTTCCTCCTCTTTCAACTCAATCGCATGGAGAAATTGTTCTTCGGCAACCGCCTGGCGTTTTTGTGCTTGGATTTCGGCGAGGCGGCGCTCAAGGGTACGGCGTTCTTCGACAGGGCCAGGGACTTCGCGGTGCACACGAACGGAGGCAGCTGCTTCGTCGATGAGGTCGAGAGCTTTGTCTGGCAACCGGCGGTCAGTGAGGAAGCGCATCGAAAGTCGTACGGCGCTTTCGAGGGCAGCGGGAGAAAAACGTACATGGTGGTAGGACTCGTATTGCGACGCCACGCCACGCAGGACATCCAAAGCGGTCGCCGCATCAGGTTCCAGTACTTGCACGGTCTGGAATCGGCGTTCGAGCGCTGCATCTGTTTCAACATGTTTTTTGAACTCAGCGGGAGTAGTGGCTCCGATACAGCGAATTTCTCCACGTGCCAGAGCTGGTTTCAAAATGTTTGCTGCGTCCAACGAACCGGCCGCAGAACCTGCTCCAACGATTTGATGAATTTCATCGATGAACAAAATGACGTTTCCTGTTTTCTTGGTTTCTTCCACAATCTGACGCAATCGCGCTTCAAACTCACCGCGATACATCGTCCCGGCAATCACGAGCGCTAAGTCGAGCGAAATCAAGCGCTTGCCTGCGAGCGCTTCGGGCACACGGCCCTCAAACATGCGTTTGGCAAGCCCTTCAACAATCGCTGTTTTTCCCACACCTGGTTCGCCGAGCAAAAGGGGATTGTTCTTGGTACGGCGGCATAGAATTTCCGTGACACGATCGATTTCTTTTTCGCGTCCAATCACTGGGTCGAGTTTTGTTTGCATTGACTCGTGAGTGAGATCGCGCCCAAAGAAGTCGAGAGCTGGTGTTTTGGTTGGCTCCTCCGGCGCATCCGTTTCCTTCGCTCCTGAGGTTGGAGTGATGTCTGTCATCATCTCGGCCATTTCTGGGAACTTTGACGCACTCTTTAACACAATAGCAATCTGTTCCCGCAACACATCGAGTTCCACACGTTCCGTAGCAAAGAATGCTTCAACTCCTGCGTCGCCCGACTGAAGGAGACCCGACAACAAATGTTCTGTGCCGACATAGCGATGTTCGTACACGTTGGCGGTGAACACGGCTTTTTCCAGCGCGCGTTTTGCACTGTCAGAAAGCAGTGGTGAACCCACGGCAGGTCCACCATGTCGGTCCACGGGCATGCGGTCGGCAAGCAAGCGGAGGCGTTCAGGTTTCACTTGAAGTTTGTGGAGTACTTCTGCGCCAATCGCTCCTTTTTCCGTGCCAAGTGCCCACAACAAATGTTCCGGCCGCACCGTCCCCTGGTTTTTCTCCACCACTAAACACAAGGCTCGCGTGAGCACGTTTTTTAAGTGGGTTGAGAATTTTTCGATGATGTCGTGGGACATAGGTGCTACACACCCATTTCGCGAAGGCGCTTGATGCGATCTTCAATGGGTGGGTGTGTGCTGAAGAGTTGTTGAAATTTGCTCGACACGTGTGGGTCGAATGGGTTGGCGAGGAAGAGGTGAGCTGTGGCGTTCGAGGCGCGTTGTAGTGGTTGGTCGGCGCGGGCGATTTTTTCGAGCGCGCTGGCAAGACCGTCGGGGTAGCGCGTGATGAGAGCACCTGAGGCATCGGCGAGATATTCACGTCGGCGTGAAACGGCGAGTTTGATGAGTTCTGCGATGAATGGAGAGAGGATGGCCAAGACAATGCCGATTACCATGAGGATGGCACCAGCCTGACCTTCACTTCGTTCGCGTCGTCCAAAGATGGCGCTGCGCATGGTCCAGTCAGCCAAGAGGGCAACAATCCCAACAAGCACGACAACAATCGTCATGACACGAATGTCATAATTTTTGATGTGTGACAGCTCGTGGGCGAGTACACCTTCCAGCTCTGTCTTTTCCATCATGCCAAGCAAACCGGTTGTGACAGCAATGGATGCACATTCTGGGTTGCGTCCCGTCGCAAACGCATTGGGGGATGAGTCCTGGATGAGATAAAGCTTCGGCATCGGGACGCCGGAAGCGATGCACAAGTTTTCAACAAGAGAGAAGTATTCAGGTGAGTCTCGTTTTTCAATGAGCTTCGCCCCGGAGGACATGAGCGCAATGGAGTCGCCTTTGTAGTAGGCGAACAGGTTCATCACGGTTGCAATGACGGTTGCGATGAGTATGCCGAACCCAGCGTCGCCGTTTTGTGCACCAAATACCCATCCGAGAGCAACAACGATGGTGGTAAAGAGAACGATGAGTACGACCGTTTGTCGTTTGTTTGCGGTAATGGCGGAGTACATGGGGAGGGAAGGTTCTTAGGTTTGTAGGTTCTCAGGGCTAAAAGTGGTTCTGCGAACCTGAGCATCTGCGCACCTGCGAACCTAGTTAAAACTTCACTGCGACCGGTTCGTTTACCACGTCTGGTGCATCGAAGAAATCGCGCTTGGAGAAACCAAAGGTGCCGGCGATGAGATTGGTTGGGAAGGTTTGAACCTTGGTGTTGAAATCGCGCACGTTGGCGTTGTAGAAGCGGCGGGAAGCCTGGATTTTGTCTTCAGCATCCGCGAGCTCTTGCTGCAAGTGCATGAAGTTTCCGGCGGCTTGAAGTTGTGGGTATGCTTCGGAAACCGCAAAGAGAGACTTCAAGGTTTGCGAGAGCATGTTTTCGGCGGTGGCGTGTTCGGCTGGAGTGCGAGCACCCATGGCGGCCGCGCGAGCTTCCGTCACTTTTGTGAAGACACCCTCCTCGTGTTTTGCGTATCCCTTCACTGTTTCAACGATGTTTGGGATGAGGTCGTAGCGGCGCTTCATCTGTACTTCAATGTCGCTCCACGCTTCGTCAACGCGATTGCGTGATTGTACGAGTCCGTTGTAGGTCGCGACAAGCCAAAGACCGATAGCGGCCAGGGCTCCAATGATGATCCAAAAGATAGGGTCCATAGTGACGAACAGCATCAAGTTTTATAGAATGAATACTACGTGAATCACACGTTGACGTCAATCAAAAAACCACTGAATTTATGGACTTTCCGGTCAGTATTTTCCGCGCAAATGATATTCGAGGACTTTTAGAAGAGGTGACACCAGAACTTGCACGTGCCGCCGGGCAGGCTCTCGTGTCTGTGACCGGAGCGAAAACGGTTGTCGTGGGACGCGATATGCGTTCGACCAGTCTTGCTCTTGAGGCCGCGGCGATCGAGGGGATCACATCGATGGGAGCGAATGTTGTTTCGATTGGGATGTGCACCACATCGATGTATAACTTTGCGGTGGTGAGCCAGGAGGGAATTGAGGCTGGGCTTATGATTACCGCCTCGCATAATCCTCCGGAGTACAACGGTATCAAAATGGCACGACATGACGGGTTGCCGCTCTCGGGGATTGAAATGCGCGAGCCGATTTGTGCTGGAGGGTTTGTGCCGGCGGGGACACCGGGTACGGTGACGATGCACGATATTTTGTCTGCGTATCTCGACATGTGTATGCGTGGCGTTGCGGACGGTGTGTTTTCGGGAGTGCGTGCGGTGGTGGACTATGGAAACGGCATGGGAGCGATTGCGTTTCGTCCGTTGGCCGCGCGCCTCGGCCTCGATATTGTCGAACTGTATGCTGAGCCTGATGCACGTTTTCCCAATCATGAGGCAAATCCAGCAAAGGATGAAACACTTGATGACTTGAAAGCAGCGATTTTACGCGAGAAGGCGGATGTGGGTATTGCGTTTGATGGGGATGCGGACCGTGTGGCCTTTGTGGACAACGAGGGGAAGACGGTGCGTGGAGACCAGATGGTCGCGTTGCTGTCACAAGATATTTTGCGCGCACGTCCTGGTGGTAAAGTCATTGTGGCCCCAAACATGGGTTGGGCAACGACGGATGCGGTGACGCAAGCGGGAGGAGTTCCGGTAGAAGAACGCATTGGACGCACGTTTGTCATCAAGCGTATGCGTGCCGAGGGGGCTGTGCTTGGTGGAGAAGTTTCAAGCCATTTCTTTTTTGAAGAGACACACGGACTTGAAGCAGTGGACTATGCGGCCGTGCGAACGATTTCGCTTTGGAAGCGCAAGAGCGGGACGTTTGCGGATTTTGTCCGACCGTTGCGTCGCTACGCCAACAGTGGGGAAGTGAACCGAGAAGTGCATGACAAAGTGGCGGTGATGGCGGCGATCGAGGCGAAGTATTCGCCGGCGGCTTCGCGAGTGAACACGTTGGATGGTATTCGCTGCGAATTTAATCGTGACTGGTGGTTTATTGTACGACCATCCAATAACGAACCTTTGTTGCGTCTCACGGTGGAGGCTGCCTCTCAGGAGTTGATGGAAGAAAAACGCGATGAGATTTTGAGTCTCATGAAAACTTCGTAATGTATGTCTGTTGTCACGGATCAGGAAAAAATCGATGAGTTGCTTTCGCGTGGTGTTGAAAACGTGTACCCATCGCGTGAGTATTTGGAAGCACGTCTTAAAGAGGGAAAGGTTCTCACCTTGTACGTGGGAGTCGACCCGACAGCGGATACGTTGCATGTAGGCCACGCGATTTGGTTGCGCAAGCTGCGCGATTTCCAGGCACTTGGTCACCAGATTATTCTCCTCATCGGCGACTTCACCGCCATGATCGGCGACCCGACAGACAAGGGTGCTGCACGTAAACGTTTGACCCACGACGAAGTGCTCGCAAACGCAGCTCGCTACAAAGAGCAAGCCAGCAAGATTATTCGTTTTGACGGAGAAAACCCAGCAAAATTACGCTATAACGCGGAATGGCTCGCGAAGATGTCTTTCGGAGACGTGGTAGAACTTGCGGCTCATTTCACGGTTCAGCAGATGATGGAACGCGACATGTTTGCTCGCCGCATGGAAGAACAAAAACCGATTTATCTCCACGAGTTTTTCTACCCGCTCATGCAAGGTTATGACTGCGTGGCGATGGAAGTGGACGGAGAGATGGGAGGAAACGACCAGACGTTCAACATGCTTGCCGGCCGCACGCTCATGAAAGAGATGAAGGGCAAAGAAAAGTTTGTTGTGGCAACAAAGTTACTCGTCGACAGCCGTGGAAAGAAGATGGGGAAGAGCGAAGGGAACATGATCCGCTTCGACGATTCTTCGGACGACATCTTTGGCAAGGTAATGAGTTGGGGAGATGGGATGATCGTCGGCGGCTTTGAATTACTCACGGATGTACCACAGGAAGACATTGTGCGGATTTCGAAATCGCTGATTCGCGAGGAAGCGAATCCACGTGATTTGAAAGCACAGCTTGCACGCGAAGTCGTCGCTGGATTCTACGGTCGTGAAGAAGCAGATGCGGCTTCCGCGCGCTTCGACCAGCTCTTCCGAGAAAAAGAAATTCCAGAAAATATTCCTGTTGTTAAAACAGAACTCGCGTCACTCACGATTATCGACGCGCTTGTGTTAACACAACTTGCAACATCCAAAGGCGAAGCACGTCGTCTCATTGATGGAGGAGGGGTGAAGATGAACGAGGAGGTTGTTACTGGTTACGAAGCGCTCGTTACTCCAACCGCTGATGGTGTACTCCTTCAAAAAGGCAAACGGTTTTTTGCGCGTCTTGCTCGCTAACGTATGAGTTCGCGTAACCGCGTTTGGCGGCCGTATTCCGCTGGAGTTCTCTGGTGGCTCTTGTTTTTCGCAGGAGCCTTTGCGGCGGCATGGTGGTACGCGCCGATTCCGCTCTGGGTGAGTGCCCTGCTCGCAGGAAATATTGCAACGTTTTTCCTGTTCGGAGTCGATAAGCTCTTCTCTCAAGCGGGGTTCATGCGCATTCCCGAAGTGATTTTGTACTCAGCGACGATTCCTGGTGCCGTCGGTACTCTCACGGCGATGCAGCTCTTCCGACATAAAACCCGCAAAGTAGCGTTTCAATTCGTTGTTTACTTTCTCGTGCTCGTTGAAGTCGGACTCTTGGTCTGGTTTCTTCGGGAAGAAGGATTCATTCCAACCTTATGACCGATTGTCTCTTCTGTAAGATCGTGGCCGGCGACATTCCGTGCCACAAAGTGTGGGAAGACGAGGGACACCTGGCGTTCCTCGATATTCATCCCATGCGTGAAGGGCATGCACTGGTTGTTCCAAAAACACATGCATCGTATGTGTTTGAAATGGATACGGAAGCGTATCGGCTCCTGATGCAGGCAGCAAAAACAGTGGCTGGTCCTCTCAAAATCGCTACGGGTGTTCCACGCATTGGGGTCGCCATCGAAGGATTCGAAGTTGACCATGTGCATGTGCATCTCATTCCACTCGATCACGGACTGGGGGCTGCAGACTTCCCGCGTGCAACGGGTGAAGTAAATCATGCGCAACTGGCACAGGTCGCGGAGAAAATTAGACTCGTTGTTTGACACAAAAGACACATCGCGCTAGGCTCTCATTAGATTTATGAACCGCAATGTTCGCACAATAGCCGTCGTGCATAATCATGCAATTTCCTCGTTTGAGGCTGTTGCATGCATTGCGTTTGGCGAAGCTCGGTAAGCTTGGCCTATCCCGAAATGTATGAAAGAGCCCCAAACCGGGGCTCTTTTGGCATCTCGCCAAACATCACTCGTGGAGTTTCAAATGGAGAGTGTTAAAGTGCGTCGTGTGACGCTCGAGGATCTGGACGTTCTGGCGGCGCTGTACGTTGCGTGCTTCGCGGAGCCGCCGTGGTACGAGGTGTTCGATGCTGCCGCGGTGCGCGCGGAGTTCGAGGAGATGCTCGCGTGGGCCGAGATTCAGTTTTGGGTCGCGGTGGACGCGGATGGTCGCGTCATCGGTGCGGGGATTGGGTTCAACGTCTGTCGCAAGAACGACGTTCACGAACGCCTCCCGCCGCCGCTGCGCAACTCATTCTATGTCGCGGAACTGTTCGTCGATCCGCAGTCGCGTACGCGTGGCGTCTGCCGCGCGATGACGACGATGATGATCGAAGCGGCGAAGGAGAGTGGGTTCACTTCTGCCTCGGTCCGCACGTCTGTCGATCAGCAGGTCATTCGTCATCTGTTCGTCGGCTCTCTCGGGTACGAGGTGATCGGCACCGAAGAGGTGGTGTCCGACAAGTACTTGGATGGCGCCATGGTTCGCGTGCCCGACACGCGGGTTCTCATGGGCAAGGTCCAGGTTTAACGCATGAGGAGGTAGGCGCCTCTGTCTACCTCCTCCCAACTTTTTATGAATAACACGATTGAATTACTCAAAAAATTGATTTACATTCCGTCCTATGTGGGGAATGGCGTAGATGAAACGCAGGTCGCGGAATGTATTCGGGCACACCTTTCGAGTTTGCCTTTGCCGTGGAACGTCGAAGTTCTTCCGGTGGAGGGAACGCGTGTGAATATTTATGTATCCAATAGTGAGCGGCCAGAGACATTGTTCACGGCCCACATCGACACTGTGCCGCCTTCCGACGTATGGAAGCGAGATCCGTTTGTACCGGTAGTGGAAGATGGAAAGCTCTATGGATTGGGGGCGGTGGATATGAAGGCGGGTGCGGCGAGTTTGATGTCATTTTTGCTCGGGCCGGCGCGAGAGACGGCGAAGCCGATGGCGGCTTTGTTCTATGTGGGAGAGGAATATGATTTTTGCGGAATGAAAGCGTTTGCGGCACAAACACAGATTCGTCCGGCCGTCGTGGTGACGCCGGAGCCGACGGACTTGAAAGTGATGCGTGCGTGTCGAGGAGTGCTCGAGTGTCGATTCACGGTACAAGGTCGTGCCGCGCACGCTGCCATGGGGCGCGACGGAGTGAATGCGATTGTGGTTGCCACGCGCGCTGTCGAGTCAGTAACGAACACATTGGCTTCGCTTCCTGATGTGGGTTTGGGTGTCTCTACACTCAACCTCGCGTGGATTCGCGGTGGGCTTCCGGTGGATGGGGAAATCATCGTGTGTGGAAATGTTGTTCCACCATTCGCAGAAGCGGTTTTCGAAATTCGTGTTGCGCGACCAGAGATTGATGAGTCATACGTCCGAGCACTTCTCATGGAATCCGTTGTTGCTTTGGAGGGAAGTCTCACTTCGTTTACCACGAGTTTCTCGGTTAAAGCCATGACACCTGTTCCACAACAACCGACTTCGTTCGATGTGTTTCCAGACGGCGACACAAAAACCACAGGCTATTTCGACACGCAGCTTTTTGTTGAAGCTTGCGGAAGTGCACCAATTGTTTGCGGTCCGGGCCCTTCTACGGTTGCACACCAACCCGACGAGTACGTTCGACTTGAGGATGTTGAAGCCCTGGATCGAACCCTTCTTGGTTTTTTGTAGGGTCTGTAGATGTTTTCTCCCTTGCCCGCGGGGTGGGGGAAAGATATGATGGTCGCGCTATGTCCATTACGACCCTATTGTTGTTCTTGCTCATTTTGTCCGTCCTTGTTTTTGCCCACGAACTTGGCCATTTTGTCATGGCAAAGCGTGCGGGCATGAAGGTGGACGAATTCGGTTTCGGGTTTCCTCCGCGCCTGTTTGGGGTGAAACGCGGCGACACACTGTACTCGGTGAATGCGATTCCTTTGGGTGGGTTTGTGCGTATTAAAGGTGAGTCTGGCGAACACCGTGGAGAATCAGATAGTTTCTCTTCCAAAAGTTTATGGGCGCGGTTTCTGGTACTCATCGCGGGTGTGGCCATGAACGTTTTGGTAGCCGGGTTGCTGTATGGTATTGGTTTCACCATCGGAATGCCATCGGTGTTGGATGGTGGGCTTCCGGCAAGTGCGGAAGTGACGGACCGAAAACTCGAAGTGATGGCTGTGGCTCCGCAAAGTCCGGCAGCAACCAGTGGTATTGTGTCTGGGGACGCGATTGTTTCGCTTGATGGACAGGTGTTTGAGACGGCGGATGCAGCGCGTACGTATATTTTAGAAAATGGAGATAAGGGGATTGAAGTCGTTGTACAAAAGACGGATGGGACGTTTGTGACCTATCCGTTGACGGCGGCAGATATCCCAGAAACGCAAATTCACGGTTTGGGGGTTGGTATTGTCACCACCGGAATTGTTTCTTACCCAGCACACCTCGCGTTTGTCTATGGCTTCGGTGGTGCGTTCACCGCAACGCGCGATGTGGCATGGGCGTTTGGGGACCTCATCAAAACGTTGGTGGTAGAACAGAAGGTGAACGTGGAGTTGTCTGGGCCAGTGGGGATCGCGGTGATGACAGGTGAGGTGGCAAAATTAGGGTTTGTGTACGTGCTGCAGTTTGCCGCTATTTTGTCGGTGAACTTGGCAGTTATTAACGTGCTTCCGTTTCCTGCGCTTGATGGAGGTCGACTGTTGTTCTTGTTCATTGAGGCGGTGCGACGTCGTGCGGTCGACGAAAAGACGGAAGCCGTTGTGCACAACATCGGTTTTGCTCTCCTCATGGCATTGGTCGTTTTGGTCACGTACCGTGACTTTGTGAAGTTTGGAGGACAGATGTGGGGTGCTATCCGTGGATTTGTAGGAATGTAAAACCTCTATGCAAGACAAGTTTCATCTATTGGCAGACGAAGCGCGTGAAGCGTTGGGGCGCATCTTAGACCGTGATTCGCTTGAGACACTGCGTGTTGAACTGCTTGGCCGCAAAGGTCGTCTCGCTGGTCTCATGAAGGAAATGGCAACCCTTGCCGACGAAGAACGTCGGTTGGTTGGTTCGGTTGCCAACGAAGTGAAGCAGGCGATTGAAGCGGCGTTTGGTGAGGCGGAAGGCAGGGCGGGGGAACTGGAGCGAGCGGCGCGCGCAGAAAAAGAACGGGTGGATGCGACTCAACCGTCCGTGCCACCGTTTGAACGTGGTTCTCTGCATCCGGTCACGCAAACACAACAGGTGCTTGAGGATTTGTTTTTGTCGATGGGCTTTGCTGTGTTGGATGGTCCTCAGCTTGAAAGCGATTATTATAACTTCACTGCCGTGAATGTGCCTCCAGCACATCCTGCTCGTGACATGCAGGATACGTTTTACGTTCAAGGAAACGGGGAAGCTTCAGATTGGGTAATGCGGACGCACACGTCGTCGATGCAAGTTCGCGCATTGCGAGCACACGGCGCCCCGTTGCGAATGATTGCTCCAGGCCGCTGCTTCCGTAACGAAGCCACAGATGTTCGTCACGAGCATACGTTCCACCAGCTCGAAGGGGTCGTGGTGGATACGGGAATGAATTTCGGACACTTGAAAGGAGTCCTTGAGACGGTGGCAAAACATCTGTATGGCCCCGACACACGCGTTCGACTTCGCCCGAAGTTCTATCCGTTCGTTGAGCCAGGAGTGAACGGTGAAGTGACGTGTTATCTGTGTCATGGGGAAGGATGTCGGCTGTGTAAGAAGACGGGTTGGCTTGAAGTGTTTGGTGCCGGCATGATTCACCCAAATGTGTTGCGTGAAGGCGGGGTGGATCCAGCAACGCACAGTGGTTTTGCATTTGGGTTCGGGCTCACACGTTTGGTGATGCTCAAGTATGGCATCGATGACATTCGTCACCTCGAACGCGGCGACCTCCGGTTTTTGAAGCAGTTCTAAACTCACCTCACGCTCCCGCCCTCGGCCCTCGAAACCACCTGGCAAACGAGACGGGGTCCAGCCTTTCCATAATGGCTGGCCCCTTACCACTCAGAAGTCTCACAAAACCTGACGGAGACTTCTTCCGTGATACTCGTTTGCCAAGTGGTTCCTCGGTCTGTCGGTCGTGAGCCGACACAAGAAAGTTGAATGCTATGTTGATCTCAAAAAAGTGGCTGTCTGAGTCTGTTGCGTTGCTACCGGATGTCTCAGACAAACAATTAGCAGAACGTCTTACACTCTCGACGGTCGAAGTCGAGGGATTTGTGAACCAACAAGAGATGTATACCCACATGGTGGTTGGTCGTGTGATGCGTTGTGATATGCACCCGAATGCGGATAGGCTTCGTGTGTGTGAAGTGGATGTTGGCACGGAGCAATCCGTGCAGATTGTGTGTGGAGGCGCAAACGTGGCAGAAGGAATGTTGGTGGCCGTGGCGTTGCCTGGTGCACGTGTGAAGTGGCATGGGCAAGGAGAGCTGATTGAGTTGGCGGAAACGGAAATCCGTGGACAAAAAAGTTTTGGCATGATTTGTGCTTCGGTGGAGATCGGGCTTTCGACGACTCCATCGGAAGGCGACCATGATATCCGTGACCTTTCTGACTTGATGGTGGAAGCGGGAACACCGCTGGCCACAGCTCTTGGACAGAACGATGTTCTTTTTGAAGTGGAAAACAAATCACTCACCAACCGCCCGGACTTAGTGGGTCACATTGGGTTGGCGCGAGAACTTGCTGCGTTGTACGACACAACATTCACTCCTCCCGAGCCACCTGAAGTGAGCGCAGGAACAGGAAAGAGTCTTTCTGTACGTGTGGAGGATACCGTTGCCTGCCCGCGCTACATGGGTGTGGTGCTAGAGGGCTTGGAAGTAGGTCCGTCACCCGATTGGCTGCAGACGCGTCTTGAGGCACTCGGAGTTCGGGCCATTAACAACGTGGTGGACGTGACGAACTATGTGATGTTGGAGGTAGGTCAGTCCCTTCATGCGTTTGATGCAGATGTGTTGCGAGGGAATGGAGTGGAGATTGCCGTACGTCGTGCGCGTGCAGGAGAAACACTCGTGACTCTTGATGGGGTCGAACGCACCCTTGATCCGTCCATGCTCACGATTTGTGATGCGGAAGGACCGGTGGTTCTTGCAGGAATCATGGGAGGAAAAACGTCTGGGGTCAGTGACGCAACGACGTCTATATTTCTTGAGTCTGCAAATTTTGACGCAACAGTTGTACGTAAGACTTCGCAAGCACTTGCGCTTCGTTCCGAGGCTTCCATGCGTTACGAAAAATCACTCGATCCAGAGTTGTGCGACCTCGCTTTGCGACAGACGGTTGCTCTCCTCACCAAACTCCATCCTCGCCTACGCGTTGTTTCAGAAGTGGTAGATGCCTACGCGGGGAAACCAAAAGAGAATACGCTTGTGCTCCCTGCAGGTTTTCTTACCTCGCGCGCCGGTGTGGAAATTCCACAAGCGGAGGTTGAGGCGATTCTCGGTCGCCTCGGGTTTGGTGTCGTGACGGGTAAGGATGGATCGATGACCGTGACGGTGCCAACATGGCGTTCAACGAAAGATGTTTCGATTCCGGAAGATGTTGTCGAAGAAGTGTTGCGTATTTGGGGATATGAACGGGTGACATCTGCTTTGCCTGCCTTCCCATGTACACCGTCAGCTCTCGGCCCGGTGCGTGCGCTTGCTCGATCTGTTCGACAAACACTCTCACTGTCGTTTGGCGCATCAGAAATCTATAGCTACGCCTTCGTTCGTCCGGAAACACTTCAGGCATTCGGTTGGTCCGTGGAATCACATTTGAAACTCGCCAATCCTCTTTCCGATGAGCGTCCTTTCCTTACGCGCACACTTGTTCCACAGGTGCTTGAGGCGGTTGTTTCGAACCAGCGAACGTTCGCACGTGTGTGTGTCTTTGAAATCGAGCGAGTGTTTTTGGCTCGGGAGCAAGGAGTAGAAGATGGGGCGAGCGGGACGTTGCCAGCGCAGCCATACCGGTTGGCGGTGGCGTATTCGCAGCAGGGAGAGGAGCAGCCGTTTGGTTCTGTGCGAAGCATGGTGGAAGAAGCGTTGGCTCGAGCAGGGCATACGGCAAGTTTTGTTTCGTCCGCCGAGGGTGAATCGTGGATGCATGCGTCGCGTCAGGCAGTGGTGCAGGTGAATGGACAAACCGTTGGACGGCTGTGTGAGGTTGATCCGGACGCGGCACGCGTGCTTGGGCTCGAACGCCGAACCGCCGTGGCAGAAATGGATCTGTCGATGCTCGGAACCATGCCGACCGTCACACGTACGTATGAAGCGATTCCTTCGTACCCAGATGTGAAACGTGACCTCGCGTTTGTGGTGGCAAGTCGTGTTGCTTTTGCGGATGTCAAACGGGTGCTGTGCGCGCAGAGTGATTGGTTGAAGGGGGTAGAGTTGTTCGATGTGTATGAGGGGGGAACGGTGGGAGAAGGGAAAAAATCCCTTGCGGTCCACTTGACCTTCCGTGCTCCAGAGCGCACGCTTTCTTCAGAAGAGGTCGACCGTGAGCTGAAGCTTATCTCAAACGCACTCGAGTCCGAGCTCGGAGCAACGGTTCGCGCCTAACTCGAGTCATGTCACTTCACACGCGTTTCAATACAAACTTATGTTCTCACCCATTGATATTCTCTACATTGTCCTCTCCTTTTGTGCTCTGTGGATTACGTTGGCCGTATTTTGGTTCATCTGGCAGGCGGCGACGGTGTTGCGCAATATCAATGTTGCGGTGGACGAAACGCGTGTGCAGATTTCAAAGATTGAAGGAGCCATTAGTGGTATCCGCAATCGGTTTGATGCCATGACCGCTCCGGCATCGCTCGTTGCAGAAGGCCTGAAACGTGTTGTTGAATACGTGGTTGACCGCCGACAAGAAAAGAAATAGGCTAATAAAAAGCCGCTTCTGTGTTGACACGGAGGCGGTTTTTTGGCAGGATACTCGGTCCATCCGGAGGACGTGAATGGATATCGTGTTCCTTGGGGGTGCGTTTGGAAACGGGAGCGATGGTGCGTGGTGGACGGAGCGGATGCGTCCGTTTCTTCCCGAAGCTCGCTGGCACATCCCACCGTACCACGACGAGAAGTGGGGTCCAGCCGACTCTGTGGTGGAGGCGACGAACGCGGTGCGGCGCTGGTTGCTGTGGCGTTCGGA
>SXGT01055851.1_pt1 | contig 18526 bp, 14 predicted proteins | sample 3176221 | NCBI WGS metagenome assembly SXGT01 (sample SAMN11356862, study PRJNA531348) | freshwater metagenome | isolation source: freshwater sample F1-120 | place: China: Fuxian Lake, Yuxi | collected 2017-12-25
CCAGCTACATAGTGCGAGTGCCAACGCCAAGAAATGCTTCATCCCCGCCATGAAAGCCCAGGGGCTGCACCCCGGCAATCAGTCATTTTCGCCCTCTTGCAGGGAGGGGGAACAAGCCCGGACTGGCAGCGGCACTCATGCCCGCAATTCAGAAAAACGATTATACGATATTTTATTGACACAACAACCTATTGTGGTGTACAACATTATTATATGGATATGGAGATGCGACAGATCATAGCGATGCGCGCTTCTGCTGAAGAAGGCGATGTCCGGGCGCAGACCGAGATGGGTATCAGCTACGCCCATGGCCAGGGCGTGAAGAAGGATGCGACTGAGGCGGTGAAGTGGTTTCGCAAGGCCGCCCTGCAGGGATTTGCCCAAGCGCAGTTCAATCTGGGGGTCTGCCATGCCCAAAGGCCGGGACGTGGTGAAGGATGGGCAGGGGGCGGTGAAGTGGTTTCTGCTCGCAGGCGCGAAGGGAGCCGCGAACGCCAGGAAGGCAATGGCATGCTTGGAAGTGCTGTTCACGGCGAAAGATCGTCGGGATGGCCAGAAACGGGCCAGGGCGTGGCAGGCCGAGTTTAACCTCGAATCCTCCGGAGACTCCTGCAAGGGCGCCTGCGCAAGCGCCTTTGCAGGGGGCACCTGCGGTGGGCAATAAGGCGGGCTCCTGCGGGGCAGCCCACCTGCGGTGGGGCAATAGAGGGGGGACTCTTGCTCAATGCAATTGCCCCTCCGGGGCGGCCACCTATTGCATGGGAATCGGTGCTTGCCCCAGTGGAATCTGAGCCAACCCCATGGGAATCTGAGCCAACCCCAGTGGAATCTGAGCCAACCCCAGTGGAATCTGAGCCAACCCCAGTGGAATCTGAGCCAACCCCAGTGGAATCTGAGCCAACCCCATGGGAATCTGAGCCAACCCCATGGGAATCTGAGCCAACCCCATGGGAATTGGAGCCTGCCCCTGCGGGGAGCAATAATCCCCCATCGCCCGCTGCAGGCGCTCCTGCGGAGGGCAATACCCCCCCCCTATGGCCCGCCTTATTGCCCCCGCGCAGCGGCTGCACGGAAGGTTGCAGATGACTTTTCCGGCGGGCCATAGAATCATCGCCTTGGGCTGGGCGCGCACCTGCGCATTCTCCCCGCGCATCCTGCATGGCAAAGACGCTGGGCATCCTTCTCACCCTCTTGTGCCTTTCGATGGGTGCCGTGGTGTGGCTTCACCATCTGGGTGCCGGCGTGACGTCGGCCGACCTGACAGTGCTCTGCGCCGCCAGCTTGAAGCCGCCCATGGAAGCCGTGGGGGGCGCCTATCGCGCCCAGTCGGGCGAAGGACTGCGGTTGCAATGGGGCGGCTCGGCCACGCTCCTGGGGCAGATTCAAATCACGCGCCGCGGCGATGTGCTCATCACCGCCGATGAAGGCACGATGACCGATGCGCGCCGGGGGGGCTGGGTTCTCGAAGCGGCGCCGCTTCTCACGCAGCGGCCGGTGTTTGCCGTGCGCGCGGGAAACCCCAAGGCCATTCATGAATTAAGCGACCTCTTTCGTCCCGATGTCCGCGTCGGCCTTGCGGATCCCAAGGCCGCCAGCATCGGGCGCGCAACGCGCGATGGCCTGGGCGAAGTCTGGCCGAAGCTGGCGGCGCACGCCGCTGTCATGAAGCCCGTCGTCACCGAGATTGCCGGCGACCTTGTGTTGGGTGCGGTGGATGTCGCTGTGGTGTGGGATTCCACCCTGCGACAGTTTCCAGGTTTGCAAAGGGTGGATTTCCCGGGGATCGCCTTCGCGCCGGAACACGCATGGGCGGCGACGCTGACCAGGGCCGCACATCCCGCCGCCGCGCAACGCTTCGCCGCGTTTCTGCGCACGCAGGCTTCGCAAGAGGTGTTCAAGTCCCACGGCTACGCGCCCGCCACTGCCCAGACACCATGAGCAGCCCCGCGACCCGACATCCCTTCACCCCCTTCTGGGCCACGCTGGCGGTGATTGCCGTGGCGTACATCCTCTTTCTCGTGGCGCTCTTGGCGACCACAGCGGCGTACAGTTCGCCCGGCCAGATCGCGGCGGCGATGCGCTCAGCAGAGATTCGGCACGCCCTTCAACTGAGCCTGGCAACCTGCACTGCGGCGGCCATCCTGTCGCTTTTGCTGGCGGTGCCCATCGCCTATCTGCTCTCGCGGCGCGAGTTCCCGGGCAAGGCACTGGTGGAGGCATTGCTGGACATCCCCATCGTGCTGCCGCCCATGGTCGTGGGGCTTTGCCTGCTCATTTTTTTCCAGTCTCCATTGGGCCGGGCCATCGAGACCGTGGTGCCCTTTACCTACACCGTGTACGGCATCGTGCTGGCGCAGACGCTCATCGGCACCTCGCTGGCGGTGCGATCCATGCGCGGCACCTTCGAGCACCTCTCGGCGCGGCCCGAGGAGGTGGCGATGACCCTGGGATGCACGAGGGCGCAGGCGGTGTGGCGCGTCACGCTCCCGGCGGCGCGCAGCGGCATGTTTGCCGCCGCGAGTCTGGCGTGGGCGCGAAGTCTGGGCGAGTTCGGGCCCATCCTCGTTTTCGCCGGCGCCACGCGCATGCGCACCGAGGTGCTGCCCACGACCATCTGGCTGGAACTGGGCGTGGGCAATCTCGCCGCGGCTATCAGCGTGAGCCTGTTGCTGATGGCACTGGCGGTGCTGGTGCTGGTGGCGTTGCGCTGCGCCGGAGAACGGCCATGATTGCGATTGAGGATCTCCACTGGAGCGGGGGCGACTTCCGGCTGGAGGGCGTTTGCCTTCATGTCCCGGCCGGTGGCTACGGCGTCCTCATGGGGCCGACGGGCTGCGGCAAGACGACGCTCTTGGAGCTGATGTGCGGCTTGCGGCAGCCTGATCGCGGGAAGGTGCGCATCCACGGCGCCGATGTGACCGGCAAGCCTCCGGGAGAGCGCGGCATGGGCTATGTGCCGCAGGATAGCGCGTTGTTTCCCGCCATGCCGGTCGCCCGTCAGCTGGGCTTCGCGCTGGAAATCCGGCGCAGGCCCCCGGCGCAAATCCGCGAGCGCGTGCAGTCGCTGGCCGGGCAGCTGGGCCTCACGCCGCTGCTGCTCCGGATGCCGCGGGATCTGTCGGGGGGCGAGCGCCAGCGCGTGGCGCTGGGACGGGCGCTGGCGGCCGATCCGTCCGTGTTGCTGCTGGATGAACCCCTTTCCGCGTTGGACGAAAAGACCCGCGACGAGTTGACCCTGCTTCTGGGGCGCCTGCGCCGCGAGCGAGCGCTCACGGTGCTTCATGTCACGCACAGCCGGCGCGAGGCGCTCCGGCTGGCTGACTGTCTGTTTCGGATGGAAGGCGGGCGCGTGAGTGCGGCGCCCCTCGATGGGATTGACGAAGGTGGAACCCGCCGGGAGGAGATTCCCTAGGGCAGGACGCGCGGCACCCACACGACCACCACCACAATCACCGCGGCGGCGCCGGCAAGGTCAAGTGCCAGCCCGGATCGAATCATCCGTGAGAGCGGAATGCAGCGCGAGCCGTACACGATGGCGTTGGGTGGCGTGGAGATGGGCAGCATGAACCCCATCGATGCCCCCAGACACGCCGCCAATGCAGGCTGCACCGGATCCACGCCCGCCGCCTTCGCAACCGCGATGGCGATGGGAACCATCATGGTCGCCGAAGCCAGATTGGATGTGGTTTCCGAGACGAGAAGGCCGGCCAGCGCGAACACGACGCAAAGCCCCGCCACGCTGCTCGTGGGGGAAAGGCCCGCCAGCCCTTCGCCAATCCAGCGGGCAAGCCCCGTGTCTTTCATGAGCTGCCCCAGCGCCAGCCCGCCACCAAAGAGCAGCAGGGTGCCCCAATCGATGGTCGCCGCGTCGCGCCAGGTGAGGGTGAACTCCATGCGCCGGAGGTTCACGGGCAGCAGAAAGAGCAGCAACGCGCCGGCAAGGGCCGCCATGGACTCAGGCAGATGCGCCTCGAACCAGCGGCACAGCGGCGCGTCCAGACCCTGCACCAACCCCGTGATGCCGGGGGTGAGCCACAGCGCCACCATGATGGCGAAGGCACCCAGGACATTGCGCTCGCCCCGGGTGAGCGTCCCCAGCTTTGCGCGCTCTCCCCTGATCCATTCGCGACCGCCTGCCATCGATCCCGGCGGGGCGGGGTACGAGCGCGAAAGGTGCCACACGAGAAACACCATCAACACCACCATGAGGGGCAGCCCAAAACTCATCCACTGGAAGAACGAGATCTTTACGCCGGTCTCCCGCTCGATTTGCGCGATGCCGATGAGGTTGGGAGGCGTGCCCACGGGCGTCGCCAGCCCGCCCACCGACGAAGCGAAGGCCGCCATCAACATGAGGCCCGTGCCATAGGGCAGGTCGGTGTGGCGCACGACCGCGCCCGTGCGGTGCGATTGCATGCGCGCCATCTCCTGCAGGATGGCCAGGCCAATCGGCAGCATCATCGCCGTCGTGGCCGTGTTGGACATCCACATGGAGATGGCCGCCGTCACGACGCCAAACGCGGCCATGAGCTTGACGGGACTTTCGCCCACTCCGGGCATCGACAGAATGCCGAAGGCGATGCGGCGGTTAAGACCGTGGCGCTGGATCGCCTCGGCCACGAGGAAGCTGCCCAGATAGAGGAACAGAATGGGGTCGGCAAAGCTGCGGAACACCGTGGTCACCGGGCCGATTCCCAGAAGCACGCAGAGAAAGGGCCCCAACAGCGCGGTGGCCGGCAAGGGAATGGCCTCGGTTACCCATAGCGTTACCACCGCTCCCATGAGTGCCAGCAGCCGGTGCGCCGGAATCGCCAGTCCGGTGATGGGAAGATACCACAACGCGAAGAACACCAGTGGTGCCAGCACCAAGCCTGCCTTGCGCCGGCGCAACTCAAAGCGCGCTTCCGCCTCCGAGATGGTGCCGCCTTCTTGGCTCTCTTGGCTCATGTGAGGGGCGTATCGTGCGCGAAATGCGGTGCCGCACTCAAGCGCCAAGCAGCATTCGAAGCTGGTGCCGCACGCGGCGCCGTGCGAGAATCGCCACATGCCGATCTACGAATTTCACTGCGCGAATTGCGGGAGGGACAGCGAGATGCTCGTGCGTTCCACGAGATGGCGCGGGGCGTCGTGCCCCTCCTGCGGCTCCCGTGATTTGAAAAAGAAATGGTCCACCTTTGCTTCGGGCGGAATGTCGGGCGAGAGCGCCCCGGCCTGTTCGGGCGTGCCGACCTCCTGCGGCCGTTGCGGCACAGGCAAACCGCATTCGCACTGATTTGCGCCATGACGACGCTCTCCTTCCTCCGCGCGTGGCGAGCGGCGTTCACCGCGCGCGCCGCTGTGGTGTTTGGTGTGCTTGCCTGCGCGCTGGCGTGGGGAGCGCCACTGGCAAGCGATGCCACAGCCCCCGTTGCGGCGCGTCCCAACATCCTGTTCATCATCACCGACGATCAGGGTTACGGCGACATGGGAGCGCACGGCAATCCCATCCTCAAGACGCCGCATCTGGATCGACTGCACGCGCAGAGCCGCCGATTCACGGACTTTCACGTCAGCCCCACCTGCGCACCCACGCGCAGCGCTCTGCTCACGGGCCGGCATGAGTTCAAGAACGGCGTGACCCACACCATCCTTGAGCGCGAGCGCCTCGTGCCCACGGCCACGACGCTGGCGCAGGTGCTGCAGCAGGCGGGTTACACGACGGGGATTTTCGGCAAGTGGCATCTGGGAGACGAGCCGGCGTACTGGCCCAACCGCCGCGGGTTTGACGAGATGTTCATTCACGGTGCCGGTGGCATCGGCCAGACCTACGCGGGGTCCTGCGGCGATGCGCCGGGCAACACGTATTTCAACCCCGCCATCCTCCACAACGGCCGGTTCGTGCGCACGCAGGGTTATTGCACCGACGTGTTCTTTGCGCAGGCGCAGCGTTGGATTGAATCAGCGAACAACGGCACCCGCCCCTTCTACGCGCACCTGGCGCTCAATGCGCCGCATGCCCCGCTGCAGGTGCGGCCACAAGACGAAGCCCGCTACGCCGGCAAGGTGGATGCGCCCACCGCGAAATTCTTCGGCATGGTCGCCAACATCGACGACAACGTCGGGCGCCTGCTGGCGCGTCTGGACGCACTGGGAATCCAACGGCGTACGCTCGTGATTTTCATGAACGACAACGGCGGCACAGGAGGCGTGAAGATCCACAACGTGGGCATGCGCGGTCAGAAGGGGACGGCGTGGCTGGGCGGCACGCGTGCCTGTTCGTTCTGGCGCTGGCCCGACGTGATCGCGCCCGGCGACTGCGGGGCACTGACGGCGCATGTTGATTTTTTTCCCACCCTCTCGGAGCTGGCCGGCGCAGACCTTAACGCCACCGTGAGGGGCCAGGTCGAAGGGCGCAGCCTTGTGCCCCTGTTAAAAAACCCGGCGGCGGCGTGGCCCGAGCGCACCCTCTTTACGCATGTGGGCCGGTGGCCCAAGGGCACTGATCCCGCCGAATGGAAATACAAGATGTGCAGCGTGCGCACGCCGCGCTGGCATCTGGTTTCGCCCGACGGCGGGCGCGAGGCGCGCTGGCAGCTCTTTGATGTGCAGGCCGACCCCGGAGAAAAGGTGGACTGCGCTGCCAGCAACGCGGCGCACGTCAATGCGCTCACGACGCAGTACGACGCTTGGTGGGCGAGCGCGCGGCCGCTCATGGCGAACGAAGCCGCGGTGGGGCCGAAGGTGAACCCGTTCAAGGAGTTCTACTGGAAACAATTTGGCGGCGGCCCGCCCCAGTAGGCGGCAATGGCCCAGGCGACTGCAAAAGGCGCAGGAATTATCCCAAAAGCCTCCTTGACTTCCCGGTGTCGAAGGCGAGAGTGTCGTGTAATAGCTCACAAAAGACCACCGCATCATCACATAAAAACTCCAAGCACACGCCGCCAGTTCCTCTCGCAGGTTGGACAGGGAATGATCGTCGCCACCGTGGGACACGAGGTTTCCTCGGAGATGGGCATGGCGGACGTTCGCGCCGCCGAAGCCGTCAAGCCGCTCAACTTCGGCGAACTGGAGCCGCTGGTGGGGCTGATGCAGGAGACCCCCGCGGCGAAGCTCCTTCCGGCTCTGAACGCGAAGCTTAAAGCCGGAGTCACGCTGCGCCAGTTGACGGCCGCCGGTGCCCTGGCCAACGCCCGCACCTTTGGCGGCGAGGATTACATCGGCTTCCACACGATGATGGCGCTCAGCCCCGCGCTGCACATGTCCGGCGAGATGCCCGATGGACAGCGCGCGCTGCCGGTCTTCAAGGTGCTCTATCGGAACACCAATCGCATCCAGGAACGCGGCGGGCGCTCCGCCGAGGTGCTGCACCAGGTGGCCGAGGAATCGGCCAGCACCCGCCATGATTCGCAGACCCTGCGCGCGGCCGTGCACCAAAAGGATGTCGCGGCCGCCGAGAAGGCATTCGCGTCGCTGGCGCGCACCGGCGCCGCCGATGCGTTTAATCACCTGCTGCACACCGTGCAGGACAACACGGAAGTTCACCGTGTCGTGCTGCCCTACCGCGCGTGGGACTTGCAGGGGATCATCGGCAGCGAGCACGCGCACACGTTGCTGCGGCAGTCGGTGCGCTACTGCGTTCGCGCCGAGTCGCGCACGGCCAGCGCCACGTGGAATGAGCCGCGCACGCTGCTGCCCAAATTGATGGATCAGCACAAGCTCTTGGGACGCGAGCTGGGCACGCGCGCCATGGACGACGCGTGGGTGGAGCAGTTTAGCTCCACTCTTTTCAAAGCCTCCCCCACGCAGGCAGCCGAGGCGGCGGCCGCCGCGCTGGCTGAAGGCATCGCTCCGGCCGCCGTCGGCGAAGCCATCTCGCTTGCGGCCAACCAGCTCTGCCTGCGCGACCTGGGCCGCCCGCCGAGTCAGGAGTCGGCCGGCAAGCCCGTGGGAAGCGTTCACGGCGATTCCATCGGCGTCCACGCCTGCGACAGCGCCAACGCGTGGCGCAACATGGCCCGCGTGTCCAACGCGCGCAACACGTTCGCCTGCCTCATCCTGGGCGCCTATCAGATGGCGCTGGATCGCGGCCAACGCGGGGGCGACTTCCTCAACTGGCAGCCCCTGCCCGTGCAATGGCAACTGGATCAGGTGAAGGCCACCTCGCAGGCGGACCTGCTGCGCGAGGCCGAGGATGCGATCCGGCAGAACCTGCAAGCGCGCACGGCCGCCATCGTCCACCGGTATGGCGAGCTCAAGCTGCCTGCCCGGCCGGTGTTCGATTTGATGCTGCGCTATGCGGTGAGCGAGGATGGCGCACTGCACGCCGAGAAATTCTACCGCACGACGGTCGAGGAATTTGCCGCCGCCCGCGCACCCTTCCGCTGGCGGTTGCTGGTGGCCTTGGGCCGCGTGACGGCCAGCGAGTTCGGCCGCCCCGCTCCGGGCATGGACGAGGCCCGGGCGCTCATCAAGGCCGCCTAGTTCACAAGGCACGAAGCGCAATCCCGCGGTGGACTGCCATCCGGTTGCTTGGCTTTAGCCAAGAGTCCCGAGTGATCGGTGTCCCTGCAGTGGACTCGCTGTGGAGTCTGGGCGTCGCTACGCGAGGATTTCCCGAACCACGCGGCCGTGGATGTCCGTGAGGCTGTAGTCGCGACCGCCGTAACGGTACGTCAGCTTCTGGTGGTCGATGCCCATGAGGTGCAGCATCGTGGCGTGCAAGTCGTGGTGATGCACCTTGTTCTCCACGGCGATGGAACCGTGCTCGTCCGTCGCACCCACCCTCTGGCCGCCCTTCACGCCGCCGCCGGCCATCCACATGGTAAATCCCGCGGAGTTATGGTCGCGCCCATCTTCCCCCTGACCGGTGGGCGTGCGGCCAAACTCGCCGCCCCACACCACCAGTGTGTCCTTTAGAAGACCGCGATCCTTGAGGTCCGTCATCAGCGCCCCGATGGGCTGATCCACCTGCGCGCACAACTGCCCAAGGCGTCCTTTAAGGCCATTGTGTGTGTCCCAGTTGCCTAGGCTGATTTCAACAAACCGAACGCCCGCTTCCGACAGCCGCCGGGCCATGAGGCATTGCCGCCCGAAATTGTCCGTGGCACCACCACCTGCATTGGGCTTCTTGGCGGCACCAGCCTTGCCCTTGGCCGCAACCACACCCTTGCCGATGCCGTAGCGCCGCAGCATCTCGGCATTTTCCTTCGACAGATCCATCAGCTCAGGCAATGTTGCTTGCATACGAAATCCCAGCTCGTAGGAATTGATCACTCCTTCCAACTCCGGGCTGGCCGCCTGCCGCTCAAGCAGGCCGGCGTTGAGCGACTGGATGAAGTCGAGCTGTTCGCGCTGGCGGGCGGCCGAGAGCGGCGACTGCAAGTTGCCCACGCGCGCGGCCGCAACGGAGGCGTCGGCATCCCCGATGCGCGTAGCCTGATACGACGCCGAGAGGAACGCATTGCCGTAGTTTTGCGCGCCGCCCAGATCGCCCGGCGGATTGATGGTGACGAAGCCCGGCAGATTTTGGTTCGCCGTGCCCAGCCCATAGAGCAGCCACGCGCCCAGCGACGGGCGTGTGAAACGAAATTCGCCCGTGTGCAACATCAGGCACGCCTGCGGATGGTTGGGCACATTGGTGTGCATGCTGTTGATGAGGCACAGGTCGTCGGCGTGGCGCGCGACGTGGGGAAAGAGGCTGCTGATCCACAGGCCGCTCTGGCCGTGCCGGCTGAACGGAAAGGGCGAAGGCAGCAACTTGCGCCCCCGGTTGCGATCCTGCACCTGGCCGCTCAGACTGGCGACCGACTTGCCGGCGTTGACTGCCAGTGCCGGCTTGTAATCAAACGTGTCCACATGCGAAGGCGCGCCGCGCATGTACATGAAGATGACCCGCTTGGCGCTCGCCGGAAACTGCGGCTGACGTGGTGCCAAGGGGTTCATGGCTTTGGCCTCACGCGCGGCGGCTTCCGCCGCCAAACCTGCCAGCGCCATGTAGCCAAATCCGCACGCGCTGGTTTTAAGCCACTCGCGGCGCGAGGGAAAAAGTTGAGGTGTGTTCATGGTTTCTCCGCCGGGGTTATTGCAGGTATCGGAATTCCGCCGAGGCAAACAGCGACTGGCAAAGGCCCGCCCACGCCTTTGCCGGCGGCACCTTGTGTATCTCTAGAGATTGCTTGAGGTGCGCCAGCGCCGCTGCGCGCTCGGCCGGTTGCGGTTCGCGGGAGAGCGCCATGCGAAAGACCCTGTCCACGCGCGCGGCGTCATTCTCCGGTGGCCCGGTCAAAACGCGTGCCGCAAACGCCTCCGCCTGTTTGACGAGCCACGGGCTGTTCATGAGAAAGAGCGACTGGGCCGGCACCGTCGTCACCTCGCGCTGTGCGACCACGATGTTGGGGTTGGCCATGTCAAAGAGGCCCAGAAGCTCCGGCAGTGGCGCGCCCCGCAGGATTCCCAAATACACACTGCGCACGTTGGCGTCGGCCGAGGTGATGGTCGGGCGCTTGGGATTTCCGCCCGCGCTGGCAAGCGACCGGCCCGGCGGCGCGAGGTCAAGCTGGCCACTCACGAGCAGGATGGCATCGCGCAGAGGCTCGCCCTCCAGCCGGCGCGGGCTCATCCGCCAGAGCAATGTGTTGTCGGGATCAGTGGCGTAGGCGGGTGCAGAGGGGGCGCTGGAGAGCTGGTACACGCGGCTCAGCACGATGGCGCGAATGAGTTTCTTGGTGGACCAGCCCTCGCGCACGAAGGCCGCCGCCAGATGATCCAGCAGCGCGGGATGGCTAGGCCGGTCGCCCAAGGCGCCAAAGTTGTCCGCGCTGGACACCAGCCCCCGCCCGAAGAGGTGCAGCCAGATTCGGTTCACCGCCACTCGCGCCGTCAGCGGATTGCGCGCGTCGGTGAGCCACGCCCCCAGTTCCGCGCGACCGCTCCCGGCCCCACCCAGTTTCGGCGCGGGCATCGTATGCACCACCGCGAGCGTGCCACGGGGCACGCGCTCTCCGCGTTTCTGCGACTCACCACGAATGCACAGGGCTGTGTCGGTGGACTTGCCGTCCTTCACGCCCATGCACGGGCTGCCGTCGGAGAGCGCATGCAAACCGCCAACGGCGCCGGCGGCCTTCGCGTTATTGGCATTGGGCCGTCCCGGGCCCGCGAGCATCGTGCTGCTCTCGAAGAACCCCGCCAGCGCGTAGTATTCCTTCTGCGTGATCGCATCAAACTTGTGGTCGTGGCAGCGCGCGCACATCACCGAAAGCCCCAGAATGCCCCGCGTGGTGGCGTCCACCTGATCGGCGATGAGGTCCATCTGGAAGTCCGGGTTGTTCTGCGCGCGCGGCTTGCTGGTGAGCGCAAGAAATCCCGTCGCCGTGATTTGAGTGTCGCGCTGGCGCGAATCGGCGGCGGGCAGCAAGTCGCCGGCGATTTGTTCGCGCAGAAAACGGTCGTAGGGCGTGTCGGCGTTGTAGCTGGCGATCACGTAGTCGCGGTAGCGCCAAGCGTGCGGAAAGGGCACGTTGTCGGCGTTGCCGTTGCTTTCGGCAAACCGCGCAATGTCCAGCCAGTGCCGCCCCCAGCGCTCACCAAATTGCGGGGAGGCCAGCAACCGATCCACCACGCGCTCAAGCGCGTTGCCAGCGCCATCGACTGCAAACGCGTCAAGTTCACTGGGCGTCGGTGGCAGCCCCGTCAGATCAAAGCTCAGCCGCCGCAGCAGCGTGGGCCGATCCGCATCGGCGACCGGCACCAGATTGCGCCCTTCAAGCGCCTCCAAGATGAACCGGTCGATGTCGGTGCGCGGCCACGCGGTGCGCTTGACGCGTGGCACGGCGGGTTTGCCGACGGGCTGAAAGGCCCAAAAACTTCGCGCCTCCTCCGGCGTCATGCGTTTGTACCCTGCGCTCCCAGCGGCATCGCGAGGATCCGGCGCGCCCATTGCGATCCATTGTTCAAAATCTGCCGCCACACTCGCCGGCAGTCGCAGCTTGGGAGGCATCTCAAGCTTGCCCTCGTGCCGGATGGCCCGAAGCACGAGGCTTTGTTGGGGGCTGCCCGGCACGACGCCCGGGCCGGTCTCGCCGCCCGCCCGGATGCCTTCGCGCGAGTCGAGGCGCAGCCCGCCCTTGACCTTGGCAGATTGGGCGGAATGGCATTCAAAGCAGTGCTGGGTGAGCACCGGCCGAATCTTGCTTTCAAAAAAAGCCGCCTGCGCTGCTGTGAGTGCTGCCGGCTTGGTGGCCCCGGCGGCAGTCATCGCCAGCATCGTTGCCATCACTACGGCCAGCGGCACCGGTTGCATCACGTTTCTCATGGCTCTTGCAGGGTCGCTTTGCGTCTTCAGGTCGCTGGGTCAACTGGCGGGACGGCCGACATGGTAGAGCTGCTGGATGGACGGCTCGTCCAGCGCCGCACCGAAAATCATGACTTCGTCCATGCGCCCGTTGAAGCGGCGGATGAGGTGCGCGTCCTTCGCTGCCGGGCGCCCCCAATTTCCCAGCTCCACGGCCCCGCCGCGAAGTGGGCGCCGGTCGGGCAGGGTTGCCATTTCCACCAGCCGGCCGTTGAAATAGTGGCAGACCCGGCCCGAACGCGTGTCCAACGACAACGCGACGTGCAACCAGCGCCCAATTTGCATCGAATCAATGACCGGCGGAGTGGTGCTGACCCAGGGCGCGGGATATTTCCTGTCCAAGCGATGAAGGACGCACTGCAACTTCCCCTCGCCTGTGATCTGCCAAGTGGGCGAGCCGCGCCGCTCTCCATCAGCACTGAGCAGGCTTAAGATCGGCTGGTCAATCGAGTCCACGCGCACCCATGCGGCGAAGGTGAGTGCTGGCAGATGCTGCTGCTCCGCCCTTTCGGCCTTCTCCGCCTTCGAGTCTGGCCGGGGCACGGCGGCCGGGGTTCCTGCGCCTCCCGCTACGGGCTGGCGCAGGGTGAGGCGGATGCGGTCGCCGGGGTGTTTAAACTCCAGCGCGTCCTTGCCCTGCCACCGGCCCTCAACCCACCGGCATCCAATGATGGTACCAGACATTTCGGGTTTGTCTCGCAGCAGGCTGTTGAGCCGCCGCGCCTTGCCATTGCGCTCGAAATCAAAATACGCCAGCAGGCGAGGATCGTCCTTCCAAAGCTCGCGGGCTTCGCGCCAGCGCGCGAACTGCAAAGTCGCGTCAGCTTCCGCCTGCGCCGCGGCTTCGGGTGCGGAGATGAACCGCGTGGGATCGGCGGGGATGTCCAGAATCTGCCCGGCCTGATCAATGCGCGCGGCCCGGCCTGCCGTGAGGTCCGCCTTTGCCGGCGTAACGGGGCCTGTCGGCGGGTGAACCTCCACGCGTCCGTCAAACACGTGCACTTCCGCCGGGCCATTCTCCGCCACCTCGATACCAAATTCGGTGCCTAAGTCCACCAATCGCGCCTGTGCGGTGAGAATCGTGAACCCTGCCGCGGGCGCAGGCACGATGGCGCGAAGCTTGCCGCTGTGGCAAACGGCCAAATCAATGCTTCGCAGTTCAAAATCGGCCGGGCCTTCCAAGAGCACCGTGGCACCGCTGTAAAACTCCAGCCGCACCAATCCGGCGCGCAACTTGATGCGGCCCGGAGGCAGGGAGGCGCCGGCACCCAGCTCGGCCGTCTCCCAAACGGCACCCACGGCACTGGCCAGCAATGCCACGCCTGCGGAATCCGGGCGTGGGGCCGCCCGCAGGGGATCGCGCGCGGGGCCACTCAGAAAGACGAATGCCAGCAACGCCGCCAGAGATGCGGCCAGCGCCCACGGCAGCCAGCGCAGGGCGGGAAGCACCGCAGGTTGCGGGACCTGCGCCCATTCTTGCCCCGTCGGCGAACCGCACCCGTCCAGCGCGGATTCCAAATTCATGTACCGGATAAAAAACGCGCGCGCAGCCTCGTCGCTCTTAAGCCGCTGCTCCAAAAGCCCACGCTGATCCTCGGTGAGGCGCCCATCGCAATGGGCCGCGCACAGTTCAGCGAATGATTCCCATTCGCTCATGCGACCTCCTTACGCATCTCGCGCTCGATGCACTGCAGCAGGGCCATTCGAATGCGTGAAAGCGCCTTGTACGCCGCCGCCACCGACCGGCCGGTCACTTCCGCAGCCTCCTTCATGGCGGCGCCCCGGGTGTACACGGCCGTGACGAGGGCGCGTTCTGTGTCGCGCAACTTGGTGAGGCAAGTTTGCAGCGCGCGCCGTTCACGCGCCAGTGCCTCGCCTGATTCCACAACCTGCGCTCCCAGCAGTTCCACCACCTCATCGCTGAAGACGTGGCGGTCGCGGGCGCGCTCGCGCCGGTATTTGAGCACTTCAAATCGGGCAATCACGCTGGCCCATGCCGAAAAGCTCGTCCCCATCTCGAACCTGTCGAATTTCTTCCAGAGTACGAGGCTGGTCTCCTGCAGCACTTCATCCACATCGGTGACGCTGGGCAGCAACACCCGCAGCAAACCGCGCAGCCCCGGTTCCGCCTGAAGGAACAACCGCACAAAGTCTTCGTATTTCTTGTCCGGATTCTCCATCACGCGTGCCACCCAGCAGATGCCCAACCTGTGACTACTGAGAGACTCCCGGCTGACCCCTCGGTTGGACAGGAGATTGTGGCAGGCCGCCGGACGGTGGGGAAGGCGGTTTAGTCGTCTCGCTCGACGGAAAGCACCTGCAATTCCTGTACCCCGGCGGGGCTTGGGAAGCGGATGCGCTGACCGGCACGCGCACCCTCCAATGCCCTGGCCAGGGGGGACTGCCAACTGATCCAGCCGCGATCCAAATCCACCTCATCCACGCCAACGATACGGTAGCTTGGCTGCTGCCCGTCGCGTTCACGGACACAAACGGTGCATCCAAAGGCCACGACCCCGTCCGGTGTGCTTCGCGCAGGAACCACGGCCGTCTCCAGACTCTGTTGCAATTGTAGGATGCGTTCGTCGAGCGACTGCAGCTGCGATTGCCCGTCCATTTCCGAAGCGGGAGGGGCCATGGTGGCGCGTTCTCCGACAAGGCGCTCGAGTGTCTGGCGCAGGCGCAACACGCCGGCGGCCGTCATCAGGTTTTGGGTGCCGGGAGGCAATGCTGAGGCGCGCCGGAGCCTTGCTGGCCGTTCGGGCCGGTCATCGTCTTCGCGCGTGAAGGCTTTGCTCATGGTGCGCGGCGCCTCCGCCCGTGGCCGGTCAGGATCGCTGCTTGATCCCCACGCTGCTCGCGCGCTTGGCCACCTTGCGGCTCGTGAGCACCTTCGAGATGGTGCCGGTCTTGAGGTACTTCGCACGCACCGTGCCGAGGATCTCGTCGCGGCGGTCGATGAGGCGCTTCTGTTTGCGCGGCTTCACGCGGCTGAGCATGTAGGCCGTGAGCAGCGGCAGGGCGATGGTCGAATCCGTGTAGCAGACGACGCAGTCGGGCAGCGTGTTTGGGTCCACCTTACCCCAGCTCACCGCCTCGGCGGGCGTGGCGCCGGAGAGGCCGCCGGTGTCGGGCCGGGCGTCGGTGCACTGGAGGAAATAATCGTGGCCCTTCTCTTGGATGCCCATCACCTCCTGGATCTGCGGCTCGGTCTGGAGCATGAAGTTCTTCGGGCTGCCGCCGCCAAGGATGAAGACGCTCGACTTGTGCCCGCTCGACTTCGCCTCGTACACGATGCCGGCGGTCTGGTTCACATCGCGGTTCACATCGAACATCAGCTTCGAATCGCGCATCGCCATCGCCGCCACATTCATGCCGATGCTCGAGTCGCCGGGGCTGCTCGTGAAGATCGGGATGCCGCACTCGTAGGCCGTGGCGAGGACCGAGCTGTCGCGGATGCCGAGCTTCTTCTGGCGGGCTTGGACGTACTTGCCGAGCAGGTAATGGAACTCGTCCGTGCCCATCACACGCTGGAACTCCGGCCCCTGGATCACCTCGCGCACGAAGGCGTCGGTGTCGAGCAGCACGTGGTAGTCGAAGAGCACGTCGTAGATGCGTATGACGCCGTCCTTGTGCAGGTCCACGTCGTTGAGGAACGGGCTGCCGGCGTAGATCTGCATGTCCAGACCGTAGTGCAGGTCGTGGTAGAGATTCGCGCCGGTGGAGACGATCCAGTCCACGAAGCCCGCCTTCATGAGCGGGATGAGGCAGCTCTTGCCGAGGCCCGCCGGCGTGAGCGCGCCGGTGAGGCTCATGCCGACGAAGCCGTCCTCCGGGAGCATCTTCTCGGCGAGCAGCTTGGCGGCCTCGCGCAGGCGACCGCCGTTGTAAGCCATGAAGGCCCCGTCAATCAGGTCGGCGGCGGAGGTGTTTTTGCCGATGCCCAGCGGGTTGAGGCGCGGGTAGGCGGCGAATTTTTTGGAAGGCGATTTAGCGCTCTTGCTCATGCGCGGGGGAGTGTCGCGGAAACCGCGCCAAAGGCAAACGGTTTTCAGCCACCGTAGGCTTCCAAACGCTCGATGAAGCGGCGGACGTTACTTGCCGACCGCGACTTCGTCCAACTCGATCACGTCGGGGATGGGATCCCGGCGGCGGGCGTTGGGCTGGACATTCGGAACGGCCTGGCCTTTGGGTTGGGAAAACCGGACCTTGGAGCGCAGGAGCAGTGTGCCGAGGCAGAGGTCGGCGAGCGGCAGCACCACGTTGAAGTTCTTGTGCATGTAACGGTGGTGGAGGAGATGGTGGCCGTTCAGGCGGAAGTAGATGCCGGAGCGCTCGATGTTGCGCGTCTTGGGCAGGTGCATGCACCAGTGGATGTACTCGTAGGTGGCGTAGTAGGCCGCGCAGGAGATGAAGGAGCCGAGCAGCAGATACCAGTGGCCGGTCATCCACGACGCCACGAAGAACGGGAGCTGCGTGAGCGTGACGAGCACCGGGCCGTTCCACCACGCCATCGGGATGAGGTACTTATCCTTGTCGTTGACGAGATGGTAGGTGTGGTCGGCCTTGAAGGTCTGGTGATGCACGACGGCATGGGCCTTGAAGGCGTAGTCGAAGGAGCCGACCGGCTTGTGCATGACAAAGCGGTGCAGCGTCCACTCGAAGAACGAGGAGTACACGATGCCGAGGCCGAAACCCGCGCCGATCCAGAACCAGATGTCTAGCGTCATAAGATTGTTTCCGTCTTCCATCCCCACCTTCGCAGGGATACGGCAGCAGACCAGAAACTGCCTCGCGCCACAATCCTTTATTTGTCTGACAAGTCCCCTTTCTTGCCGCCGCCCTCCGCGCTTGCGCCGCCTCTCGCTCGGACGCTAGATTCACCGCGCGATGCACGCCGAGTTCGTTCACCTCCACCAGCACACCGAGTATTCGCTGCTGGATGGCGCCTGCCGTCTGGACAAGCTGGTGGAGCGCGCCCACGCGCTGAAGTTCCCCTCGCTCGCCATCACCGACCACGGCGTGATGTACGGCGCGATCGACTTCTATCAGGCCGCGCGCGAAAAGGGGATCAAGCCGATCCTCGGCTGCGAGGCGTACGTGGCGCCGGGGAGCCGCCTCGAGAAGAAGGGCGGTACCGGGAAGGATATCTACAACCATCTCGTGCTGCTCGCCAAGGATGAGCGCGGCTATCAGAATCTCGTCAAACTCACCACGGCCGCGCATCTCGAGGGTTACTACTACAAACCGCGCATCGACAAGGAACTGCTCACGGCGCACAAGGAGGGAATCATTGCCCTCTCCGGCTGCCTCGCCAGCGAGATTCCCCAGCTCATCCAGCACGACCAGCTCGACAAGGCGCGCGAGGCCATTGATTGGTTCAAGCAGACCCTCGGCGCGGAGAACTTCTATCTCGAACTGCAGAACCACGGCATCGCCGAGCAGGCCAAGGTGAACCGCCATCTCATCCCGTGGGCGAAGGAGTTCGGGCTCAAACTCGTCGCGACGAACGACGTCCACTACGTGAACCGAGGCGACTCGCACGCGCACGACTGCCTCATCTGCATCGGCACACAGTCGCAGCTCGCCGACACGAAGCGCATGCGCTACGTGCCCGAGCAGTTCTATCTCCGGTCCGCCGAGGAGATGGCCGCGCTCTTCGCCGAGGTGCCCGAGGCCGTGCGCAACACGCTCGAGGTCGCCGAGAAGTGCAACGTCGAGATCGAGTTCAACAAGCTGCACTACCCCGTCTTCCATCCGCCGGAGCACTTCACCCGCGAAGGCTACCTCCGCCAACTCCTCGCCGAAGGACTCCACCGCCGCTACGGCATCCACGCCCGCGCCGAAGGCAAGGAGTTCGTCGTCGAACGCGTCGAGGACCCTGTTCGCCTGCCGACGTATGACGCTACTGCCGGTGGCGATCCCGCCCCTGCCGTCAAGGCGGTCATGGACCGCGTCCAGACCGAGCTGACCACCATCGAGAAGACCGGGTTCATCAGCTACTTCCTCATCGTCGGCGATTTCATCCGCTACGGCCGTTCCATCGGTATCACCTGCGTGGCGCGCGGCTCGGCCGCCGGCTCGATCGTCACCTATCTCCTCGACATCTCGAACGTGGACCCGATCCGGTACGGCCTCCTCTTCGAGCGATTCCTCAATCCAGAACGCGTCAACCCGCCCGACATCGACAGCGACTTC
>SXGT01680251.1_pt1 | contig 18526 bp, 23 predicted proteins | sample 3176221 | NCBI WGS metagenome assembly SXGT01 (sample SAMN11356862, study PRJNA531348) | freshwater metagenome | isolation source: freshwater sample F1-120 | place: China: Fuxian Lake, Yuxi | collected 2017-12-25
GGAGGGGGTCGGGGGTTCGAGTCCCTCAGCGCCCACTCGCGACAGGGGTAACCGGTCGAGTTCACACACTGCGGCGCGACCCCGCAACTGCATCGCCCGGTCGTAGGTGACGTCGTAGGCTTCTGACATGTTCGATCGCATCTCTGTCGACCACCGGATCATGGGCGGGGCGCCGTGCATCGCCGGGACGCGGATCCCCGTTGCGACGGTCGTGTCGATGGTCGCCGAGGGGATGACCGTCGATCGCATCGTTGGCGACTTTCCGCAGCTCGACGCTGAAGCGGTGCGGCAGGCGCTCGTCTTCGCTGCCGACGCCGTGCGCGAGCGAGAGCTGCCGTTGCGCGACTCGGCGTGAAGCTTCTCGTCGACGAGTGCCTCCATCCGACGGTCGCGATGTTGCTGACCGAGGGAGGGCACGACGCGGTGCACGTCATCGATCTGGACCTGCATGGTGCACCGGACGACGCGATCATGCGCGCCGCCGTCGATGGTGACCGGGTGCTGATTTCGGCCGACACAGATTTTGGAGAGTTGCTCGCCGCGACCGCTGATCGCTTCCCGAGCGTCGTGCTCCTGCGTCGGCACGGCCACGAGCCAGCGGAGCAGGCCAGGGCCATCGCGGCGGCGGTCGAACTCGCCAGCGACGACATCAGCAGCGGAGCGATCGTTGTCGTCACCGACAGCCGCGTCCGGATACGCAGGCTTCCGATCCTCGGGAAAGACGGCTGACATGCCGGATACGCGCCATGCGCTCGAAATCGAGCGCGCGGTTCGGTCGCTCGGGCTGGCCGACCGGCCGTTCGAGACCCACGTGTCGCTCCGCTCATTCGGCGGGCACATCGGTAGAGCGGAAGCGATCGTCGACGGCGCCCTCGCCGCTGGGTCGACCGTACTGGCAGCGACTATGGCGCCCGACGTCTTCGGCATTCCGGCACCCTCGCACGATCGTCCGGCTCGCAACGGCATCGACTACGCCGCCGAGGATCGTCGGGCGCGGTCGGTGGACCGCTCCTCCGTCGCTGTCTACGACGCGAGCTCAACTGTTGTATCGACGTGGCTCGGCGGGTTCTCGGCGCATGTAGCGCGGCGAGAGGATCGGGTTCGGTGCCGATATGGGAGCGGCGAGCCTGCTGGCGTTGGTCCGCTCGCTCAGACACTGATCGCGGCGGAGACCCAGAGGACGTGTTCGGTCCCCTTCGTGCGCTCTGCGAACACGAAGGCGGCGTCGTGCTGATGGGCGTCGGGCTCACGACGTTGACCTTGCTCCACCTTGCGGAGGTCATCGCAGGTCGTCGGCCCTTCATTCGTTGGTCGCTTGCACCTGACGGTCGCCCGGCGCGAGTGCGCGCAGGTGAGTGCTCGAAAGGGTTCGAGCGGCTCGCGCCGGCCCTGGCTCCGATCGAACGAGTTGTCGAGGTGGGACAGAGTCGCTGGCGTGTCTACGACGACGCACGAGAAGTCGTCGCGCGTGCTGCCGATGCGATCCGCGACGATCCAAGCATCACGCGGTGCGCGAATCCGAGTTGCCTCGAATGCGCGGACGCCATCGCTGGCGGCCCGATCGAGTAGTCGTCATCGCACGTACTTGCGCACCGTTGCTCGGTTGACGCCGAGTTCGCGGACGATCACCCGCATCGCGATACCCGCGCGTGAAGTTCGCGGATCGCGGCGACCTGCTCCTGAGCGAGGCCGTTGGAACGCGTCGGACGCGCGACGCGATGAAGATGCTGGTCTACTTCCGTTTGAACGTCCTGATCGGTGGTGTGTGAGGTGTGTCCGACTAGGGCCATTCCCGACAGGGGAAACGGATCGCGTTCACACACCCCCGCGGACGCCCATTGGCCGGGGCTCGGGTGGAGAACCGCGTGCCAGAATTGGATGCGTCGGCGACGCACCCGACGCTCGACCCAGGAGGCTCCGCCATCTACAGGATTCCCAACACCCTCGACCTGTCGTCGGTGATCGGGGAGTTCACGACCCAGGTGCGCGTGGGGCAGTTCGAACTGCAGTTCACGTTTGGGACTGTGAACTTCGCGGTGCAGTCTCAGGTGCAGGTCTTCCGCGGCGACGTGCTTATCGCGCGGTGGGAGGAAGGCGCTTGGCCGGACCCCGGATTCTTCGACATCATGAACACGCCCGTCTGCGCTTGTGACGTCGTCGGCGACCGACAGATCGTGCTCGGTTTCGAGAACGGGTTGACGATGTACCTCGTGGATGACTCGGACTGGCACGAGTGCTTGCTCATCACCGTCGATGGGAATCTTTGGGTGATCTAGCGGTCGCCACCTGTTGGCAGTTCGGACCAGGGGCGCAGCGCGATTGACGCCTGCATTCGGGTCGGAAGTAGTCGCCGAGGCGAATGTCATCGGGTGGTGGCGTCCTGGAGCGCATGGCAGGCCGGATGCCGTACGGTCATCTGGCTTCGCGGATGTACTTGCGTACGGTCGCTCGGTTCACGCCGAGTTCGCGGACGATCGCTCGGATCGGCATGCCGCGTGCGGGAAGCTCGCAGATCGCTTCGACTTGCTTCCGTGCGAGGCGGTTCGAATGCGCGTCGCGCGCGACGGAATGCAGGTCCTCGTCGACTTCGGCGCGAAGGTCCAGTTCGACGGTGTGTGTGTGAGGAGTGCCCGGTTAGCCCCTCTCGCCACCGGCTTCGGAGTTGTAGCGGCCTTCCAGCCGACTGCACGTTGTGAACGCTTCGACGAAGCGCCGGAGATGCAATGGTCTGTTGCATGAGCTCGGACTGGCGATCGCGACGACAATCACAGAGTTGGGGCAGCCTGGCCTCTGCCGTTCGCTGTTCAGCGAAGCTCCGCCCGGTTGGCGTGCCGGTAGGTTCGGGCGTTGGTGGACGAAGACGCGTTGACGAACGATGTCGCGGCGACGATTCTGCGATCGTGCGGCGGGGTGGAATCTTCGCCGATCGACCTCGTCGGCCGCGGGAGCTATGCGTCCGCGTTCGCGGTCAGCGTCCTTGCGGCAGCGAGCGTCGGCGCGGCGTCTCGTGCCGCGAGCGAGTTTGCCTGCGAGCGCGGCGCCGTCGCCGAAAACGCCACTCGAATTGTCGTTGACCGACGACTCGCTTCGGCATGGTTCCGCGCGACCTTGCACCGAGCGGATTGGGAGTTGCCTCCGATATGGGACGCGGTCGCGGGCGACTACGAGACCGTCGACGGTTGGATAAAGCTCCACACCAACGCACCGCATCATCGCGACGCCGCGCTGCGCGCGCTGGGATGTCAGCGAGAAGCCGATCGGGCCGAGGTCGCCGCGATCGTGGTGAACGAGCGCGCCGCGGATGTCGAGGCGGCGGTCGTCGCTGAGGGAGGGTGCGCGGCCGAGATGCTCACCCGCCAGGAGTGGACGTCGCACCCTCAAGGGGTTGCGGTCTCGGCCGAGCCCTTGGTCGCGTTCGATCGGACCGATGACTGCGATGAGCGAGTCCATCGCTATTCCGGGGCAGCGCCAATGCTCGCTGGTGTCCGAGTGCTCGACCTCACGCGGGTACTCGCCGGTCCAGTCGCAACGCGCTGGCTCGCGGGCCTGGGTGCGCAGGTGCTCCGGATCGATCCGCCCGGTTGGGACGAACCCGGTGTTGCGATGGAAGTGACGCGCGGCAAGCAGTGCGCACGCCTCGATCTTCGGATCCCGAGTGAGATGCGGCGGCTGCGCGAACTGCTGCGGGATGCCGACGTGTTCGTGCACGGCTACCGGCGGGATGCGCTCGAAGCTCTTGGGCTCGGCGCCGAGGTGCGTCGCGAATTGAGGCCAGGCCTCGTTGATGTGTGCCTCGATGCCTACGGACATACCGGGCCGTGGCGCAACCGACGCGGCTTCGACAGTCTGGTGCAGATGAGCACCGGAATCGCGGCGGAGGGCATGGCACGCCTCGGCGCGGCTCGTCCGGTTCCGTTGCCGGTGCAAGCATTGGATCACACGACGGGTTACGTTCTCGCGACCGCGGCGCTGCGGGGACTGACTGAGCGAGCGAGAGACGGTCGTGGTGTCACCGCGCGAACCTCGCTGGCGCGCGTCGCCGAAATGCTCGTGAGTTTGGGCGATGGGTCCTTCGATTCGGATGGCATCGCGATCGATGATGGCGACCTCGAAGCAGGATTCGAGGTGACGACGTGGGGACGCGCGCGGCGGCTTCGTCCACCCGCCACGATCGAAGGCGTCCGTCTTGCATGGGACTTGCCAGCAGTTGCGCTGGGAACCCACGACGCGAACTGGCCCTGAACGCCGACCGGGGATGTCCGAAGAATGTCGACGACCTTGCTCCCAGGAGGCCAACGCAATCCGGTACGGCTGCTTCAGGAGTTGTGCGCGTGACGAGATCCTTGGTGAGCTTGCTGACGACGTCGGTGCTGGTAGCGACAGTGACCGTCGGAGGTTGTGCGTCGGAGTCCTCGGATCGAACCGCAGGTGCGCCGAACGCTGCTGAACGGAAAGTCCTTCGGGCGCTCCCGCGACTCGACCTCGGTGACCGAGCGGCACCGGCGGTCGCGGCGACGGATTCCCACATCTTGGTGTTCGGTGGATACGCCTCGGCCGGAGGTGTTCGCAGGACGTTGTCCGACGGTTTTCTTCTCGACCGGAAGGTCGGATCGTGGAGCGCGCACGAGCTCCCTTCTCCCAGGCGCTCTTCTCGCCGGGCGTGGTCGCGGTCGCCGACGCGTTCATCGTCCTTGGGCTCCCGTGCGCGGAGTCATCGTTGTCCCTCGAAGCTGCGTCGTGTCCCGCCGGTCGGCTCGAGGCCGCGCGGTACTCACCCGCTCGAAACGCATGGGAGTCCCTCCCGGCGCCGCCGATCGATCTGCCTGAGTCTGCTGCGATCGGCGCCACGGGCATCGGCGTTCGGGGACACATCGCGAGCTTCGAAGTCGGAATTCCGACGCCGATACTTCTCTACAACGATGTCGACGCGACATGGGTCGCGCTGCCGCGCGCCGCCGGGATCGTCGATCCGTACTGTGGCCTGCCCGATGGCCGCGTGGTCGCGGTCGGCGGGGGAGAGGTGTCTTCGCAGGATCCCGAGGTCGCCGAGATCAATACCTACTTCGAGTCGGATGAGCACTGGATGCTGGGTCCGCGCGATCCACCGCTGCCCGGTCTCGGGACGCGTCGGGTGGCATGCGGTCGTACTGCAACGGCCGTGCTCGAAAACTCCGCGGAACCGAACGAACGTCGGATGGCTTGGCTCCGAACTGCGAACCGCGTAATCGAATGGGAAGTCGTTTCTTCTCCGGTAGCGGCTCGCGCATTCGTCGCAGTGGGAGAGAATCCGGCTGGCGTTCGCGTGCTGGCGGCGGGCGGTGTTCCGAACGCCGGCATCTACGTCATGGCTGCAGGCGATACCACCTGGGTGAAGGTCAACGACGACATCGCGACCGTTGAGCGCGTTGTCGCGGCGGGGGAGTCGCTCCTCCTACTCGACGTCGATGAGAAGGTCCTTCGCTTGTGGGAACTCGTGTAAGAAACCCGCGCTCGTGTCGAGTGGTGAGGATGCGGCGGACCATATTCGCCGCAGATCCAAAACTCATCGCGCGTCGGGATCGTCTGCGCATCGACGCCCCGTGACTTCTGATCGCGATGCCGCGGAAGCGTTCGGCGGCCCGCCTCGCGAAAATTTTGGAATTCATGTGTCCGGATCGCGGATCGCCGTTCGTCGTGTCTGCGAGGATCACCTCGAAACGACGACACCAAGGACACCAACGACATGCGATACATGCTCCTGCTTGCCAGCAACCCCGCCGATGAGCCCACCCCCGACAGCGACACCTTCGGCACCTACATGGAGGAATGGGCCGTCTACACCCAGGCGCTCGTCGATGTCGGGGCAATGGTCTCCGGTGAAGCGCTCCAAGGCACCGAGACGGCCAGCACCGTCCAGGTCCGCGACGGTCAGCGAATCGTGACCGACGGACCGTTCATCGAATCGAAGGAAGTGATCGGCGGGTTCTACGTGATCGACGTCGCCGATCTCGATGAGGCGTTGGCTTGGGCGGCGCGAATCCCCAACGCGACGTTCGGCACCGTCGAGGTCCGACCGGTCATGGAGTTCGAAGGCTGAATCACCCACGCGACGACGAGTCGATGACTCCGGTGGAGGTCGCCGACGTCTTTCGCGACGAGTGGCCACGGTTGGTGGCGACGCTCATGCGCGAGGTCGGCGACCTCACCATTGCCGAAGACGCGGCCCAGGACGCGTTCGTCGAGGCGTCGTTACGGTGGCCCGCCAACGGCATGCCCGATCGGCCGATCGCCTGGCTGATCACCACCGGCCGTCGCAAAGCGATCGATCAGATTCGCCGCGCACGACGATTCGACGATCGCGTCGCCGCGCTCGCCGCGGAGATTGGCGCGGCGAGCGACGACGCGGCGTTGGCGAACTTCGAGGTGGACCGCGCGCAGATCCTCGACGATCAGCTCGCGCTCCTCGTGGGGTGTTGTCACCCGTCGTTGCATCCCGACGCCCAGGTCGCGCTCACGTTGCGGATCGTCGCGGGGCTGTCGACCCGCCAGATCGCCCGTGCGTTCTTGGTGTCCGAAGACACGATGACGCGCCGGCTCACGCGCGCGAAATCGAAAGTCCGCGCCGCTCGAATCCCGTTCGGCGTACCGACGGTCGACACCCTCACCGACCGGGTCGCCGGGGTCTGCGAGGTGATCTCGTCGATCTTCACCGAGGGCCACGCCAGCGCGACCGACACGGCGTTCATTCGCGGTGACATCTGCGAGGAGGCGCTGCGGCTTGCGGACCTGCTGAGTCAGCTCGTGCCGACCAACCCTGAGGTTGCCGGGTTGCATGCGCTCCTGCTCTTGACCGACGCTCGGCGATCGAGTCGCCTTGACGGTCACGGCCGCCCGATCCTGTTGGCCGATCAGGACCGATCGTTGTGGGACCGTGACATGATCGCTCGCGGTCTCGCCGAGTTGGCGAGGGCACATTCGTTTCAACGAGGCGGGCCGTTCCAGTTCCAAGCTGCGATCGCGGCGTTGCACGCCACGGCCGCGACGTTCGCGGCCACGGACTGGCCGTCGGTGTTGCGGCTCTACGACGTGTTGCTGCCGCACCAGCCGAACGTGCTCGTGGCACTGAATCGAGCGATCGCCCTCGATCACGTTCGCGGGCCCGCAGCGGCCATCGCAGCGCTCGACGCGATTCCGCACGCCGACGATCTCACGGGCGATGTCGAGGACTACGTGTACTTCCACAGTGCGCGGGCCGACGTGTTGACGCGACTCGATCGCCTCGACGACGCGACCGCGGCATTCGACCGAGCGATCGCGTGCAGTACCAACGAATCGGAGAGGTCGTTTCTGCGTCGTCGGCGTGAGGTGTTGCGCTCCGTTGAATCCTCCGACGATGGATGTGGCTCGCCGATGTGACGCGACACACCACGAGCCAACGCTGCTCGTGTCGCGCCAGTGGCGGGCCGGCTCGGGAATACGTCGGCTTTCGCAGTGCTGATCCGGCAGACTCCCTCCATGAGCGAGTCTGCGGTCAATGTCCGTTCGATGCGCGACGACGAGTTCGAACTCGTCCGCGCGCTTGAAGTCGCGGCGTTCGGAGATGACGAGTCGATCGGTGTTCTGCTCGATGCGTTGCGCGCGTCGTGGGCATGGGTGCCGGAGTTGTCGTTCGTCGCCGAGCGCGACGGCGAGATCTGCGCGCACGTGTCGTTCACGCGTGCGATCCTCGACGCTCCGGAACGGCTCGTCGATGTACTGGTGCTGAGCCCGGTCGGCGTGCTTCCCGAACTCCAGCACCAAGGCATCGGCTCGACGATGATCACCCAAGCGCTCACGATCGTCGAATCGACCCGCACGGAGCCAGCCGTATTCCTCGAAGGGAACCCTCTGCTCTACACGCGTTTCGGCTTCGAGCCGGCGTGTGCGATCGGGTTCCGCCGACCATCGCTGCGAACTCCCGAGCCCGCGTTTCAGGTGTTTCGCCTCTCGGCGTTCGACGAGTCGCTCCGCGGCACGCTCGTATATCCCGACGCGTTCTGGCGCACCGACTCCGTCGGCCTGCGTTGATCCACGCCGCGCGAGCGGTTGGAGGTTCTGGCTGTTCTACGACCAATTTCTCCAACCGCTTCAGCCACGTCGACACGGTCCGGCGAGCCACGGGAGATTCTCGCTGATATGCAACGAAATCCTCCCACGGCTTCGAACGCGACCGCGACCTGCGCGGCCATTGCATCCGTAGACTCGCCGAGTGGCGCGACCGTTGTTCTCCGAAACCACGACATTGGCGGTTCCGGCCGAGTACGCGTTCGCGTTTCTCGCCGATCCATCGACGGCGCCGGTGATCGATCCCGCCGTTCGTGAGTACACGCCCGACTCGCTCCCAATGCGTGTGGGTACGCGCAACCTCATCCGTTTTCGCATGTGGGGTGTACCAGTGCGCGCGGTGTCGGTCGTGCGCGAATGGGAGCCGGGGCGCCGCATGGTCATGGAGAACGTGCAGCCGTCGTGGCCGGTCCGCGCCGTGGCGACGCACACGTTCGTGCCCGATGGCGACGGTTGCCATTACACCTGGGCGATGGACTTCCACTCGTCCGATCCGCTCGGCGCGCTCGGCGGGCGGATCTTCGCTCGGTTCATGCACTCGAACGCCAAGGGACAACAGCGTCGGTTCGCGCTCGCAGTCCAACAACGGTTTGCTGCCGACTCAGCGACCGAGCACCCGACCGACGGCTGACTCCGAAGCATCGCCATCGGTCGTCGCTGCGTGCGGGTCCCGTACCGTACGGTACGGCCTGACCACGAGCGATGTGCCCGATTCATCCGGCGAGGTGCGACCATGGACAACGAACGATTCCTGCAGCCTGCCTGGGATCTGATGCGCGACAACCTCGGGGACTTCCTCGGATCGCCCGGTTTCATCCTGACTGCGGTCGTGCTCGGCGTGTACCTGCCGGGCATCGTGTTCTCGTTCGTCGACGTGTTCGTCACGAAGCGGCTGACCTGGCGCGAGAGCTGGTCGGTCTACTGGCGGGCGATGAAGTGGTACGGCACGTTGTACTTCCTCTCGCTGCCGATCCTGATCATGTTCCCCGGCCCGGTGAAGCTCGACGTACCGACTGAGGCGCCGACGGTCGGCGCGTTCGCTCGCGACATCGTGCTCTACTTCCTCGTCGGAGATTTCGTGTCGTATTGGTGGCACCGCTTCGAACATCAGAACGATTGGTACGCGAAGCGAATCCACCGCGTGCATCACGTCGATCGCCCGCCGCTCAGCATCTGGACCGCGATGGTCGTGCACCCGATCGAGGGCGCGACGGTGTTCACCTGCTTCCACATCTACGGCATCGTTGCGCCGATCCACCTGTTCACGTTCGCGGTCGCGGCGTTTGCCATGACAGCGGTCAACATGATCACGCACTGCGGCTATCGACTGCCGGTCTACGACACCTTGTTCGCGCACGCCGCGGGTCATGACCTCCACCACGCCAACCGCAAGCCGACGAACGTCTCGGTCGTGCTCACCTTGTGCGACCGTCTGTTCGGCACGTACCAACGCGCGAGCTATCGACTCGTGCCGCGCCCCTGAATCGATTCGTGTCGGCCCTGGTGCCCAGGGAGCCGCGGATCCGGAACAGGACGATCCGGAACGTCGAGGTCGCGTGATGGGCACGGCGGCGTTGCGGCCGTCTGGCTAGGGTCGGGTCGTGCTCCCGATCACGCGAGGGAAATGTCGGTGAGGCCGCTTCGGTATTCGATCAATCTCTCGATCGACGGCTGCTGCGGTCACGACGCGTTTCAACCTGACGAGGGGTTGCACTCCTACTTCGCGGAACAACTCGCTCGGGCTGACGCGCTGCTGTTCGGTCGGGTCATCTACGAGATGATGGAAGCCGCGTGGCGGCGCCCGGAGTCGGGGGTGTGGCCCGACTGGATGGGCGATTGGGAGGTTCCGTTCGCAGAGTCGATCGACGCGGCCAAGAAGTACGTCGTCTCGCGCACGCTCGACCGAGTCGACTGGAACAGCGAGCTCGTACACGGAGACCTCGCGGTTGCCGTCCAGCAATTGAAAGACGTGCCCGGCGATGGTCTGTACGTCGGGGGAGTCACGCTGCCGCGGGCGTTGGCGGAGCTGGGGCTGATCGACGAGTACGAGTTCGTCGTGCATCCAGTCGTCGTCGGCCACGGCCCGTGGTTGTTCTCGGGCTTGACCCGCAATCTCGACCTTCAACTCATCGGTCGTCGAGAGTTCGCCGCGGGCGCCGTCGCCCTGCGGTATCGCCCTGCACGCGGGCGGCCGGACCAGGGCGACGAACCCGGGTAGCTCGTCTACGTCGCGTTGTTGGTCGGGTCGGTCGGGTCCAACATTCGGAAGTAGTGGACCACCGGCACGGCGACGAAGCCGTTGCGTTCGTAGCAGCGCCGGGCCGGCGCGTGGAAGTCATCGCCGCCGGTTCCGATCTCGGCGACGAGCATCCCGGCGGATCGCATCGTGTCCATTGCGTGCTGCACGAGCGCCGACCCGATGCCAACGCCGCGGTGCGCCGCCGCGACAGCAATGATCGCGACTTCGCCGACTCGTGTGGTCTGGTCGACCGCGACGACCATGAAGCCGGCGATCTCGTCGCCGACCGCGGCAACCCAGAGCGTCGCGCCGGGTTTCGCCAGCGAGTTCGCGAGGTCGGCCTGTTGTTTGACGTCGCGATCGGGATGAACCACCGCGTCGATGCGCGGTCCGACGATGATGCCGAACGACTCGTTGGCCGGAGCGAATGCGTCGAGGTTGAGCGCCTCGATCGCGGGACGGTCCGAGTCGCTGGCGGGGCGGATGAATGCCATGACAATGCTCCTTCGCAAGCGTTGAAGCGCGCGACAACAGGACGCGCGCGGGACTTCGCCGATTCGAGGAGCTTCAGCGAGTGCGGAAGGATGCAAAGCAAGACATCGACGGCGACCGTAGTCGATCCAGGGGCGTCGATAGACGGTCATATTTCTGGTCTATCGACGCACCTATGGTTTGTGCGCGATGGTCGATCCGCCGAAGCTCGAGGTGTTGGCCGCGGTCGATGTCGTCGGCGGGCGGGCCGTGCGTCCGTCGGGTGCTGCTGCCGCGATCGGGCCGGAAGATCCGATCGACGCGGCGCGGCGTCTGGAATCGGCGGGCGCCTCGTGGATTCACCTCGTCGACGTCGACGCGGCATGCGGGCGCGGGTCGAACCATGACGTGTTGGCGAGCGTCGTTGCCACGCTCGAGGTCGATGTCCAATGGAGCGGCGGCATCTGCGACGAAGCGAGTCTTGCGGGCGCGCTTCGTGCGGGCGCCCAACGGTACGTCATCAGCGCGGCGGCACTGGCCGATCCCGCGTGGGTGTCCGCGGTGGTGCAGCGGCATGGCGAGCGCGTGGCGGTCGGGCTCGACGTGCGCGGCGATCGGCTGCGTCCACGCGGGACCGATCGCGATGTCGGTGAGCTGTGGGCGACGCTCGCATGGCTCGACGCGGTCGGGTGCGCCCGGTACGTCGTGACCGACGTCGATGCCGACGGTGCCATGCGCGGACCGAATCTCGACCTGTTGCGCGCCGTGTGCGAACGCACCGCCAAGCCGGTGATCGCCAGTGGGGGAGTGGCGACCCTCGAAGACCTTCGTGCGCTGCGAGCGCTGGCACCAGGTCGAGTCGAAGGTGCCATCGTCGGTACTGCGCTCGCTGCGGGGGCGTTCACAGTCGAACAAGCGATGGCGATCCTGAGGGCGTGACGACCGCTCGACGCGCCGCTCAGTTGCGTTCGGCGACGGTCTTGACTCGTTCGAGGGTGGTTCGCATACCGGCTTCCAGCTTCTTCGCCCGCCCCGGCATCAAGACGCGCTCCACGAAGGCGATGATCGCGGGTGCCCAGATCGCCTCGTACGACTCGGTGACGTCGGTGCCGCCGTCGGCGGCCGCGAACTCGTACTTCCATCGTGTCGACTCTTTGTCGCCCGACATCGTCGTGAACGCGAACACCTTGCCCGCTTCGGCTTCGATCACCTTCGCGGTCGTCGACCACTTCATGATCCCGCTCTGATTCGAACCTTTGAACCGTGCACCGACTGCCGGTCCGCTCGCACCGTCGAGCCACACGCACTTGCGACACTCGGGGCTCCACTCGCCCATCCGGGTGATGTCGGCGACGAGTTCGTAGACCCGTTCCGGTGCCGCATCGATGTGCACCGTCACGCTGCCTGTATCTCCCATGAGTGGCCTCCTGTGTGTTCGCGGCGACGGTAGCGCCTCAGCGGTGAATGGCGCTCGATCGCCTGCGTCCGCGGAATTCAGCGTGACTTCGAACGGTCGCGGCGGATGGTGGGGCGATGGCCCTTGATGTGACTCCCGCGCAGGACCGCGATCACTTCGTCGGCGGCGTGCGCGGGAACCTCGACGAGGGAGTGCTTGTCGGCGATCTCGATGGCGCCAATGTCGCGGCCACGCAAGCTCGACTCGTTGGCGATCGCGCCCACGAGGTCCTTCGGTCGGATCCCGCTACTCAGGCCGGCTCCGACGAACAGGCGGACCATCGCATCGGGTCCGCCCGCGTCCGAACCGCTTCTCGACCGGTCCTTGGCCTTGTCGCGATGCTTGGACTTCTCGGGTCCTTTCGACTTGTCGCCGCGTCCTCGGTCCTTGTCGCTGCGCTTCTTGTCCTTCTTGCGGTCACCGCGTTCGGCGTCGCGCAACTCGACCGTCGGGATCTCTTGCTCATCGATGTCGCTGCTGCCGAACTCGTGCGCCACCTTGACCGCGGCGAGCGCGACCTCCATGAGATCGAACTCGTCGGCCAGTCCGTCGACGACGCCTCGGAACCGATCGAGTTCGCCGTCGATGATTGCCTCGCGCACGCTGGTTCGTGTGGCGTCCATTCGTTTCGAGTGCAGGTCGGCGACGGTCGGCACCTTCTCGAGTTGAATCCGTTGCTTCGTGACGCGCTCGATGTTCTTCAGCAATCGTTGTTCGCGCGGTTCGGCGAGGGTGACGGCAGTCCCTTCGCGACCGGCGCGACCGACTCGTCCGATTCGGTGGACGTACGACTCGGGCGCGGAAGGGACGTCGAAGTTGACGACGTGGGTCAGCTGATCGATGTCGAGCCCGCGCGCCGCCACGTCGGTGGCGACGAGGAGGTCGGCCGTTCCCGCGCGCAGGCGCCCCATCACACGATCGCGTTGGTCTTGGTTCATGCCGCCATGGAGCGCCTCGGCGCGGTAACCGCGACCGTTGAGCGTCTGGGTGAGTTCGTCGACCTCGATGCGAGTCCGACAGAACACGAGCGTCGCGCCCGGCGACTCGATGTCGAGGACGCGCGCGAGCGCCGCGGTCTTGTGCGCGCGGTGTACGACGTACGCGGTCTGCCGCCCGAGCGGCGCACCCTCGGCGCTCGCGGGCGCCGACGCACTGGTGATGCGTTCGGGGTTCGACAGGTGGCGCCGAGTCACGGCTTCGATGCGGGGCGGCATCGTCGCCGAGAACAGCACGGTCTGCCGTTCCGACGGGGTTCTGTCGAGAATCGTTTCGATGTCTTCGGCGAAGCCCATGACGAACAACTCGTCGGCCTCGTCGAGCACAAGCATTTCGATCGCGTCGAGCGCGAGCGTGCCGCGGTTGATGTGATCGATGGCGCGGCCTGGCGTCGCGACGACGATGTCGACGCCGCGTCGCAGCGCCGTGATCTGCCGGGAGATCGGTTGCCCTCCGAAGACGGGTAGCACGCTCGAGTCGAGATGTCGCCCGTACCGGTGCACCGCTTCGGAGACCTGCATCGCGAGTTCGCGCGTCGGCACGAGTACGAGCGCGAACGGAGCGTTTCGTCGTTCCGTCGTTGCGAGACGTTGGAGCATCGGGAGCGCGAACGCCGCAGTCTTCCCGGTGCCGGTTGCGGCTTGTCCCAGCAGATCTCGTCCGAGCAGCAGCGGCGGGATCGTCAACCGTTGGATCGGAGTCGCTTCCTCGTATCCGAGCTCGCCCAGCGATCGCGTGATCTCATCGATGAGCCCGAGCGCGGCGAAGTCGGAAGCGACCGCCTGGTCGTCGTTGGGTTGCGCGGCCATCACGACTCCTTCGCCGCTCGAGTGCTCCGGACTGGGCACGCCTCCATCATCACCGCTGCGGGGCCGGAAACCCGCACGCGGCCCTACGATCACCGGCCGTGGCGTTCCCGTCGGTCGCTGACGTACTCGAAGCGCAGCTTCGACAGGCCTGGTCGAACGCCGGTTGGTTGCTCGAAGGCCTCGATGACGACGAGTACTTCTGGGAGCCGCGTGCGGGTTGTTGGTCGGTCCGCCGACGAACCGAAGCCGAGCGCGGCTGGGGTACGGGTGAGTTCGTGTGCGAGGACGCGTGGCCGCCGCCCGACCCGTTGCCGTTGACGACGATCGCCTGGCGCGTGATCCACCTTGCCGCTTGGACCGAGGTGTACCGCCAGTACACGTTCGGCGTCGAGCGCCCGAACATCGCTCAGTTCGAGATCCCGGGTTCTGTGACCGAAGGGGTCGCCTGGCTGCGGCGCACACAAGACGACTTCATCGCCGCGGTCGCGGCACTTGGTGACGACGAGGTCTTCGAAGCGCGCCCGACCCACTGGGGCGCGACGTTGCCGTTGTACGAGATCGTTTCGTTGATGTTGAGCGAACACGTGCACCATCTCGCCGAGATCGGAACGTTGCGCGATCTGCGGCGTGGCCACGCCGAGAATCGGCCACCGCCGGCGTCGTAGGCATGCTCGCTCGCCGCGTCCGGCTTCAGGTTCAGACCGGCAACAAGAGTTCGGCGTTGTGCACGAAGAACGCCTCGACGGCGTCGTCGCCGAGCGGAGCGATGTCGGTCCCCATACGGCCGATCGGATCGGTGCCACCCTCGGGGTGCGGGAAGTCGGACGAGAACGCGTAGATCTCGGGCATGCCGTACCGCTCGATCTGGCGTGCGGTGCGCTCCCAGAAGAACGGTGTGACGCGAATCTGGTCGACGAAGACGTCCGTCGGTCGGCGCTGCAATCCGTCGCGCAACCGGCGTGACATCTGGATCCGATCTTCGAGCAGGTCGACGAACGGTCCCGCCCACATCGCGCCGAGTTCGATGATGCCGACGCGCAGCGCCGGATGTCGGTCGAACACACCGCCGAACATCATCGCCGAGAGGTAGTTCTGCGCGGCGAGGTGCATGGTCGCGAGCATGTGCGGGCCCACGGGCTCGCCCGTCGAGAAGGTGCCGGGTCGCAGCAGGTCGGCATCGGGCCAGACGTCGGTGCCGAAGAAGCCGTCTTGTCCGCCGATGTGGAGCGTGACCGCGATGCCCGCTTCGGCGAGGAGTGCCCACAACGGATCGACTGCTGGAGCTGCGGGGGAACGGCCGCCGGGTGCGATCCCGTCTTGGATGAACACGGCACGCGCTCCGCCCGCTGCGATCCGCCCGGCTTCGGCGATCGCCGCGTCGATCGTCGAGAGGTCGAGCAGCGCCGTCGGTCGGAGGCGACCCTTGCCCTCCTTGGTCCAGCGCATCACTGCGTCGTTGAACTCGCGCAGCACCGAGCCCGCGTCGGGGTGGCGCGACCACGCCGCCGCGGCCACGACGACCTGGGGGAAGATGAGCTGGCGATCGACGCCCATCACGTCGAGCGCGGCGAGCCGACCCTCGGGCGTCGAAGCACCGGGCGCGTTGGTGCCTTTGGTCCTCCACACCGACTCGACGGTCAGCTCCGGTTCGTCGGTGGCGTTGAACAGCGGGATGTTGGCGAAACGTTCGCCGAAACGCGCGGTCGCGTCACCGAAGACTTCGGCCCAGCGCGACGTCGGGACCTGGAGGTGACTGTCGAGGTCGTTGATCCGACCGTGCACCGCCGGGAGTGAGGTTGTCATCGGCCGCACGCTACCCAGCCGTGGATCGTGGCGTCACTGCTGGGTAGCGCCACGATCATCTCCCGTCAATACCGTTGGATTGTCGCTACCGCGTTCGTATCGTGGCGGTGGTGTTGCGCGATGACGACCTTCGAACGTTCGCTCGCGATGGCTATGTCGTCGTTCGATCGTTCGTCGACGAGGTGTACCTCGCGGAGCTCGACCGCGAGGTCGATTCCCTGGTTGCGCGGAAACCCGCGCCCGAGGGCAAAGTCGGGTTTCACCACTACTTCGAGCCGCCTTCGGAAGTGCCGATCGCACAGCGCGTACTGCGCGAATCCGGGGTGTTGGCGCTCGCCGGCGAACTCGTCGCGCCGCTCGCCATCGACCTCGCGTTCGAGCACATCCAGATTGCTACGAGCATCCACGGCTGGGACCACGTGCCCGGCGGTGGCCACATCGACGGTTATGGCCTTCCCGGTCAGACCGAGCCGGCAACGTTCACGCTGCTGGCCGGCATCTATCTCGACGACGAGTCCGAACCGGGGCGCGGCAATCTGTACGTCTGGCCGGGTTCGCATCTCGGCCACGAGCGCCTGTTTCGTGAGCGCGGCATCGACGTGCTGATGGGTTCGGAATCGATGGGTGGTCACGCGTGCCTGCTCTCGAACGCTCCCGACTTCGGCCGCGGCGAACCGGTGCTGGCGCGACGTGGCGATGTCGTGCTCGCGCACTACCTGTTGGCGCACAATCAGAGCGGCAACCTGTGGAGTCCCTTGCGTCGAATCGTGTACTACCGCCTGGCAGCCGAAGGGCACCGCGACCATTGGGCTGCGACGCACGACGACGCGCTGTTCGAGTACGCGCCGGTGCGCGCCGCGCTCGACGCCCGCTCGGTCTGAGGACTGCGAGTCGAGAAACGCCGACGCCGCGCTGCGTTCGGCGGTTCACAGGTCGAGCAGAAAGCGCAATGCCCGTTCGATGGCGAGCATCGCGGTGTCGTCGGCTTCGCCCAGACGCGAGATCAGCCGGCGAGTCGAGATCGACTTGATGTCTTCGCACATCGCGTAGCTCGTCTCGTCGAGGCCGGACTTCGCCGCGTCGAGTTCGATGTGTGAGGGCAGTTCGCGCCGCGTGGTCGTGCAGGGGATCGCGATGATCACGCCCGCGGCGCTCTCGTTGAGACCGTCGGCCGATACGACGACCGCGGGCCGTCGACCGGCCTGTTCGACCCCGATGGGCTCACCGAAATCGACGAGCCATATCTCGGCGCGGTGAGGCCTCACGTGGCGTGGTCGCGCAGCGAGCCGGATTCGGCTGCGCGCTCTCGTTCGACTTGGTCCCACGCCGCGGGGTCGGCGCGGAGGTCGTCGTAAGCAACGTGAAGGCGCTCGAAAAACAGGCGTCGCTCGAGCGCGTCGGCAGCTTCGTCGAGCAACTGGGTCATCGGTCGACCGGTCTCGCTGGCCAATCGGGCGAACCGATCGCGCGTCTCGTCGCTGACCCGGATCGTGGTGCTCACCGAGTGGAGTATACCCGTTGATCTACTAGAAAGTAGACAAGAGCGTTACACAAGGAGCGCACTATAGTGAACTGTTGAGTTCACTATGGTGCCGACTGCTGCCTTCCACGCACTTGCGGATCCGACCCGGATCGAGATCGTGCTGACCTTGAGCGCGGGACCTGCGACCGTGTCGCAACTGGCTCGCCCGCACGAGATGTCGCTGCGAGCGGTGTTGAAACACATCCGCGTGCTCGAAGACGCCGCGCTCATCGCGACGTCGAAGCAGGGCCGCACTCGCTCGTGTGCGTTGCTGCCCGAAGCGTTGGCTGAGACTGCTGCATGGTTGACCCAGGTCGAACAACGCTGGCATCGACGGATCGACCGAATCGAACAAATCGTCGAAAGGACCACACCATGACCGACGCCACGACGTTGCGAGTCGAACGCGTGATCGCGGCGAGCCCTGCCACGCTGTTCGCGGCCTGGACGACGCCTGAGTCGATGCGATCGTGGTATCAGGATCGACCCGACGACGTGGTCGACGTCGAGGTGGATCTGCGCGTCGGCGGCCGATACCGCGTGTCGTTCGGACCGCCAGACTCGCCCCCGTACGTCGAAACCGGTGAGTTCATCGAGTTGGATCCGCCGCATCGCATCGTGATGACCGAGTCGCTCGCAACTCCAGAGGGTATTGCCTGGAAGGACACGCTCGTCACGGTCACGTTCGAAGCGCTCGACGACCGGACGCGCCTCGTGTTGCTCCACGAGCGGTTCCCGTCGCAATCCGAACGCGACAACGCCCGCTACGGATGGCCGGGTTTCATCGAACGAGTCGAACGCACGGTGCTCACTGGCCACTGAGGGTCGACGACTCCCGGTGCCGTCGCTCCGTGTGACGTCTACGCTCGCTCGGCGTTCCGACGAAAGCAGGTGCGCGATGGCCGCGACGAGCAAGCCGCGAGCGGTGTCGAGCGCGAGCCCCTCGAATGGGCCGACGCTGTTGAGCGGAGGGAATCCGCAGATCCCGAAGGGGTACGGCGACGAACCCGTGCAGGCGTACATCGCCGCGATGCCCGGCTGGAAGCGCGCATTCGGCGAGCAACTCGATGAACTCATCGTGGCCGCGGGGCCGAAGACGACGAAGGCCGTCAAGTACAACCAGCCGCTCTACGGCACGGGCGATGACC
>SXGT01824402.1_pt1 | contig 18525 bp, 16 predicted proteins | sample 3176221 | NCBI WGS metagenome assembly SXGT01 (sample SAMN11356862, study PRJNA531348) | freshwater metagenome | isolation source: freshwater sample F1-120 | place: China: Fuxian Lake, Yuxi | collected 2017-12-25
CGCCGTGGGAGGTGCACTTCATCGAGGGTCTCTCCGGCGGCCGCTTCGCGCTGTACTTCAAGCTGCACCACGCACTGGTCGACGGCTCCACCGGGATGAAGCTCCTGGCCCGCAGTCTGTCCGACGATCCCGCCGAGCGCGACACGCCGTTGTTCTTCTCGCAGCCGCCGCTCTCCCGCGAGCCCCGGCCGGAGAGCGCCGACGAGCCGCTGCCGCCGACCCTGTCGAGCCTGTTCGAGCTGGCCCGGGTGCAGTACGGCGCCGCCCGCGAGGCCGGCCGCGCGTTCTGGAACGTGCTGCGCGCGGCCAGCGTCGGCGACCGCGACCTGATCTCGCCGTTGCAGGCTCCGCGCTCGATCCTCAACCGCAAGATCTCGCGCAACCGCCGCTTCGCCACCGCGCAGTTCGCCACCGAGCGTGTCCGCCGTGTCGCCCGCGCCTCGGGCGGCACCATCAACGACGTGGCCCTCGCCCTGGTCGGCGCCGCGCTCCGCCGCCAGCTCGGCGAGCTGGGCGAGCTGCCCGACGCTCCGCTCACCGCCATGATCCCGGTGAACATCCGGCCCAAGGACGATCCGGGTGGCGGCAACGCCGTCGCCGCCGTCCTGGCCTCGCTGGCCACCGACGTGGCCGAACCCGAGATGCGCCTGGGCGCGATCATCGCCTCCACCCGCCGCGCCAAGGAGCAGCTCCAGGGCATGTCGAAGAGCGCGATGATCCAGTACAGCGCCATGCTCATGGCGCCGCTCTCGCTGCAGCAGGTCCCGGGCGCCGCCGGCCGGGTCCGCCCCGCCTTCAACGTCGTGGTCTCCAACGTGCCGGGCCCCGACAAGCCGCTCTACTTCCGCGGCGCTCGCCTCGACGCGCCCTTCCCGGTCTCGATCCCGTTCCACGGCGCTGGCCTCAACATCACGATCAACGGCTACTGCGACACCCTCAACGTTGGCTTCACCGGCTGCCGCGACACCATCCCCCGCCTGCAACGCATCGCCGTCTACGCCAGCGACGCCCTCGAGGAGCTCGAGGCGGTCTATCCGGGGTGACGGGTACGTCCGTGACGGGTAACGACTATCCCGACGACGCCGACGGTCACGCCCTCCGGCGCGTCGCCGACGACGGATCCGACATGAGCCAGCCCATGCGGGTCGACTTCATGGTCGGCGTGGCGGACGCGGCCGCGGCCAGGCAGATCGCCGCGGCCGCGAGCGTGCTGGGGTTCGAGACCGAGGTCGTGCAAGAGGACGACGAGGACGACGAGGACGGAGAGCGGGTCGAGCGGGGCGAGCACGAGGCCCACGACGAGCACGAGGCCCACGACGAGCACGAGGCCCACGACGAGCACGATGAGCACGACGAGACCCACGACCGCGACGTCGAGGACGAAGCCAGCGAGGCCCACGAGTCCCTGTCGCGCGGCCGCTGGACGGTCTATTGCACCAAGGAGATGGTGCTGACCCACGCCAGCGTCAGCCAGGTCCAGGCCGAGCTCGATCGGATCGCCGGGCCGCTCGGCGGCAAGAGCGATGGCTGGGGAACGTTCGGCAACGTCGATCGCTGAGGGTGCGATGCGCGCTAGTTCAGCTCGTCCTCGCCGGGATCGATCGCCTGCATGAGCATGGCGGCGGCGCGGGCCTTGTCCCACAGCGAGCGGCGCTGGTAGCTGCCGAGCAGGTTGCGGAGCATGCGGGTGGCGATGGTGTACGCCGAGGCCGGGGACAGCATCTCGGGCGCGAGGGCGGCACCGGCCCTCACGACCCGCGCCTCGATATCGTCGAGCGAGAGCACGGCGCCCCCGGCGAAGGGATCGATCACCAGCAGCGACTCGTTGCCGGGGTGGTGCCCGACGACGAAGTGGCCGGGCAACGCCAGGCCGAACAGCGGCACGCCGGCGCGACGGCCGACCTCGATGTAGACGATCGAGAGCAGGATGGGCAGGCCCAGCCGGCGCTCGACCACCCGGGGCAGGAAGCTGTTCTCGGGATCGTCGTACTGATCCTCGTCGCCGCGCAGGCCGAGCTTGCCGCCCAGCATCGAGGTCAACGCGTCGACGGCGCCGTCGGGTTCACGCATCGACGCCTCGCGCACCGAGTCGGCCCAGTCCTCGAGCGTGGCCAGGACCTCGTCGTCGTCGAACGGCTCGTCGTCGAGCCGGGCGATGGCGAGCGCGACCAGATCGAGCCGCGCCGGCTCCGCCACCAGGGCCCGCTGCAGCGCCGTCCGGATGGCCGCGGTCTCCACGCTCACCTGGGCGAGCCTATCACCCACGGCGCCCAGGTTTGCGCACCACCTTCGACGGCGGCGCCGCCATCAGGTCGTAGGCGGTGCGCACCAGCGACGCGACCATCTCCCAGTCGGGCCTGGTGTCGAGCACGACGCCGACCCAGCCCTTGCCGCCGGTGTACGGCGGCCTGAAGAAGCGTTCGGGATCGCTGTCGATCAGCGCCTCCTGCACGCCCGGCGGCGCCGGCAGGTGCACCGACAGGTGCGGGCTGCCGTGGTGGTAGGTGTCGGTCATCGCGAAGATCTTGGGGTTACGCCAGGTCGGTTCGCCCCACGCGATCTGCTCGGTCACGGCGGGGAGGGCCTGGCAGATCCGGCGCAGCCGCTCGATGAGCGCCAGCGTCTCCTCGGTCCGCACCTTCATCGGATGCGTCGACACGTGCGGCTTCTTCGGCTTCGCCACCTTCTTCGACGTCGCCTTCGGTCGCGGCGCAGCCCGTCGTCGCGTTGCCATTCGACGACGATACACCGCCTCGAGCACGCCCTCAGAGGCGGCGCCGCCAGGATGCCGGGCGTCGGTGACCATGCATCACCGAGATCACGCGCACGACCGTGTCTCCCTCGACGAGGCGCTTGAGGCGGTCGAGGCGCTGATCTTCGACCTTCACGGTGACCCGACCGAGCACGTGCTGCCCGATCGCGCGCAGCTGGAGCGCCCAGCCGTCGCCGTTCTGATCGCGCTTGTACGGCTTGTCGGCCGGCAGCCTGGCGAAGCCTGGCTCGACCGCAAGGTCGGTTCGCTAGAAAGGGCGCCGTGCGCGACCGCTTGCGGCCCCGCCTGTGGTCGTGGTGACGTCGCCGGCGAGGAGCCCAGCCCATGGCCTACGACGAGAAGCTCGCTGACCGGGTGCGGCGCCGTCCCCAGGTCTCACGCTAGTGCGGAAGATCGAGGCGGCCGATCTGGCCGCGATGTCGAAGGTCGCGCCCGAGATCGCCAGGCTCGGTCAGACCGACAGCGAGTGGTGGCTCGGGCTGTTTGGCCTCGACCAGAGCAGTTCATACCGGGAACGTGCTTCGTGGACGTGGCCGCGGTGGCGAGACCCCACGAGCAATCCGGTGACGGCCACCATGCGGCTCCAGGTGCGGGCGTTTCAACGCGACAGCGGCGAGCAAGCGATCGGCGTCGTCCTCGCGGTCCCCGAGGAAGATCTCGAGCAGTACGTTGGATGGGCGAGCCATCCCCGAGCGGACCAGGTCCAATCGTGGGTGGACTTCGTGAACAACGAGATCGAGGCGTTGTGGTCGCTGTGGGACGCCGCGGGTCGCCCGCGGGGGGATTCACCGCCCACGTCACCGACCGCTGCCACGGCGCGGGTCCCTCCTCCAACGTATCCCAGGGACGAACGGCTCGGGCGTCGGCTCGCGAACGGACGCTTCGAGGTCACCGAGTGGCTCGGGACTGGCTCCTTGATGGGTGCGGCCGTCGCTCGTGACCACGAACAGGGCAACCTGGTGCGCCTGATCTTCGCCGGCGACGTGGCGGGGTCGGTGGACGACGTCCGCTCGACGTTGACGCGCGATGTTCCCGGGCTCGCCCCCGTCGTCTACCTCGGCGAGCCGGCGAGTGATGACGGCTGGGCGGCGGGGTCCATGATGATGGCCGAGCGGCTCCCCACCGGCGTGGAGCTGGTGCTGCCCTCGGGTCCCGCCAGCGCGCGAGCGCTCGCCGCATCCGGTGCTCGCCTGGCCGGCCACATCCTGCACGCACACCGCGGCGGCATGGTGCTGGGGACGCTTCGCCCCGAGAGCACGTTCGTCACGACGACCGGCGAGATCGAGCTGCTCCGTGGCGAACGGCTCTGGCTCAGGCCTCGCCCCAACATGACCAGGGGGGGGATGGTCCCGCCCTGGCGGTTCGGCTACCAGGCACCGGAGCTCTTCCACATGCTCCCGCTGCTGAGAGATCCAACGCCCGCCGCCGACGTGTTCAGCCTCGGCGTGATGCTCGCGTCGGCGCTGCTGGGCGAGTTCGTCTACGCCGCGCAGTACGTCTCGGACGTCTTCGTGGCTCAACAGGAGGGGAAGCACCTGCCGTTGCCCGAGACTCCCCTGGGACGGCTGCTGACATGCTGTCTCCGGCGTGATCCGGCCGCGCGCCCGCCACTCGAAGAGGTCGAGCAGGCGTTACTCGGGTAGGATCGGAATCGCATGGACGCCGGCAGGTCACGCGCGCACGAGCTGCTCGCGCAGCTCGCGACGGGTGCGTCCATCCTCGCCAACGGCTCGTCGATGATCCTCGAGGTCGGCGGCCGGGTGCTCTCGGTCCACCTCGACGAGCACGGCCACATCGACGCCAGGACGCTGTTCAACCCGTTCATGGCGGTGATGGCCCGCGCCACGCTCGTCGAGCACCTCGCCGCCGACTTCGCAGCGCCGCATCCGATGTGGCACCTCGCACCCATGCCCTCGACCGTGCGCGAGGACCTGCCGGCCCTCGCGGCGGCGCTGACCAGGACCCGCGCCCAGATCGTCGACGACTACGTCGCACGGATCCGGACCGGCATGACGATCTCGGGCGGGCCGACCACCGATCAGTCGTGGACGGTCAGCTCGGACGGCGCCTCCTTCACGATCGCTTCCTACGCACCTCTCGAGGACGGCTACGAGCGCCGCTCCGATCCGCTGGCCGAGAGCGAGCTGCGCCGGATGCTCGCCACCTACCGGATGTTTGGATTGAACGAGCTACCCGCCTGATGAATCAGGCCTTCTTCTTCTTCGGCTTCTTGGCCGCGAGCAGCGCGTCGTGGTTCGTCAGCCGGTAGTGCTTCGAGGCCGCCTTGTCGATGAACCACAGCTCCTCGCGAGCATCGACGGGGTGGGCCACCACCGGGCCGTACTTCGCCGGCTTGTCGATGGAGCCGAGCTTGACCAGCTTGCGCTCGACCACGCCGAACACGACCAGCTTGTTCCCCGAGCTCACGGCGATCACGCCGGCGGCGGCCTTCGGGAAGAAGCCGTCCTTCGGCGCCTTGGTTCGATCGATCTCGACGAACGCACCATCGGGCCCGCGCTCGAGCAAGACGATCGAGTGCACCGTGGAGTTGTTCTCCGAGATCGAGGTGACCAGGGTGTCGTCGTCGACGTAATCCACCCCCCAGACCACGCGGACGTCGCGTGCGTTGCTCCCCAGGAAGCTCCCGGCGCGCCCGGTCGTCCCGGTGATGGCGACCGATCCCTTCATGGTCTCGGCATCGACCTCGACCGCGTGGCCACCGCCGACCGCGTTGTCCGGGTCATCCTGCGCGGGGCCTTTCGCGCTGAACACGAGGAATCGACGGCCGGACCGCGACGGGACGAGCTCCTTGAAGTCATGCTTCGCCACGAGCGGGAACTTCGCCCCCTTGCCGTCGCGATAGAGGATGATCCAGGTCTCGGCGACGTGCTCGAGCACCGCGGCGTACTCCGGCGGCGGCGTCCCGAACGGGTTGTAGTGATAACCCAGGAGCCCGCTGCCCAGCCGGATCGGTTGCAGCCGTTCTGAGCCGCAGACCTTCGCGGCCTCGTCGCTGTACTCGAACGCCTAGGCTTCCTGCGGGCTCAGCGCGGGCGGCGCTGGCGGAGACGGGATCTCGACGAATGCGAGCTCGGGTTTCGTGGGCATTGGTAGATCTAACCTTCTCCCACCGAGCGGCGGGGTTCCAGCCCGGCGTTCGCTCTGTTACCTTGCCGTCCCATGACCAAGCGAACGAAGACCAAGCGCACGAAGCTCGACCCCGCCAAGGCCGCCCTCGAACGCCAGCGCAAGCGCGCCGCCCGAGTGCTCCTCAAGCGACGCCAGCAGAAGTCCGGGCAATAGTGCGAGCGGGGGGACTCGAACCCCCACGGGCTTACGCCCAGCAGCACCTAAAACTGCACTGTCTACCGATTCCAGCACGCTCGCGTTTGCGGCCGGACGTATAGCACACGCACCGCACGCGGGGCTCCGCCGCTCCCGACGGCGGCTATGCGCGCCGTCGACGAAACCGCGCGAGCAGGCCGGCGAGGCCGAGGAGCGCGCCGAACGGGGCGCCGCCGGCGCCGCTGGCGTTGCATCCGCCGCTCTCCGTCGGCCAGCACACGTTGCTCTTGCAGTCGAACCCCGACGGGCAGGTGTTGCCGGGGTCGCAGGTGCCGCTGCACACGCTGGTCTCGCCGTCGGTCGCGCATCCGCCCGTGATGCAGTCCTCGTTGAGGGCGCAGCTCGCCCCGAGGCCGCCGGCGACGTCGGCGCCGGGGAAGCAGGTCTCGGCGAGGCACGAGAAGCCCGCCGGGCACGCCGCGCCGCCGGCACACGACCCCAGCACCGTGACCGTCACGGTCTGGCTCACCGCGCGATCGCCGAAGTCGGTGCCCGAAACGGTGATCGTGTGCGGGCCCGGGGCGAGCGACATCGGCGCATTCCACGCGAGGATGCCCTGCCATGCTTCCTGGGGCCCGCCGCCGTCGATCGACAGCGAGGCGGCGAGCGTCTCGAGCGGCGTCTCGAAGGTCGCCGCGATCGGGAACCCGGGCTTGACGTAGGCGCCGTCGACCGGCGAGGAGATCACCATCGTCGCCGGACCGAGCTCCGGGTGGAGCCCGAACGTGTCGCGGAGGGCGCGGAACGTGTTCTGCTGGCCCGTGAAGCAGCTGCAGCGCTGAGGAGAGCTGTCCTCGGTGCCGCAGGTCTGTGGCAGGTTCTGCCAGTCCTTCTCGTAGGAGCCGAGGTCCTTGTATGACATCGGGTCCGGGGCGTACAGCGTATGCGAGAGGCCGTAGGTGTGACCGGCCTCGTGCACGATCGCCGTGCACAGGTACTCGATGTCGCTGGTCTGGTTCGCGAACACGAAGGACAGGACGCTGTTGCGGTTCGCGCGGCAGTTGATGAACGGGGCGATGCCGCCCGCACCCTGGATCTCCGGGTTGAGCTCGAACGACGTGCCCGCCGTCATGACCTCGAAGTGCGGTACCGAACCCGGATCCTCGGTCACGACCTGGATGTCGAACGGCGCCATGGTCGCGCGCACGCACTCCATCACCTGCGCGAAGTGCTCGTCGCTGTGCATGTACGCGCTCATGCGCGTGTTCACGTCCGCGATCGACGACGTGTTGGTGAGCGCGCTGTCCGAGCTCGAGGCCGTCACGTTGCAGCCGCCGGGCTTGCAGTCGTTCACGTAGAGGACGTGCGAGGAGTTGGTGAGCGCCGCGACGCCGGGCTTCAGCGGCTCGCATTCGAGCACGCGGTCCCGCCAGACATCGGCGGCTGCGACGGAGGGCACCAGGAGCGACAGGACGAGGACAGACCGGCTCGTGCGCATCGCCCGAGAAGCTACCCCTTGCCAGCCCAGCCCTTTTCATCCGGTTACTTACAGCCCCTCGCCGATCGCGTGGTGAACGTGACAGCAGGTGCGGTCAGGGCGCGGTGCGACGGAGCCGGACGCGGGTGCGGCCGACCTCGCTCGGTGGGCGGCGGACCAGCGGCGGGGCCATGGTGCGGGTGGCGAACGTGCGGGTCAGGTACGGCGCGATCGTCGAGGGCGAGGGGCGCCACATGTGGCGGGCGGCGACGTCGTCGAGGGCCTGGGCCAGATCGGCGGCGCTGGCGAAACGTTCACCGGCGTTGTAGCGGAGCGCGCGCTCGATCACGGCGCCGAGGCCGTCGGGCAGGCCTTCGGTGGGAGGCGCCACGCCCGCGCCGCGCCAGTTGGGCCAGCCGGCGGCGGCCGGCGGCGCGCCCAGGCAAAGCTCGTGGAGCACGGCGCCGAGGCTGTAGACGTCGCATGGGCGATCGACGCGCAGGCCGAGCGAGGCCTCGGGCGCGGCGTAGGCGGTGTCCGCGATCGGCGCCGGCCGCGGCCGCACGCGCTCGAGGAGCTCCCAGCTCGCGGCGCCGAAGTCGATGATCTTGACGTGGCCGCTGGCGGCGATGAGCAGGTTGTCGGGCGACAGGGCGCGGTGGAGTACGCCGACGTCGTGCAGCGCGTGGGTGCCGAGCGCGGCGTCGCGCACCAGCGCCACCGCGACCTGGTAGGCGCAGCAGCGGCGGGTCAGCGCCAGCGTCGCGCACAGCGCGCGCACCGACCATCCTCGCACCAGCTCCATCACCAGGAACGCGCGATCGCGCTCCTCGATGAGGCCGTGGGCCTGCACCACGTGCGGGTGATAGACGCAGGCGGTCGCGCGCGCCTCGAATACGAAGTCGCGGGCGTGGGCCGGGATGCGGGCCAGCGCGCCGCGCAGCGTCTTCATCGCCACCGGCTGCGAGTAGCCCGCCGGGCCGTCGAGGACGGCGGCGACGACGTACGAGCTGTTGCCGTGGGCGAGCAGCTCGGTGACGCGATATGGGCCGATGCGTTCCGGACGATCCATGGCTAGACCCGGGGCGTGCGGTCGGCGGCCCGCACGATCGGTTGTGCAACGGGCACGCCACGCCGGCGATGGCATTGCTTCCGCTCGCTTGCGAGGACGCGACCCGCCGGCGCGCGTGGGCCATTCCCCCGATCGCGGGGCGCGTGGCCCCGGTCGCGCCGGGGCGTCGGCTCGACCGTCGCAACGTTGGCGCGAGGGCTCACGTTCGCTGCGGCAACTGTCGGGAACAAGCCAGCCATGGCTGGCCGGCTTGCCAGGTCAGACGACACCACCGGCGGAGGTGCGGCCGAAAGATCTCACGCACGTGCCGCGATCGGCGGCGGGCACGCCATCTGCAGAACCTGCCCTCGTCAGAGGGGTCACGTCCAGCCATGACGCGAAAGGAGCCAACGCCCATGCCGCCGTCCAACGAGTCCTCCGTTGTCCCCGAGTCCCGCCAGGTCCGCGCCGACGATGGACTCGAGCTGGTCGTACTGGAAGAGGATGGTTCGTCGAGCCGGGTGATCTGCATCGCCATCGAGGGCGATGCCGCGCTCACAGGCGGATCTTCTTCCGCCAGGCGGCCAGGCGCTTGAGCTGATCGAGACCGTCGGGGCCGGCCCGCACGAACGCCTCGCGCGCCTGGTCGGCGAGCTTCGCGGCGCGCGTGCGGTCGCCCTTGGTCTCGATCAAGGCGATCGCCAGGTGGAAGTGCATCTGGCCGTAGTTCTCGGGCGGGATGCGATCGGGATCGGCGTCGGCCACGTTCTTCTCGAGGATGGGCAGCGCCTCGCGCCACTTCTTTCCGTTCACCAGGATCACGCCGATGGCGCCGCGCGCGATGGTCACCCGCGGATCGCGCAGGCGCTCGAGGATGGCGATCGAGCGCCTCAGCATCGCGAGGCCGCCGTCGAAGTCCCAGCGGGTGGTGTACTGGCCGAAGTTGACCAGCAGGATCGCGACCTCGAGCGACTCGGGGCCAGCGTAGTCCTCGAGTAGCTCGAGCTCGCGCTGGAAGTGGGCGCGGGTGCCGGCGTCGTCGCCGGCGGCGCCAGCGGCTAGCGCCAGCCGGCGATGGATCTGCGCCGCCACCGACCGGCCGCGCGGGCCGCCGCGGATCGGATCCTCGGCGATGGCGAGCGCACGATCGAACATGGCCCGCCGCTGGTCGGGCTCCTGGACGTAATCGGCGAGCGCGATCAGCGACTCGGCGACGCGGCTGTGATCCTTGCCGTAGATGCGCTCGCGCAGCGCGAGGCCACGCTCGACCATGGCGCGGGCCTCGTCGACCTTGCCCTCCTCGCGCACGAAGCCGGCCAGCGTGGTCTCCAGATCGGCGACCGCCGGGTGATCGGGGCCGGCCTGATCGCGCACCTCCTGCAACGCGGCCTCGAGGACCTGGCGGGCCTCCGTGCGCTTGTCGAGGGGGATCAAGGTCTCGATCAGACACTTGCGAGGTTCGCCGCGGTCGGCGCGGGTGGCGCCGGGTTGGTCTGCGATCACCGCCTCGGCCTCGCGGCACAAGGCCTCGGCCTGGACGTACTGGCCGGTGCGCGACAGCGCGCGGCCCTCGGCCAGCTTGGCCCTGGCGACCAGCAGCGGATCACCGGTGGCGGTGGCCACGGCGCGGGCGATCGGCGCCAGCGTCGCCACCGTCTCCTTCTTGCGCGCGCTGCCGGCGGCGACCACGGCGAGCATGTAGGCGCGCGCCGCCTCGCGATCGAGCCGGGCCTCGGTGGCGATGGTCGCCGCCCTCAAGAGCTCGTCGGCGCTGGTCGGCATCCACATGCCGAGGCGAGCCTCGCCGAGCACCTGGTGCGCGCCCACCCGCAGCGTCGGCCAGCCCAGCGCGTCGGCGTCCTGGACCAGGGCCTCGGCCGGGCTCATCGCGTCGCGAAACAGCCCGGCGTCGACGAGCACGCGGATCTCGGCGAGCCGCGCCTGCAGCGCGGGCAGCTTGTCCGCGACGTCGGGCGGCGGACCGCCGCCGGCGGCGAGGGTGCGTGCGTCGGCACAGTCGCCCAGATCGGGGAGGCCGGCGACGATCGCGGCGGCGTTGTCGACCAGCTCGGCGCGGCCCTCGGCAGCGAGCTGGCCGACGACGGTCCGCAGCGCGGTGAGCCGCTGATCGAGGCAGGTCACGCGTCGTGCGGCCAGATCGCGCGCCGCCGGATCCCCACTGGCGCCGGCCGTGCAGCCCTCGCTGGCGAGCTGCGTCCAGCGCGACGCGTAGCGATCGAGTCCGGCCGTGGCCTCGCTGGCCATGGCGGCGGCGTAGCTGCGGCCGCTGGCGACGAAGCGCGCTCCGATCGCCTCGGCCTGCGCCGGCGTCCACGCGGTGGCCAGCCGGTCGGCGGCCTCGATGGCGCAGGTGCGTCCTTGCGGGTGCGGGCGCACCGCCAGCCAGATCGCGACTCCGACCCCGACGGTGGCGACCGCGGCCAGCGACACCACCGCGGTGCGGTACGACGCCGGGGGCGGCTCGAGCTGGTCGAGGAGCTCGCCCATCGTCGGCCAGCGTCGGTCGGGCGCGCGGTCGAGGCCGCGCACCAGCGCGGCCAGCACGCGCCGCGACACCGGATGGCCGCTGGCCGGCACCGACAGCACCCCCTCGGTGATGAGGTGCGTGTACTCGAACGGCGAGGTCACGCGATCGTGACCGGCGGGCACGAACGGATGTCGGCCGAACAGCGCCTCCCACAGCGCGATGCAGAACGAGAACTGATCGCTGCGCGAGCTGCCGCGCTCGCCGGCGTGCTGCTCGGGCGACATGTACGCCGGCGTGCCGATCAGGGCGCCGGCCTGGGTCATGTTGCTGTCGAGCGAGTTGTGACTGTGGTGGCGGTCGGCGGGGTCGGGCGTCTGCAGCGCATACGCCGAGTCGAGCGGCGCCGAAAGCTCGGCGGCAGCGCGGGCCAGGCCGAAGTCGGTGACCGCGACCCGGCCCTGGCGATCGACGAGCACGTTGCCGGGCTTGAAGTCGCGGTGGACCAGGCCGGCGCCGTGGGCGGCAGCCAGACCGCGGCCGGCGGCGACGAACAGCGCCACGATCTCCGACCAGGGCAGGCGGCGCCGAGCCAGGTGCTCGCCCAGGGTCAGACCCTCGACGAACCCCATGGCCAGGAACACGCGACCATCGACCTCGCCGGCGTCGTGGATCGCGACCACGTTGGGGTGATCGAGCTTGGCCAGGGCCTGGGCCTCGCGCACCAGCCGGGCCGCCGCCTCGGCGTTGCGGTACGTGGCGGTCAGCACCTTGATGGCGATGCGCCGATCGAGCTGGGGATCGTGGGCGACGTAGACCTCGCCCATGCCGCCGCGGCCGACCAGGTGCTCGATGCGGTAGCGGCCGAGGTAATCGCCGGGGTGAAGATCGTCCTCGGAGACGCCGGCCGCCATGACCGCGACCGCCGACTCCGACGCCGACGACGCCGGCAACGTGGCGTCGTTGGCGGCGATCTGCGTCGGTTCGAGACCCGACGGCTGACTGTCGTCAGAACGTGCCCCCACGTCCCCGAAGCATACGCTGGCCGGCGTGGCAGCGCCGCTGCCATCCCCCCCCGAGATTCTCCGATCCGGCCCTCGCGGCGCGTGGTCGGCCTCGTTACCCTCGCCACGGATGCGATGGGTCCTCGCCGCCGCCCTGCTCCCGCCGCTGGCGGGGGCGTGCCGCGGTGCGACGTCCAACGAGCTGGCGGCGTGTCTGGCCGCCGAGCGCACGATCGGCTTCGAGGCAAACGAGGCAGCGCCGGTGATCGCGCTGTGCGATCGGGCCTACCGGCGCACCCACGCCGATGACGCCCTCATCGCCCGCACCCGCGCGCGCCTGATCGCCGGCGAGTTCGACGGCGTGCTCGCCGAGGCCGCGCAGGCGACGGGGACGGCGGCGCCGCGGTTGTGGCAGCTCGCCGGCGACGCCGAGCTCGAGCGTGGGCGGTCCACCGAGGCGAGGGGCTGGTACGAACGCGCCCTCGAAGGTCACCGCGGGCGCGATCCCAAGCGCGCCGCCAACGCGTCGGCGATGCTCGCCGAGATCGCGCTCCAGACCGACGCGCTCGACGAGGCCATCGCGTTCCAGTACCAGGCCAGCGAGCTTGCCGGCGCGGCCGACCGCGACGCGCGCGCGCTCACGACCCTGAACCTGATCGGTCTCCTGCTCGACGTCGGCGACGTGCCGGCGGCGCGCGCCGCGCTCTCGGCGGCGTCCTCGGCGGTGACGCCGGGGAGCCCGTTCGAGAACGAGTACTACCTGGCCTCGGGCGATCTCGACACCCAGGCCGGGCGGCCGGCGGCGGCGAAGGCCAGCTACAGCCGCTGCATCGCCGGCGCCGTGCCCCACAGCAACCCGCGCACCCAGCTCGCATGCCTGGCCGGACGCGCAGCCCTGGTCGCCGATGGTCTCGGCGACGGGACCGTGGCCAGCGCGACCGCCGATCTGACCCGCGCCGCCGAGTTCGTGGCGATGACCAACCAGGCCTACGGCGTCGACCCCGATCGCGACGCCTGGCTGCTGTGGCTGCGGGCGCGTGTCGACCTCCGCGACGGCAAGCCCGTGGAGGCCGAGCGGGCCCTGGGCGCCATCGATCTCCGCGTGCTCGGGCCGGCGATGCGCTCGCGGGTGCGTTTCGCCCTCGGCGAACTGTCCGCCGACAACGGCTTCGTGCCGCAGGCCGAGGAGCAGCTGGTCCTGGCCGCCGGCGAGATCGAACATCTGCGCGACGGCGCCCACTACCGCGAGATCCGACGCAGCTTGCCGCGCGAGCTGCGCGCGCCGTACGAGCTCTTGTTCGTGCTGCGCGCCGGCGCCGGCGACGCCCCCGGCGCCATCGCGGCGATGGAGCGCGCGCTGACCCGCGACTTCGTCGATCGCCTGGCCGCCAGCGTCCCCGCCGGCGATGACGACGCAGCCACCGCCGGCGGCGTCACGCTCGACCGACGCGTCGCCGACGCGCAGCGACGCGTCCGCGCGCTCCGCCAGCTCGACGCACGCCCCGACGTCGATATCGATCTGGCGGCGCCGCGTCCGGCCACCGTGGGCTTCTTCGCCGCCGAGGGCGGGCTGTGGCGGGTCAGCCTGGGCGGCGCCGCGCCGCGCATCGATCGCGTCGCCGGGCTCGACGAGCTGGCCCCGCTGGTGGCGGCGATGCGTAGCGACCCCACCGACCCGGCGGCGGCGCGGCTACGCACGCTGCTCCTGCCCGACGCGATCCTGCCGCCGGCCGACGCCCTGCTCGTCATCGTGCCCGACACCGCACTCGAGGGGGTGCGCTTCTCCGCGCTGCGCGACGCGCGCGGCTTCCTCGTCGAGCGCAATCCGCTCTTGCTGGCGCCGAGCCTGGCCGTTCGCGCGCCGGTCGGCCCGGCGGTAACGTCGCCAGGAGGGAGCGGCGATCACGGGCCGCCCGTCGTCCTCGGCGACCCCGACGGCACCTTGCCCGGCGCTCGCGCCGAGGCCGAGCAGGTGGCCGCGCTCTATGGCGTGCCCCCGCTGCTCGGCGCCGCCGCCGGACGCGACGCCGTGGCCGCCGCCCGTCGCGCCGCGGTGCTGCACGTCGCCTCACACGGCAGCGCCCGTGACGACGGCACCATCATCTCCCTGGCCGGCGCCGAGCTCGGCACCGCCGACGTCCTCGAGCTGGGCCTGGCCCCGGACCTCGCGGTGGTGGCGAGCTGTGCCTCGGCGACCACGCGGCCCGACGCGCTGTGGACTTCGCTCGCCGCGGCGCTGGTGGCCAGCGGCGCCGGCGCCGTGGTCGGCGCCCTGGGCTCCATCCCCGACGACGTCGCGCGCGACATCGTGCTCGATGTGCACCGCGCCGCCGCCGCCGAGGATCCACCCCACGCTCTCGCCCGGGCCCTGCGCCTCGCCATCGCGCGCGGCGTCCCGGTCAGCGCGTGGTCCAGCTTCGCCGTTCTCGGGCGAGTGCCCGCCGGACGCACCTGACGACGACCCCGATGCTCATGATGGAGGCCCCCGTGAAGAAGATCTGGATCCTTGGCTGTCTGGTCGCGCTGGCGCTGGCCGCCGGTTGCAAGAAGAAGACGTGCCCGGAGTGCCCGGCGGCGCCGGCGTGTCCGGAACCCTCGTGCGACCTGAAGATCGACGACGGCGGCAAGGCCATCACCGCCCTCGCCTATCGCCTGGTCGAGAAGGACGGCAAGTGGGTGATGACGGCGGTGGGCGCCGACGGCAAGGCGATCGCCATCCCACTCGACCCCAACTCGCCGGCCTGGGTCGACGGCAAGCTCGACACGGTCAGCGGGTTGCTCGGTGGGCCCGGCGGTGGCGGCGGCTGCCCGTGCCGGATCCCGGCCTGCATCCCCTTCTGCCGCCCGGTGGCGAGCCTGCTCGACAAGCCGCCCGGCGAGCTCTTCCCCGGCCTCGGCGGCGGCAGTGGCATCACGCCGGCCGGTGGCTCGGGCGCGGAGCCGGGCCAGACTCCGCCGGCGCCCGAGAAGTAGCGTTAGGATGGCGGGCGATGGGCGACGACCGCGAGCTCCTCGCGCTGATCGAGCGTGGCGAGTTCCGGGCGGCGCTCACCGCCCTGATGACGCAGCACGGCGTCGCCGTGTACCGCTTCTGCCGGCAGATGGTGCGTGACGAGGCGCTCGCCGACGACGTTCACCAGCAGGTGTTCGTCCAGGCCTTCCGCGACCTGCCGCGCTTCGAGCGCCGATCGGCGCTGCGCACGTGGTTGTTCGGCATCGCCCGTCACCGCTGCCTCGACGCGGTCAAGATCGAGGGCCGCCGCGGCCGCCGCTTCCCGCTCGATGACGAGGCCGGCGCCGATGACTCGGCTCCAGGCCCGTCCGTGATCGATCGCATGGCCTCGGCCCAGCTCGCCGACGCACTCGAGCACTGTCTCGACGAGCTGGCCCCTGGCACCAAGTCCGCGGTGTTGCTCAGGTATCGCGAAGGCCTCGGCTTCGACGAGATGTCGGCCATGCAGGACGAGAAGGCGGGGACACTCCAGGCCCGCGTGGCCCGTGCACTTCCGGTGTTGCGGCGATGCCTCGAGCGTCGCCTCAAGGGGGAAGAGGCTGCATGAGCACGCTCGACCGAGACCCCGACGCGGACCCGGCCCTCGCACCGGTACGCGACGCGCTGGCCGAGACCGGCGCTAGCCTGGTGCCGAAGCCCGGCTGGGAGCAGGCGGTGTGGGACCGGATCGACGCTGAGCGCGTCGACGCCAGGCGCGGCGTGGGTGCGCGGCGCCGGTGGCTCGCCGGCGGCGCGGTCCTGGCCGCGGCGGCGATCGTGCTCCTGGTGTGGCGGCCGTGGCGCGGCTCCGAGGAGAGGGCGCGCGGCGGAGACCCGCAGGTGGCTGTCGCCGAGCCGACCATCGAGATCCGACGCAGCGCGACGGTGGTGCGCGGCGCCGCGGCGGCGCCCGGCGACAGCGCCGTGGTGCGTCATGCCGGCGCCGGCGCGGTGGTCTGGATCTACCGCGGCGAGTCGACGCTGGTGCGAGCCTGCGACGCCGGCCGGCTCGCGCCGCCGGCCTGTCGCGCCGATGGTGTCGGCGTCGTCGTCGAGCACGTGCTCGACCGGCCCGGCACCTACCACGTGCTCACTGCCGTGGGCAGTCCCGACACCCTGGCGCCGCCCGACACCCTCGACGCCGCTCTCGCCGTGCTCACCACGGCCAGCTTGCACTTCCGCCACGACGAGCTCGACGTCCGCTGATCAGCTCGATGTCTGCTGATCGATCCGGATCCGGCGAACCGGCTCGGAGTAAGCGCATGTTATCGGGCCCGTGGTGACGGGCGAACGCTGCGCCGTGCTATTCCCGTCGCGCTTCGAGAGGGAGGCACTCATGTCGCAGCGTCTGCTGGGTCCGGGCTTCGCGATCGTGCTCGTGGTCTGCGCCGCGCTCGTCGGCTGCGGACCGTCGGTCTCCGGTGACGACGATGATGACGACGGCTCCAATGGAGACGGCGGCAACAACGGCCAGTGCACACCCGGCGGCTCGACCTGCGTCGGCGACGAGATCCACGCCTGCAACTCCGACGGCACCGTCGGACCGTTGATCTCGACCTGTCCGGTCAACTCGTGCTCGGGCGGCGTCTGCAACGACGCCTGCGCTGCCGCGGTGGCCAACCGCAGCTACGTCGGCTGCGAGTACTGGCCGGTCGATCTCGACAACGCCGTCGAGGTCCAGGGCGCCGAGCTCCTCCCCGGCTTCGGCTGTCCGCAACCGGCGGGCGGCACCGCGCCGGCGGTGGCCATGAACGTCTGCTCGTCGGGCAACACGTTCTACGGCATGTGCGACTTCGGCAACAACTGCACCGCCTCGCCACCCTCCACCTGCAGCTCGCGTCCGGTGTGCGCGCTCAACGCGCAGGGCGCGCCGTTCGCGGTCGTGGTCTCGAACCCGCAGCCGACCGCCGTGATGGTGGTGCTGCAGGGCGCCGGCGGTCAGATGGCGATGGACACGGTCGCGCCGGGCCAGGTCAAGGCGCTGTTCCCGCAGATGATGGGCATTCCCGATCAGTCGCTCGACCACAGCGGCATCGAGCGCAAGGCCTACAAGTTGACCTCGTCGGCGCCGATCGTCGCCTACCAGTTCAACCCGCTCAACAACGTGGGCGTGTTCTCCAACGACGCCTCGCTGCTGATCCCGCGCCACGCCTACGACCTGGCCTACACCGGCATGACGTACAAGACCTTGACCCGGAGGCCGGCTCGCAACGACTACAACGGCTACCTCACGGTGGTCGCCTCGGGCAGCGGCCCGACGATGGTCAACGTCACCGCCACCGCGGCGGTGCGCGCCGGCACCAACGTCGCCGCGATCGCCGCCGGTGGATCGCAGACCTTCACGCTGCAGCAGTTCGAGACCCTCTCGCTCCAGGCCATCGCCGGCGGCGATCTGACCGGCACGTCGATCACCTGCAGCCAGCCCTGCGGCGTGTTCGGCGGCCACGAGGCCACCAACCTGAGCCAGGCCGCGCAGTCGCCGTGCTGCGCCGATCACCTCGAGGATCAGATCTTCCCCAACAGCACCTGGGGCAAGGTCTACGTCGTCGCTCGCACCGAGACCCGGACCACGCCGGTGCCCGACATGGTCCGGGTCGTGGCCCAGCGCCCCAACACCACGGTCACCTTCAACCCGGCCCAGAACGGCTGCACCACGCCGCTCAACGCCGGCCAGTACTGCGACGTGTTCGTGACCAGCGACGTGCAGGTCTCGGCCAACGAGCCGATCCTGGTCGGCCACTACCTGAGCTCGAACGGCGGCAGCGACCCCGACGCCGGCGACCCGTCGATGTCGTTCGCGGTGCCCACCGAGCAGTACCGCAACCAGTACACGCTGCTGGTGCCCAGCCAGTACGCCGAGAACTACTTCTCGATCGTGTCGCCGGCCAGCGGCAGCGTCACCCTCGACGGCACCGCGGTCAACGCGCTGACCCCGTTCGGCGACGGCACCTTCAAGGTCGGCCGGGTGCAGGTCCAGGCCGGCGCCCACAACCTGGTCTGCTCCGAGGGCTGCGGCGTCGAGGTCTATGGCTGGTCCGACGCGGTCTCGTACCTGTTCGCGGGCGGCCTCGACCTCGAGCAGATCGTCATCGGCGGGCCGCCGATCGGGGAGTGAGTGGTTAGGACCGAAACCGAAACTGAAACCGAAACCGAAACCGAAACCGAAACCGAAACCGAAGCCGAAACCGAAACCGAAACCGAAACCGAAACCGAAACCGAAACCGAAACCGAAACCGAAACCGAAACCGAAACCGAAACCGAAACCGAAACCGAGGCGCGGTGGGCCCCGGGTGGGCCCATCAGGCCAGCTTGGCGATGAGGCCGTGGAGCACGCCGCCGAGCCGATCGGCGAGCCGCAGCGCCGGCGCCAGCTCGGCGGCCGGCACGTAGCCCCAGGCCGCCGTGACGGCGAGGGCCGCCTTGACCTCGCGGGCCTCGCCGGCGGCGATGCGCAGCAC
>SXGT01732524.1_pt1 | contig 18522 bp, 15 predicted proteins | sample 3176221 | NCBI WGS metagenome assembly SXGT01 (sample SAMN11356862, study PRJNA531348) | freshwater metagenome | isolation source: freshwater sample F1-120 | place: China: Fuxian Lake, Yuxi | collected 2017-12-25
AGCTCCACGCAGAGCGCGAACAGGCGCTCGGCGGAGCTGTGGTGCAAGGCGTCGAGCGCCTCTTCGGCGGCCTCGGCGCCCACGATCGCGGCGTGGGTCTGATGGAGCCGGTAGCGTGCGGCCAGACGCGCGGCCTCGGCGAGGATGCGCGTGAAGCGCGGGCTGGCACGAACGGCGACGGCCACTCCCGCGGCGGCCTCGCTCGCCGTCCGATAGAGCGCTTCGGACTCGCGCGCCACGGCCAGTGCGTCGCGCGTCGTGTCCACGACGAGGCGCTCGACGTTGCCGAGGACGCGACCCACGAGCCGGGCCGCAGCGAGCGTGACGTCGGTGGCGCGGCGTGCAGCGGCCGCCAGCTCAGGTTGGGTCTGTGGATGCATGAGTCACCTCCTTGACGCACTTGGAACACACGAAGACGCGCGGACCCGGCGGGTCCGTCACGAGGAGCGCGGCGTCGCTGCCCTTGGGCAGGATCGCGTTGCAGAGATGGCAGAGCGCGTTCATGGCCAGCACGAGCGGCTGATAGCCGAGCACGGCGGGAGGGCGACCCACCAGCGGCGCGACCGGGGCGGTCTCGCCACGCGCGGTGCGCGCGACCTCGGCGCTGTCGACCACGATGCCCTCCACGAGCCCGAAGGCGTTCTGGAGCACGTTGCGGACGAGGTTGGACACCGACAAGCCTAGCCGGCCGGCGTTCATCTTGAGTTCACGGTCGAGGTCCTCGGGGACTCGAGCGTGGATGATCTTCTCTTTGCGGTCGTCGTTCGTAGACATACGATCACGTTGTAACCGGTTGTATACGATCGGTCAAGAACTTTTTTTGGTTCGGGCGCGCCCGTTGCTTGGGTGGCCCCACGTCCGCGGCCTGTGCTACGGTTTGCCCCGTCCGAAGCGCGGCGTTGCGCTCTGGGTAGTGGAGGAGATCCCATGGCGAGCTACCTGCTGATCGAGTCGCGTGACCCGTTCGACTCCAATGATGTCCAGTTCACCACCGAGCTTGCGACCGGCCTCGCGCAGGCGGGCAACACGGTGACGGTCCTGCTCGTTCAGAACGGCGTCCTCCCGGCGCGCGCTGGCGCGAAGGCCGATGGGCTCGTCGCGCTCCTGAACGCCGGCGTCACCGTGCTCGCTGACGACTTCTCGCTCGTCGAGCGGGGCATCGCGCCGGCAAGGCTGCGACCAGGGGTTACTCCCGCGCCCATCGATGTCGTCCTGGATCACATGGCCGCGGGCCACAAGACGCTCTGGCACTAAGGAGACACCATGTCCCAGAAGACCCTGACGTTCGCGCTCATGGACCCGCCGTACGAGTCCGCCAACCTGACGACCGCGTTCCGCCTGCTCACCGCCGCGGCAGAGCGGGGCTACAACCTCAACGTCTTCGCCTACGAGGGGGCCTCGGCCCTGGCCTTCGCCCGCCAGGCGGCGCACCCCAACCCGGTGCATGGCAAGAACCTCGCCGAGGAGAACCATCCGACCACCCGGGAGCAGGTCGCGGCACTCCTGGCCTGTGCCGAGAAGAACGGCGGCAAGGTCGACTGGGTCAACTGCGGCATGTGCGTGGACGAGCGCGGTGTCAACGAGTTCGTGCCCGGCACACGTCGTGGCTCGCCGGCGGACCTGCACGCGTTTACGGAAGCCTCAGACAACATCCTCGTCATCCCTACGAAGTGAGGTCCCCATGGCCAAGAAGACGCTGAACATTGTCGAGTCGGCCTACCGGGCCGTCATGGAAGAGCAGGACGACACCATCCTCTGGGTGCTCGCGGCGATGCACTCGGCCGGGGCCGACCACACCGTCGTGCTGCGCGCCAACGCGGTGAACTACGCCGTCGCCGGTCAAGCCGCGCCGGCGCTGGCCGTGGGCGAGTGGAGGCAGACGCAGCCGCCGCGGATGGATCGGGACCTCACCGACCTGATGGAGAAGCGGTCGATCCCGGTCTTCGTCATCGCCGAGGACCTGAGCGACCGCGGCATCGCCTCCAGCGAGCTCATCCCTGGCGTCCGCCTCCTGCCACGCGCCGCGCTGCCGGCCCTGTGCGCCGAGTACGCGGTCGTCTCGCACTGGTAACCGGCCGCGGAGCCGCCTACTCGCCGCGAAACACCGGCGCGCGCTTCTCGAGGAAGGCACGCGCGCCCTCGGCGGCGTCCTGTCCCTGAAACGAGAGCGCCTGGGCCATGGACTCGACCTCGGCGGCCATCCGGGGATCGAAGCCCGCGTGCCGGTAGACCGATCGCCGGGTCCATCGCACGACCCCGGGCGCGCCCGCGGCCAGCTGCTGCGCGAGCGCGAGCGCTTCGTCCTCCACGTCCTCGTCTGGAACGCAGCGATTGGCGAGGCCCCATTGCAGCGCCATCTCGCCGCGCAGTTCGTCGCCCGTGAGCAGCAGCTCGAGCGCGCGCGGGATGCCGACCAGCGCCGGCAACAGGTACGTGAGCCCCATGCCGGGGTGCAGGCCGAGCTTCACGAACGGCGCGATGAAGCGCGACTCGGGCGAGACGACGCGAAAGTCGCACGCCAGCGCCAGCCCGAACCCACCGCCGACGGCCGCTCCGCGCACCGCCGCGACCGTGGGGATCGGCAGGTCCAGCAGCGAGAGAAACGGCGCATAGACATCGCGCAGCTGATCCGCCTGGCCCATCGGGCCACGCACGGCTTGCTCCGAGCCCGGCAGGCCCGTGCCCACATCCGCTCCCGCGCAGAAGTGCTTGCCGATGCTCCCGAGCACCAGCGCCCGAGCCGTCGCGTCGTGCCGTAGCGCGCCGATCGTCTCGTGGAACTCCTCCAGGAGTCCGACCGACATCGTGTTTCGCGGCGGTCGGTTGAGCCGCACCAGCACCACGTGACCGTCGCGGTCGACGGTGAGCTCGCTCACGGGGTGACCTTGGGCATGACCGTGACCTCGATCTCGGCGCTCTTGGCCTCCTGCGCCGCCTTGGTCAGCTCCGCCTTGGCCGTGACGTCGCCAAGCAGCGTGTGCTTGAAGAACGACAGCACGACGTCCCGCACGAGGCTGTGCGCGTCGGTGATGGAGAGCGGCGCCTTCTCGTCGCAGATGTTGCCGAACTGGGCGATGACGTCCGGCGGGGCGAAGGCCGCGAGGACGCACGCGTCGCTGAAGGTGAAGTGGCTGCCGTGCTTCAGTGTCCAGAGCATCTTGTCGGTCGTGACGCCGTCGAAGATGGGCTTCACTTGCGTGTCCAGCGGCGTGAGCGTGTCCTCCTTGCCGGCCAGGACCAGCATGGGGATCGCGACCTTGGCCAGCCCCGTGTTGCGAAACGCCTCGAAGCCCGCGGGCGCCATGGGGACGGCCGCGTCGATGCGCGGATCACCGAACTCGTACGGGCCCTTTTGGTTGGCGTTGACGAGCTGACAGGCGAACTCCTTCGGGCTCTTGTCGCAGAGCGCGATCATCGCCTCGTCCGCCGAGACCGTGGCACCGGAGAGCGCGACGGTCGTGTAGCCCCCAAACGAGTGCCCGCAGGCGCCGATGTGCTGGAGGTCGAGCTTGGTCTTGAGCCACGCGGGGTCGGTGGGCTCGGGCTTCTCCAAGCGATCGATGACGCGCGAGATGTCCTTGGGCCGCAACAGCGCGACGTCGGCGGTCTTGGCCTTGTCGAAGGTGAGGAACGTGTTCCAGACGTGATCGGGAGCGACGACGATGAAGCCGTGCATGGCCAGCCACTCCGTCAGGAAGTACGACTGCTCTTTCAAGCCCTGGTGGCCGTGCGAGAAGACGATGACCGGATACGGCCCGCCGTCCTTGAGCGGCACCTCCGCGTAGGCCTGGCCCGCGAGCAGGCCGAGGTAGACGTACGGCTCCTGCGCAGCGACCGGCTTTCCCGGGTACCAGATCGCGACCGGGAGCGTGCGCTTCGGGTTGTCGGTCGGGACCTCGATGAAGGTCACGCCGGCGACCACGGACGGGAGCGGCGCGATCGTGTCCGGAGCCACGTCCGGACCGAGGTCGGGTGTGTTGGCATCGGCCACTGGAACGTCCAGCACGTCGGGAGGGCCGAGGTCCATCGGGAGCGCGGTGTCCGGCACAGGAGACAGGTCGGCGATGGCGTCGACCGTCGCGTCCTGCGGTGAGGTCGTCGCGGCGTCCGAGGTCCCTGCGGGCGCCTCGGTCGCGGCGCCACAGCCGACAGCCACCGAGAGCAACACCGGGAGACCCACAAGGGAGAGCGTCTTCATGGCGCGGAATCTAGCCGGCTTCGGTCGATTCCGCCACGCGAACCGCGCCGGCGCGCCTATAATCGACGACCGCTTGGGAGGGTCAGGCATTTCCAACTACGTTCTGGCGATGGGGCTCGTGACGGTCGGCTGCGCCACGACCAATGCGGTCGTCCAACCACCGCAGGCCGTCTCCGGCAGCGAGCACATGGTCGCCACGTCCAACGCGTCGGCGTCTTCCGCGGCGCTCGAGGTGCTCCGTGCAGGCGGCAGCGCCGTCGACGCCGCCATCGCGGCGCAGCTCGTCCTGACCGTGACCGAGCCAGACGCATCGGGCCTCGGCGGCGGCGCGCTCCTGGTGTACTACGACCCAGCAACGAAGGGCGTCACCGTGTTCGACGGCCGGGAGGTGGCGCCTCGCGGCGCGTCACCCGTGATCCTGCGCGATGCGCGCGGCCGGCGCGTGCCGCGTCTCTCGGTCGTGGCCAGCGGGCGATCGGTGGCTGTGCCGGGCGTCCTGCGTATGCTCGAGCTCGCCCACCAACGCCATGGGCGGCTCCCCTGGGCGCGCCTGTTCCAGCCCGCCATCGCGCTCGCCGACGGCGGCTTCCGCGTTACGGCGCGCCTGTACTCCCAGCTCGCGGTGACTCCCCACGTGGACCTCTACGCCGAGGCGCGCGCGCTCTTCTTTCACGACGGCCTCCCGCGTCCCGTGGGGTCCGAGCTGACACATCCGAAGCTCGCCGAGACCCTGCGAACGCTCGCCACCGAGGGCGCTCGGGCGTTCTATGAGGGCCCCATTGCGCGCGATGTCGTAGCCGCCGTGAGCTCGACTCGCCCGCTCAAGGGCGCGCTCAGCGAGGACGATCTCCGCAGTTATGCTGCCGTCGAGCGCGAGGCGCTGTGCGGCCAGTACCACGGTCGTCGCATCTGCGGCTCGCCCCCGCCCTCGCTCGGGACCGTGACGCTGCTCGAGGCTCTGGGCATCTTGGAGCACTTCGATCTCGGCAGCGGCGCAGGCTGGACGCTCGCGCGTGCTCACCTGCTGGCGGAGGCGCTGCGGCTCGCGTTCGCCGATGGCCGCACTTATGTCGCCGATCCCGCCTTCGCGCCGACCCGAGTCGAGGGGCTCCTCTTGCCCGACTATCTTGCGGCGCGGGCCAAGCTGGTCGACCCCACGCGCGCGACTCGCAAGCGCGCTCGACCCGGGCGGCCGGCGTCGACGGTCTCGACCCTCTCGGCGACGCCGGACGTCCACGAGGACCCGTATGACGGTCCGCCCTCGACCTCGCACCTCGTGATTCGTGACCGAACCGGCGCCGTCGTATCCATGACGTCGTCTCTCGGGGGGCACTTCGGCTCGCGGCTGATGGTGCGCGGCTTCTTCTTGAACAACCACGTGACCTACTTTTCACCCGAGCCCATGCTCCGGGGCCAGCTGCGCGGCAATCGGCTGGAGCCGGGGAAGCGCCCGCGCACGGCCATGACGCCGCTCATCGTCCTCGACGCGGAGGGGCGCGTCGAGCTCGCGCTGGGCTCCGCCGGGAGCGCCCAGATCGTGCCACATGTCGCCAAGGTCCTCATGGGCGTCCTCGACTGGGGCCTCGACGTGCAGTCGGCCATCGAGCTTCCAAACGTCGTGAACACGAACGGCCCGACGCGCGTCGAGGTCGTCCCCGGGAGCCAGCGGGCCTGCGAGCGCCTGGCCGAGCGGCTCCGGCGCCGAGGCCATCGCATCGGCCCCCTCCTGCGAGACAGCGGCATTCAAGCGATTCACATGACGCCCACGGGTCTCGAGGGTGGCGCCGACTCGCGGCGCGGGGGGCTCGTGCTTGCGGATTGACCCCAGGTCAGGGGCAGGCCTTGGGGTAGTTGCCGCTGGGATCGGACTTGCCGAGCGTGCCGCAGCCGTAGCTGCCGTCGATGTCGCTCCAACCGCAGGCGGGGAGCTCCGCGCAGTCGAACTCCCACAACTTGCCCTCGGCGCACCACGTGTACTTGGTCGTGCTGCAGCAGCCGACGAATGAGACGGCGCCACACGCCTTGCCCTCGCCTGTGCAGACCCCCGACAGGTTGCAGGTCTGTCCGATGGCGCAGCCGCCGCAGGAGCCGCCGCAGCCATCGCCGCCGCACTCCTTGGCGTCGCACTTTGGGGTGCACACGGTGCACTTGCCCTGCGCATTGCAGCTCTGACCCGATCCGCAGGTGCCGCATTGCCCGCCGCAGCCGTTGGAACCGCAGCTCTTGCCCACGCAGTTCGGCTGACAGTCCCCGACGCACTGGCCGGTCGCGTCACAGGTCTGGTTCGCCGCGCACTTGCCGCACGTCCCGTTGCAGCCGTCGCTGCCGCACTTCTTGCCCGCGCAGTCGCTCGTGCACGTGCCGCTGCACAGGCCGACGCCGTCGCACGACAAGCCCGGCTTGCAGGCGCCGCAGGTGCCGTCGCAGCCGTCGGACCCGCACTCCTTGCCCAAGCACTGCGGCACACAGGTGGCCGTGGTGCACTTGCCCTGGGGCGAGCATGACTGGTTGGCCTCGCACTGGCCGCAGGTTCCGCCGCAGCCGTTGTCGCCGCAGAGCTTGCCCGCGCAGCTCGGGATGCACGCGATACACTGGTCCCCTGCGCCGCACGCCGTCCCCGCCGTGCAGGTTCCGCACGAGCCACCACAGCCGTCGTCGCCGCACTGCTTGCCGGCGCACTTGGGCTGGCAGCCGGTGCCCGGTGCGACCAGGCCGCTGCACGCCTTGAGCGTCTGGGCGCAGCTCTGAGCGAGCTGGCACTCCGAGCACGCTGGTTCCGTAAAGCCTGCCGCGCACGCCGCGGCGCACTTGCCGACGAGGCAGTCCAGGTAGGCGCCGAGGCAGGTCGAGCAGTCGAAGCCGAGCTTCGTCTCCGTGACCATGCACGACGTGAGGCACACGATGCGGTTGTCGCCGCTGCACTTGGGGACACAGCCGAGGCCCTTGACGTAGACGTTCTCACCGAGCGTCGCCAAGATGGCGAGATCCTCGGTCCCGCAGGCCGTCGGGATGACGGGCCCGGTGTCCTTGGGCACGTCGATCGTCCCGACGCCCTCTCCCGTGGCGGTGTCGGCCGGTGTGACCGCGTCGGGGCCAACCTTCGTGTCGCTCCCCTTGGTGTCTGCGGCGGTCGTACTGCACTTGCAGGCGCTGAAGTAGTAAACGCCCGCGGTGGTCTCCGACTCCTCGCACACGCGCACGCTCTTGGTCTTGTCGACGCAGGTGCAGTCTTCGGTGTCCCCCGGCACGTCGCATTTCTTCTTGGAGCTGCTGTTACCGCCTGCGGTGCCACACCCCGCGATGGCCAATGCTAGCGCACCTCCCAGAACGACGTCCCACCCCGCTTGCCGCACCGCCATTACTGCCTCCGCGCCTGCCGGGTGACAGTGGTACCTCCGCGGGCGTCGCTTGGCAAGCGTCAGAGTAACTGGGGCGAGCCATTGGACGAGCGTGGTTTCGTTGCTTTCTCCACAGCTTGCGTTGCTTGACGGACCTCGCGCCGGCTCGTAGCGTGGCAGGCGTGCATCACCTCATCTCGTTGCCATTCGGGTCGAAGTCCTTCGCGGTCGCATCCCTCTGCTGGCTCGCGGCGTGCTCGCCGGCGACCCAGGTCATCGACAACGCGTCACGCGACGTCAATACGCCGTTCTCGGTCGGGGATGCGCCCGGCGCGGGTCAGGACGCCCAAGCGGACATTGGAGTGCCAGGTCCGTCGAGCGATCTCGTGGGTGGGAGCGCCGGTGACGCCCAGGCCGCGCCCGACGTCATCTCCACCGAGGATGCCGGCCTGCCAGACGGAACGCCCGCCAAAGACACCGGCACTGAGGACAGCGGCGACGTGGGGCCGCTCCCCGACACGACCCCGCCCGCCAAGCCCAAGATCGTCATCAATGAGGTGATGTATCGCCCGACCAAAGCGAGCGACGAGCTCGGCGAGTGGCTGGAGCTGTACAACGCCGGCACGGTCTCCGTCGATCTCAAGGACTGGGTCATCCGCGACAAGGCGCAGAACCTGCACAAGATCGCCAGCAGCGTGGCGCTCGAGCCCGGCGGCTACGTCGTGCTCGGCCGCAACGGGGACTTCGCCAAGAATGGCGCCTACGTGCCTGACTACGTCTATGCGGAGTTCTTCTTGGCCAACTCCGCCGACTCCATCGTGCTCGTCGACTCGAAGGGCGCGATCGTCGATGAGGTGAGCTACAAGGTCGACGCGCCGTGGCCCAGCGACACCATCGGGCGCTCCATCGAGCTGCAGGACGCGACGGCCGACAACAGCAAGCCGGAGAGCTGGGCCGCAGCTACCGCCGTCTACGGACTGGGCGACCGCGGCACACCGGGCCAGAAGAATGGCGGTCCGGTGGCGCCGTTCACGCTCGATCCCGCGGTCGGGGACTGGCAGTCCCCGGAGCTCAAGGCCACGCTGCGATTCTCGCCCAAGGACGACGCGGAGCCGCATGTGCTCGAGACGTTGGCCCAGGCCAAGACGCAGCTCCGCCTGGCGTACTTCAACATCCGCCACGACGCCGTCCTCGACCTGCTCAAGACGCTCAAGGCCGACGGCATCGACATCGACATCCTCATGGACAAGGCCCAGCAGGACCTCGACTACAACGACATGGACGAGAAGCTCGCCGCCGCGGGGATCCCGTTCACCTTGATTGACAAGTCCAAGGCCGAGTTCGCGACGATGCACGACAAGTTCACCGTCATCGACGGCCACCTGCTCTTCACGGGCTCCGCCAACCTGTCGATCACGGCCCTCAACAAGAGCGACGAGGACCTGCTCACCATCGACGACGTCAGCATCGCGCAGCGGTTCTTGCAGGAGTTCGACGAGATCAAGGCCGGCGGCAACGCCAAGAGCGCCGCCTACGCGCCAGGAGACGTCGTGCGGGCGTGGATGGGGCCCGAGGATGACCTCGACCAGAAGGTCAAAGAGCGCCTCGACGCGGCGACCGGCACCGTCGTGGTCGCGCAGTTCCAGCTCAATCAGAAGACGCTCGTCGCAGCCCTTATCGCCGCCAAGGACCGCGGCGTGAAGGTCGTCGTCGTGCTTGATCAGGTCCAAGCGGCCACCGAGACGGCCGATGAGGACCTCGTCGCCAAGGGCATCCCGGTCATCCTGGCCAAGAACACGCTCGGCGAGTTCTCAGAGATGCACTCGAAGTTCGCCGTCATCGACCACAAGACCGTCATCATGGGCTCGTTCAACTGGACCAGCCTGGCCACCTACTACAACGATGAGAACATGGTCATCATTGACGACGCGGGGCTCGCCGCGCGCGCCGAGGGCAAGCTGGCGGAGCTGCTCACGACGTACGCCCCTGGGAAGGACCCGGCCACGCTCGGGCTGCACGTCGGTGAGGTCGACGTCACGCTGAGCACCAGCAACGTCACGCTGGAAGCCGGCGGAACTCTGACGGTGTTTAGCCTCGGCGCGGGCCCTTTCGCGCCGCCCAAGGCGCTCGCCGGGACGACGCTGACGGTCGCGCTCAAGACGGGCACGCGGCTCGAGTATCGGTATCTCATCGCGGGCCCTTCGGGGGCCGTGACCGAGGGCGGGCTGCCACACGTGTTCACGGTACCGTTCGCGCCGGGGCCATTCGTGGTCAAGGACGCCTTCCGGAAGTAGCCGCGAGCGCCCGGGGGCGCTAAGGTGACGCCGCATGGAGACCCAGGACCCGAGCGACGTCGCCATCTCCATCCGGGGCGTCTCCAAACGCTTCGGAGCGCTCGAGGTGCTGCGCGGTCTCGATCTCGAGGTGCCCCGTGGCCAGGTTACGACCATCATCGGCGGCTCCGGCAGCGGCAAGTCCGTGCTGGTCAAGCACATCATGGGGCTGCTGCACCCCGACCAGGGCGCCATCCTCGTTGATGGCGAAGACATCGTTCAGATGAGTGAGCGCGAGCGGACCCGGGTGCGCGCCAAGTTCGGCATGCTCTTTCAGCACGCAGCGCTCTTCGACTCGATGACCGTCGCAGACAACATCGCGTTTCCGCTGCGCGAGCACACACGGCTCTCCCGTGGCGAGATTGACCGACGCGTGGAGGACAAGCTCGACCTGCTGGGCCTCGCGGGCACCGGCAGGAAGTGGCCTGCAGAGCTGTCGGGAGGCATGCGCAAGCGTGTCGGCCTCGCGCGCGCGCTCGTCACGAGCCCGTCGTTCCTCATCTATGACGAACCCACGACCGGTCTCGACCCCGTGCTGGCAAAGCAGGTCGACGAGATGATCGGCGAGACGCAAGAGCGCTTCGGAGTCACGAGCATCGTCATCAGCCACGACATGGCGTCTACTTTTCGCCTCGCGCATCGGATCGCGATGCTGTGGCAGGGTCGGATCGTCATCGCCGCGGACCCGCAGACGGTCGCGAGCTCCGGCGTTCCTCAAGTCGACGAGTTCATTCGCGCCTCGGGCGTGCGGCTGGAGTCGGTTCGCCGGCCCGATGCGGGGGCGCGCGCCGATGCCTAAGGTGCGCCCCGTTCTTCTCGTCGGGCTCGTCGTCCTCGGTGGACTCGGCGCCGTCATGGCGCTCTACACCTCGGCGCGACAGGGCTTCCGGCCCAAAGAAGGCTCGTACGTGGTCTACGCGTTGTTCGACGACGTGAGCGGTGTCGCTCCACGGACCCGCGTCACGGTCGCCGGCGTGCAGGTCGGCGAGGTCGTCTCCGTCGGCCTGGACGACACACACCCGGATTTGGCCCGCGTCGCCATCGTGCTCACCAAGAGCGTCGCGTTGCGCGAGGGCGCGCCCGGCGAGCACGGTCCCTACGAGAGCGGGGCGCAGCTGTCGGTGCGCTCGGCGTCGCTGCTCGGGGATCCCTATCTGGAGCTGTCGCGTGGGCTGAAGGGCCGTACGCTGGAAGATGGTGACCGGATTCAGAACGTCATCTCCGTGACGGGCCTGAGCGCGGTCATGAAGCAGCTCGAGAGCTCGGGCTCGCTCGTCCATCGGATCGACCGCGTCTTCGCGCAGCTCGAGGCCATCGCGGTCGACGTCAAGAAGGTCACGGGCGCCGTTTCGGACACCCTCGGCGGCGAGCACGGGAAGAAGCGCATCGACGGCATCGCCGACAGCATCGACCGCGCCGCGAAGGACCTCACGCGCATCACGTCGGACGTGCGCAAGGTAGCCAGCGACGTCGACGACTTCCTGAGCAAGAGCGTCCTGGGTCGCGGCGAGCAGGTCGGGCGCATTGTCGGCAACGTCGAGCGATTTACTGAAAATGCCGTAAAGCTTTCCAATGACCTGTCGCGCGAGGCCGCGCGCATCCTCGCGGACGTCAAGGCCGTGACCGGTGACGTCAAGGGCATCGTCGGCGCGTCCAAGGGCGACATCGCCGCCACCTTGTCCAGCCTCAAGGAGGCCATCAAGAGCGTCGCGGACTCCGCTGGCGCCGTGCAGTCCACCGTGTCGAGCCTCCAGTCCATCGCCAAGAAGATCGACACGGGCCAGGGGACCCTCGGCCGGTTGGTCAATGACGACACGGCGCTCAAGAACGTCGAGGAGGTCGTCGCGGACGCTGGCGATCTGGTCAAGAAGGTGACCAAGCTCGAGACGAAGCTCGAGTTCCAGTCGCAGTTCTACGTCGAGGAGAAGGCGTTCAAGAACTACCTCTCGCTGCGCATCCAACCCAAGCACGACAAGTACTGGCTCATCGAGCTCATCGACGATCCGCGCAAGAAGGTCAGCGCCACGCACACCTTCACCGAGACCGACGACCCGACACGGCCGCCGCGCGTGAACACGACGACCACCACGACGGACGGTTCGGAGTTTAAGGTCAGCTTTCAGTTCGCCAAGCGGTGGTACTTCGTGACGGGGCGGCTCGGGATCATCGAGAGCAAGGGCGGCCTTGGGCTCGATCTGGAGTTCCTGAACGACTCGCTCAAGCTCTCGATGGACCTCTTCGACTTCTCCGCTGAGGGCGCGCCTCGCCTGCGGGTGCTCGCCAACTGGGAGTTCGTCAAGCACTTCTACGTCTCGGCGGGCGTCGATGACGTGATCGTCAAGGACCGCTTCGACTACTTCTTCGGCTTGGGCATTCGCTTTACAGACGACGATCTCAAGTCGCTCCTGCTCGTCGGGCCCAAGCCCAGCCTGTAGAGGCACAGCAACAGTAACGCCACGGCGCTGTGCACGGCTGACGGCGCGCCCGATTGGCACCCGCTCGGTGTGGGCTCGGGCGCCTTCCCCGTTCCTGCATCGGCGGTGACCTCGACAGCGTTCCCCGTGTCGGGCGCTTCGGCGGTGGAGCTTGCCGTGTCACCTCCGCCGAGGATGGCCTTCAACGCGACTTGCACCTGCGGCCAGATGGGTGTGCAGCTCGTGGCCACCGGCGTCCCGGCGGGGCAGGTGAGCGGGCCGGTGATCTGGGCGAACGAGATGAGCGGAGTGAACACGGGCGAGTTGGCGGCGGCGTCGGCCGTCGCGCCGAACGCGAAGCCGTCGAGCCCCTCGTTGGCGCACACGGCGAGCTTGTCCCCAATCACACGCGCGCAGCCGGTCTTGAGCGGCGTGGCGAGCGCCGTGAAGGTCTTTCCGCCGTCGAGCGATCGGTGCGCCGTGACCGTGGTCGCGGCGATGACCGTCGTGCCGTCGGGCAGCACGGCTGCGTCGCGAACCGGGGTCGCGACCGCCAGGACGACGCTGCGCGTCTTGCCGCCGTCGTCGGACCGTAGCAGGGCGTTGCCGTCGCCGTCGACGACGTGCAGGAACACCAGCTCCGGGTCCTTTGGCGAGACGGCGATCACGCGACATGAGGCGAGCCCTGGTGACGTGACCGGAACGGTCGCGAAGGTCGCGCCGGCGTTATCGCTCACGAACAGCGCGCCGGTCCGCAGGGCCGTGTCCGTCCCGCCGACGTAGAGGCGCTGCGCGCGGCTCGGGGCGACGCGCACCGTCGTGAACGAATACGGCGTCTCCGGCAGTGGGAGCGTGGTGGGGAAGGTCTTTCCGCTGTCGGTCGAGACGCGGACGGAGGCCTTGCCGCTGAAGGAGGGCGTCGTGACGAAGACGGTCTTGGGCTCGCCCGGATGGACCTGCACGTCGGTTGCGCCCGTCGTATTGAACGGCTCGACGTCCGCGAACGTGCAGCCGCTGTCGTGCGACGCGATGAGGCTCGCGCCGGAGGCGACGAAGAAGCTGCCCGTCGGCGTCCGCGCGACCGACGACACGTTCAGGTTCGCGAGCAGCAGCGCCTCTTCGCAAATCCAGGTGGACGCGCCCGGCGTTCCGGTCGGAATCAGCAAGCCAAAGCTCGTCGTCGCGACAAAGTCGCCCGTGCCCGGAACCGGGACGATGGACAGCGGAATGGGCGCGACGCCATGAGCGTGCGCCACGGTGGGCGCGGTGATCGCGAGGAACATCAGGAGGAGGGATCGAGTCATCTCGCGCATCCTACACGAGCCTCGCTGTCGCTTGTCAGTCGAAGTGAGCGAAGGCGCGCGTGCGAGGAGCGTCGGGCTGGCCATCGCGGAGCCACGCGACGCGGGCGGGACCCGCCACGACGGTGCCGATGCGCTGGGCATCGATGGGCGGCTCACCATCATAGGTGAAGAGCAGCTCGTAGTCCTCACCGCCTGCGAGCGCGAGCGGCTCGGCGTGGTCTGGAGCAAGTCTCCGCACGAGGGGATCGATCGGCAGACGCTCGAGGTCGATGTGCAGCGTGACCTGGCTCGCTGTGGCCAGCCTCGGGGCGTCCACCAAAAGGCCATCGGAGACGTCCATGACCGCGCCGACACCTGGGCTCGCGGCCAGCGCGAGACCTTCGGGGAGGCGTGCCTGTCCGCGCTGATGTCGAGCCACGGCCGCCGCGGCGTCCGCGCCCGACGCGAGGCGGCCTTCGAGGAGCTCGAAGCCCAAGCCAGACAGCCCCAGCGTGCCGGTGACCCAGATGCCATGGCCCGCACGCGCACCGGAGCGGAGCAGACAGCGCACGCCGCCGGGATGACCGAGCATCGACACGGAGACGCTCACGCCGCCGCGGCTGCCGGTCACGTCCCCGCCGATGATGGGCGCTCCGAAGTGCCGAGCGGCCTCGGCCGCGCCGTCGATGAAGTCGAGCGCCCACGCGGCCGGCAACGTGCCAGGAAATGACAGCGTCAGAAGGCTTGCGACGGGGACGGCCCCCATGGCGGCGAGATCGCTGGCGTTGATGGCGAGTGCCTTGTGCCCCAGGTCGCGTGCTGCGCCGTGTCGAAGTCGAAAGTGCACGTCCTCGACCATCGCATCGGCGACGAGCACCAGCGGCCGTGAGTCTGATGCCAGCACGGCACCGTCATCGCCAATGCCGACAACGACTCGAGGGTCCGAGGTCGCAAAGCGCACACGGAGCTGCGCGACCAGCGCCTCCTCGCCCAGCTCCGCGACGGTCCGCGGCGTCACGGCCGGCCAAGACGGCGCCGGCGCTCCTCGTCCTCGGTGAGCCGCAGCCGAATCTGGTCTTTCTCGATCGTCAGCAGCAGCGCGTCCCGCTGCGAGTCACCGCGCGCGTCGAAGCGAATCTGGCCCGTCACGCCTTGGAACGTGCCCAGCTCACGGAGCGTGGTCGCGTACCCGGCTCGGTTCGCGGGCTGCCCCTTGCGCTGATGCAGTCTGCGGACGCCCAGCTCGGCGAGGGCGGCGGCGTCGAAGATCTCGGCCTCAAACGTCGTCGGGGCCTCGCGGTAGAGCCCGTAAAACGCCGTCACGAACTGACCGATGCGCGGATTGACCGGGTCTGGATAGAAGGCGTCGGTGAAGACGGCGTTCTCGGTCGTCTGCTCCGCGACGTCCACGATGAGCGGATGATTCCAGCCGTCCCCGCCGAGGAGCTGCACCCCCTTCTGGCCCGGCGCCTTGCGGAGCGGCACGCCAAAGAACTTGAAGAACGGCAACAGCTTGCGCACCCCGGCATGGTCGTCGGCGATGAGCAGTCCGTCGAAGTCGAGGCGGGCCGCGCGCTTCTTGTCCGCAGGCGCGTCCAGCAGCTTGCGCAGCGTGTCGCGGTAGCTGCGGCTGCCACGGCCGAAGGTGGCCGCCTGAGTGACCTCTCCGCGCAGCCGAATCACCTCGTCCCAGAACGCTGCGGCGAGACCCCAGCCGTAGATGGAGTCCGCGACGAGGACCCCAAAGCGATGGAGGCCAAGCTCGTTGACCGCATATCGGGCCAGGCGGATGCCTTGCCGACTCGGGGCGAGCCGCGTGCGAAAGACCTGATCGCCCAGCGACGTGATGTCCTCGCGCGCAGACAGCACCAGGATGGGGACGCCGAGCTCCGCGGCGCGGGCGGCGGCGGCTGTGGACTCGCCGGCGCCGATCGGCCCCAGGATCGCGACGACGCGGTGCTCGTAGGCCAGCTGGTCGGCGAGCTTGGCGGCCGTGTCGGGCTCGCCGCGCGTGTCCTTGATGACGAGCTTGACCTCGCGGCTCTTGCCGACCGCGAGCTTGATGGAGCGCAGCGCGCTTTCACCCAGACCGCGATAGGGCCCCGAGAGCGGGAGCAGCACGCCGAGAGTGCGGCCATCGACGGGAGGCGCGAGTCGATCGAGCACCCGGCGGAGCGCCTCGCGGTAGCGCTCGGTCCGGAGCTTGGACATCAGCTCTCGGGCCTGCGCCTCGGTGCCGGGTCGAAAGCCATGGAGCCGAATGATGGCGAGACGCGCTCGGACGTAGTCGCCCGCCGGAGTGCCGAGCGCGAGCTTGCTCTCGACGGCCTGTAGCTGGTCCACGGTGAGCGCCTCGTCGCGGCGTTGCTCATCCTGCTCCGATGTGGCGCCTGGGCGTGGGTGAGGCAGCGGCTGAGCGCGCAAAAACGCGATGGCGTTGGCGAGCTCGGCAGCGCCGTCGGCGTCGAGCGGATCCGGAGCCATGGCGGGGAGGCCCTCGAGCTCGCGCGCCGCGGTGTCGAGATCGGCTGCCAGCAGGGCTGCCCGCGCACGCGCGAGGCGTTCGCCAAACGACGTCGGTCCGTCGGCGTACGTGCCGGAAGCCACGAGGACGATGAGTCCGCAGGTCAGGAGACGCGTCATGCCGTACCTCGCCGTGTCGCCGCTTCGAAGGCCTGCTTGCGCGGGTGCGACGCCCGCGACAGGAGCTCGACCAGAGCGGCCTGATCTCGCGCATCGGTGAGCCGTGGGGTCTCGACCTGGAGCTCCACGAGCAGGTCGCCGCGCTTGCCGCCCACGGCGAGGCCCCGCTCGCGTACGCGGAGCGCCAGCCCGGACTGCGTGCCGGACGGCACCCGCAGCGTGAGGTGCGTGCCGTCGATGTAGGGGACGCGAATCTCGGCACCGACCATCGCGTCCAGCAGCGAGATGGGGACGACGCAGCGCAGGTCCGCGCCTTCGCGCGTCAGGACGGCGTGTAGGCGGATGCGCAGCTCCACGAACAGATCTCCGGGCGGACCCCCGGCGTGGCCCGGTTCGCCGTAGCCGCGCATCACGAGGCGCCGGCCCGGATCGACTGCCGGAGGCACCTCGACCGGGAGCGAGAGCGTCACGTCGCGCTCCCCGTCGCCGGCGCAGCCCGCGCAGGGCTCCACGGCCAGCACGCCCGAGCCGCCGCAGAAGGGGCAGGGGGTGGTCACGCCCAGCAGCCCGTCCTGACTGACCACGCGCTCTCCGTGGCAGACGTGGCAGGCCTCGAGCGCGCTCCCCGTCGCTGCGCGGGAGCCGCGGCAGTCGGTGCAGAGCTGGCGCTGGACGATGGGGAGCGTGAGCTGGCCTCCGAGGCAGGCCATCTCGAAGGGGACCTCGAGCGTGGCCCGTGTGTCCCTGCCGCGCTTGGGGACCTGCTTCATCTTGGAGTCGAGGAAGCCCGACAAGGACGCAGCCAAGCGCTCGATGCGGCCCGAGACGCCCGGCCGATCCGCACCTCGGACCAACGCGACGGTGCCATGGCGATCGTAGGCGCGACGGCGCTCGTCGTCGGAGAGCACCTCGTACGCCTCGGCGAGCAGCCGAAAGCGATGCTGGAAGACCGGGTGGCCATTGTTGGAGTCCGGATGCCACCTCCGCGCAAGTCGGTGGTAGGCCTTCTTGATGTCTTGGGCAGGCGCATCGCGGGACACGCCGAGGAGGCGGTAGTAGAGCAGCACGGTGCGATGGTGGGCCGTGCGGCCCGCCGGGTCAACCGACGTCGCGGTACATCACGTCGGCGATCCGATACGCGCTCTTCTCCAGGTTGGCGATGGCCTGCTCGAGCAGCATCTTGTCGCCCGAGTTGCAGGCCGAACGGCACGCGTCCACGTCGTTCTTGATCTGCATCGCCTCTTCCTCGGTGAGGTAGCTGCGGAACTCCTGCAGCGAGCGCTCCGTCGTGTACATGAGGCCGTCCGACTTGTTGCGGAGCGTGGCGAACTCCTTCTTGTCGGCGTCCGTGGCGCGGTACGCCTCCGCCTCGTTGACGAGCCGGCCGATCTCCCCCTCGGAGAGGCCCGAGGTGGGACGGACGCGGACCGACTTCTGGTTGCCCGTACCGAGGTCCCGCGCCATGACCGACAGGATGCCGTTGGCGTCGACGTCGAACGTCACCTCAATCTTGGGGACGCCGCGCCGAGCCGGCGGGATGTCGAGCAGCTCGAAGCGCGCGAGGCTCTTGTTGTCCCGCGCCATGGGACGCTCGCCCTGGAGCACGTGGATGTTGACGAGCGGCTGATAGTCCTCCGCGGTCGTGAACACCTCGGTGTAGCTGGTCGGGACCGTGCGGTTGCGCTCGATGAGCTTCGTGAACACGCCGCCCTGGGTCTCGATACCGAGCGACAGCGGGATGACGTCGAGCAAGAGCACGTCATCCACATCGCCGCGGATGATGCCCGCCTGGATGGCGGCGCCGATGGCGACGGCCTCGTCGGGGTTGACCCCACGGTCCGGCTGAATCTTGAAGAAGTCGTGCACCATGCGCTGGACGAGCGGCATCTTGGTCGAGCCACCGACCAGGATGACGTCGCTGATGTCCGCGGGAGAAAGCCCCGCGTCCTTGAGCGCCTCCCGGCAGTGGGCGATGGTGCGCTCAATCAGCGGCAGGCACATGGACTCGAGCTGATCGCGTGTGAGCGTGAGCTGGAGGTGCTTGGGGCCCGACTCGTCGGCGTAGATGAACGGGAGGTTGAGGTCCGTCTCCGTGAGGCTCGACAGCTCGTGCTTGGCCTTCTCCGCTGCCTCCTTGATGCGCTGCATCGCGATCGGGTCGGTGCGGAGGCTCTTGCCGTACTGGTCTTCGAAGGCGCCGTTGATGTGGTTAGTGATGAGCGCGTCGAGATCCTCGCCGCCCAAGAACGTGTCGCCGTGCGTGGCGAGCACGTGGAACACGCCGTCGCCAATGTCCAGGACCGAGATATCGAA
>SXGT01031598.1_pt1 | contig 18520 bp, 8 predicted proteins | sample 3176221 | NCBI WGS metagenome assembly SXGT01 (sample SAMN11356862, study PRJNA531348) | freshwater metagenome | isolation source: freshwater sample F1-120 | place: China: Fuxian Lake, Yuxi | collected 2017-12-25
ACGAACCTGCGACACCATTCCGCGACGAACATTCTCCACCGACTTTTTGAACCATCTCCATTGCCCTTGAAAGAATCTCCTTCTACCACTGACTACCGTTGACTGACACGCGGGTGACTACCTTTGACTGACACTTGGCCAATGAAGGGCAGGGCTGAATGACTCTTGAACGATGGGGAACGAGGTTACTGGTTCTTGTCGCACTGTCGCTGTTGTTGACGGCGGGAATGTCGGCGAGCGCGGCCGAGACTGTGACATTGGTCTCGAACGGTGAGACGAAATGTTGCGTGGTCGTCGGCAAAGAGAGCGCTTTCAAAGAGCCGCCGCTGGCGAACTGGGATCATCAAAGCCCGTTGTTGAAATGGGGAGCCGAGGATGTCGCGACGTATCTCGGCAAGATCAGCGGGGCCGAGGTGCACGTCGTTGAAGAGCCGATCGCCGGTCTGCTGCCGATCTTCGTCGGCTGTGTGCCGGAGGAAGTGAAGCTCACGAAGGCCACCGAGTTTGGTGATGCGTATGTGGTGGATGTCAGCCCCACGCGGATTGTGCTGCACGGCGAGTCGCGGCGGGCGGTTCACTATGCCGCGGCGCAGTTGCTGACCGAATGCGGCGTGCGCTGGTACGCGCCGGGTGAACTCGGTGAAGTAGTTCCGTCGTCGAAAACCATCGTTGCGAAGGTCGGACGCCGCGAGTTCGTGCCCGACTTCACCACTCGCAATCTCTGGATGTCGGGGCCGGAGCAAACTCGGTGGGCGTATCGCAATCGCATGGGCTCGCCGGCTCCGATGATTCCCTGCGGCTTCTCGTTGCACGGGCTGGTGCGCGACCTGCCGGGATTTCAGCAGGGGGCGGCGGGCAGAAACGCACATCCCGAACTCTATAACGTGGCTGGCGAGCAGACCGGGCATTGGCCGAACTTCGCGCATCCTGAAGTCATCCGCGTTTATGCCAAGAATGTGATCGAAGGGATTCGCAAAGGGCCGGTCGGTCCACCCGGTGGGAAGGTGTCGATTAAGTCGCTGAGCGTCTCGCCCGATGGCGGCTACCTGATGGATGATCGCCCGGAGATCGTCACCATCAACGGTCCCGTCATTGATCCGATTCTGCGGATGCCGTCGTTCTCGGAAACCTGGTTTGGTTTTCTGAACCAGGTCTGCGCCGAGATCGACCGGCAGACACCCGGTTTGGAATTCACGGTCGGCTCGCTGGCTCATCTGAACTTTGTCTTGCCGCCGAAGAAGGTGAAGCTCGACCGCCGGATCATCCCGGTCATCACGCCGGTCACGTTCAACCGCTACACCAGCATGGGCAAAGCCGGAGCCCCCGCCTCGGAGCTGTTCGAGCAAGTCGTCACCGATTGGACCGCCACGTCACCGCGCGTGGGGCTGTACTTGTACAACTACAACCGTGCCGACATGGCGATGCCCTACTCCCGGCGAGTTCCCTGGACCAAGGATTTTCCGAAGTACTTCGCGCTGGGCATCAAGGACATGACCATCGAGTCGCATCCCAACTGGCACACCATGATGCCGGCCAACTATGTCGCCTCGCGGCTGCTATGGGACACGCGAACCAACGTCAACGAACTCTTGGACGAGTACTACCCGGCGTACTACGGCACGGCGGCCACGGCGATGCGCGGCTATGACACAGTATTAGAGAACGCCTACGAATCGACTCAGGTCTTCGCCGTCGCAACGTGGGGCATGCACCGCATTCTGACTCCTCAAGTTATGTCCGAACTGGATCAGGCACTGACCGAAGCCGAGCAACAGGCTCAAGGCCACGACCTCTACAAGCAGCGCGTCGAGGTCAACCGACTCAGCCACAACAACGCGGTGCTGTGGTTCGCGGCGCGAGAAGCTCTCAACAGCTTCCGGCTTGCTGAGGCCGCCTCTCGCGGCGAGCAGTTCCTGGCAAACCTCAAGGGAGGAAACGGCAAGTATCCGCTCTTCTTCCCGCCAAACGACCGCTGGTCCGCGAACCCGGAACACTACTTCGAGCTGCTCCACAACAGTACGTTCAAAGATGCCGGACGCATCGCGAGGGAAGGCCATTTGATCTACACCTTCCCCGACGAATGGACCGCGAAGCTCGACCCAGTCGAAGGCGTCGCCAAACCCAACCGCCAGATGCCGGACCTCGACAAAGGCGAGTGGCGTCCGCTCAAAACCTTTTCCGCCAGCCTCGATGAGCAAGGCCAAACGTTCTTCCGTGGCGTGATCTCGTACCAACACAAGTTCGAGTTACCCAAGACCGCCCGAGACGCCAAGGTTCTGAAACTCTGGTTCGGCGGAGTCGACACGCGAGTGCATGTCTGGCTCAACGGCACGGACCTCGGCGAGAAGATGGTTACGGCCGGCCCACACGAGCTCAACATCTCAGCGGCCATCGCCCGCGACGGATCGAACACGTTGCTCGTTTCGATCGACAACACGTTCCCCAACCAATTGGGAGTCGGCGGGATCACTCGCCCAGTCTTGATCTACGCACCGAAGCCATCGCCGACAAGTGCGCTGTTTATCCCAGCGCACGCAATCTTTGGTCAGGTCCAGTCACTCCACCAACTTCTGACGAAGACTGCCGCGCTGACGTCATCCGAGAAACAGTTGGAAACATGGCTACGTCTTCATTTTCGCCGAGAATGATCGCAAGAATCTGGCGATTCAATCTTCAATGGCCAGATTGATCTCGTCCGAGTTCGCCTTGAGCTCTGGTGCGTACATCGCGGATGCCTTGGTCGGCAGCGCGCTGAACTTGCCGGGGATTTCGGCTCGGAGGCGATACGACAAGCTGTGTTGGCCGCGAGCCAACGCTCGGACGAAGAACGCGACGCGCTCGTCGCGGAATTCGACGTAGGCGTGCATTTCGTTGCCGTTGTAGCCGCTGCGGACTTCGACCGGCTCGAAGCCGCTGGCCTTCGGGTCTTCAAACAGCAGGTACTCGTAGTCGTTCTTGCTGTCGATCTCCAATTCAACTTCGACCAAGTCGCCGCTCTTGAGCTTGTCGAGATTCGCCAGTTCGGTCCGTTCGTACTTCTCGACTTTCTGGCTGACGACTTGGCCGCGCGAACCGGCGACGTTCACCTTCTTCTCGACCGGAGTGAGCTTGTAGTACTTGCGGTTCACCTTCACTTCGAGCCCCGCCTTCGTGATGAAGTCTTCAAGTGTGAAGTTGGTGAGGTAGGCGTTGAAGTAGAGAGGGTTGAGGGGCGAGGGACGAGGGGCGAGGGAGTCATCAGTCCCGTCGCCACCTGTCTTCTGTCCTTTTCTCGCCCCTCGCCCCTCGCCCCTCAACCCTCGTTTCCGCAGTTCAACGACATGATCGCCCGCTGCCAGTCCCTCGCCTTCGATCACAAACTTGTTGTTGAAGCCGAATAGCGTTTCCGGCGTGATCTCGACGGTTTGTTTGAGTTCGCCGTTGATCAGGACTTCGACCAGCAGGTTGGGTTTGTCTTCGCCGCTGGCTTTGAGGTACTCGGCCATCGCTTCGATGCAGATCGCGCTGTCGCGAGTGCTGTTCCAGTAGGTTGCGTGCTTGCGGTTGTTGAGCAGGTATTTCACTAGTCGAGATGCTCGTTCGTCTTTCGCATCGACTCGTGCGAGCAGCTTCAGGTAGTAGGCGTTGGCTTCGATATCGCTGCCGTACCAAGACCACCAGTAATTGTTCTCAGGCAGCTTGAGGTACGCGGTTTGGTTCTCGTCGTCTTGGACGAGGAACTGTTCGATGTTCTTGAGGATCATCGCCAGCTTGTCGGCTTGTTTTTGCTTGTGCAGAGCGAGACCGAAGAGCGACTTGGCATAGACCGGCAGGTGCGTGCGGTCGCGGTAGAGGAACTCCAGCATGTCGGCGTTCGCGTGGTCGGCATCGACGAGAACCATGTAGACGAAGGCGTCGAGCGCGTCGGCGTGTTCCTTCCACGGATTTGTCTTGCTCGGCGCGTTCTTCAGCTGCTGAACTTCGCCCGCTTGATACCGCTTGAGCCATTCGATGCCTCGTTCCATCACTCCTGGCACAATGGCGACGTCGTTCTCGCGAGCGATCTGCAAGCCGTGGACGACCACGGCGGTCGTGTGCGGATACGAGTGCTCGCCCCAGCCGGAGAACCAGCCCCAGCCGCCATCGCTGACCTGCATCTCGGTCAGGCGTTCGAGGCCGCTTTTCACCATCGCGGTGACTTCGGCCTCATCGAAGACCGGGTTGCGATCGAAGCGCTTCCAGCCTTTCGCCCGTTCGACGTCGTCGCCAATTTCCTGAGCGTTCAAGTTCGTCCGTTTGTCTTTGATCGCTCTGAGATCAAGCCCCATGTTCCGCAGGATGCGTTGCGTGACGACCGTCGGCAGGAAGCGATTGAGTGTCTGCTCGGTGCAGCCATACGGGTAATCGACGAGATACGGCAACGCATCGACCATCGCTCCGGCCAGCGTCGGCGAGTATCGCACTTCGAGGCGCGACTGATTCGCTCGGCGTTCCTTCGGCACGGTGATCGTGAGCTTGCCTGTCGTCTTGTCCGGGCGAATGACTCCCGACCAACTCTCCGTCTTGAGCATGCCGTGGACGAACACGGGGACCTTCATCTCCATCGCGTCGGACTCTTCGTCGGTCAGCGCGGACATGCGGACGATGGCTTCGCCTTCGTCGATGACGGCGACTCGCCAATCGACGCGTTCTTCGCCGCCGGCTTTGACTTTGATGCGCTTTGACAGGCGAATTAGCTGAGTAGCGGGCTCGCCTTCTTTGAGCGGCACGGCGCTAGCCGCCGGTATTGACGTCTGGGGGACACCGGCGGCTAGCGCCGTGCCGCTCACAAACTTCATCAACCGTCCGTCGATCTCCAACACGGCTTCGACTTCTTTGTCGATCTTCAAGTAGTTGTGAACGTTGGCCGATAGCACGACCTCGTCCTTCTGGACGAAGAACCGCGGAGCTTGCAGGCGGACGAGCAGATTCTTTTTCGTCGTGATCTCGGCCTCGCCTTGACCGACGCGAGTGCCGAGTCCCATTGCCCAGCACTTCACTTTCCAGCCGGTGAGTTGTTCGGGCATCGTCAGCGCGACTTCGGCGAGTCCCTCTTTGTTGGTCGTGACCGAGGCCGCCCAGAAGGCGGTGTCGGCGAAGTTGCTGCGGACGGTCGGCTGTACGGTGTTCGGCAACGGGCCAGCGTCTTCGAGGGTCAAACCGTCGGCGGCTTTGTCGGCCGCGTCACCGAGTGCCATTCCCTTGGCGAGAGCTTCTGCGGGAGCAGTGGCAGACATCGGCGCGCCACCGCCGCCGAATCCACCGGCTCGCGTGGCCGTCATCGTGCTACGGCCGAGCATGTTGAACCGGCGATTCGCTCCACCCATTCCCGCTTGCAGCATCTCCATCTCTTCGACCACCGCACCGCCGAAGACGCCGAGGTCGCTCATGCCTAGTTCGTTCTGCTTCAAGAGCTGGTAGGTGTGCCGGTCGAGGCTCGATTCCGTGTGCGGGTGATGATGGCGTCGCCACTTCCAGAAGAACTCTTTGATCTCCGGCACATTCGAGCCGCCGGAGATGTACTCCACCGACTTGTCGTAGATGCTTAGCACCGTCGAGCCGACGAACGGCTTGCCGGTTGAGTCGGTCAGTTTCACTTGGACCTTCGCGGGGGAACCGGGTTTGTATTCGTCCTGGCTGGGAGTCACCGCGACGTTGAGCACGCGCTTCTCTGGCGGGACGACGATCTCGCGAACTTCCTGATGGACTTTCGCGTCGGCGACCGTGACTGCTTCCACAAAGAAGTTCGGCATGTCGCGCTGCACGACGTCGATCTCTTCGAGATGGCTCTTGCCGTCGAGCCGAATCAGCTTCGGTGGCAAGTACACGCCGTTGGTCGGCCGCAGGAACAGCAGCACTGCTCCGCCCGCTTTGTTCGTGTTGACCATCAGCCGGACTTTCTCGCCGGCCGCGTACTCGCGTTTCTCGGTGACGACTTCCAGATCGTTGAAGCGGAATTCCTCACCGTTGAATCCGTCGCCGCGAACGACGAACAAGTAGCCCCCTTCGATGACGCGATCTCGGCGGTCTTCGGCCTCGCCCGGCGCGGCGGGCCGATTGCCCGTGACTTTGTACGACAACCGATACTGTCCGGCCTTCGCCGCTTTCATCTGCTGGCGAGCGTATCCTTCTTCGTTCGTGTCGAGCTTCCAGGTCTGCACGGCCTTCTCGATCGGCTCGTTCTTTTCGTTGTAAGTGATCGAGTACAGCGTCAATTCGCCTGTGCCTTGAACCGGCTTCTGATCGACGGTCTGAGCACGAAACTCGGCGAGGATGTCGTCGCCGGCGCGGTAATGGCCACGGTTGACCCAGGCGAAGACTCGGAACGGTTCGCGAGCGACCAGTACGTTGCCGGTACCGACGATCGTGCGCCGCGACTGATCGACAACCTCGGCCGTGATCGAGTACGAGTGATCGGTGTCGCCATGCACGGCTTTCGCGAGTGACGTGTCGATCTCGACCGAGACGGTGCCGTCTTCACCGATTTCGGTTTCGCCTTCGACAACGACTTCCGGTGGCTCGGCCGCGCGGCCCCACCAGATCGGATAGGGCCGAGCGCATCCCCAAGAACGCCAGCCGGGATACCAGGCATAATCGCTGGCGAACCACCAGTAGCCTCGGCCGTAGAACCAATCCCAACTCGCGGCCGGATACCAGGTACTGCTGTGATTGGTTCGCAGGACTTTGTATTTGACCTTCGCCTTCGTGACCGCTCCGCCGAAGTAGTAGTTGGCTTTGATCGTCGCCGTGATCTTGTCGCCCAGCGCGACTGGTTCCTTCGGGGCCTCGACCTTCACCTCGAATTCGGGCTTCTTGTACTCCTCAACGCGGAACGATCCGCTGCCGTAGCTGGTGGCGATGAGGTGCCACACGCCCAGCGGAGCGTCCTTCGGTAGTTCGTAATCACCGGCGAGACCGCCGAACTCGTCGGCGTCCATCCGCCTGCTGAAGACCACTTCCCCTTTCGGGTTTCGCAGTTCGACGGCGAATCCTTTCGCGTTGGCGAACGTGTTCGTGTCAGGCTGATCGTACTTGGCGTCGCCGATCCACATCTTGAACTGCACCTTCTGAGCCGGTCGATACACCGGTCGGTCGGTAATCGTGAAGGCTTTGCGAGCGTGGTACTCAGGGTCGTGGCGGTTCTGGAACCAAACGTGCGAGAAGCCGTGATACGCCAGCCGGCCTTTGTCTGTCCGAGCAATTGCGACCCACTGATGATCCTGCGGCATCTGATTCGCGCCGAGCAGCAATTGGCCATCGGCATTCGTGAACTCGGCGAATTGCCGGGTGATGATCTTCCACTGCGGCTTGTTCGGAGCGACTTGCTCCTGCTTCCAACCGAAGAACTCGACGTTGGCCTTGGCGATCGGCTGGCCGCTGACGGCATCGGCGACGAAGTAGAACGATTTCGCTTCGAGTGCCTTCTTCACGACCACCGTGTCGGCGACCCACAGAATGATGCGGCTGCTGTTGCCGTCCGCAAACTTCGATTCGACCAGATACGCTCCCGGCTTCTGCAACGGCGTCGTGACGGTGACGCGGTCATCGACGTGATTGGCTCGCGGAGTCAGTTTCAAAGTCCACTCGGCCGCCTTCGCGCCAACGTACTGCCGCTGATTCTCGACCACGATGCGATGGCCGATGTCTTGCAAATTCATCTCTTGCCAATCGAGCTGCGCCGGACTGCTCTTCAAATACTTCTTCACGTCGTCGAGCAGCTTCGCGACATTCAGCTCATGAGCCGTGAACGTGACTGAGTTGCCGTTGCGGAATCGAAAATCAACAGTCGCTCCTTTGCCGGACGGCTGCGTGGGCGACGGCTCGAAGCGTCCCCAGTTTTGGACAATCTGATTGAGTGCGGCTTGCCGATGCGGACCAAGATGCGGCGTCGGATTTCCCTCCCCGTATTCCTCGATCGCCGCTTTCCAAGCCTCGGCCGCTTTCGGGTACTGGCGGCGGTTCTCGTAAAATTCCGCGATCAACTCGCGAGCTTGCTGTCCTTGATCGCTCTTGCCGCTGGCGATGATCGCCTGCCAGATGCGGAACGGATTGAACTCGTCCGGCAACTTGAAGCGTTTCACGCCGGTCGCGAGGTTCGCGATCGTCTCATCCTCGCCGAGCGTGTGAACCGCGAACGTCCCAGTCTTTGTCTCGCCTGCCTTCGCATCGTCCGAAAAACGTGACCACCAGTTGAAGTGAGCCATCGTCTCGACGCCAAACTGACTTTGCAGAAACGCCGCGAACGTCAGCAGCACTTCATTCTTGCGATCCGGATTCAGCTCGATCGTCTGAGCCAGCATCCAGCGCCAGCGCTCGCCGTCGGACTTCGCATCGGAGTAGCTTTTCGGAACCGAATAGAAAATCGGATTGCCTTCGGCATCGACCGGAGCACCATGCGCCGACTGCTGTCTGCCCCAGCCCCATTGCCAATAGCCGTCCTGGTAATCGGGCAGCGTCGTGAGGTCCGTCAGCACTTGCAGCTTCCACGGCTCCGAATTCTCGCCGAAGGATTGCAGCAGTTGCGCGAACCCGAAATGAAACTCAGCCGCCTCGACCTTGTCGTCATCCTTCAGAGCCAGCGGCAACGCTTGCGTGAGCAACTGCAACGCTCGTACGCGGTCCCGTTCGGACGCATGGACGTGCCGGCCGTCGCCACCGCGATGCGGGCCGCGCTGAAACTTGCCGGCAATGATCACGCCGTTGTGTTCGATCTGCTCATACGACAGCGCCGCCGCTTCCAACAACCGCCAGTTGCCCTTGTGAGCTTCGATCACCTTCTCACGGAATTCATCGACCTCGTTGACGCGACCGAGATTGAGCAAGCATTGATTGGCTTGCTTGAGCGTTTCCGGCATCTCGTGCGACGGGGACTTCGGGTCGAGGCCGAGCTTGCGGAACTCCTCGAAGGCCTCCTTGAAGTTGCCGGCGGCCATTTTCTTTTGAGCTTCACTGAAGCTCGGCGGTTTGGCTTCCTCGCCGACAGCCCACAAGCCAGCAATCGTCAACGCCAGACAGCCACACAGCATCCACACAGAGCGATACATGATGAATCCTTCGCTGACCAAATAAATTCACCCCACCCCGCTTGCCGGGGTGGTTCAATGGCTTTTGCACTACAGATGGTCGCTCGACGATGAGTAGTGCAAAAGCCGATAAACCACTGGGGCAAGCCCAGTGGGGTGGGGGTTGTCGCGGGCGAGCTCGTTGAAAACCTGCCCCACGAAGTGCAGGGCCGTTCGACAGTTCGCGCCGCCAGAAAGTTCCGGCTCAATCGGCCTTCGCTTTCAGGCCGGAGAGTTCCTGGAATTCCGGCTGGTCGTGTAGCGAGGTGAGGTCCGGGTCTTTCTTCATCCAGTCCTGGTCGTTGAAGCCCAGCTTCTTCGATTCGCGCAGGTCATCCAGAGCCTTGCGGCGGAAGGATTCCAGTTTTTTGTCCCGCTCAGGGAGCTTGTCGTCCTTCAGGAGTTTCTCGACCGCTCGGCCGTAGACGCAGGCGACGTTGTAGAGGAACAGGCCGTCGTTCGGGAATTTTGACCGGACGTCCTCAACCAGCTTGATCCCCTCATCGAACTTGCCTTCGACGGCCAAGCAAATACCCAGGCCCGTGATCGCCTGATGGTTTTGATCGTCGAGTGTGAGCGCCTTTTCGAAATCCTTTTTGGCATCGGGATACTTATCGAGTCGGATCTGCACGTTGGCTCGGCCAGTGTACGCCTCCGGGAGATCTGGGTCGGACTTGATAGCTTGATCGAAGAGTTCAATCGCTCCCTTGTGTTCGTTCTGCTGCTCCATCGCCCGCGCTTGGTAGACGAACTGCATCGCGGGCGACCGCTGGTAAATGTTCTGCAACGCCTGCCTCGCCTGCGTCTGGCGAGTTTGATCGGGAGAGTTTCGAGCCTTGCGGATCGCGACTCGTGCCTCGGCCGTGGCGACTTGGCCGAGCGCGTTGGCCGTGTAGATGATCGTGTTGGGCTGCGTCGTTTTCTCGAACGCCTGGATGAGCAGTTTGACGGCGGCGGGCGAGCCATCGTTCTGCAACCACTGACAGACGGTGCTGACGACGCTGGCGTCCTGCGAATCCAAAGCGGGTTCCGCCAGTTTCAAAAATGCCGGCGACTTGAGCTGACCGAGAATGCCCAGCACCGCCGTCTGTTCGTTGGGTCGCAGAGTGGCGTATTGCTCGACCAGTGTGTTGGCCACGGTCTGATCGCCAATCTGCGCGAGCGTGTTGATGAGCCCGGTGCGGTCACCGGAGTTGTTCTTCAAGTGCTTCAAGAGCAACGGAATCGAGGCTTGATCCTTGGTCTTGGTTAGGAACGCCAACATCGCCGGAGTCGGCGGAGTGGACTCCATGTGCTTGAGCGTGAACTGCAACGCGATTTGCTCACTCGCCGCATCGGGCTGGTTGGTGAGTTCGTTGTACGCCGTGTCGCGGATCGCGATGTCTCGCGATTGCAGCGAATCCTTGAGCACTTCGATCAACTTCGGATGCCCGACACGGACGAGCGCCTGCAAACCGTCGATTCCCAAGCCACCCTGCGGGTCGCGGACGTATTTGTAAATCGTCTCCGACCAGATCGGCCGCGGGTTCTGAGCCAGCACTTTGACGATCGTCTTGCGGGACTCGGCCCCTTCGCGTTCGAGCAGTCCCAGCAGCGCGTCGTGCGCAGCGGCGTAGCGCGAGCCGGCCAGGCTTTCGACCCCCATCGACGCCAAGGGTTCTTTGTTCTTGCGGGCGTAGCCGAGCAGTTTTTCGATCGCTTCCGGTTCGCCGAAGTGACGCAGCGCCAGCAGTGCAGCCTTCTGCAGCGCCGGGTCTTCATCATCGGCCAGTTGCAGGATCAGCGGCAGATGTTCGGTGGCAAGCCGCCCGCCTCCGGCCGCCACGGCAGCCGCTCGCGTCAGCGGATCGGCCGAGCGAATGTCTTCGAGCAGTTCGTTGCGCGGCACAACTTCGTACGCGGTTCGCAAAGCGGCGACGACGGCATCAGACGTTGTCTTGTGAACAACCGACGCATTGGCCATCGCGGCTGGGGTCATGGCCAAGCCGTAGTTGTTGACTCCGTAATTGGCTTGAACCTGATTCGCCCCCGGTAATTCGGCCAGGCGAAACTCGGTGAACGACTGCGGCAGCGACGGAAGCTGCTGGTTTTGCGCATCGGTACGGCCGAGGCTCTGCGCCATGCCAATGAACTGGTAACTCAAATTCTGGTCAATCGCCGGTGCGCCTTCGGCCCAACGAATGACCACGCGCGAGACCTTTTGCGTCACAAGTCGCTCCAACTCTTCGACGAGTGCGCCGTAGCTGATGAAGTTCAACTCGCCGCCAATCGTCAGCAACGCCAGACAGCCGCGCGGACCAAGCCGCTTCGAGGAGATATCTAACTTCGACAGCGCCCAAGCGTTGACGTCGATCTCGATCGGCTTGTCGCCCGACGCGATGCTGAGCTTCAACTTCGGCAGCCCGGGTCCGCGCGGCAGTCCACTGAAAATAATCCACGTCGTGGCGGTCAAGCCGGGTGTGATTTTCATCGACGCCGTCGGCTTGATCTGATTCAGCGAATAGCCTTGCTGGCCGACGTTGATCCCATAGTTCTGAATCTGTGCGTCGAGCACTCCGTTCTTCAGCGAGTTGCCGTCGGCATCGAGCGTGATCTGCGATGCCTCGACGGTCTTTGCCTCAGCCGTCAAGTTGATGAGCGTCAGCTTGGCCACAAACAGCCGGTGCTCAACCGCTTGTCCGTTGCGTGTGCCAAAATTGAAGCTCTGAACCACGGGCGTTTCGAGCATCGCCACGAGTTTGCGATCCTCCGGGTTTTCCGGGATCGCCTTCGGCGCGTTCTTCAACACCGACTTCAAATCACGATCGAGCTGATCGACCTTTTCGAGCAGCCGCCGCAACACTTCGGCGTTTGGCGTGTCAGGAACCTTTTCCTGAGCGGCTGCCGAAACCGACAGCGAGAGGAGGGTAGCCAGAAACCAGCAACCAAGAAGCGATCGCGACATGATCGAACTCCCAACGACAACGAGGACGGGCAAGATACCCATCCTACGATTTGATTCAGCACAACAGCGTGCCGGCTGTGATCTCAAACCACAAGTGAGCTTGCTGACCAGGAGCCAGAACCTGCAACCCGGTTTCCACTCCGCGAGCATGCAGGTTGATCGCGTCGGTCACGCAGGTGTACGGCTCCAAGCAGACGCAGGGCCGCTGAGGGGGCGTGAAGACGACGTACTCGCGGAACTCGGAACCGCATTGCTGGGTGATTTGCAGACCGGCCGCCTCGTCGTAGATCGCGCACGCGACGACGTCGCGCTCGACGTCCAGGTCGGTCAGCACATCGTCGAGTTTCAGCAGGTCGAGGTACTCCCCCTCGCGCAAATCTTTTTCGCGCGGCACGTCGCGGAGGTTGCCGGTCGGCAGGCAATCCTTGAGCACCCATTCTTGATTGGCGGGGACTTCGATCAGGCAGTTGGCCAATTGGCTGCTCGCGTCCAACGGCACTCGAAAGTACGGATGCGTGCCGAACCCCCACGGCAACGGGACGGAATCCGGATTCTCGATGCGGATGTCGCAACGCAGCGAACTGCCACGCAACTCGTACCGAACCTCGATGCGAAAGTCGGCCGGCCAGAGTTCGCGTCGCTCTGGAGCATCGACGGACAATTGAAACTGTCCAACGGCAAATCGCTCACTCTGCGAAATGACTCGCCACGGCCGATCGAGACAGAAACCATGAATCGCGTGACCGTTCTTGTCGTGCAGACCGACATCGGCCGGGATGACGTACTCGCGACCCTCCCACACAAACCGGCTGTCGCGGATGCGATTCGGGAACGGAAACAGAATCGGAATGCCGTGTCCGCTCGGCCGCAGTGAACCGTCTGAGAACGCCGGATCGGCTTCGAGCACATGAATCGTCCAGTCACGCACGCAAGCGTTGAACTCGAAGCAGTTGAAGCCCAACGCCGGGGCAATGCGAGCCGTCGAACGGGTGTTCGGGTCGGTCAGCGTGATGACAGTCATGAGAACTCCTGAAACCGGCGGCGAAGATCGGCTGTAAGGGACTCGGATGAGCGATTTGATTTGACCCACGGAAGACACGGAAGCCAAACAGCGAAGGCGATGCGACGAACGGGAATCGCGAAAGCCCGAAAGAGCGAAACTCCGAAAAGAACTTTCGGGCTTTCGCACTTTCGAGTTTTCGCGATCTTGCAGAGCTTCTCCGTGTCCTTCCGTGTGTTCCGTGGGCCGAGACTGCTCAGTGCCAGTCAGCGGACTCCGGTTCGCGCACTCGTCGAGACGCGGTAACGTTCAAACCGTACCGATGGCACAGCGGGCCGTGAAGCGGCAGAACCATTTGTTCGGGAGGTCGTCATGTTTCAGCGGTGTCGTTCGTGGATGGCGAGTGTCTCGCTTTCGCTGGCCGTGACCACTGCGTTCGCGGAGGAACCGTCGCGAGACGAATCGGAGGTCACGTCGCCTCCCAACATCCCCACGAAAACGCTCGGGGGGCGAGAGTTCTGGGGGGACGTGGCTCACTTTCATGGCTGGCGAATTCAGCACAACGTCCTCACGAAGCATTACCGGCTGATCGACGGCAACGATGTGCGACACGCTTGGGGGACGCGCGAGCAATGTGTCGCGAAGCTCGACGAGATCAAGCGTGAGAAGAAGCTTCCGAAGATGTCTGGCGAGGGAGTGCTGCTCGTCCACGGAATCACTCGCTCGTCGAAGTCGATGGCCGCGTACCGGCCGCCGCTGGAGAAGGCCGGCTTTCAAGTCTTCCCGTTCGACTATCCGAGCACTCGCGTCGATCTCGACACGGCCGCCGATTACCTGCATCAAGTGATCGAGTCGCTCGACGGCATTGAACGTCTGCACGTCGTCGCTCACAGCATGGGGGGCGTCGTCACGCGAACGTACCGAGCCAAGCATCAGGACGAGCGGCTGAATCGGCTGGTCCTTGTCGGCTCACCGCAGAAGGGAGCCGAGTTGGCTGACCTGATGCGCGGCAAAGCGAATCTGGTTTTCAAAACGATCTTCGGTCCGGCGGGACAACAGCTCGTGACGGACTCGGATGGATTCCTCAAAAAGTTACCGCCACCCGACGTCGAGTTCGCGGTGATCGCTGGTGGGCATCCGCCGAATGGCTTCAACCCGCTGATCCCCGGCGACGACGACGGGATCGTCAGCCTCGAAAGCACACGCTTGTCCGGCGCGGCGGATTTTCTGTTCGTCGAGTCGCTGCATCTGGCTCTGAACCGCAACGAAGCCACGCACGCGGCGACGGTTCGCTTTCTGCAATTGGGCAAGTTCCGCGAGGAAGGAGACTCACAGCCGATTCCGCGTGAAGACTCCAAATAACCCGACGCGTCAGCGAGGGCGGGCGCTCCGGACGACCCTGATTTCGAGCGATTGTGAAGCATTCGCCCTCGCCGACGCTTCGGGTTTCTGGCCGCGAATCGCTCTTTTGCCAGTCGAACTCTTGGCCTAGACTCCCGCCCCTCAACGTTTCCCCAGCCAAAGGATTGGCGATGTACAAGTTGTTGCTTTGCGTGCGTTATTTGCGAACGCGGTTTATCGCGTTGGCCAGCATCATCAGTGTGATGCTCGGCGTGGCCACGATGATCGTGGTCAACAGCGTCATGTCTGGCTTCGGCACGGAGATGCGAAGCCGCATCCACGGCATTCTCTCGGACGTCGTCGTCGAGACCAACAGTCTGGATGGCGTCCACGACGCCGATCGCTGGATGAAAATCATCCGCGAGGCTGGCGGCGATGAGATCGAATCGATGGCCGCGATGGTCGAGATCTACGGCATGATGACCTACGACTATCGTGGGCAGCCGGTGATGAAGACCGTGCAACTGATCGGCATCGATCCGCTCACGAAGTCCGCGGTCAGCCCGGACGCCGGATCGTTTCAGAGCAGCCTCGACAGCTATCAACAGATCAAGGAAGACGGCCAGGTCGTCCGTGAGCCGCTCCGCTCGGCCACTGAACCGGCTGGCTGGGATCTGACCGCTGATGCCGCTGAGTCACGCCGGCATCGCATCGAGCTGGAGCAGCGATACATCGAGCAACGGCAGTGGGAAGAGAAACGTTCGCAGCCCGAATCGGGCACTCCCGACCACACCGATTTGTTTGAACCAATCAATGCGAAGACCGCCGCAGCGACCGACAAGGTCACGCCTCCGGACTTCTCGCACGGCGAGGAACCGGCCGTCGCCGTCGATCCGGCAGCACCGCAACGAGCACGGCTGTACGTCGGCGCGGGACTGGTGGAGTTCGTCTACACCGACGAAGAAACCGGCAAGACGAAGGTCATGCGCATCAAACGCCCCGGCGACGACGTGATGATCAGCACCGTCTCCGCCGGCCGCCCCGAACCCGTTCGCTTCCACGCGACAGTCGTGGACATCTTCAAAAGCGGCATGAGCGAGTACGACGGCAATCTTGTCTTCTGCAATCTCGAAGAGCTGCAACGCATCCGCGGCATGATCGACCCGCAGACGAAAGACGGCGCGGTGACGTCGATCCAAATCAAGCTGAAAAACTACGACCGCGCCAGCGAGATCGTCAAACGCCTCAGCGCCAATTTGCCTCCCGGCCTGTTCTCTGTCCGCACCTGGGAACAAAAACAAGGCCCGCTGCTGGCCGCCGTCGAGATTGAAAAAGCGATCCTCAACGTGCTGCTGTTCCTGATCATCACCGTCGCCGGCTTCGGCATCCTGGCAATCTTCTACATGATCGTGGTCGAGAAGACGCGCGACATCGGCATCCTCAAAGCCTTGGGAGCCACCTCGCGCGGTGTGATGACGATCTTCCTGTCCTACGGCTTGGCTCTGGGCATCGTCGGCAGCGGAGTTGGCGTCGCAATCGGCCTGCTGTTCGTGACGTACATCGACAACATCGAAAAGGGTCTCTCGAAGCTGACTGGCCGGAAAATCTTCGACGAGACGATCTACTACTTCCCAAAAATTCCAACGGACGTCAGTGCGACGATGGTCATTTGGGTGGCATTGTCCGCCGTAATGATCGCCGTTCTGGCCAGCGTCCTCCCCGCTCGCCGAGCCGCCCGGCTGCACCCGGTCGAAGCGCTGAGATACGAATAGAAGGTAACCCGAAGCGTCAGCGAGGGCGGGCGCGTCACAGACCCCGAAACTCAGACCGTTGTGAAGCGTTCGCCCTCGCTGACGCTTCGGGTTATCTGCCACCATTCGGAAAGCTCGCTGTCATGCCCAACCTTCTCTCTCTCGAACCCACTCGCCGAATCATGCAGACCACACCGATCGCACCGATCCATCTCGCGAGCATCGCGCTTGAGAAGTCGTATCGCAAAGGGGATCTTCAAATCCCTGTGCTGCGCGGCGTCGAGATCAACATCCGTCGCGGCGAGTTCCTCTCGATCGTCGGACAGTCCGGTTCCGGCAAGAGTACGCTGCTGCATGTGATGGGCTTGCTCGATTCACCCAGCGTGGGCGAAGTGCTGCTCGACGGTGACCGCATCGACGACTTGCCGCAGAAGACTCGCGATGAACTGCGAAACCGCGTCTTCGGATTCGTGTTTCAGTTTTACCACCTGCTGCCGGAACTGACGGTCTTGGAGAACGTTCTCGCACCACTGATGATCCGGCACTCGATGCTCAGCTACTGGAAACGTCGTCGCGAGTTCCGAGCCGCCGCCGAGGAGATACTCGAAAAGGTTGGTCTCACGCATCGGCTCAAGCACAAGCCAAACGAGCTTTCCGGCGGCGAGATGCAGCGGGCCGCGATCGCGCGTGCGTTGGTCGCAAAACCCGAAATCCTGCTGGCTGACGAACCGACCGGAAACCTCGACGCCGGCACCGGTCAAGAGATCATGGGCCTGCTCCGAAACCTCAACGAGCAAGAAGGCCTGACGATCGTGATGGTCACACACGATGAGAGCCTCGCGCGCACTGCCCACCGCCTCGTTCGCCTGACCGAAGGACGCCTGGAACTGTTGCACGACGCGGCGTGAGCGGCACGGCGCTAGCCGCCGGTGTCGGCTGAAAACCGGCGGCTAGCGCCGAACCGCTCATAAGGCAGTGCAAAGGTTGACATGACTCACATCGACGAATTCGCGGCCATCAAGCTCGTCACCGACCTCATCTCCATTCCGGGCAAGAGCACGCAAGAGGGTCGCGTTGTCCAATTCCTGCGCGACGCGCTGAAACGCGCCGGAGTCCCCGACTCGCAAGTCACGATCGACGACGCGAACAAGCGCAGTTCTGCCGGCGGCGAGGTCGGCAACTTGATCGTCAAACTCCCCGGCACGAAGCGCGGGCCACGACGGCTGCTGATGGCTCATGTCGATACCGTGCCGCTCGCGGTCGGAGCCAAGCCCGTACGTGACGGCGACCTCATCAAGTCCGCCGATCCGAACACGGCGCTTGGCGGCGACGATCGATCCGGAGCGGCGGTGATTCTCAACACGCTGCTGGCGGTCTTGAAACACAAACTACCGCATCCGCCACTGACTTTCTTTTGGCCGGTACAGGAAGAGATCGGCTTGCTCGGAGCACGTCACGTTCAGCCGCGAGCGCTCGGTAATCCCAAGCTCTGCTTCAATTGGGACGGTGGTCCCGCTCACGCCGCCGCGATCGGCGCGACCGGAGCCTACGACATTCACATCGAGGTCTTCGGCACGCCCGCTCATGCGGGTGCGCACCCCGAACAAGGTGCCAGCGCGATCGCGATGGCGAGTCTCGCAATTGCCGATCTCACGACGAACGGCTGGCACGGGCTGATCGTCAAAGGCAAACATCGCGGCACGAGCAACATCGGCATCATCAACGGCGGCGATGCCACCAACGTCGTGACGTCACACGTCCAACTGCGAGCCGAAGCTCGCAGCCACGATCCGAAGTTCCGCACCAAGATCGTCAACGCCTTTCGAGAGGCCTTCACGAAAGCCGCCCAGCAAGTCCGCACCGACGCCGGCCAACCCGGCCGCGTCGATTTCCAGGCCGAGCACAAATACGAATCGTTCCGACTCGCACTGACCGAGCCATCGGTCGTCACCGCCTGCGCCGCGATCCGCTCGATCGGGCTCGAACCGGAAACACGAGTCAGCAACGGCGGCCTCGACGCCAATTGGCTGACCGCACACGGCCTTCCGACGGTGACGCTCGGCTGCGGCCAATCGGCCATCCACACCACCGACGAAGTGCTGCACGTCCCCAGCTACCTGCAAGCCTGCGAAATCGCGCTGCGTCTGGCGCGACAAGAAGTCCTGGCGAACGTAGCCGCCTCGCTCCCGCGAGGCGGAGCAATGACCACAGACGCTCGATGATCGAGTGGATGCACAAGCTCAAATGCTCTGCCTCGTGGAACGAGGCAGCTAGTGCGTTTGCAAGTGGATTGAATCAGTGAGGTGTAAGTCCTCGTCGAAGTTGGTTTGAACTTTGTATCCGAACGTAACTGCGTCGTCGTGAGACGGGGTGGAGAGCAACGGGAGGAGAACGGCTAGTCCGT